>Ga0326721_10000620_pt1 | contig 10853 bp, 8 predicted proteins | sample SGPome_FD_203951 | JGI IMG/M metagenome (GOLD analysis project Ga0326721, IMG submission 203951) | Soil microbial communities from Southern Great Plains, Lamont, Oklahoma, United States - SGP_1_2016 | ecosystem: Engineered > Artificial ecosystem > Soil microcosm > Unclassified | place: USA...
GGCCCGGAACGGGCGGAGCGCGAGGGGCGGGCCGGGTCCTGGCCTCCACCGTGTCCGCCGGGGCGCGAGCGTTCGCGGCGGTCCGCGTTATGGTGGAGCGCAACAACGGGCGAGACCTCCGCCCGCCCGACGTCCAGCAGCGCCGCGGCCCGTGCACCACGGACCGCAGCAAGGAGTACCGTGCCAACGAAGGCCACCCAGAGCCCGGGAACGGGCAAGAGCCTGCTCATCGTGGAGTCCCCGTCCAAGGTCAAGACCATCGCCGGGTACCTCGGCGACGCCTACGAGGTCGAGTCCTCCATGGGGCACATCCGCGACCTCCCGCAGCCCTCCGAGCTGCCGACGGAGCTCAAGAAGGGGCCCTACGGCAAGTTCGCAGTGGACGTGGAGCACGGCTTCGAGCCCTACTACGTGGTCAACCCGGACAAGAAGAAGAAGGTCACGGAGCTCAAGCGCAAGCTCAAGGACGCGGACGCCCTCTACCTCGCCACCGACGGCGACCGCGAGGGCGAGGCCATCGCGTGGCACCTGCTGGAGGTGCTCAAGCCCAAGGTCCCGGTCTACCGGCTGACCTTCCCCGAGATCACCCGCGAGGCCATCGAGCGCGCGTTCGGCGAGCTGCGGGAGCTCGACCAGGACCTCGTGGACGCGCAGGAGACCCGGCGCATCCTCGACCGCCTCTACGGCTACGAGATCTCCCCGGTGCTGTGGCGCAAGATCGCCTCCGGCCTGTCCGCGGGCCGCGTCCAGTCCGTGGCCACCCGCCTGGTGGTCGAGCGGGAGCGCCAGCGCATGGCGTTCGTCGCCGCCGACTACTGGGACCTCAGCGGCAGCTTCGCCCGCGCCCACGGCGAGGACGCCGGCGTGGCCTTCACCGCCCGGCTCTCCTCCGTGGACGGCCGGCGCGTGGCCGGGGGCAAGGACTTCGGCGACGACGGCGTGCTCCGCGGCGACCCGTCGCGGCTGGTGCACCTGGACGAGCAGGCCGCCCGGGAGCTGGCCGCCGGCCTGGAGCGGGCGGCGTTCGCGGTCCGCTCCCTGGAGACCAAGCCCTACACCCGGCGCCCCGCGGCCCCGTTCACGACCTCCACGCTGCAGCAGGAGGCCGCCCGCAAGCTGCGCTTCACGTCCCGCACCACCATGCAGGTCGCGCAGAAGCTGTACGAGAACGGCTACATCACCTACATGCGCACCGACTCCGTGGCGCTGTCCGACCAGGCGGTCACGGCCGCCCGGCGGCAGGCCGCGGAGCTCTACGGCGGCGACTTCGTGCCCTCCGCCCCCCGCGTCTACACCTCCAAGTCGAAGAACGCGCAGGAGGCCCACGAGGCCGTGCGCCCGGCCGGGGACTCGTTCCGCACCCCCGCCCAGGTCCGCGGGGAGCTCTCCGCCGACGCGTTCAAGCTCTACGAGCTGATCTGGAAGCGCACCGTCGCCTCCCAGATGGCCGACGCCAAGGGCTCCACGGCCACGGTCCGCCTCGGGGCGACGTCCTCGACCGGGCGGGACGCCGAGTTCTCCGCGTCCGGCACCGTCATCACGTTCCGCGGCTTCCTGGCCGCCTACGAGGAGGGCCGCGACGAGGACCCCGCCGACGGCAAGGACGGCAAGGACGGGGACAAGCGGCTGCCGCGGATGAGCGAGGGCGACGCCCTGGCCGCCGAGGAGGTCCGCGCCGACGGGCACCGCACCTCCCCGCCGCCGCGCTACACCGAGGCGTCCCTCGTGAAGGCCCTCGACGAGCTGGGCATCGGGCGCCCCTCGACCTACGCGGCCGTGATCTCCACGATCATGGACCGCGGCTACGTCCGGGTCCGCGGCTCCGCGCTGATCCCCTCCTGGACGGCGTTCTCCGTGGTGCGCCTGCTCGAGGAGCACTTCTCCGACTACGTGGACTACGACTTCACCGCGGAGATGGAGGAGGGCCTGGACCGCATCGCCCGCGGCGAGGAGGACTCCACCGACTGGCTCCAGGAGTTCTACTTCGGCGCCCAGGGCCACGAGAACGGGCTCAAGCCCATCGTGGACGACCTCGGCGAGATCGACGCGCGCGCGATCAACTCGATCCCCGTGACCGAGGACATCACCCTGCGCGTCGGGAAGTTCGGCCCCTACCTGGAGACCTCCGGGTCGGTGGACCCGGAGACCGGGGAGATCGCCGAGCCGGTGCGCGCCAACGTGCCGGAGGACCTCGCCCCGGACGAGCTGACCGCCGAGAAGGCCCGCGAGCTCATCGAGACGGGCAGAGCCGACGGCCGGGAGCTCGGCCGGGACCCGGAGAGCGGCCGCACGATCGTGGCGAAGGACGGCCGCTACGGGCCCTACGTCACCGAGGTGATCCCCGAGCCGACCGCCGAGGAGCTCGCCGCCCAGCCGGTCGAGTACTACAAGAACGGCAAGCCCAAGCCCCCGAAGAAGCCGGTGAAGGCCAAGCCCCGCACGGGCTCCCTGCTGTCCTCCATGAGCCTGCAGGACGTCACCCTCGAGGACGCGCTGAAGATCCTGTCCCTGCCGCGGGTGCTCGGCACCGCCCCGGACGGCGAGGAGATCACGGTGCAGAACGGGCGCTTCGGCCCGTACCTGAAGAAGGGCACGGACTCCCGGTCCCTGCAGTCGGAGGAGCAGCTGTTCACGGTCACCCTCGACGAGGCGCTGGCGATCTACGCCCAGCCCAAGCAGCGCGGGCGGGGCACGGCCAAGCCCCCGCTCGCGGACCTGGGCGCCGACCCCATCACGGAGCGGCCCATGGTGATCAAGGACGGCCGCTTCGGGCCGTACGTCACCGACGGCGAGACGAACGTGACGGTCCCGCGCTCCGAGACGATCGAGCAGATCACCCCGGAGCGGGCCAGCCAGCTGCTCGCGGAGAAGCGCGCCAAGGGCCCGGCGCCCAAGAAGACGGCGCGCACCGCGGCGGCCGCCCCCGCGGCCCGGAAGACGCCCGCCAAGAAGTCCTCCGCCACGAAGCCGGCCGCCAAGAAGCCCGCCCGGGCCGGGACCCAGGGCTGAGCCGGACGCACGGGCCCGCGCGGACCGGACACGGAACTCGAAGGAGCACCACAGCATGCGGCTCGGAGTCCTCGACGTCGGATCGAACACCGTCCACCTCCTCCTGCTGGACGTCTACCCGGGCGCGCGCCCGGAGCCGTACGCGTCCCACAAGATGCCCCTCCAGCTCGTCCAGCACCAGGACGCGCAGGGCAACATCACCGGCACCGGCCGGGACGCCCTGACCGACTTCGTGCTCGAGGCCCGCGACTTCGCGGTCCGGCACGACGCCGAGGACCTCCTCGCCTTCGCCACCTCGGCGATCCGCGAGGCGGGCAACGGCGCCGAGGTCCTCGACCACGTCCAGGCCCGCTCGGGGGTCGCCCTCACGGAGCTCGCCGGGGACCAGGAGGCCGCCGTCACCTTCTTCGCGGTGCGCCGCTGGTTCGGCTGGGGCGCCGGCACCGTCCTGGACCTCGACATCGGGGGCGGTTCCTTCGAGATGGCGCTGGGCGACAACGCCCTGCCCAGCGTGGCCGTCTCCGTCCCGCTCGGCGCCGGGCGGCTCACCCGCAGCTTCGTCGCGGGGGAGCTGCCCACCCCGAAGGAGATGAAGGCGCTGCGCAAGCACGTGCGCGCCGAGCTGCGCCCGGCGGTCGAGAAGGTGCGGGCGGCCGGGCGGCCGACCGTCGTGGCCGGCACCTCCAAGACCTTCCGCTCCCTCGCCCGGATCTGCGGGGCCGCCCCCTACGCCATGGGGCCCTACGTGCGGCGGACCCTGCACGTCGAGGACCTGCGGCTGTGGAGCCGCCGGATGGAGGCGATGACCGTGCAGGAGCGCGCCGAGCTGCCCGGCGTCTCGCCGGCCCGGGCCCGGCAGATCCTGGCCGGGGCCGTGGTGGCCGAGGCGGCCATGGACGCCTACGGCGTCGAGTCCCTGCAGATCTGCCCGTGGGCGCTGCGCGAGGGGCTGATCCTGCGCCGCCTCGACCAGCTCACGGGCAACGCCGACGTGCGCACCGTGGACCCCCGGCACCTGGTGGGTGCCGCGTGAGCGGGCAGCCGGACGGGCGCCCGGCGGCGGAGGAGCGGGCGGCGGAGCGCCCGGCCGGACCGGCCGCGGAGCCGTACCGGGCGCACGTGGCGCTGTCCACGAGCTCCCTCTACCCGCTGGGCGTGCCCGAGACCTTCGAGGCGGCCGTGGAGCTGGGCTACGACAGCGTCGAGGTGCTCGTCACCCACGAGCGGATGAGCCAGCTCACCCACCAGCTGGAGGACCTGGTGCAGCGCCACCAGATCCCCATCTCCACGATCCACGCGCCGACCCTGCTGCTGACCCAGCAGGTCTGGGGCAAGTCCTGGACGAAGATCCAGATGGCGGCGAAGCTCACCGAGCAGGTGGGGGCGGAGGTCGTCGTGGTCCACCCGCCCTTCCGGTGGCAGCGCAAGTACGCCGCGAACTTCGTCGAGGGCGTGCGCGTGGTCTCCGAGGCCAGCGGCGTGAAGATCTCCGTGGAGAACATGTACCCGTGGCGGGTGCGCGGGCGCGACACCGTCGTCTACGCCCCGCACTACAGCCCGCTGGGGCAGGACTACGACTGGGTGACGTGGGACTTCTCCCACGCCGCGACGGCCCGGATGGACTCCCTCGCCGCGATCCGCGAGCTCGGCCCGCGGCTGGGCCACGTGCACCTGACGGACGGCTCGGGCGAGACCACCGCGGACGAGCACCTGCTGCCCGGCCACGGGGTGCAGCCGGTCGCCGAGTGCCTCCAGCACCTCGCCGCGACCGGCTGGCAGGGCGTGGTGGGCGTGGAGGTCTCCACCCGCCGCTCGAAGAGCGCCGAGGAGCGGACCGCGTGGCTCGCCGAGTCCCTGGAGTTCGCCCGCCGCCACACGACCCCCGTGCCCTCCGCCGAGGGCTGACCGCACCCGCCCGGGACGGCCGCCCCGCCGCCGGGCCCCACCACGCCACCCGTGACAGGCCCACGACATGCCGATGACCTCGTCACGGCACCACCCCGAGAGGACCCCATGACCCCCGTGCTCGCCTTCCTGGGCTGCGGCTCCATGAACGGATCGATCCTGCGGGGGGTGCTGGCCTCCGGGGTGCCCGTGGACCGGGTCCGGGCCACCGTGCGCTCCGCGGAGAGCGCCCGCCGCCTCGAGGAGCAGACCGGTGTGCGCGCCTCCGTCACCGGCGAGGACCCCGAGGCCAACCGCACCGCCGCCCGGGAGGCCGACGTCGTCCTGCTGGGCGTCAAGCCCGTCGGGATCCTCGACCTCGCCCGCGAGATCGCCCCGGCCCTGCGGCCCGGCACGGTGGTGGCCTCCGTCGCCGCGGGGATCTCCGTCGCCGCCCTGGAGCGGGCCCTGCCCGCCGGCCAGCCGGTGGTGCGCACCATGCCCAACACGCCCTCCAGCGTGGGCCGCGGCGTGGTCTCCGTGACCCCGGGCGCCGCCGCGGGCCCCGACCAGACCGCGGTCGTGCGCGGGGTGCTGGAGGCCGTGGGGACCGTCGTCGAGGTCCCCGAGGAGCAGGTCGACGCCGTCACCGGGATCTCCGGCTCCGGGCCCGCCTACGTCTTCCTCCTCGCCGAGGCCCTCCAGCAGGCGGGGGAGCGGATGGGCCTGCCCCCCGAGGTCGCCCGGGTGCTCGCCCGCGAGACCGTCTCCGGGGCGGGGGAGCTGCTGCGCCCGCAGGACGCGGACCCCGCCGGCCTGCGCCGGGCGGTCACGAGCCCCAAGGGCACCACCGACCGGGCGATCCGCACGTTCCGGGAGAACGGCTTCGAGGACCTCGTCGCCCGGGCCGCGCAGGCCTCCGCGGACCGCTCCGCCGAGCTGACCCGGGAGCTCAGCGGCGACTGAGCGCCGCGCCCCCGGGCTCAGGGGCGGGACGCGAAGCGCTCGATGAGGTCCACGTGCCCGGAGACGATCAGCAGGTCCCGGGACGTCACCTTCGTCTCGGGGCGGGCGTAGGTGAAGTCCTCGCCCGGGGACTTCACCCCCACCACGGTCACGCCGTACTTCGCCCGGACGTTGGACTCGCCCAGCGTGAAGCCCTGGACCTCCCGCGGCGGATACATCTTGACGATCGCGAAGTCGTCGTCGAACTCGATGTAGTCCAGCAGGCGCCCGGAGACCAGGTGGGCGGTGCGCCGGCCCGCGTCCGCCTCCGGGAAGATCACGTGGTGGGCGCCGATGCGGGAGAGGATCTTGCCGTGGGAGGGGGTGATCGCCTTCGCCCAGATCCGGCTCACCCCGAGGTCCACGAGGTTCGCCGTGATCAGCACGCTGGACTCGATGGAGGTGCCGACGCCGACCACGGCGGAGCTGAACTCGGCGGCGCCGAGCTGGTGCAGGGCGTCGATGTCCGTGGCCTCCGCCTCGACCACGTGGGTGAGCTGGCCCGCGAGCTTCTGCACCAGTTGCGGGTCCCGCTCCACGCCCAGGACCTCCCGGCCCTGCCGGGCCAGCTGGAGGGCCGTGGCGGTGCCGAAGCGGCCCAGCCCGATCACCATGACCGGGACGTTGTGCGCGGGGTGCTCAGCCAATGATGGGCCTTTCCTCGGGGTACTTGTAGAGCCGCCGGCGCGAGCGCAGGGCCAGCGCGGCGGCCACGGTGGTGGTGCCGATGCGGCCCACGAGCATGATGACGACCAGGGTGTACTTGCCCGCCGGGGGCAGCTCGCCGGAGAGCCCCACGCTGAGCCCGCAGGTGGCGTAGGCGGAGATCACCTCGAAGAGCACCCGGTCCAGGGGCTCGCCCGAGACGGAGACCAGCAGCCCGCAGCCCAGGAGCACGACGGTGGCGCCCATCATGATCACCGAGATCGCGATCCGCAGGGCGTCGTCGGGAATCGTGCGGAAGTGGGCGATGACGGACTTGTCCCCGCGGGCCTCCGAGAGGATCGCGAGGAAGACGACGGCGAGCGTGGTCACCTTGATGCCCCCGGCCACGGAGGCCGGGCCGCCGCCGGCGAACATCAGCGCGTCCGTGAGCAGCAGCGTCACCGGCTCCAGGCTGTTCATGTCCAGGAGGTTGAACCCGCCGGAGCGGACCATGACCGAGTGGAAGAAGCCCTCGAAGATCTTGTCCCCCAGGGGGCGGTCCCGCAGCGTGTCGGGGTTGGACCACTCGAAGGCCAGGAACAGCGCCCAGCCCACGAACAGCAGGATCGTGGTGGTCACCAGGGTGAGCTTGGTGTTGAGGTTCCAGCGGGAGAAGCGCAGCCCGGTCTGGCGCAGCACCAGGACCACCGGGAAGCCGAACGAGCCCAGGAAGACCCCCAGGGCGATCGGGAGGAGGATCAGCAGGGCGTCGGTGTACGGGACGAGGCCGTCCGAGTGCGGGGTGAACCCGCCGTTGTTGTACGCGGAGACGGAGTAGAACACCCCGTGCCACAGGGCCGTGTGCAGGGGCTCCCCGGCGACGAGGAACCCCGCCGTCAGCACGACGGCGAGCACCGCCTCGATCGAGATGGACATCACCACGATGATCCGCAGCAGCGAGCCGACCTCGCCCAGGCGGCCGATGTTGAGCGCCTCCTGCGTGATCAGCCGGGACTTCAGCCCCAGCTTGCGCCCGATCGCCAGGGCGAGGATCGAGGTCATGGTCAGGGTGCCGAGCCCGCCGATCTGCATGGCGACCACGATCACCACGAGCCCGAAGAACGACCAGTTCGTGGCCGTGGAGACCGTGGTCAGGCCCGTGACGGTGACCGCGGAGGTCGCCGTGAACACGGCGTCCACCACGTTCGTGCGGACCCCCGGCGCCCAGGCGACGGGCAGCATCAGGAGCACGGAGAACAGGCCCACGACCCCGGCGAAGGAGAACACGGCCAGCCGGGCGGGGGAGCCCGCGGCGATGCGGTCCACGAGGTCGCGCAGCGAGGCGAGGAGCCAGAAGCGGCCCCGCTCCTCCTGGGTGATCCAGGGGCGGTGCTGCGGAACGCTCAACGACCCTCCTCCGGGGCGGGCTGGCCGTCCCGGTGCGGCGGGGACGGGGGCGGCGGGTGCCGCGACCGCTGACAGTATCCCACCGCGGCCCCGTGCCGTCCCCGGCGGGGCGAGGACACACAGGGCGGGCGGGCCCGTCGGGGCCGGCCGCAAGTGGTTCAATGTCTGTGTGACTTCTGCTACACCCGGCACCGGTGGCCCGTACCCGACGCGCCTGTTCTGGGATCCCGCGCTGCTCGAGTACAACTTCGGGGCCCACCACCCGATGCACCCGTCCCGGCTGGAGGTCACATACCGCCTCGTCCAGGCGTTCGGCCTCGACCGCCGGGACAACGTCACGGTCGAGGCCCCCGGGGTGGTCCCCGACCGGGTCCTCAACCTCGTCCACCCCCAGCACTACGTGGACTCGGTGCGCGCCGTCAGCGCCGACCCCTCCCTGCAGCTGCCGGACTCCGGGCTCGGCACCGAGGACACCCCGGCCTACCCGGGCGTGCACGAGGCCAGCGCCCGGCTCGTCGGCGGCAGCTACCAGGGCGCCGCGGCGATCCTCGCGGGCGACGCCGTGCGCGCCGTGAACTTCGGGGGCGGGATGCACCACGCCTCCGCGGAGAAGGCCAGCGGGTTCTGCGTCTACAACGACTGCGCCGTGGCGATCCAGCACCTGCTCGACCAGGGGGTGCGCAGGGTCGCCTACGTGGACGTCGACGGCCACCACGGGGACGGCACCCAGTCGATCTTCTACGGCGACCCCCGGGTCATGACCGTCTCCCTGCACGAGACGGGCCTGTCCCTGTTCCCCGGCACGGGCTTCGCCAACGAGACGGGCCGGGGGGAGGCCGTGGGGACCGCCGTCAACGTCGCCATGCCCACCACCGCCGACGACGCCATGTGGCTGCGCGCCTTCGACGCCGTGGTCCCGGCCCTGCTGCAGCAGTTCCGCCCCGAGGTGATCGTGAGCCAGCACGGCTGCGACTCGCACTTCGCCGACTTCCTCACCCACCTGCGGATCAGCGTCGACGCCCAGCGGCAGACCGCCGTGGCCCTCGCCGCGCTCGCCGACGAGCTGTGCGAGGGCCGCTGGATCGCCACGGGCGGGGGCGGGTACAACTGCCACGACGTGGTGCCCCGGTCCTGGACCCACCTGGTGGGCGTCGTGGCCGGGCACCCGGTCGAGGTGGGCGCGAGCGTTCCGCAGCGGTGGCGGGACTACGTCCACGAGAAGTACGGGGCCGACGCCCCGCGGGTCATGGGCGACGAGGTGGACCTGTGGTGGCGCTCGTGGGAGGTCGGCTTCGACCCCAACGACGAGACCGACCGCACGATCATGGCCACCCGCAAGGAGGTCTTCCCCCAGTGGGGGCTGGACCCCTGGTTCGACTGAGCGGCCGTGGTCGTGCAGGGGACCGTGCCGGTGCCGGGAGGCGCGCCGCATCGCGTCTACAGTGATCGAATGGCCAGTGACCGGATGGGCAACAGCGACGTGTTCGCGGTGATCGCCGACAAGACGCGGCGGGCGATCCTCACCGCTCTCAAGGACGGCGAGCGGTCGGTGGGGGAGCTCGTGGCCGAGCTCGGCGTCTCGCAGCCCACCGTCTCGAAGCACCTCAAGATCCTGCGCGAGGCCGGTATGGTGTCCATGGAGGCGCAGGGGCAGCGACGCCTCTACGCCGTGGCCCCGGAACCCCTGGCCGCGGTCACCGACTGGGTCCGGGAGGTCGTCGGGGCCGGGGGGACGTCCGGACCGGCGCCGGCCGGGCCGGCCGCCGACGTGGGCGCCGGGGCGCCCACCGGCTCCCGCACCGGTGGCACCGCCGACGACATCGCCGACGGCGCCCCGGACGGGACCACCGGCGGGCCGCCCGCCCGGCAGGTGCCCGCGGCGCCGCCCGTGCCGCTGCCGCCCGGTCCCGGGTCGGACCCCGGCACCGCGGCCGACCGGCCCGCCCGCGGCGCGGGAGCCCGCGCCGCCGACCTCCTCTCCACCCTGTCCGGGCTCCGCCGCCGCGGCAGGAACGCGCGGCGGTGACCGACCCGGCTCCGCCCGACCCCACTCCGCCCGACCCGCTGCGACCCGAACGAGGAGCACCATGCACGAGGACCTGATCCCCATCCGGCAGACCGTACTGGCCCGCAACCCCGGGGAGGACGAGTTCCACCAGGCGGTGGACGAGGTCTTCGACTCCCTCGGCCCCGTGGTGGCCCGCCACCCCGAGCTGCTCGACGCCGCGGTGCTCGAGCGGATCTGCGAGCCGGAGCGCCAGATCATCTTCCGCGTCCCCTGGACCGACGACCAGGGCCGCGTGCACATCAACCGGGGCTTCCGCGTGGAGTTCAACTCCGCGCTCGGGCCCTACAAGGGCGGCCTGCGGTTCCACCCCTCCGTCTACCTGGGCATCGTGAAGTTCCTCGGCTTCGAGCAGATCTTCAAGAACGCCCTGACCGGCATGCCCATCGGCGGCGGCAAGGGCGGGTCCGACTTCGACCCGAGCGGGCGCTCCGACGCGGAGGTCATGCGCTTCTGCCAGTCCTTCATGACGGAGCTCTACCGCCACATCGGCGAGTACACGGACGTGCCCGCCGGCGACATCGGCGTGGGCGGCCGCGAGATCGGCTACCTCTTCGGCCAGTACAAGCGGATCACCAACCGCTACGAGTCCGGCGTGCTCACGGGCAAGGGCCTGTCCTGGGGCGGGTCCCTCGTGCGCCCCGAGGCCACGGGCTTCGGCACCGTCATGTTCGCCCAGGAGATGCTGCGCACCCGCGGGCAGTCCTTCGACGGGCAGACCGTGCTCGTCTCGGGCTCCGGCAACGTGGCGACCTACGCGATCGACCGCGCCCAGAAGCTCGGCGCCACGGTCGTCACCGCCTCGGACTCCAGCGGCTACGTGGTGGACCCGGACGGC
>Ga0326721_10000621_pt1 | contig 10842 bp, 8 predicted proteins | sample SGPome_FD_203951 | JGI IMG/M metagenome (GOLD analysis project Ga0326721, IMG submission 203951) | Soil microbial communities from Southern Great Plains, Lamont, Oklahoma, United States - SGP_1_2016 | ecosystem: Engineered > Artificial ecosystem > Soil microcosm > Unclassified | place: USA...
CAGCTGCCGACGAACGACTCCGGCTGCCGGATCAGCACCACGACCTGGACACCCAGCGCCTGAGCGAACCACGCGGCGGAGAAGAAGGCGTAGGGGTCGTCGAGCAGCGCTCGCCGTCCCCGGATCCTGCCGTTGAGGAAGGACGTCGCGTACTTGGCGGCCCGGGCGAGGTCATAGGGCGCATGGTTGCGAGCGAGCTCGACACCCAAGCCGTACCGCAGCGCCAGGGTCCGGCGGAAGGCCGGGCCCCAGACGTCTTGGTTCTCGGCGCTGATGTACTGGAATTGGTGAGTCACGTCGGCCCGCAACACCCCGGGCGAGCGACCGGGCGGATGCCGGGGGTTCAGCGGCTCGTTGACGTACACGACCTGGCCCCCGGCCTGGAGCATCTTGCCGACCCAACTGGTTCCAGACCGGGGCAGACCGGTCACGAGAACCGGAGCTGCGCCGCTGCGGACGCCGGCCTCGGACCAGGCCGCAGCCGGAACGCTCTCGCCCGACATTTCTACGAGCCCAGCCCCGAAATCATCCCGGCCCCTACTGTCCGGTTCGTCGCCTCGTCCACCAGGATGAACCCCCCGGTGCTGCGGTTGCGCCGGTACTCGTCGCACAGCAGGGGCTTGGTGACCCGCAACTGAACGCGACCGATGTCGTTGAGCCCGAGTTCGCGCAGTCCTTCGTCCCGGTGCAAGGTATTGATGTCCAGCCGGTACTGGACGTCCTTGACCAGCACTCGCGCGGTCTGCGTGGTGTGCTTGATGGTCAGCTTCTGACCCACCCTGAGCGGCGATTCATCCATCCAGCAGATCATCGCATCCAGATCCTGGCTGACCTTGGGCGCGTTGTGCGGCCGGCAGATCATGTCGCCGCGGGAGATGTCGATGTCGTCCTCGAGCCGGATGGTGACCGACATCGGCGGGAAGGCCTGATCGACCGGCCCGTCCGCAGTGTCGATCGAGGCAATCCGGCTCGGCAGGCCGGAGGGCAGCACCAAGACGTCATCGCCCGGCTTGAGCACACCGCCCGAGACGGTGCCGGCGTAGCCGCGGTAGTCCGGGTACGTCGCGGACTGCGGCCGGATCACGTACTGCACCGGGAACCGGACGTCGATCAGGTTCCGGTCGCTGGAGACGTGCAGGTGCTCCAGATGGTGCATCAGCGACGGGCCGTCGTACCAGGGCATGTTCTCGGACCGGGTGACAATGTTGTCACCGTTCAGGGCGGAGATCGGAATCACCGTCAAGTCGGGCACTTCGAGCTTGCTGGCGAACCGGACGAACTCCTCCTGGATCTCATTGAAGACCGTCTGCGAGTAGTCGACCAGATCCATCTTGTTCACGGCCAGCACAAGGTGCGGGACCCGCAGCAGGGTGGCGATGAAGGCATGCCGGCGACTCTGCTCGATCAAGCCCTTCCGGGCGTCAACGAGCACGATCGCCAGGTCAGCTGTCGACGCTCCGGTGACCATGTTCCGGGTGTACTGGATGTGCCCCGGGGTGTCCGCCACGATGAACTTGCGGTTCGGGGTAGCGAAGTACCGGTAGGCCACATCGATCGTGATGCCCTGCTCGCGCTCGGCGCGGAGTCCGTCAGTCAGCAGCGCCAGGTTGACGTAGTCGTCACCCTTGGCCTGGCTCGCCTTTTCGACGGCTTCCAGCTGATCCTGAAAGATCGATTTCGAGTCGTAGAGGAGCCGCCCGATAAGCGTGCTCTTGCCGTCGTCGACCGAGCCGGCGGTGGCGAATCGCAGCATATCCATCAGAAATATCCCTCACGCTTGCGATCTTCCATGGCGGCCTCGCTGAACTTGTCGTCACCTCGAGTGGCTCCGCGCTCGGTAATACGAGTGGCGCCCACCTCTTCGATGATCTTCTCAAGGGTGTCTGCGTCACTCCGCACCGCTGCGGTCAGGCTGGCGTCACCAACGGTCCGATAACGCACCCTTTCGGTGAAGACCTCTTCGTCGGCGCGCGGCTGGCAGACCTCGTGGACGGCATAGAGCATGCCGCCCCGGTCGAACACGTCGCGCTTGTGGGCGAAGTAGATCGAGGGCAACTCGATGCCTTCGTTCGCCACGTACTGCCAGATATCCAGCTCGGTCCAGTTCGACAGCGGGAAGACCCGGATGCTCTCGCCACTGTGGATTCGGCCGTTGTAGAGGCTCCACAGTTCGGGCCGCTGGTTCTTGGGATCCCACTGACCGAACTCGTCGCGGAAGGAGAACACCCGCTCCTTCGCCCGAGCCTTGTCCTCGTCCCGGCGGGCACCACCGAATGCTGCGGTGAACCGGTACTTCTCGAGGGCATCGAGCAGGACCGGGGTTTGGATGCGGTTGCGGGTGCCGTCCGGCGGCTCGGCGACCAGACCGCGCTCGATCGCCTCGGGCACGCTGCCGACCAGAAGCTGAATTCCGAGCTGACTCACCCGGTGGTCGCGGAAGTCGAGCACTTCCTGGAAGTTGTGGCCGGTGTCGATGTGCAGCACCGGGAAGGGGATCCGGGCCGGCCAGAAGGCCTTCTCGGCCAGTCGCAGCATCACGATGGAGTCCTTGCCGCCGCTGAACAGCAGCACTGGACGCTCCAGCTCGGCCACCACCTCGCGGAGGATGTGAATCGATTCCGCTTCCAGCGTCTGGAGCTGGGAGAGCCGATATTCCGGCGCTTTCATCGGTAGTTCACCTCAGGAACGTTGGCGGCGATGGTCTTGAGAATGCTGTCGGAGAACTCCGGGCGGCAGACGACCAGATCGGGCAACCGCGGATCCGGCCGGTTGTAGATCAGTTCGGAGCCGTCGATTCTACTGGTGTGCAGGCCGACCGAACGAGCCACGGCCACCGGTGCAGCAGAGTCCCATTCATACTGCCCGCCGGCATGGACGTAGGCATCGGCCTCGCCGAGCCAGACGCTGGCGCACTTCACCCCGGCCGACCCCATCGGCACCAATTCCGCCTCGAGCTGCTCGGCGATCTGCATGACAAAGGCGGGAGGTCGGGAACGGCTGACGGCGAGCCGGAGTGGTCCCGCCGCGCGCTCAGGCAGTACCGGAGGCTGATCGGTGCTGTAGGCGGTGTCTCGGGCGGGCAGCGCGATGGCTCCGGCCACCAGCTCCCCGGCGGCCCAGAGCGCTACGTGAACGGCCCAATCGGTACGCGGGCGCTCGGAGAACTCGCGAGTACCGTCGAGCGGATCGATGATCCAGACCCGGTCCGCGGTCAGCCGCGCCGCCGAATCGGCCGCCTCCTCGCTCAGGACGGCGTCCTGGGGGCGGTGTTCCGCCAGCAGTTTCGCCAATACCTCCTGCGCGCGACGATCACCCTCGGCCTTGAGATCGGCCCCTTCGGCGCTCCCGGCCCGGACCGCCTGTAAAGCCGATCCCGCAGCGATGGCCAACTCCCGGGCCAAGCGTGCGTCATCGCCGGGCGGTCGAACGGTCATTTCGAATCCCTCTCCTCGAGGTCGCACCCCTGGGTCGTCGTTGACCACTCGACATTATCCGGCATTGCGAGGCCGATTCTCCGCTGTCCAGCGACCGGACCGGCCGCGTCGCGTTAGTAGGCGCCTTCGCCCTTCAGCACGGCCCGGGCGGTACGCCACAGGATGGACAGGTCCAGAGCCATCGACCAGTTGTCGGCGTAACGCAGGTCCAGCCGCAACGATTCTTCCCAGGTCAGGTCACTTCGACCGCTGATCTGCCAAAGGCCGGTAACCCCGGGCTTCACCCGAAGCCGTCGGATGGCGTCGCTGTTGTAGCCGATGACTTCTTCCGGCAGCGGCGGCCGCGGGCCTACCAGCGACATCTCGCCCCGCAGGACGTTGAACAGCTGCGGCAGTTCGTCGAGGGAAAAGCGGCGCAGGAAGCCACCGATCGCCGTGATTCGAGGGTCCTTGCGCAGTTTGAACAGGACTCCGTTGCCATCGTTCAGCGCCATCAGGGCGGCACGCTGGGCGTCCGCACCGGTGACCATGGACCGGAACTTGATCATCTCGAACTCTCGGCCGGCGACCCCTACCCGGGTCTGCCGATAGAACGCCGGGCCGGAACTGGTCAGCCGCACGGCGATGGCAATCACCAGCAACAACGGCGAGATCGCCAGCAGCATCAACCCGCCCACCACCCGGTCGAAGATCGCCTTGCCGATCAGCCGCCCGCCGCTGGCCGAGGGTCGCTCCAGGTGCAGCAGGGAGAGCCCGGCGATCGGCCGGATCGACAACCGTGGACCGGCCACCTCGATGATCCCGGGAGAGACGATCAACTCGACGTTGCGCTCCTCCAGCGCCCAGGACAACCGGCGCAAGGCATGGCCGGACAGATCCGGATGTGAGACGACGGCCACGATGTGTGCCCCGGTCTCATCGACAGCCTGGAGCACCCGGCTCGGGTCACCGACCACGGGAACGTTGTGAACTCGCGAGACCTCGATACCCACGAACGGGACGCAGGCGCCGACCGGGACCAGACCGTGTTGCGGCTCGGCGTCGAGCTGCTCAATCAGGGCGACCGCGGCGTCCGCCCGGCCGACGACGAGCACCCGTTGCAGCGCGAGGCCCCGGGCCCGAAGCCGATAGATCCAGCTGCGCAGCTGACGACGCCCCAACAGGGTCAGCAAGATCGTGAGCGGAACCGCCACGAAAACGTAGCCCCGGGCGATCTCACCGCGCACGGCGTAGGAGATGACGGCGATCGAGGTGAAGATGACCAGCCCGGCGTCCGCGACCTTGCGGTACTCGTCCGGGCCGGTGCCGAGGAAGCGCTGCTCGTAGCCACGCTGGGCAGCGACGATGGCCAGCCAGGCCAGCGGGAGGGCGACGGCCAAGGCCACGTAGTTCAGGCTGGGCGCCGTTCCGAACCGGAACACCAGGGCAATCACCCCGGCCACCAAGGCGCTGACCCCGTCCCCCAGGAGCGCGAGGTGCTGGTAGCGGCGCAGCAAGACTCCGGGTTCGCCGCTACCCGAACCTTGATGTCGAGGACTGCCAACGCGCCCCATGGTCTCGGCCCCCACTGACAGGGCTATCCCGTCGTCGAGGGAACTCGAAGCGTATTCCCGCGGCTCCATGACTGCCACTGTCACCACCTCCCCAACATCAAGTCAATCTCAAGCTCACGTTTGGATATCATTCAGCGCGCGCACCACCACACGTAATTACCGAGAGTGTTGATCGGCCTTCCGAGTACCCATGTGAATATAGTCCGGCAACCCTCCGTTCACGTTGCAGTTGCAAATACTCGATGAAATCTGTGGCGCAACGCACCTATCCGACACAGACGACTACACAGAGTGTTCGCCGGTCAACCGATGGCATTCACTCGCCCCTGGGTCGCCGCAAAGCCGGACATAGCGATCGAAGTAACGGCGTCCGCAGCCTCGCCCACGACCAACCGGAACTCCTCGCGATCCGCCGCGGGCACGTCCTTGAGGACGTAATCTGCCGGATCCATCCGGCCCGGCGGACGGCCGATCCCCACCCGTACTCGAAGGTAATTCTTACTATCGGTAGAACGACTGATAGAGCGCAGGCCATTGTGACCACCCTCACCACCGCCCTGCTTCAGGCGGAGAACTCCAAAGGGAAGGTCAAGTTCATCATGAATAATGATCAATTGATCTATCGGGACTCGATAGAAGTTGATCAAACCGGCGACCGGACCACCCGATTCATTCATGAACACCGATGGCTTCGCCAGCACAAGCCGAGGTCCGGGCTGGCCGGCCACCGGCGGCAGCCGACCCTCCAGCACTGCTGCCCGGGAGCGATGGCTGGAGAACTTGCCGCCGATCTCGGCTGCGAGCTGATCCACCACCTGGTACCCCGCGTTGTGGCGATTGCGCGCGTAACGCTCACCCGGATTACCCAAACCCACAACGAGCCAGGGCTGGTCCATGACGGCTATCTCCTAGATCTCGCTTAAAGGCTGGATACGCCGAGAGCGACGCCCCTAGGGGGACGTCGCTCTCGGTATGTATGTGGTGCGGGTTACGAAACGCGGATCAGGACTCCGCAGCCGCGGCAGCTGCAGCGGAGACGGTGGACGCCGCGGCGCTCTGCGCGGCCTGGGCCTCCTGGTCCGCGGTGTCCACGGAACGCTCGACGTCGGACACCGTGACGGCGATCGTCTCGGGCTCGGTCACCAGGGTCGCGCCCTCGGGCAACGGAATCTGCGAGGCGTGAACCTGGGTGCCGATCGGCGCGCCGTCCAGGTTGTACTCGATGCTGGTCGGGATGTTCGTGGCCTCGACCTCGATGCTCAGCGTGTTGAGCTCGACGGTGACCAGGCCGCCCGGGCCAGGCTCACCGACGATGTGCAGCTGCACATCAACGGTGACGCGCTCGCCGCGGTTGACGACGATCAGGTCGACATGCTCGATCGTGAGCCGGATCGGGTGCCGCTGGACATCTTTCGGGAGCGCGAGCTGGGTGCCACCGTTGAGCTCGATGGTCAGCAGAGCGTTGGAGTTCTTGAGTGCCAGCATCGTCGCGTGGCCCGGCAGCGCGACGTGCACCGGGTCGGTGCCGTGGCCGTAGAGAACGGCCGGCACCAGGTGGTCACGGCGCAGTCGACGCGCAGCACCCTTGCCGAACTCATTGCGCGGCTGGGCGCTGAGCTTCACCTCGGACACACTGATCTCCTCATCATCATGGTTGGCGCGAAGATCGCGCTCAAGAAACACTTTGGTACGAGCTCTACCGAGCTCAGGTCGTCACAATTCGTGATCGACACGCAGGTGTGGATCGGTACGCAGGTCTAGGTCGGCACACGGGTCAAGATCGGCACACCCGGCGGAGTCACAGGCGCCTGCCTGATCAAGGCCACGGCTGGAACACTGCCGTGGCTGTCCGCGTCGATCACGGCTGCGCGCTTGCTCTGCAACCCTCGCCGAGGTAACTGAGCCATCCTAGCTCACCGCAGCCGCTGTCCACGCACACCGGGGCAAGGGTCCGGCGGACGCGCCGGTAGCTCGGAGGCGGTTTGAGCACATCGGTGGTCTCTCCGCGCTTGGTCGATCGCCAGTTGTGCCCACCAATGCGCCCTTTTAAGGGCCAAATGCGGGCACAGCTGGCGATCTTGGTGAGGAGCCGGGCTTTTCGACCGGTCACGCCAAGGGTGGTCGGGCGTCTTCGGGTGCGGCTGCGGTTGCAGCGCCGTCGGGTGCGGCTTTGGTGGCAGCTTCGGTCGCCGCAGCCTCGGCAGCGACCGCGGACGGCGTTCCGGGGCGGCGCCGGGCCACCCAGCCGTCGACATTGCGCTGCTTGCCCCGGGCGATCGCCAGCGCACCGGCCGGAACGTCGTTGGTGACCACCGAGCCGGCCGCGGTGTAGGCACCGTCGCCGACGGTCAGCGGGGCGACCAGCATGCTGTCGCTGCCGATCCGGACGTGGTCGCCCACCGTGCTGTGATGCTTGTTGACGCCGTCGTAGTTGACGAAGATGGTCGCGGCGCCGATGTTCGTCCCGGTGCCGATCGTGGCGTCGCCGACATAACTCAGGTGCGGCACCTTCGAGTCGGCCCCAATCACCGCGTTCTTGGTCTCGACGAAGGCGCCGATCTTCCCGTCCGCCCCCAGCACTGTGCCGGGTCGAACGAAGCTGAACGGGCCGACCGAGGCGCCGGCCTCGATCCGGGCACCGGAACCGTGGCTGCGAACCACGCTGGCACCCGGTCCGACCTGGCAGCCACTCAGCGTGGTGTCCGGTCCGATGCTGGCGCCGGTCGCCACCTCGGTGCCGGCCAGCAACTGGACGCCGGGCAGCAGGGTGACGTCCTCGGCCAACTGCACATCGACGTCCAACCAGGTAGTGGCGGGGTCGACGACCGTGACGCCGGCCCGCATCCAGGCCAGGAGCAGCCGCCGGTTCAGCTCAGCGCCCAGAGTGGCCAGCTGCACCCGATCGTTCACCCCCTCTACCTGCCAGAGGTCGGTGATCGGGAGCCCTTGCACCAGGCCGCCGTCCGCCCGGACGACGGCGAGCACGTCCGTCAGGTACATCTCGCCTTGCTCATTGGCCGAGCCGATTCGACCGAGCGCATCCAACAGCGCACTGGCCTCGAAGGCGTAGATCCCGGAGTTGATCTCTCGCACGGCACGCTGAGCCGAGTCGGCGTCGGCGTGCTCGACGATCCCGATGACTGCGCCGGTGGCATCGCGCAACACCCGGCCGTACCCGGTCGGGTCGGCCACCTCGGCGGTCAGGACGGTGATCGCAGCCGGGCCGCTGCCGCCGATCCCCGTCTCATGGGCTCGGACCAGTTCGGCCAGCGTGTCACCGGTCAGCAAGGGGACGTCGCCATAAGTGACGACGATGGTGCCGGTCAGTGGCGCCGGCAGGGCTTGCAGACCACAGGCCACCGCCCGGCCGGTACCCGGCACCTCGTCCTGATCGGCGATCGTGGCCTTCGGGGCGATCTGCCCGATGTGCTCGGCCACCTGGTCACGCTGGTGCCGGACGACCACTACCAACTGCTCCGGCATCAGGCTCGCAGCGGCCGCGAGCGCATGGCCAAGTAGCGAGCGTCCGCCGATCCGGTGCAGCACCTTCGGAGTGCGCGAGCGCATCCGCTTGCCTTCTCCCGCCGCCAGGACGACCACCGCCGCCGGCTGCTGGCCAGTCAAATCGAAACGCCTCCTGGCTCGGTCCTGCTACCTCGCATGTGCGGGGCTCCCCCTACCTGATTCGAACAGGTACCTCAAGGCTCCAAAGGCCTGTGTGCTGCCGTTACACCAAGGGGGACCACCCGAACGGATCCGGGCCGGAGGACAGTCTGCCAACTCCGAGGCCTTCCCGTCGCATCGGGCCACGATCGGTTGCCCTGTCGGATCATCCAACCTCGGGTTACGCTTACGTAGGTTACGGGTTCGTAGCCATCATCCGCGGCTACCCGTACTTCTCCAGCTTCTCCAGGAGTCTCCGTGAGTGCAGGCACAACCACCGGGGCGGAGCCCCACCTCGACCCGAAGCCCAAGCGCGGCGGTGAGCAGACCGCGCTACTGATCTTCATCGTCGTCCCCTTCGTCGCCTTACTGGCCGCCGTCCCGTTCGCCTGGGGTCGGGCGCTGCACTGGCACGACCTGGTCATCACCTTCCTGCTCTACGTCTTCACCGGCCTCGGCATCACCGTCGGCTATCACCGGTTCTTCACTCATGGCTCGTTCCGGGCCGGCACCGGGCTGACCATCGTGCTGGCGGTGGCCGGGTCGATGGCGATCGAGGGCCCGGTGCTGCGCTGGGTCGCCGATCACCGGCGGCATCACGCCTTCAGCGATCGGGACGGCGATCCGCACTCCCCCTGGCGTTACGGCGAGACCGTGCCGGCCCTGATCCGCGGCCTGCTGCACGCGCACCTCGGCTGGCTGTTCGACCCGCAGAACACCAACCCCCGCCGGTATGCGCCAGATCTGCTGCGCAATCGGGCAGTCATGCTGGTCTCCCGGGCCTTCGCGCCGATTGTGATCTTCTCCCTCGGGCTGCCCGCGCTGCTCGGTTGGCTGATCACCGGAACCTGGCAGGGCGCGCTGACCACGTTCTTCTGGGGATCTCTGGTCCGAGTCGGGCTGCTGCACCACGTCACGTGGTCGATCAACTCGATCTGCCATGCGATGGGCAAGCGGCCGTTCCGGAGCCGGGATCGCTCCGGCAACGTCTGGTGGCTGGCCCTGCTGTCATTCGGCGAGTCCTGGCACAACCTGCACCATGCCGACCCGACCAGCGCCCGACACGGCGTGCTCCCCGGCCAGATCGATTCCAGCGCCCGGACAATCTGGATCTTCGAGAAGTTAGGCTGGGCCACCCAGGTCCGCTGGCCCGACCCAGTAAGGGTGGAAGCCCGCAAAGCGTGAGCCAGCGGATGGCGTCAGCCAGCCAGGTGGCGGGACGACCTCAAGCGAAACCAGGCTGGTGAGACACCTCAAGTGAAGCCAGGTGAGCGGGCAGACCACCCAGCCACCAAGATAAGCGGACACCCGTGAGCGAGCCCGGAGGCGCGTCAACGTCTGGACTGAGGAGACGCAACCCCATCGAAGATGCGGGACGGTCGACGAGGGAAGACGTTGACATCAGCGCCGCAGGGCTCGCGAACAAAATCAACCGTGAGCGAGCCCGGAGGCGCGTCGATGTCTGGACTGAGGAGACGCAGCCCCGCCGAAGGCGCGGGACGGTCGACGAGGGAAGACGTTGACATCAGCGCCGCAGGGCTCGCGAACAAAATCAACCGAGTGCCAACATAATGGCACGGTGACTACCGCCCGCCCGCCTTCGCTGCCCGACCGGCCCCGCACGTCCCGAAATGGCACCCGGGCCCGGATGACCGGCCAGCAACGCCGTGAGCAACTGCTGGAGATCGGCCGCAAGTTGTTCGCTGAGAAGGGTTTTGAGGGAACCAGCGTCGAGGAGATCGCTGCTACCGCCGGAGTTTCGAAGCCAGTGGTCTATGAGCACTTCGGTGGCAAGGAGGGGCTGTACGCCGTGGTCGTCGACCATGAGCTACAGAACTTGCTTCGGGCGATGACCGCCGCGCTGACGGTCCCCGACCGCCCGCGGGAGATCTTGGAGGTCGCTGCCCTCACCCTGCTCGATTACATCGAATCCGAGACCGACGGGTTCCGGATCCTGGTCAGGGATTCCCCGGTGGCCCAGGCAACCGGTGGTTTCGCCAGTCTGATCAGTGACGTCGCGAGCCACGTTGAGCACATCCTGGCCGCCCAGTTCTCGGCCCGCGGCTTCGATGCCCGAGTCGCTCCGCTCTACGCTCAGATGCTGGTCGGGATGGTTGCCCTGACCGGCCAGTTCTGGCTGGACCACCGCAACGTCGAGAAGACCGAGGTGGCCGCACACCTGGTCAACCTGT
>Ga0326721_10000622_pt1 | contig 10841 bp, 6 predicted proteins | sample SGPome_FD_203951 | JGI IMG/M metagenome (GOLD analysis project Ga0326721, IMG submission 203951) | Soil microbial communities from Southern Great Plains, Lamont, Oklahoma, United States - SGP_1_2016 | ecosystem: Engineered > Artificial ecosystem > Soil microcosm > Unclassified | place: USA...
TCGCGCCCAAGCGGCCTCCTCGACCGAGATCGACGACGCTAGATCGGCTCCCCCAACCCGGTTGGCACTTTCTCCGCCATCGGCTACCCCTGCCCTCTCGGCTCCCGCCGCCCCATCGACTCCCGCTCCCCCATCGACTCCCGCCGCCCCATCGGCTACCCCTGCCCTGTCGGCTCCCGCCGCCCCATCGGCTACCGCTCCCCCATCGGCTCCCGCTGGGCCATCCGATCCATCGGCGCCGACGGCTCTGACCGGCGGGAGACCGGTGAACTGCCGGGCAAGCTCCTTCATCGCCGCACCGACCAGCTCGGCCCCGAACTCGACCGCCTCCCGGCGGCCCTGCAACGGATCGGGCCAGGACGCCATCCGCCCGTCCACCGCCCGCGGGTTCTCCGCGCCCTCCCCCGGGACGTCGGACCAGAGCCCGACCCGGATCGTGGCATCCCCGTCGGCCAGCTCCCGGATCTCCTCGAGGAACCGGGACGGCTCGCGCGGCATCGACCCGTCACCCCAGATCGCGCCGGTGAGCAGGAGCGAGTCCCGGGCTCGGGTGGTCGCCACGTAGGCCAGCCGCCGTTCCTCGTTCACCTCGTGCGCACCACAACGCTCCATGAACAGCTTGAGCTCCGCATCGAGCTCGTCCTGCGTCATCGCGGCTTGGTAAGCCCACTGCGGCAGCCCGTCCGCATCCCCGCGCAGCGGGAACGGGACGGCGCCGATGTCGCTCAGCCACCCCTTGGAGCGTTTCGGTGGCCGACCGCTGTGCCCGGCCGGGAAGGTGCCCTCGACCAGCCCGGTGACGGCCACGACGTCCCACTCCAGACCCTTCGAACCGTGCACAGTGAGCAGCTGGACAGCATCGTCGTGCTGCTCGACCACACCCGAGTCGAGGCCGCGCTCCCGGGACTCGGCCGCACTCAACCAGCCCAGGAAGGAACCCAAGGTGGGCCGGTCGCCGCCGTCCGCGAAAGCCGCAGCGACGTCGGTGAAAGCGTCCAGGTGGGCCCTCGCCGCGGCCGGCGAATGCCCCGGCCGGGCGGCTACCTCGACGTCGAGCAACAGCGCCCGCTCGGTCTCCAGTACCAGGTCGGGGAGCGGCAGACCGGACCTCGAGCGCAGGCCGCGCAACACCGCCGCGAGCCGGTCGAGCCGACGGTGGCCTTCGGTGGACAACTGCTGCCCCTGCGGACCCACCCAGCCTGGCTCGGGCAGGGCGTCCATCGCCTCGACGATGGACTGCTCGTCCACCGTGTCCAGCTCCACTTCGGGTCCTTCGCCCGCGGTGGGCTTGGTCGGCACCGGCCGCCACCGGGCCGCGATCTCCCGCGACCAGGCACCGAGACCGTCGAGGTCACGCGGGCCGAGCCGCCACGCCGGGCCGGTGAGCAACCGCATCAGCGCATCGCCTCGGGTCGGGTCGTGCACCACTTCCAGCGCCGCCCGCAGGTCGGCGATCTCCGGCACGTGCAGCAGCCCACCCAGCCCGATCACCTCCACCGGCAACCCCTTGCTCCGCAGGGCGGCCTCCACCAGCGGAAACTGGGAACGGGTTCGGCACAGCACCGCGATCGACCGCCGGGAACCATCCGGTCTGCGATCGTGCCAGGCGTGCTCGGCGATGTCGGCGACGGCCCGAGCCTCGTCGTCCACGGTGGCGTGCCATTCCAACCGGACCCGGCCGGGCCCCGCATCCGGACGCGCGATCAGCGATTGGACGTCGACGGTCAGCGCGGGGTCACCCCAGGACGGCGGTTGCCGTAGCGGTGCGGCGAGCCGGTTCGCGACCGTCAGGATCGCGTGGTCGTTGCGCCAACTGGTGGACAGTTGCCTGGTCGTGGCCGGACTGTCATCAAGCCGCCGGAAGACCCGGCCGAATCGCTGCAGGTTGCCCGCGGAGGCACCACGCCAGGCGTAAATCGACTGGTGCGGGTCGCCGACCGCGACCACCGGATGGCCGGAGCCGAACAGCGACTGCAACAACACCACCTGGGCGTGGCTGGTGTCTTGGTACTCGTCGAGCAGCACCACTCGGTAGCGCTCGCGCTCGCCGACCCCGACCTCGGGTACCTCGCGAGCCAGCTGTGCCGCGAGCGCCACCTGGTCACCGAAGTCGAGGACCTCCCGCTCCCGTTTGCGACTCTGGTACGCCTGCACCAAAGGCAGCAGGCGGCGCCGGGCCTGCATTCGTTGGCCGATGGCCTTCACATCGGCTTTCGGCTTGCCCGGCACCTCGTCGCCGAAGTTCTTCGGCAGCTCGCCGATCCGCTCCAACACGTCCTCGGCCACCTGGTCGATCTGATTCGGGTCGAGCAGATGCTCGGCACACTCACCGGCCAAGCTGAGGACCGCATCAACGACCGTGGCGCGAGCTGCCTCGACGCCGGTCATGTCGCCGTCCCAGCGCTCCACCAGCTCGTCGACGAGTTGCCAGCCGCCCGCTTCACCGAGCAGCCGGGCCGCCGGCTCGATCCCGAGCCGGAGAGCGTGATCACCAAGCACGGACGCCGCGTACGAGTGATAGGTCGAGACCGCGACCGGGCGCGGCTCGGAGATCAACCCGCGCCGGTACAACCCCCGCAGCCGGGCCCGAATCCGTTCCGCCAGCTCGCCGGCGGCCTTTCGGGTGAACGTCAGGCCGAGGACCTGATCCGGCTCGACGAAGCCGTTGGCCACCAGCCAGACCACCCGGGCGGCCATCGTCTCGGTCTTGCCGGAGCCGGCGCCCGCGATCACCAGCATCGGCTCCAGCGGCGCCTCGATCACCGCGACCTGCTCCGGTGTCGGCAGCGGCCGCCGCAGCGCCCGAGCGATCCCCTCCGCCGTGACCGGCCGAGGCCGAGGCGGCGGCACCACCCCCCGCTCGCGCGCCGGCGAAACCTCCGGCAGCTCAATGTCAAACCCGAGCTGCCCGTCCCCCGGCGACTGTCGCCGCGGACTCATCGCCCCACCAAGCGGACTATTGAGCGAGTGCAGTCGCGCGCCCCAGTCCGGACTGAGCCAAACCCAAGCTGCCCGCCCCCAGGTGACTGTCTCCGCGAACTCATCGCCCCACCAGGCGGACTAGTGAGCGAGTGGAGTCGCGCGCCCCGGTCTGGACTGAGGAGACGCAGCCCCATCGAAGATGCAAGGAGGCGCGCCAGCGCCGACGCGGGAGGAGGCGCGCTAGCGCCGACGGCACGGTCGACGAGGGAAGACCGGGGCATCTGCGCGACTCCACTCGCGAACAAATTCAATCTAGACACTTCGGCCCTCGGTTTGCAGGGGACAGGAGCGGCGCAGCGCACACATCCGGCACATGCCGTTGGTCTTGGCTTGAAAGTCCTCGCCGGCCATGCCATCTGCCGCCGATGCCAGGAGCGATCGAGCCCACTGCGGGTCTTCGTCCGCAGACAGCGCCGGCTGCTGTTGGATCGACAACCTGGTCGTGTCGTTCTTCCCGAGCTGGGCCAGCACCGCACCACCGGACTCGGTTCGACCGCCGGTGACCGCAGCGAAACCACCCTCCTCGACCGCCACTTGGTACACCCCGAGCTGGGCATGCCGTTGGACTTCCGCCTTGGCCGGGGCCGACTTGCCGGTCTTCAGGTCGACGACGATCACCCGGCCCTCGGCGTCCTGCTCCAGGCGGTCCACCGTGCCGCGGATCTCGGCGCGCCCGACCTGGACTCGGACCGATTCCTCGGTCGCCACCAGTCGGCGACCGGCGGCTCGGGCCGCTGCCGCGTACTGCGCGAGCCGGGCCACCATCTTCCGGGCTCGAGCTCGCTCGGCGTCCGCCACCCAGCCGCTGCCCAGCCCGAGCCGATCGAAGCGTTCCTCGAGGAGCTTGGCCAGCCGGGTCTCGTCACCGTCTGGTTCTTGTTCGGCGAGTTCGTGGATCAGCACTCCCAGCCCTTGCGCGGCCGAGGACGGCGGCCGCCCACCGGACTGCTCCAACAACCAACGCAGGGCGCACCGATCGTAGGACTCAACCTGGGACGGCGAGACCCGGACCAACGCGCTCGGCTCGCGCAGCGGGCCGGACACGGAGATCGGCGCCAGGCCGTACCACTCTTCCGGATTGGCGCCCGGCACCCCGGCTGCCGCCAGCCGGGCCAGCTGCCGGGCGGCTGCGGCTCGCCGCTCCGGACTCGCTGCCGGATCAACGGTCGCCGCCCGCAGTTCGGCCACCAGGGCCGGGAGCGTCATCGTCCGGGGCACCTCCGCGAGCGGGCGGAGCTCGTCGTCTGCTCGGTCAGCACCGGGATCAGCGTCGCCGTCGGCCCTGGCATCAGCGCTGCCATCGAACAAATCAACGAGATCGAGGAAGGTCGACGGCATCAAGTCGTCCGAGCGCACCGCGGTCACCAGCAGGTGGTGTCGGGCCCGGCTGACGGCGACGTGGAAGTAGCGCAGCTCGTCGTCCAGCACCGCCCGGCGTTGAGCCAGATACCCTTCGGCGCCGGTGGACCCGCGCCCGTCCAGGACTTCTGCCATTTGCTGGCCCCCGAGCAGCGAACCGCGCAACCGCAGATCCGGCCACATCCCTTCCTGGACGCCGCAAACCGCGACCACGTCCCATTCCAGGCCGGCCGCCCCCTGCGCGGTGAGCAGCGCGACGGCGTCGTCGGTGGGGGCCCGCTCGGCCAAGGTGTCCGCAGGTACGTCCTGGCCCTCCAGGTAGTCCAGGAAACTGGTCGCATCTGCGCCAGGAAAGCGATCGGTGAACCGCGCGGCGGCCTCGAAGAGCGCCATCACGGCGTCCAGGTCACGGTCGGCCCGGGCCCCGGAAACACCACCGGCCAACGCAGTTCGACGCCAGGAATGGCCCAACCCGGTCGTCGACCAGAGCGCCCAGAGAACGGCTTCCGGGGTAGCTGAGGGCTGCGCCGCGGCCTCCCGCCCGGCGGCGAGGACGACCGCCACCCGGCGAGCGGATTGCGACGTCCGCGAGTCGAGGCTGGCCAGCCGTTCCGGCCCGGCGAGAGCCTCGACGATCAGCGCATCGCTGGCCCGGCCGCCACCACCGGCCAACTCCTCCACCCGCAGGGCCTGCCGCAGCCGGCGAAGGTCGATCGCGTCGGCGCCACCGATCGAACCGGTCAGCAGTTCAACCGCCACCTCGGCGGTGAGTTCGGCCGGGCGCAAGCAGCACCGCAACGCCAGTCTCAGCGGGACGACGGCCAACTCGTCACGGACCGGTACTTCGGACGGCGGGACCGCTACCGGGACCCCAGCCGCACCCATCGCCCGGCGAATCGCGGAGGTGGCCTTGGTGGACCGGACGACGACGACCATCCGCCGCCAGGGCACGGACCCTTCCAAGTGATGACGCCGCAAGTACTGGGCAACATACGCAGCTTCGCGAGCCGGCGACCCGAGCACCCGAACGGCAACCGTCTCGGCCGGCTCAGCCGGCTCGGCCGTCGCAACCGTCTCGGCCGCAGTGGCTGGCGACGTCGTCGCGGCGGATGACCCATTGCCCGGGTCATCTGTCGAGACCACGTCCGCCGCCGACTGCTCGGCGGCGAAGGCAACAGCGGCCCGGTGGCCGACCGCGCCGGAGATGCCGATCCGGGAGGCCACCCCGGCCGCAACCGAGCGCAACAGCGGACCGTGCCGATACACCGTGCGCAGAATCAGCACCGGCGCCGGGCGGCCGGCCGCGGTGGTGAACCGGTCGGCGGCCTCGGCGAGCGCCCGCGGTCGGGCCCCCCGGAAGGTCTGCGTGGCGGCGTCCGGATCACCGGCCAGCACGATGTCGCGACCACCGTCGGCCAGCGCCAGGAGCAGGCGCTCGGCCGCGACGGTGAGTTCGTGGGCATCGTCGACGACGATCAGCGCGCGCTGCCGGCGCTCGTCGGCCAGCAGTTCGGGATCGCCGAGCAGCACCTCGGTGGCGGCATCGACGATGCCGGCCGGGTCGTAGGCGCCCGGTGTGGAAAGCGCCGTCACATCTAGGTATTCGGCCATCACCTGGGCTGCCGCGAACCATTCCGGTCGGTTCTGCGATCGGGACAGCCGGGCCAGATCGGCCGGCGTCAGGCCGCGCTCGACGGCGCGCATCAACAGTTCACGGAGCTCGTCGCGGAAGCCGCGCAACTCGCGGATCTGCTCGTTGGTGGACGCCGGCCATTCCGGGACACTGCCGAACCCCTCGGCATGGCCTTCGAGCAGTTCGGCCAGCACTCGGTCTTGCTCCGGACCGGAGATCAGCCTCGGTGGCGGATCTTCGTCGATGACCCGGACTCGGCGCAGCACGCCGAACGCGTACGAGTGCGGAGTGCGGGCCATCGGCTCCTGGATGGTTCCGCCGATTCGAGCCGAGAGGCGATCGCGTAACCGGGCAGCCGCAACCCGGGTGGGGGCGAGCGCGAGTACAGACCCCGGTGACAACCCGTCTCGCTCGATCCGAGCCGCCACCGTCTCGATCAACGCCACCGTCTTGCCTGAACCGGGTGCACCGAAGACGATCACCGGCCCGCTGCCTCGGCGCCGCCCGATCAGCGCGGCCTGTGCCGGGTCCGGTGACAGCGCAGGAAACGGCTCCGGCCGGGGCCGGACGAGTTTGATCGCCACCCCTGCCGGGTTCCGGTTCTGCTGCGCTGCGGTCACGGTTGCTCATCTCACCACAGCCCACCGACACTCCGCTTCCCGTCTTTCACAGTGGAATCAGCGCAATCGACGCTTAGCGCGACCGGGAATCGAACCGTCGAGCGGGCCACCCCCTGCCACCGCCCCCGTATCCCAAACGGGATACAGTTGCGTCGTGACGAAGCAGATGGCGTTCCGCCTTACCGATGCGGAGGTGGCGGTTCTCGACGACCTGATTGCTGCCGGCCTGGCCACCGATCGCACTTCGGCCTTGCGTCGAGCCCTCGCCGCAGAACGTCGGCGCCTGGACGCGCGACACGACGCCGAGATCTACGCGAGTACCGCCGGCGACAACGATCTGCTCGCGGCGGCCCGCTGGGCGAGCGACCAGGAACTCGATCTTGACTGAGCTGCGACCAATTTACCTGGCCAACCTGGACAAGATCCGGCCGGTTCTGATGCTCACCCGGCAAGAAGTCATCCCCCATCTGAAACACGTCACCGTGGCCCTGATCACCAGCCGAATCCGGGGCTTGAAGGTGGAGGTGGAGATCGGTCGACCCAACGGTCTCGATCACGACTGCGTCGTCAACTGCGACAACGTCACGACGATCGACAAGGATCTGCTGCTGCGGCCGATCGGCGCGCTGCTGCTGGCCCAGGAACCGGTGCTGGCCCGGGCCCTGGGGACGGCTTTCGACGTGGCAATCTGAGTCAGGCCAGGTCCCAGCGAGCCTTGCGCAAGTCGACCCGCTCGCCGTCCGGACGTAACGGAGTGTCCTCCTTCGCGTAGTGCGCCAGTGCCCGCGACTCGTGCCCGAGGGCCGGCCTGCCGTCCGCGCGCAGCACTCGCCACCAGGGCACGGACGCTCCCCAGCGCGACATCACCTGCCCGACCTGGCGCGGCCCACCGCGACCGATCTCGCGGGCGACGTCACCATAGGTCAACACCATCCCCGCCGGGATCGCCGCAACCAGTTCCAGCACGTCACCGACATAGGAGTCGGAATCCGAGCTGGTTCCGTCGTCGTCCGCAGAGCTCACCACCGAGCATCCCTCCCGTTTACGGATCGCAGCCAGATCGTGGTCGATCGGACGGCGCTGGACCACCGGATCGACCACGATTCGCGAAACCAGCCTTTTGTCGTCCTGGCCATCGGCTGTCCGCCCGACCACCCGTCGGTAGCCAGCTTCGCACTGATTCGAGACCCCAAGATTGGGGAATATGCTGCGATCCGAGCGGAGGCATGCCGCTGGCCTAACGGACGAAACCCCGGGCGGACACCCCCTGCGACATGGTCTTCTCCTCACCGACCTTTCTCTTTCTGTTCCTGCCGCTGACGCTGCTGGGCTACCTCGTCGTGCCTGCGAGCTGGCGGAACGGCTGCCTGCTACTGGCCAGCGTGTTGTTCTACGTGTGGGGTTCCGGCGGCCAGGTGCTGGTGCTGCTCTACGTCAGCGCGTTGAGCTTCACCGGAGCCCTGTTCGGCCGCCGAGCGGGCCGACGGGCGGCTGCAGCCGAAGCGGCCGGCGAGACCCCGCAGGCCCCCAGGCTCGCGGTCGCGGTGCTCATCCTGATGCTGCTGATCCCGATCGCGCTGTACAAGTACGCGCCGCCGGTCACCGACCTGCTTCGTTCCACCGGTTGGCCGGGCGCACCCACGGTGAATTTCGCCCTGCCGTTGGGCATCTCGTTCTTCACCTTTCATGCCATCTCGTACGTGGTGGACGTCGGCCGCGGCGGACTCCCGCCGGAGCGTTCACTTCGCGACTACCTGCTCTACCTGTTCCTCTTTCCGCATCAGATCGCCGGCCCAATAGTCCGCTATTCGGAGATCGTCAACGAACTGAAAGACCGGCGCGATGTCACGCTCGGAAATGCCGCTTACGGTATGACCCGATTCGCCTGGGGGCTGGCGAAAAAGGCATATATCGCGGACTCAGCCGGTGTGGTGGCGGACGCTGCATTCTCGGCCCCGAATGCGACGATGAATTCGGCGACCGCCTGGGTCGGGGCATTGGCCTACGCGGTGCAGATCTATTTCGACTTCAGCGGCTATTCGGACATGGCAATCGGGCTGGCAGCGATGTTCGGTTTCCGTTTTCCGGAGAACTTCCGGGCTCCATACCGGTCGCTGGGCCCGGCGGACTTTTGGCGGCGGTGGCACATGACCCTGTCGCGGTGGTTCCGGGATTACGTCTACATCCCGCTGGGCGGCAATCGGCACGGCCTCCGCCGGGAGTACGCGGCGTTGCTGATCACCTTTCTCCTCACGTCACTCTGGCACGGCGCGACCTGGCCATTTCTGGTGTGGGGCGGGCTGCACAGCCTCTCGCTGGTGATCGAGCGGGTAACCGGTTTGCGGGACAGCAGATCGCGACCCGCCGTCCGGCGTGCGGTGATGTTCGTCTTCATCGTGGTCAGCTGGGTGCCATTCCGGTCACCAACGCTCGGCCATGCGGTGGATATCTGGCAAGCAATGGTCATGGGCGGTCCAGGAGCGCCATCCCCCGAAGTATTGATCACCCTCACACCGTGGACCTTGACCGCTATCGGAATCGGGTTGCTGGTATTCATCGGCCCACGCGATGTGACCGGTTTTCAGCTGGTGCACGGCGGGCATGCCGGGCGAACTGGATTCCGCTACCCGCTTGCGGTGATCACCGCGCCGTTGTTACTCACGGTCGCGGTGATCTCGGTGCTCTGGCTGGATTTCAGCCCCTTCCTGTACTTCCAGTTCTGATCGTTCGAGTTCTGTCATGCTGTCCCCCGTGGGCCGAACGATCATCTTGCCGGACAACGACGGGCCGGGCAGCGAGCCAGGCTCGATCAAAGTCGACAAGCGCAGGTTTGACGGCATGGAAGCCGACAGCCCGGTCGTCGACTACCCCGACACCCTGGAAGTCATCCGCCGGCCGTCACCAGCCGACCCGTACGACGTCCCTGGCCAGATCTATCGCTCCGCTCCGGACGAGTTGGCGGACCTGCTCCAGCAGTTCCGCGACGAGCGCCACCGCAGGCGCAGTGTGAGGGCCGCCAAGCTCCTCGTTGCGGTGCTTGCGCTGGCTCTGCTCGCGGTCTGGTTGTTGCACCCGCCCAAGTCCGGCGACACGGAGAACCACGCTGCGGCCGCGTTCCCCACCCTGACCCCGAGCGGCATCGTGGACGGCTCGAGCTACCGGCAGACCGACGCCGCGTTGCGAGACCGGCTGGCGCTACGGCAGTACGTGGTCAAGACGATCGGCGAGACCGCCCGGGACAAACTCGGAACCAGTCTCAATCCCGAGGTGGTGATGGGCTCGACCGGCGTCCCGTTCATCTCCGAGGATTTCATCTTCCCGTGCGAGCATGACTTCGAGTCCGCCACGGTGGACGCCGGGCTGCGCGAACTGCGCGCCTTCGGCCGGACCACCGGCAAGTCGATCACTGTGGCGGTGGCGCCGGACAAGTCCTCGATCCTCACCGATCAGCTCGGCAAGCGCGGCAGCGCGCTGATGGCCTGCTCCGACCGGGTCCGCGAAGACACCGAAGCGACCTGGGGCAGCCAGTCCGCACCGCCGGTGATGATGGCGTGGAAGCAACTCGCCGCCGAGCAGGCGAAGAACCCGGGCAAGGTGTTCCAGCGCGGCGACAGCCACTGGACCAGCCAGGGCGCCCTGATCTGGTCCCGGGCGCTGATCGCGCAGCTGATCCGGCAGGGCGAGGCACCCGCTGAACTCCGCGGAGCCCCGGTCGCAGTCGAGACCGAGGACCAGCCGGCCGACAACGATCTCTACCGGATGATGGGGATCAGCAGGCCGGAGACTGTCCCGGTCTGGAGCGTCACCAGGGCGAACGTGCGAATCCGCGCCAAATCGCTGCCGTCGCCGTCCGGTCGCGGGGTCGCCGTCTTCCGTTCCTGGTCGGTCACCGAGCCCTTGATCACCGGGCGCACCCTGGTCATCAACGATTCGTTCTTCTCCCGCGCCGAAGGCCAGTTGGCGCCCTACTTCACCAACCTCACGGTGATGCACTGGTCTGACTTCCTGACCAACGTGAAGGCCGGAACCGTGCCGCACTTCGATCGGATCATCATCGAGACGGTGCAGCGAGGCTGGCCCGAACGAGCCGAATGGCTGGAGCAGGGACAACCGGTGAACGCGGCGCTGGCCAAGGAGTTACGCCGATCGAGCCGCGTTTCCGCGCTGAACGCTCCCCAGCCGGCCCCCTCCTCCTAGGACCCGGCTGGCTAATCCGCAAGGTTGCCCGTCTATCTACCGTGATCATG
>Ga0326721_10000623_pt1 | contig 10835 bp, 8 predicted proteins | sample SGPome_FD_203951 | JGI IMG/M metagenome (GOLD analysis project Ga0326721, IMG submission 203951) | Soil microbial communities from Southern Great Plains, Lamont, Oklahoma, United States - SGP_1_2016 | ecosystem: Engineered > Artificial ecosystem > Soil microcosm > Unclassified | place: USA...
GGTCGCGCAGGCATTCAGGGATGCTGCTGAGCGTGTCCTGGAGCATCCACCATTGAACCGGGCACCACCGCCCGCTGGAGTGAAACCGTCATGAGCATCACCGACCTGAGCGGCAAGCCCGCACCCGCACCCGCACGTCTGACCCTGGAGGAAGCGGCCCGCAACTTCCGCGAAGCCCAGGCCACCTATGTCAAGGCAAGTCAGGCATACAGCGAGGCCAACCACGCATTCGACGCAGCTGCCAAAGCTGTGACCGATGCGCAAAGCGCCGTTGCGACTGCTGGCCGCGCGCTGCAGCTTGCCGCTGGCGAGCCGTAACCAACCACATCACCAACGCAACAGAACCGGAGCAACACGCAATGCGCGCAAATCTCACTCTCATCGGCCGCTTCGTCCAGGGCTCGCTCACGCTGGAAAAGAAAAAGGACGAAAAGGGTCAACCGGCGCTCGACAAGGATGGCGTCCAGATCGAAGAGTGCTTCATCGCACTCGCCGTCCCTAAGACCGATCCGGCACTGCCCGGCTACTACGCTGCATACGTCGAAGCGGCACGCGCCGCATTCCCCAGCTTGGTCGATGCGGCCGGCAATATCAGCCATCCGCGCTTCGCCATGAAGATCCAGGACGGCGACGGTATCGACAAGAACGGCAAGTCCGTCAAGGACAAGCCGGGCTTCGCGGGCTGCTATGTGTTCAAGATGGCAACGCGGTACGCGCCGCGCTGCTACGTCAAGGATGCGCACGGCAACAACCAGCTGTTGGAAGACCCGTCGAAGATCATCCGCAAGGGCTACAGGATCGCGGTCGCCGTGGGCATCGACGGCAACGGCGTCAGCCCCCAGGGCAACGGTTCCGCAGTGCCCGGCCTGTACGTGTCGCCCGACTTGGTGCTGCTGGTGGCACCCGACACCGAAATCGTCAGCGGCCCCGATCCGACCGCAGCGTTCGCCGGCATCACGTCCACCATGCCAGAAGGCGTGGCCGCACCCGCAGGGCTCGCACTGCCCAACGCGGCCCCCGGTGGCCTCACGCCGCCTGCCCTGCCGGGGATCACGCCCCAGCAGCCCGCTGCGGGCCTTCCTGGGCTTCCTGGGATGCCTGCCGCTGGTAGTGGCCTGCCGCCGCTGCCGGGTGCTGCACCTGCCGCCACTGGCATGCCGCCGCTTCCCGGTGCCGGTACGCCGCCGCTGCCGCCCTCGGGGCCGGTGTACACCATGCAGCCCAGCGCGATGGGAGCCAGCCGCGACGACATGCACAAGCTGGGCTGGACCGACGAGGCCATGATCGCCCAGGGGCACATGGTCAAGACCGGCTGATTCTCGTCAACGTGGTGTAACCTAGACAGCCCGGTGTTCGCATCGGGCTGTCTTCACATGGAGCGCAACATGGCAATCGTTCGAATCAAGCAACTGCACCGCATCACCGTACTCGGCATGGTCGCCCAGGGTGAAGCAACGTTCAAAGGGCATGATGTCCACGGCAACGCGCTGGTGTGCAAAACCGTCAACGCAACGCTGACGCACGACAACGCCGAACACCTGCTGAGCCTGGGCAACTGGAGCGTCAAGACCGTCAGCATGCAGTGCGACCAGGACGTGGTGTGCGAGTGGGATGCCAGCGTATGAGCCGGCCGCAGGTGTCGATGGACCTGGAGTGCTACCCCGACTTTTTCCTGTGCAAGTTCTACGATCCTGCGCGCCGCAAGTTCCACAGCGTGCCGATGTACGAAGGCGTGGCGCTCGATATTGACCGCATTGCGCTGGTGCTGGCGCGCTGCACCGTCATCACCTTCAACGGCAGCGGCTACGACATCCCCATGATCGTGCTTGCGATGCACGGCGCGACGTGCGAACAGATGAAGGAAGCGAACGACGACATCATCGTGCGCGGCCTGAAGCCCTGGGAGTTCTACCGCAAGTGGGGCATCGAACAGCCGGATTGGATTGACTTCATCGACATCATGGAAGTCGCACCCGGCGTGCGTATCAGCCTGAAAATGTACATGGGCCGTATGCACGCGCCAACGCTGCAGGACTTGCCATACGATCCCAGCACCGCGCTCGACGGCATCGGCCGCTTCGTCATTGACGGCTATTGCGGCAACGACTTGATCGGCACCGACCTGTTGCTCAACGAACTGAAGGACCGTATCGCACTGCGCGTTGCCATCGGCGAGCGGTACGGCATCGACGTTCGCAGCAAGTCCGACGCACAGATTGCCGAAGCGGTAATCAAGGCTCAGCTGGACTTCAAGCCTCAGCACCGCTACATCCAGGACAACTACCAGTTCCACTACACCCCACCGGACTACATCGCGTTCGTCACACCGCAGATGCAAGACTTCCTTGACGTTGTTCGCACTGCACCGTTCGTGGTGCGCGACAAGGAAGAGGCCATCGCGTTCGGGTACTACGATCCCGAAGACGACAGCGGCCCAAAGATTCGCACGGGTGTCCGCATCCCCAAGGAACTCGACGGGCGCAACATCATCATCGGCAACACCACCTACCGGCTTGGCATCGGTGGTCTGCACAGCCAAGAAAAGTCAACCAGCTATCACAGCATCCCCGGCGTGCAAACGCTGAAGGACATCGACGTTAAGAGCTACTACCCGTCGTTGATCCTCGGGATGAACATGGTGCCCGAACAGCTGGGCTCAGCGTTCCTCATCATCTATCGCGCCATCTATGAGCGCCGGTTGCTGTCCAAGGCGGAAGCCTCGCGGTTGACGAAGTTGGCGGACTGCTTCGACGGTGAAGAGCGCGCCGAAATGCTGCGGCTCGCGCACGACATGCAGACCGAAAGCGATGGCCTGAAGATTGTCCTCAACGGCACGTTCGGCAAGCTCTTCAGCAAGTGGAGCGTGCTGTTCGCGCCTGAGTTGGGCATCCGCGTCACCATCACCGGCCAGCTGGCGTTGCTCATGCTGATCGAAATGATGGAGTCCAGCGGCATCCGCGTGGTCAGCGCCAACACCGATGGCATCGTGTTACTCATCCCGCACGGCATGGACCACATGGTCGGCAATGTCGTCAAGTGGTGGGAGCAACGCACGGGCCTGGAAATGGAGGAAACGCTGTACCGTTCCGTCTACTCGCGCGATGTCAACAACTACCTCGCGATCACCACGGATGGCAAAGTCAAGCGCAAGGGCGTGTTCAACCAGGGCGGTGTGCTGAGTGGTCCGCAGGGCAAGGGGCCGAACATGGACGTGTGCGCCGATGCGGTCATCGCGTTGCTGAAAGACGGCGTACCCATCGCCGACACGATCATCGCGTGCCGCGACATCCGCAAGTTCATCGTGCTGCGTGGCGTCACGGGCGGCGGCTACTTCATGCCGAAGGGCATGGACAGCGACGAGCGTGTCTACCTGGGCAAGGCTGCACGGTGGTACTACAGCAACGCCAACCGCAACAGCTGCATCGTCAACAAGCATGGGCACAAGACGGCAACGAGCGACGGCGCGATGGAGTGCATGAAGCTGCCAGCTGAGTTGCCGACGGACATCGACTATGGGCGCTACGTGCGCAACGCAATGGAGATGGTTGCAAGCCTGGGCCTACCGGTGACGTACTGGTATCACCCGGAAAGTGAGTGCGTGTTCATTGACCATGCCGGCGTTGACCACGCTGCGCAGGGTTGCGACGAAATCACCAAAGCCAAATACAAGAGGATGAAATGACATGGGCCAGATGAAGAACGAGGCGATGCGCGAGGCCGTCCACAAGTACCCATTGCCGTCAATGCTGTGCCACATCCGACACAGCGTGCAAGCCAAGCCGCTCAGCCTCATCATGCAGAACAACACGCCGACGCTGTATGTGCAGGAAGAGGCTGTGCCCAGCGAAACGCACCTGCAGACCTACTACATCCTCGGCACCGGGTTCGCAGTACCGGACGACGCCACCGACTTCCTGGGCACGGTGGTCGATGACGAGCATTTCGTGTGGCACGTTTACAAGGGACCAGCGAGGGGGTAGAGTTCCCCCATCGCCCCAGCCCGTCGTTGATGACGCCCTGAGTGAAGCGATCCAGACGCCCCCTAACCGGGGCGTTTGTCGTTGTAGGCCAGGGCGAACAGCAGGCCCGTTGCAGCGCCGCCGATGTGGGCAAGGTGAGCGAACCCGGTCAGCCATTCGAATGCCCACGCCAGCGCGCTCAGCAGCACGTACAGCGCCAGGACCAGCCACGCCGGTAGCGGCCACAGCAGCAGGCTCAGGATCGGCCGGTGCGGGTGCTGGAAGACGTAGGCAGCGAACAGACCGAACAGCGCACCGCTCGCGCCGACCAGGGGCACTTCGCCCATGCTGGCCTGGATGAGCCCGGCACCGACCGCGCAGACCGTGTAGCAGACCAGGAACTTGCCGCGACCCCAGGTGCGCTCCAGCGCAGGCCCGAACGACATGAGCGCCAGCACGTTGACGAACAGGTGCAGCCAGTTGCCGTGGGTGAAGGCGTAGGTGACCAGCTGGTAGGGGCGGAACTCTTCGCTCGCCAGCGGCCAGAGCCATAGAGCCGGGGGCGTGCCCATCGCGTGGACCAGGATCGTGAGCGTCAACAGCAGCCATGTCAGGGCGGGGCGGTGCATACGGGCCATTGGAATCTCCAGTTGACGCAAATTGAGGGTGGGTGTATGTTTCGTCAACAACCACGAGGAACCGCTATGGACAATGAACAACGACTGCGTGCCGCCCTACTCGCCGTGCTGAGCGTGGAGGACTCGCTGCCAATGCTACACGACATGGCGAAGTACATAGAGCGCCATGCCGCCGACGCCCCCGACGAGGACACGGTAACTGCCGGCCTCGGTGCCATCGATGTGCTGATTGCCACGCACCCCGACAACGCTGGTCCGCTGGTACTGCCGGCATGAAAGAGTGCTACCGGGAAATCAATTTCAAGGGCGCTCAGCTGAAGATGATCGAAACGCTCAACACGATCATCACTGAGTACATGAACGCGGGATACACGCTCACGGTGCGCCAGCTGTACTACCAGCTGGTGGCGCGCGACATCGTGCCCAACAGCGAGAAGTCGTACAAGTACATCACCAGGACCGTCAACGATGCACGCATCGCCGGGCTGGTCGATTGGGATGCCATCGAAGACCGCACGCGCGAGTTCCAAGGGCGCAACCGTTGGACCGATCCGAAGCAACCGTTCATGGCCGGCGCGGACCAGTACCACACGGACCCGTGGCTCACGCAGCAGTCGCGCCCGTTCGTCGTGGTGGAAAAGGAAGCACTGGTCGGCGTGTTCACCCGCGTCTGCCATGAGTACGACGTGCCGTTGCTGGCAGCGCGCGGATACCCGTCAGCGTCGGTGGTGCGCGAGTTCGTCAAGTTCCACATGCTGCCCAGCGAAGAGAACGTGACCATCCTGCACTTCGGTGACCACGATCCCAGCGGCATCGACATGACCCGCGACCTGGATGACCGGTTCAACCTGTTCGCGTATGCCGACGAAGCCGCCTGGACGCTGAAGCGCATCGCACTGAACATCGACCAAGTGAAGCATCACAAGCCACCGCCGAACCCGGCGAAGCAAACGGACTCCAGGTTCGCGGAGTACAAGCGCCGCTACGGTGTGTCGTCGTGGGAGTTGGACGCGCTGAACCCCACGATCCTGAGCGACCTCGCACGGGACAACATCACCGGGCTCATCGACCGCAAGGCGTGGGCAACCTGGGAGCGCGGTCTGCGGAAGACCAAGGCCCGGATGCTGAAGCACGCGCAGGCATTTGACACGCCGAAGGGCAAGCGGTAACGTCGCGCTGTCGGTGCCCTGGTCCGGTGCCGACTGACTCTCCGGTCAATTAGCTGTGACACTCCTGTGTTGTACCCCCAGCCCCGCCACTGCAACTGGCGGGGCTTTTTGTTGGGCAAGACCAAGTTGGGCAAGACCAACATAGCAAAAACCCCCGGCCATTTCTGACCAGGGGTTTAGTTGGAAGGCGTCGTGGTGTTCGGTCGGCCTTGGATTGAACTGTACGCACCCGCCCCGTCGCTGTCAAGTCACTCGGTGCTGGTCGCCGACACGTTGCCTGCCTCCTGCTGGTAGTTGATCGAACCCGTGTTGACGGTCATCGCCTGGAGCGTGCTGGACAGCACATGCACCCGGTACACGCGAGGCTGCAGGTTGTTGGTGGTGTCGATGAAGGTGTTGCTGCCCGTCACGTAGCTCGTCGCCGGCTGACCGCCTTCCATTCCACCAGTCACACCGCCCGCGTAGTTGTACGTTGCCACCAGCGTTTCAGCGTTGGCACCGATCTTACGGAACAGCTGCACGGTCGCTGCACTGGTGCCCGCTCCAGGGCTGATGACTTGGTTGGTGTTCTGCACCGTACCGCTTAGGCTGCGTGCGTAGCCCACGTTGACGTTGATTTGCCCACCAGCAGTATCCGGCACGTTGAGCGTCACACCTTGCCCTGCCGACGCATAGTTGGTGTACGCGCTGAAGGTGCGGTTGCCCACGAAGATTTGCTTGACGTACACGATGCCCGTCTTCGTCTTGTACTGCAGCGCATTGCCACGGCTGCACGACGACAATGGCATGGCAGGCCCGAACCATTCGATGAACTCGTTGTTGACGCCAAAGCCAATGCCCGTCACGTTCATGTAGCCGTTGTCGTTCAACACGATGCGGCCCGCGCCCATGTGCAAGTCGGTGTTGATGTACACGCGGGCTGCTGACACTGCGAACGGCGAGAACGCCGGATTGCCTGGGCTGGTGATGCGGAAGCGGTCGGCAATAATTTCGAAGTCACCACTGTCGCCATTGTTGTTGAGCGCCCAACCGGTGATGTATCCGTTGACATCCAGCGTCAACGACGCCTTCGCCATGAGTACCACCTGCCCATCCGCAAGCTGCGATGCTTGCGTCTGCAGCAGCGTGGTTGCCGACGAATAGACCGCATCGTCGCTGTATGCCGTAGCGACCGTGCCGACCTCCAGCTTCGCGTTGCGCCATGCCAGCTGGACGAACGTGCCGTTGGCGTTGCGGATGCGCGCGCGAATGACCGACTGCCCACCAGTGATCGCAGTGGGCGTGGTGACGAAGTAGCGATTCCACGCCTGCCGCGCTGTGACCAGCACCGGGTTGGGGAAAATGTACAGGTTGCTGCCGTCAGGGTTCATCGCAACCAAGTCAACATAGAAGTCGCCCGTCGCACCAGCGGACGCAACGAACACGTCGATACCCAAAGTGAATTGCTTGTTGGCGATGTCGCCGTTGACGTAATCCTGATAGAACGAGCGAGTCGTGGCACCGCCGATAGACGAACCCTGGATGTAGTAGTTGCCTGCTTCCAGGTTGGCACCCATCGTGGCGAACGTGTTGCCGGCCGCGTTAACCCATCCGGCCACACCGCGCTTGCCCGTCGGATTGACCAGCAAGTTCTTGCCGGCAATGATCGCACCCTGGAGCGTGGACGTGAGATTCGCAACCTCACTGGCCGTCGCGTTGATGCCAGTCTCGGTCTGCACCACCCGCGCTTCCAACACACGCGCTGCCTGCGCCGACGCACCAGGACGGTTGATACCGCCGACCGCGATCCAACGCACGTCCACGATGGCGCTGTTAGCCGATGCGAAGTCGAAACGCAACTGCGTGATCGGGTTGCCCAAGTTCCAGTCGGTGTTGGCCGTCAAGTCCCATTCCACGATGGACCACACGCCCACCGCTGGCACTGCGCCGACATGCGTGATGACGTGCGTGCCGTTGATGCCATGCGCAGTGGTGGCCCAATAGAGCGCGCCCTGCCATGTATGGTTGGTGCGACGACGGACCATTGCGCGAACGATGGTATTTCCACGGCCCGGCAGCGCGATGATCGGTGTGAACAGATTGGGGTCAACAGTGGTGGCCTGCAGCGCAAGCGCACCATAGTTGGGATCGCCACCGGGCGGGAACATCGCCAACGTAGCATTTGTCGGCGCGAAGCCCAGGTAGTTGCCATCGCCAACGAAGTCCCAGCCAATCGCTGCCTGGAACGCAGACTGGATCGACGCAGCAAGTGTCGTCAAGTCAGCGGCAACGCTTTCGATGTCATCTTCCGTTGCAGTGACGCGCACGCTGAGTCCGTTGATCGCACTGCCCAACGCCGTGTTGCCGGTCGTCGGGTTGGTGACCGCCGCATTGAGCGACGTGATCGACGTGGTGTGCGCGCTGATCGTGTTCTCAGCCGACGTGACCCGCGCCTGCAGCAGGCTGATAGCGGTCGCGAGTGCATTGTTGTCCACGGCTGCACGCAGAATGCGCATGTCGGTGACATAGAACGAACCGCCGCCGAAGGTGCCGTTGCTGAGGCGTGGGCGACCGCTGGTGGCACCGCTGGGCACGGTCATTTCGAACGTCTTCAGCACCCAGCCGGTCACGTTACCGTTGCTGCTGAGCGCAGCGTTGGTGACATAACCGTTGTTGAAGTCGATGCCGAAGGTGATGACGTTGGTGCCGGTGCCGGTATCGTCGGTATTCATCTGCGCGGTGACCAGCAGCTTTTCGCCGGCCACTACGGAGAACACGTTGCTGTTCTCATAGATGGTCGTTGACGGTGCAACGGCCAGCACCTTCGTGTGCCCAGGCAGCTGATAGATAGCAGCCTTCGTGGACAAGTCGAGAATCGTCGTGCTAGCACCGCTCCAGCTGCCCTTGGTGCCGTCGTTGAACGTGCCCTTGTCGATCAAATCGGTGGAGCCGTCCTGCAGCGCGGCTTCGATAGCAGTGATCGCACTGGCGAGCGTTTCCAGTTCGCCCTCAACGCTGTTCACGTCGGTCTGCAGCGTGTTGATCGCGGTCGCGAGCCCACCCAGGCCCGTCACCGGATCGTTCAACTGTGCGGCAAGGCCGGTGATGCTGGTCGCCAACGACTGGTCCGCTTCCTGCAGGATTTCAACCTGTTCGGTGACCAACGCCTGCAGACTGCCCTCCAGGCCCAGCAGCGCCAGCACGCGCTCGTTGGACTCAGCAGCAATGTCGATGCCGCGCTGCAACGCTTCGTTGATATCAGCAGCGGTGCGCTCCAGAATTTCAGCAGCGAGTGCTTGGTCCTGCGCAAGGTTGGCTTCCTGGAAGCCTGCCATTTCGTCAAGGATGCCCACGATGATCGTCGGCGGTGTGGTTTGGTCATTGATGATCTGGCCCAGCGCGATGGCCGGCACTGAGCGCACGCCGATGACGTTGACGGCGACCACTTTGAAGTCGAAGGTGCCCGGCTGCATGCCGTTGACTTCGGCAGTCGTTGCGCCGCTGGGCGGAATCAAGTGCCATACGCCATCGCCAATGCGCCACTGCACTTCGTAGTTCTGCGCACCGACAGCTGCGTCCCACTCCATCGTGACGATGAGCGACGTGTTGACCTCGCCGGCAAACTCACGGTAGGTCATCGCCAAGTTGGTCGGCGGCGGCTGCACGTTTGACGGCATATCGCTGATCGGCGGCTCGCTGATCTGGATGCCTTCCTCCACGAACGCGAACTTGCCCGGCACATGCTGCATGCCGGTCACTTCGTAGCCCATGCGGTCGGTGGACTCGGTGATGCTCAGTACGCGGAACGTCTGCGCCGCGAGTTCGTCCGACTCCACCAACCACACAGAGTCGGCAACGGGCACGCCGCTGAAGTTGGTCTGCGTGTAAATCACGCCACCGCTGACCGAATCGACCAGCCGCTTTTCAGCTGAGCCGTTCGGCAGGATGACGGTCACGGTGTCGCCGTAGAGCGTCGGGGTCTGGATGGAGTCCACTGTGATGCTGTTGAGGCTCGCCGACTTGACGCGACCACCCGTGCGCATACCTGCCCGCAGCGGATCGGCAACAGCAACGATCATCCCAGGCGGAACCACAGTGCCATCCAGGCCCACGCCGAACGTCACGGTGTCAGTTTCGTACCGCTCGGTCGCGAGGATGTAGAGCCCCAGCCTGCGCGCCTGCGCCTGCGACGTGCAGCCAACCGCGATCACCTGCGTTTCCTGGTAACCGTAGCGCGCAAGGCTCACTTCATCTTCGACGTACTCCACCTTTTGACGGCCGAAGTCCGCCATGTCGTTCCACGTCACCAGGGCAACGGAGTGGCGCACCTTGCGGCTGCTGCCGCTGTAGGTGAACTTGCCGTCGATGACGTTGCTGGCGTTGTACAGGTACTTCACGTCGGTAGGTCGGTCAGCAACCGCATGGATCGCGCCGCCCGCCACGTACATGATTCCCCGAAACACCGTGGCAAGGTTCTGCATGACGCGGGTTGCATCATCGCGCGCCTGGATGAACATGTTGCAGGTGAAGCGCGGTTCCTGCCCGCCGAATCCATCGTCAACGAGCCCATCGCAGTACACACCGATGGAATACAGCAACCACTTGTTCATGAGTTCCGGGGCGATGCGCTTACCCAGGCCATAGCGGGTGTTGGTCGCCATGTCGTAGAAGCACCACGCCGGGTTGTTGCTGTAGCGCGGCTGGAAGGTGCCGTCCCACACGCCGGTATAGATGCGCGTGTCGGGATCGTAGTTGCTGGGCACTTGGATGATGCGACCACGCAGCAGGTACGCACGCTCGGGGATCGCGTTGAACTGTTCGGCGTCGATGACCAGTCCGACCAGTGCCGTCATCGGGTAACGCAGCTTGGCGTCGATGATTTCGGCAAAGGACTCCACGATGGTGGTGTCCTGGATGTTCGCAACGTCGGTGTCGGGTGTGACCCGCTCCACCCGCATGGTCCAGCCCTGCGTTGCAGGCGGCAAGTCGAAGCGATAGCTGCGCTCGTACTTGCTGTTGGTCTTGCCGACCATCGAATCGCTGAGGACGGTGGTGTACGGCCCGCCGTCAACGCTCAGCTTGAACCGGAA
>Ga0326721_10000624_pt1 | contig 10832 bp, 10 predicted proteins | sample SGPome_FD_203951 | JGI IMG/M metagenome (GOLD analysis project Ga0326721, IMG submission 203951) | Soil microbial communities from Southern Great Plains, Lamont, Oklahoma, United States - SGP_1_2016 | ecosystem: Engineered > Artificial ecosystem > Soil microcosm > Unclassified | place: USA...
GCAAGCCGCCTCCCACCGTCCGTGGTCGCAGCAAGACTCGGGTATAACGCTGAGCACAAGCATGGGCATGATCGGCGTGCCTGAGATCACTCTGATCGTTCCTACGCTCTGCGTGGTAACGCCGCTCAGGACGCTCCGCGTCCGGTAGATGCCCTACTCCAGATGTTCAGGCTTAACCGGCTCGCCGGACGTGGCGTCCAGCTTGTCGCGGATGTCTTCGAACATGCGGTCGTAGTCCGGATGTTTGGCGATCGGCAGGGAGTCGCTGTGGGGCAGACCATGCTTGAGGGCGATGCGTCCGGCGTCATGGGCGAAGTTGAAAGCCAGATCGCGGGGCAGGTCGAACGCTTCGGAAAAGCGCTTGCCATCGATCTCGCCCTCCATCGTGAAGTGCATGCCGGTTCCTTGCTTGGGATCCTGACTCACTTCGTAACGCAAATGAACGTCGTAAGCGACCTCCGATGGCTGGAACGCCGCGTGAGTCATGTGCAGATGGCCTGGCTCGAACATGGAGATTGCCCCATTGAAATTGAGTGTCCACGTAGGACACTGTTCGCATCAGGGCGGTTCAGCCGGATATCGGACCGCTCTTCAGCGCGAAGGCGGGCGCTCGGCCTTGACCGGCTCGGGGCGCGACCATATCCACAGATTGCCCAGCGCCATCCCGGCGATTGCCAAATACAGCCACCAGACATGAGTCAGCAGGCTCAGCATCATCACCGCGCAGAACAGCATGCTGACCGTGGCGCTGATCTTGGCGCGCCGGGTGACCAGTCGGCCGTTGCGCCAGTTGTAAAGGATCGGCCCGAACACGCGGTGGTTCTCCAGCCAGGCGTTCAGGCGCGGCGAACTGCGTGTTGCAGCCCAGGCGGCCAGGAGAATGAACTCGGTGGTCGGCAGGCCGGGAATGAAAATCGCGGCAATACCAATGCCCAGGCTGGCATACGCGAGAATGCCAAACAGAAAGCGTGAAAGTCTGGAACCGGGTGGTTTGTACGTCATGGTCTCTACAGGCAGGTTCGAAAAGCCCGGCCAGCTTAACAGCACCTGACGCTTTTTCATGCGTGCGCCATTTCACCTGCCGGCGAGTTGACGCAGGCACGCCCTGGCGTTCGGCCGTCAGGGGCAAGAAACAGGCATCGCGCAATCAGAAAACGGGCGTCACTGCCCGGGAAGACGAGCGAGGTATGCGCCTTGGCGGTCTTGTCGGAGCGCCAAGCGCTGCATGCCGACGCAAAGCATCGGCACGATCAGGCGGGAAGCGTTACTCGGCGTTATGCAGCGCCAGGCAGTTGTCCAGCATGCGGTTGGAGAACGCCCATTCGTTGTCGTACCAGGACAGCACCTTGAGCAGTTTGCCGCTCACTTTGGTGTGGTTGGCGTCGAAGATCGACGACAGCGGGTTGTGGTTGAAGTCGTGGGAGACCAGCGGCAGGGTGTTGTAACCCAGTACCTTGGAATGCTGGCTGGCTTCTTTCATCAGCGCGTTGACTTCTTCAGCAGTGGTTTCGCGTTTCAGGGTGACGGTCAGATCCACCAGCGACACGTTGATCACCGGAACCCGCACCGCCATACCCGTAAGCTTGCCTGCCAGTTCCGGCAGCACCAGGCCAACCGCTTCGGCAGCACCGGTCTTGCTCGGGATCATCGACTGCGTGGCCGAGCGCGCGCGGTACGGATCGGTGTGGTAGACGTCGATCAGGTTCTGGTCGTTGGTGTAGGCATGAATGGTGGTCATCAGGCCGCTTTCGATACCCAGTTCACGGTGCAGCACCTGGGCAACCGGCGCCAGGCAGTTGGTGGTGCAGGAAGCGCTGGAGATGATCTGGTGCGACTGACGCAGCGTGTCGTGGTTCACGCCATAGACGATGGTCGCATCTGCGCCGCTGGCAGGAGCGGAGATGATGACCTTGCGCGCACCGGCAGTCAGGTGGGCGGAGGCTTTCTCGCGGCTGGTGAACAGGCCGGTGCACTCGAATACCACATCGATGTTTTGCGACTTCCATGGCAGCTCCGCAGGGTTGCGGATTGCGCTCACGGCGATACGGTCGCCGTTGACCGTCAGGCTCTCTTTGTCACACTCCACGGTGCCGCTGAACGGGCCGTGTACAGTGTCGAAACGCAGCAGGTGCGCGTTCATTTCGCTGTCGCCCAGATCGTTGATGGCGACGACCTGCAGGTCCTGTCGGTAACCTTGGGTATACAGTGCGCGTAGGACGTTGCGGCCGATGCGGCCAAAACCGTTGATTGCGATACGAAGAGTCATACAGCCGTCCTTCATAAATTTGTTGTTGGAATTACAAGATTATTCTCATAGAAATAGAAAACAAGCCTTTTTAGTGGCAATATTTTGTTTTATCTACAACTACAAGCCTGAAAGGCATGCCCCATTGATCGAAACCAGGCCTTTGCGCGACAGCATTCGGCCCCGATCATCGGAACCGTCTTTACGGGTGACCATAGACGTTAGCCTGGAGTTCATCACATGCATCCCCGCATTCTTGAAGTAACCGAGCGGCTGATCGCTCGCAGTCGTGATACCCGCGAGCGCTATCTTCAATTGATCCGCGGCGCAGCCAGCGAAGGCCCGATGCGCGGCAAACTCCAATGCGCCAACTTCGCTCACGGCGTCGCGGCCTGCGGTCCGGAAGACAAGCAGAGCCTGCGCATGATGAACGCCGCCAACATCGCCATCGTCTCCTCCTACAACGAAATGCTCTCCGCGCATCAGCCCTACGAACACTTCCCCAACCAGATCAAACAGGCTTTACGTGACATTGGTTCGGTCGGTCAGTTTGCCGGTGGTGTGCCGGCGATGTGCGATGGCGTGACCCAGGGCGAGCCGGGCATGGAACTGGCGATTGCGAGCCGCGAAGTGATCGCGATGTCCACGGCCGTGGCGCTGTCGCACAACATGTTCGATGGCGCGCTGATGCTGGGCATCTGCGACAAGATCGTGCCGGGCCTGATGATGGGCGCACTGCGTTTCGGTCATCTGCCGACCATTTTCGTGCCGGGCGGGCCGATGGTGTCCGGCATTTCCAACAAGCAGAAAGCCGACGTTCGCCAGCGCTATGCCGAAGGCAAGGCGACCCGCGAAGAGCTGCTGGACTCGGAGATGAAGTCCTACCACAGCCCTGGCACCTGCACGTTCTACGGCACAGCCAATACCAACCAGCTGGTGATGGAAGTGATGGGCATGCACTTGCCCGGCGCTTCGTTCGTCAACCCGTACACACCGCTGCGTGACGCGCTGACCACCGAGGCTGCGCATCAGGTCACCCGCCTGACCAAGCAGAGCGGCAGCTTCATGCCGATCGGCGAAATCGTCGACGAGCGCTCGCTGGTCAACTCCATTGTGGCCCTGCACGCCACCGGCGGCTCGACCAACCACACCCTGCACATGCCCGCCATCGCGATGGCCGCCGGTATCAAACTGACCTGGCAGGACATGGCCGACCTGTCGGAAGTCGTGCCGACTCTCAGTCACGTCTATCCGAACGGCAAGGCCGACATCAACCACTTCCAGGCAGCGGGCGGCATGTCGTTCCTGATCCGCGAACTGCTGGCGGCCGGTCTGTTGCACGAAAACGTCAATACCGTGGCCGGTTATGGCCTGAGCCGCTACACCAAGGAGCCGTTTCTGGAAGACGGCAAGCTGGTCTGGCGTGAAGGCCCGCTGGAAAGTCTGGACGAGAACATCCTGCGTCCGGTGTCCCGTCCGTTTTCTGCGGAAGGTGGTCTGCGCGTCATGGAAGGCAATCTCGGCCGTGGCGTGATGAAGGTGTCGGCAGTGGCCCTTGAGCACCAGATCGTCGAAGCGCCTGCCAAGGTGTTTCAGGATCAGCAGGAACTGGCCGACGCCTTCAAGGCCGGTGAGCTGGAGTGTGACTTCGTTGCAGTCATGCGCTTCCAGGGGCCGCGCTCCAACGGCATGCCCGAATTACACAAGATGACGCCGTTCCTCGGCGTGCTGCAGGACCGTGGCTTCAAGGTCGCTCTTGTAACCGATGGACGGATGTCCGGTGCTTCGGGCAAGATCCCGGCGGCCATTCACGTTTGCCCGGAAGCTTTCGTGGGCGGTCCTCTTGCGCTGGTGCAAGAGGGTGACGTGATTCGCGTCGATGGCGTGAAAGGAACGTTGCAAGTTCTGGTCGAAGCGTCAGAATTGGCCGCCAGAGAACCCGCCACCTGCCAGATCGACAACAGCGTCGGCTGCGGTCGGGAGCTGTTTGGATTCATGCGCATGGCCTTCAGCTCCGCAGAGCAGGGCGCTTGCGCCTTTACCTCTAGTCTGGAGACGCTTAAGTGAAGTTGGCCCTGGTCGGTGATATAGGCGGTACCAATGCTCGTTTTGCCATCTGGGAAGACGACACGCTGCATTCTGTCCGCGTATTCCCGACCATCGACTACATCGGTCCGGAAAAAGCCATCGAGGTCTACCTGCAGGACCTCGAGCTCAAGCGTGGCGATATCGGTTACGTCTGTCTGGCGGTTGCCGGACCCGTGGATGGCGATCTGTTCCAGTTCACCAACAGTCATTGGGAGCTGAGCCGCAAGGCGTTCTGCGAAGACCTGAAAGTCGACCACCTGCTGCTGATCAATGACTTCACCGCCATGGCGCTGGGCATGACCCGGCTCAAGGACGACGAGTACCTGACGGTCTGTCACGGTGTCGGTAAGCCGGATCGCCCACGCGCCGTGGTCGGACCGGGCACCGGGCTGGGTGTCGGCACGCTGATCAAGGAAAGTGACACGCGCTGGCTGGCGTTGCCGGGCGAGGGTGGTCATGTCGACCTGCCGATCGGGACGGCACGTGAAGCGCTGCTGTGGACGCGGCTGATGGCCGAGCACGAGCATGTCAGCGCGGAAGTGGTGCTCAGCGGTGCAGGCCTGTTGCTGCTGTATCAGGTCAGTTGCGCGCTGGATGACATCGAGCCTGAGCTCAAGTCACCGGCCGCCATTACCACAGCAGCACTTGCCGGCGACCCGGTGGCTGCGGCTGTACTGGACCAGTTCTGTGTGTTTCTGGGCCGCGTGGTCGGCAATCAGGTGCTGACGGTGGGCGGCCTGGGCGGTGTCTACATCGCTGGCGGCGTGGTGCCACGCTTTACCGACTTTTTCATGAGCAGCGGCTTCAAGCGCGCACTCGCCGAAAAGGGCGTGATGAGCGATTATTTCAAGGGGTTGCCAGTCTGGCTGGTCACCGCCGAATATCCCGGCCTGATGGGCGCGGGGGTTGCGCTGCAACAGGCCTTCGGTTCAGACATCTGAACCGCGTCCCTAACAACAAAAATCAACAGCCAACGAGGACGCTTTCACGTGAGTTCAGTCAGTAAATCGATCCTGCTGGTGGATGACGACCAGGAGATTCGGGAGTTGCTGGACACCTACCTGAGCCGTGCCGGTTTTCAGGTTCGCACGGTCGGCGACGGCGCAGGCTTTCGTCAGGCATTCAACGAAGCATCCAGCGACCTGCTGATTCTCGACGTCATGCTGCCCGACGAAGACGGCTTCAGCCTATGCCGCTGGGTGCGCCAGCATCCGCGTCAGCCTCATGTGCCGATCATCATGCTCACCGCCAGTTCTGACGAGGCCGACCGGGTCATTGGTCTGGAACTGGGCGCCGACGATTACCTGGGCAAGCCGTTCAGCCCGCGCGAACTTCAGGCGCGGATCAAGGCGCTGCTGCGCCGCGCGCAGTTCGGTCAGGAGCGTCCCGGTGGCGACGTTATCCTGTTCGACGAGTGGCGCCTGGACATGGTCAGCCACCGGCTGTTTCACAACGACGGCGAAGAAGTGATCCTGTCGGGCGCCGACTTCGCCTTGCTCAAGCTGTTTCTGGATAACCCTCAGCAGATTCTGGATCGCGACACCATTGGCAACGCCACCCGTGGCCGCGAGCTGATGCCGCTGGAGCGCATCGTCGACATGGCGGTCAGCCGCCTGCGTCAGCGGCTGCGTGACACGGGCAAGTCGCCGCGTCTGATCCGGACCGTGCGCGGCAGCGGCTATTTGTTGGCCGCCAACGTCAACGCGCAAGCAGGCAGCGGCTATTAACACGCCGGTGGCAGGCCCTAAAAAACGCAGCCTGCCGCTACCGCGTTCGCTGCTCGGGCGAATGCTGCTGTTGACCCTGTTGGCGGTGTTGATCGCCCAGACGCTGTCTAGCGTGATCTGGTTGTCGCAACTGCGAGCCACCCAGATGGAAGGGCTGGTGACCAGTGCGCGCAGCCTGGCGTACTCGATGGCGGCCAGCGTCAGTTACTTCCGTTCCTTGCCGCTCGCCTATCGCCCGCTGGTGCTGGATCAGTTGCGCAGCATGGGCGGCACGCGCTTCGTGGTGTCGCTCAACGATCACCCGCTGGACATGCAGATCCTGCAACCCACGCCGCGCAAACAGGCGGTGCTTGATGTGGTCGGCCAGGTGCTGCGTCAGCACTTGGGCAACGATCCCGACATTGCCGTGTGGTTCGTCAAGCCCGATGACCTACGAATCTTCAACAGCGGGCTCAAGCTCGACGAGTTGCCGCGTTCCTGGGCGCATTACGCACTGACTCTGGAACCGGTCAATCCGCCGGTGCTGGTCACGCAGATCGAAATGGCGCCCGGCGAATGGTTCTACATCGCCTCGTTGCTGCCCGAGCCTTACACCACTCTCGAAGAGCAGGATCTGCCGATTCAGCAGGTCTGGTTCATCGGCCTGACCAGTGCGTTTCTGCTGCTGTTCATCGGTCTGCTGGTGCACTGGCAAAGCCGGCCGCTCAAGCGTCTGGCGCGTGCTGCGCGGGACATGTCACTGGGCGCGGATGTCGAGCCGGTGGTGGAGGGCGGCGGCAGTGAAGTGGTCGAAGTGAGCCGTGCCTTCAATGCCATGCGCACCCGGATCAGTCGCTACCTGACCGAGCGCGGCCAATTGTTCAGCGCCATTTCCCATGACCTGCGTACGCCGATTACTCGCCTGCGCCTGCGTGTCGAGCTGCTTGAAGACGAGCAGATGCAATACAAGTTCGGACGCGATCTCGACGAACTGGAGCTGCTGGTGAAGGGCGCGCTGCAGTGCGTCAAGGACACTGATATCCATGAAAACATCGAGCAGGTGGACCTCAACGTGCTGCTCGACTGTCTCGTCGAACCCTATCTGCGTCCGGATGGAGAAGGGCGTGTCACGCAGACCGGCGCAGCCCTGTCCTGCTATCCCGGCAAGCCGCTGGCCCTCAGGCGCTGCATCGGCAATCTGATCGACAACGCTCTCAAGTACGGTGACCGGGCGCACCTCAAGGTCGAGGACAACGCGCTGGCCTTTGTGCTGCATGTCGATGACGAAGGGCCGGGCGTGCCTGAACAGAGGCTGGAGCATGTCTTCGAGCCCCATTTCCGTCTGGCGGGCGGCAATCAGCAAGGCTACGGCCTGGGGCTGGGCATCGCGCGCAATATCGCCCATAGCCATGGCGGAGAAGTCAGCCTGCAGAATCTTCGCGAAGGCGGGCTGCGCGTCACGCTGTACCTGCCGCGTACATCAGAGTGATATCGAATGTAACCATCCGGTGACATTCGCGCATCCCTTCGTTACCGTCCTCGCGATTCGCTTGGTTAGACTCCCACGAAGCGCAAGCACCAGACTTGCTCATGCATAACAACAAGAAAGGTCAATTCGATGAATTCAATGTCACGCCTCGCCGTTGTCATCTCCCTCGCCTCCCTGTTCCCGCTGAGCGCCCATGCTGCTGATGCCAAAGGCACTGTAGAAGTCGTGCACTGGTGGACCTCGGGCGGCGAAAAAGCTGCGGTTGATGTCCTGAAAGCGCAAGTTGAAAAAGACGGCTTCACCTGGAAAGACGGCGCCGTGGCCGGTGGTGGTGGTTCCACTGCCATGACCGTGCTCAAAAGCCGCGCCGTTGCCGGCAACCCGCCTGGCGTTGCCCAGATCAAAGGCCCGGACATTCAGGAATGGGCGTCCACCGGCCTGCTCGACACCGACGCGCTGAAAGACGTCGCAAAGGCTGAAAAGTGGGACTCGCTGCTGGACAAGAAAGTCTCCGATACCGTGAAGTACGACGGTGATTACGTTGCCGTGCCGGTGAACATTCACCGCGTCAACTGGCTGTGGATCAACCCTGAGGTCTTCAAGAAAGCCGGCATCGAAAAAGCGCCGACCACCCTCGAAGAATTCTATGCCGCTGGCGACAAGCTGAAGAAAGCCGGTTTCATTGCGCTGGCTCACGGCGGTCAGCCATGGCAGGACAGCACCGTGTTCGAAGCGGTCGTGATGTCGGTCATGGGTGCAGACGGTTACAAGAAAGCCCTGGTTGATCTAGACAAGGATGCGCTGACTGGCGAAGGCATGGTCAAGTCGCTCACCGAACTCAAGAAAGTCGCGACCTACATGGACGCCGACGGCAAGGGTCAGGACTGGAACCTGGAAGCGGCCAAGGTCATCAACGGCAAGGCCGGTATGCAGATCATGGGTGACTGGGCCAAGAGTGAATGGACCGCCGCCAAGAAAGTCGCGGGCAAGGATTACCAGTGCGTAGCCTTCCCGGGCACCGACAAGGCGTTCACCTACAACATCGACTCGCTGGCAGTGTTCAAGCAGAAGGACAAGGGCACGACCGCTGCCCAGCAGGACCTGGCCAAGGTTGCGATGGGTGAGGACTTCCAGAAGGTCTTCAGCATCAACAAGGGCTCGATTCCGGTTCGCGAAGACATGCTGAACGACATGGCCAAATACGGCTTCGATTCCTGCGCGCAAACCGCAGCCAAGGACTTCCTGGTGGATTCGAAAACCGGCGGTCTGCAACCGAGCATGGCGCACAACATGGCCACCTCGCTGGCAGTCCAGGGCGCGTTCTTTGATGTGATCACCAATTACATCAACAACCCGTCAGCCGATCCGGCCGCGACCGCCAAGCAATTGGCCACCGCCGTCAAGTCAGCCCAGTAATCCGCATAACCTGACGTACCGCTGCAGTCTGCGCGGGTGGAATCGGAAACCGATTTCACCCGTGCCTGTGGCCTGAATTCGATACACCGAATGGGATACTCCCGATGAGCTCTGTCGCTGTGTTCAGCAAAGCCTCGCCACTGGATACATTGCAACGCTGGCTACCGAAACTGGTGCTGGCGCCAAGCATGTTCATCGTGTTGGTTGGTTTCTACGGTTACATCCTGTGGACGTTCGTCCTTTCGTTCACCAACTCGACGTTCCTGCCGTCCTACAAGTGGGTCGGTCTGGCGCAATACGCGCGCCTGATGGACAACGACCGCTGGTGGGTCGCGAGCAAGAACCTTGCAGTGTTCGGTGGCATGTTCATCGGCATCAGTCTGGTGATCGGTGTCTTTCTGGCGATCTTGCTGGACCAGCGCATCCGTCGCGAAGGCGCGATCCGCACTATTTATCTGTACCCGATGGCGCTCTCGATGATCGTCACCGGTACGGCCTGGAAGTGGCTGCTCAACCCGGGCCTGGGCCTGGACAAGATGCTGCGCGACTGGGGCTGGGAAGGCTTCCGCCTGGACTGGCTGATCGATCCTGACCGTGTGGTGTATTGCCTGGTGATCGCCGCTGTCTGGCAGTCGTCCGGCTTTGTGATGGCGCTGTTCCTGGCCGGCCTGCGCGGTGTCGATCAATCGATCATCCGTGCTGCGCAAATGGATGGCGCGAGCCTGCCGATGATCTACTGGCGTGTGGTGCTGCCAAGCCTGCGTCCGGTGTTCTTCAGTGCGGTGATGATCCTGGCGCACATCGCGATCAAGAGCTTCGATCTGGTGGCCGCGATGACGGCCGGTGGCCCCGGTTACTCCTCGGACCTGCCCGCCATGTTCATGTATTCCTTCACCTTCAGCCGTGGCCAGATGGGCATGGGTTCGGCGAGTGCGATTCTGATGCTCGGCGCGATCCTGGCGATTCTGGTGCCGTACCTGTACTCCGAGCTGAGGACCAAGCGCAATGACTAGTCTTGTAGGCAAGCCAGGCATCAGCCTCAGCCGCGTGGTGATTCACGCCGTGCTGTTGCTGGCCTGTTTTATTTATCTGGTACCGCTGGTGGTCATGCTGTTCACCAGCTTCAAGACTCCGGAAGACATCGGCACCGGCAACCTGTTGAGCTGGCCGAGCGTCGTCACCGTCATCGGCTGGGTCAAGGCCTGGGACATCGTCGACGGCTATTTCTGGAACTCGCTGCGCATCACCGTTCCGGCGGTGATCATCTCCACCGCCATCGGCGCACTCAACGGCTACGTGCTGTCGATGTGGAAATTCCGTGGCTCGCAACTGTTCTTCGGCCTGTTGCTGTTCGGCTGCTTCCTGCCGTTCCAGACCGTTCTGCTGCCTGCATCCTTCACGCTGGGCAAGATGGGCCTGGCCAACACCACCACGGGCCTGGTGTTCGTTCACGTGGTCTACGGCCTGGCGTTCACCACGCTGTTTTTCCGTAACTATTACGTGAGCGTGCCGGATGCGCTGGTGCGTGCTGCACGCCTGGACGGCGCCGGGTTCTTCACTATCTTCGGCCGCATCATTCTGCCGATGTCGACGCCGATCGTGATGGTGTGTCTGATCTGGCAGTTCACCCAGATCTGGAACGACTTCCTGTTCGGCGTGGTGTTCTCCAGTGGCGAATCGCAGCCCATTACTGTGGCGCTGAACAACCTGGTCAACACCAGCACCGGCGCCAAGGAATACAACGTTGACATGGCGGCGGCGATGATCGCCGGGCTGCCGACACTGCTGGTGTACGTACTGGCTGGCAAGTATTTCCTGCGTGGGCTCACAGCCGGCGCGGTCAAGGGGTAATCATGGCGACTCTCGAGCTACGCAACGTCAACAAGAC
>Ga0326721_10000625_pt1 | contig 10830 bp, 8 predicted proteins | sample SGPome_FD_203951 | JGI IMG/M metagenome (GOLD analysis project Ga0326721, IMG submission 203951) | Soil microbial communities from Southern Great Plains, Lamont, Oklahoma, United States - SGP_1_2016 | ecosystem: Engineered > Artificial ecosystem > Soil microcosm > Unclassified | place: USA...
ATCTCCGGGTACCTGGCCCCCACCCACCCGTTGCAGCAGCTGCTGGCCGACACCGTCACCGAACTGACCGGCGAGCCGATCGCCGCGACCGGCGTGGACGGGTGTGGCGCTCCGCTGTTCGCCACCAGCCTGACCGGGCTGGCCGGCGCGTTCAGCCGGATCGCCACCGGCCAGGCTGAGCTGCGCCGGCTCGCCGAGGCGATGCGAAGCCATCCCGACCTGCTGGCCGGCGGCGGGCGCAGCGTCACCAGGCTGATCCAGGCGGTGCCCGGCCTGATCGCCAAGGACGGCGCGGAGGGCATCTACGCCGCGGCGCTGCCCGACGGCGGGGCGGTCGCCTTGAAGATCGATGACGGCGCGTCCCGTGCGGCAGAGCTCGCCGTCGTCCTCGGCCTGCGCCAGCTCGGGGTGAGCGGCGCGGCCCTGGACGGGCTCGGAACCCAGCCGGTTCTGGGCGGGGGCCGCCCGGTGGGACGGCTGCGGCCGGTGGTCGGGTGAACCAGGCGCCTACGCGCGCCTGAGGGCACGGCCGGGTCCGGGACGTCGTAGCCTTCACGCCATGACCCACGTCCAGCCCACTCGGACCGAGCAGGCAGCGGCGCCCGCCCTGGCCGCCAGCGTCTCGGTTCCCGAGCGGCTCGGTTACCGGGTCAAGCGGGTGCTGCTCGGCCCGCCGCTGGTGTCCTCGCAGCTGCACGAGGAGAAGCTGTCGAAGAAGACGGCGCTGGGCGTGCTCTCCTCGGACTGCATCTCCTCCTCGGCCTACGGCACCGAAGAGATGCTGATCGTGCTGCTCGGGGTGTTCGGGCTGGCCGGCTTCCACATCCTGGCGCCGATGACAGCGGTCATCCTGGTGATCCTGACCCTGATGACGCTGTCGTACCGCGAAGTGGTGATGGTCTACACCCGGGCCGGCGGCAGCTACGTCGTCTGCCGGGAGAACTTCGGCTACAAGACTGCCCAGATCGCGGCGGTGGCCCTGCTGATCGACTACGTCGTCACGGTAGCGGTGCAGGTCGCCGCCGCGGTGGCAGCGATCACGTCCGCGGTCCACCAGCTCAGTCACTACAAGATCGAGCTGTGCATCCTGATCATCGTCTTGCTCGCCTACGGCAACCTGCGCGGGATCCGGGAGGCCGGCAAGGCGTTCGCCTTCCCGACCTATTTCTTCTTCACCTCGGTCACGGTCGTGATCGGGGTCGGGGTGATCCGGGAGCTGCTCGGCGACCTGCCGATGTATGAGATGAACCGGGTCATCGGCGGCGAGCATCAGCTGCCGATCCACGACGAGGGCCACGCCATCTTCTCCTCGCTGGCGATCTTCTACCTGCTCAAGGCCTTCGCCAACGGCGGAGCCTCGCTGACCGGGTTGGAGGCGATCTCCGACGGGGTCAGCGCGTTCAAGCACCCACCGGGGCCCAATGCCCGCCGCACTCTCGGGATCATGTCGGGGATGCTGGCGTTCCTGGTCTGCGGCGTCGGCTGGCTGTCCATGGAGACCCATTCGGCCCCGTTCCGGGAAGGCACCCCGACCGTCATCTCGCAGGTGGCCCACGCAGCCTTCGGCCACGGGCTGATCGGCGACATCGGATTCGCCATCGTGCAGATCGCGACCGCGCTGATCCTCGTCACCGGCGCCAACACGCCGTTCACCGGCTTTCCGTTCCTGGCCAACTTCGTCGCCGAGGACTCCTTCCTGCCGCGGCAGCTGACCCGGCGCGGTCACCGGCTGGCCTTCAGCAACGGGATCTTCATCCTGACCCTGTTGTCGATCCTGCTGCTGGTGGTGGGCAAGGCCAACGTCGACAGGCTGGTGCCGTTCTACTCGCTCGGCGTGTTCACCGGCTTCACCCTGGCGGGCTTCGGGATGGCGAAGTACCACACCATCCACAAGCAGCCGGGCTGGCGGCACAAGTGGTGGATCAACGCCGCGGGCGGGGGGCTGTCGCTCACCATCGTGCTGATCACCGCCGTGGTGAAGTTCACCGAGGGCGCCTGGCTGGTGCTGGTGCTGGCCCCGATCATGTGGCTGGGCCTGATGCGCCTGAACCAGCAGTATCGCGACGAGGCCCGGGCGCTGAACCTGGTGACCAACGCTCTCGGCAAGGGCGCCTCGCTGCCGAACTACCCGCGCCACGTCGTGCTGGTGCTGGTGGACCGGCTGGACCTGGCAGTCGTGCGGGGCATCCGGTACGCCGGTAGCCTCCGGCCGACCGACCTGCGCGCGGTCCACGTCTCCCTGGACGGCGACCGCGCCGCGGAGCTGGAGCGGTCCTGGATCGAGCGCGGCCTCGGTGACCGGGTGCCGCTGGAAGTGGTCGAGTGCTCCGACCGCCGGCTGATCCGGGCGGTCGCCGAGACAGCGTTGAGCGCGGTGATCGGCGAGCGCGCCGAGGTCACCGTGCTGCTGCCCCGCCGGACGTTCAAGCGGTTCTCCCAGCGGATCCTGCACGACCGCACGGCCGACCGGATCGCCGGCGCGATGGCCAAGCTGCCGCACGTGTCGGCGACCATCGTGCCGTTCGACACGACGCTGAACGAGGCGCAGGAGGAGGAGCTCGAACGCCAGCGCGCCAAGGCCAAGGAGCGGGCCGCGCTGGGCGTCGAACCGGGCGAGGACCACCGGCTGCAGCCGGTGACCGCTGGATCGGACGCGGCGCCGAGCTCAGAGGCCGAGCCCGAGCCGAACTCCGACGGCGTGCTGCCGATCGCGGCGGTGAAGTGGAAGCAACGTGTCACCATCGAGGGCCGGATCAAGATCGTGCAGGTCGGCACCACGGCCGGCAAGTCACTCGAGGCCCAGGTCTTCGACTCCACCGGCGGCATGCGGCTGCTGTTCTTCGGCCGGACCCGGATCCCGGGGATCGAGCCAGGGTCGATGGTCCGGGTGACCGGCACCGTCGGGGAGTACAAGGGCCACCTGGCGCTGGCCAACCCGCGTTATGAGTTGCTGCCAGCCGACGCCAAGCCGCACTGAGGCGGCGGGTGAGATGTCCGAGGCGAGCCAGCAGGTCAAGCCCCAACGGATGCGCGGCAACCGTCCCGCCTACACCACCGAGACGCTGCTGGACGTGGCCGTCACGGTGTTCACCACCCGGGGCTACGAGGGCACCTCGATGGAGGATCTGGCCGCCGCCGCCGGGTTGAGCAAGTCGTCGATCTATCACCACGTGCAGGGCAAGCAGCAGCTGCTGGCGCTGGCTCTGGACCGGGCGCTGGACGGGCTGTTCGCCGTGCTGACCCAGCCCGGGGCGATCACCGGGCCCGCGGTGGACCGGCTGACCCATGTCATCCGGGGCACGGTCGCGGTGCTGCTCGACGAGCTGCCCTACGTCACGCTGCTGCTGCGGGTGCGCGGCAACAGCCCCACCGAGCTGGCCGCGCTGGCCCGGCGGCGGGAGTTCGACCAGCTGGTGGCCAACCTGGTGCTGCAGGCCCAGCGCAACGGGGACGTGGACGCGCGGCTGGATGCCGCCGTCGCCACCCGGCTGATCTTCGGCATGATCAACTCGCTCACGGAGTGGTACCGGCCCGGTCGGGCAGACCGGGTCGACCTGCCCGAGACGGTGGTGCAGCTGGTGCTGACCGGCCTGGCGCCCCGCTGAAGCGCCTGCGGCTGGCCCTGTGCTGGGTAAGCTCGGCAACCCGGCTAAACTGGGGCGGCTGTTCGAGTAAGCCCCTATCGTCTAGTGGCCTAGGACGCCGCCCTTTCACGGCGGTAGCACGGGTTCGAATCCCGTTGGGGGTACGCGGCAGGCACGATCGGTCCGGCACGTAGTATGGTTTCGCAGGCCCGTCGGCATCATCGCCGGTGAGCACGCAGGTCTAGTTCCTTCTAGGCCCCGTAGCGCAGTTGGTTAGCGCGCCGCCCTGTCACGGCGGAGGTCGCGGGTTCGAGTCCCGTCGGGGTCGCACCGAGGTCCGGTTTCCTATCCAGGAGCCGGATCTTTTTGCATGGTTAGGCTGGGCCGGGTGAATCCCGCACCCGCCCTCGTCGCGGTCGCGCACGGCACCCAGGACCCGGCCGGCGTCGCCGAGATCGAGCGGTTGGTCGAGCTGATCGGCTCGGCCCGGCCGCGTGTCGTGGTCCGGCTGTGCTGGCTGGAGCTGGCCTCGCCGCTGCTGGCCGACCTGCTTGCCCAGATCACCGGCCCGGTGGTGGTGGTGCCGCTGCTGCTGTCCACCGGGTACCACGTCAAGATTGACATCACCTCGGTGGTCGGTGACCGGCCGGAGACGGCGGTGGCAGGGCACCTCGGCCCCGACCCGCGGATCACCGGCGTGGTGTGGGAGCGACTGCGCGAGGCCGGCGGGGTGCCCGCTGCCGGCGTGGCCCTGTTCGCCTCGGGCTCAAGCGATCCGGAGGCGGCCGAGAACCTGGCGGTTGCGGCGAGCCAGCTCGAGCAGCAGGCCGGCTGCCCGGTCTACCCGCGGTTCCTCACCGACCAGCGGTGGCGCGACGGCCTGCCGGCCGGGGTGGCGGTGGCCAGCTACCTGCTCGCGCCGGGATACTTCTCCGACCGGCTGCGAACCCTGGTCCGGGCCGAGTGGGGGCTCGACCGGGTAGCGGAACCGATCGGAGCCCATCCGGCGGTCGCCGAGGTGGTCTGGGACCGCTATGACCAAGCGCTCCGGACACAGCTGCTCTGACCATCGGCGCCACCCGGGAGTCGCTCGGGTAGACTTCCCGACGCTCGGGGATCGCCGTCCACGGGTGCACGGCCAGGTAGCTCAGTTGGTACGAGCGACCGCCTGAAAAGCGGTAGGTCGGCAGTTCGATCCTGCCCCTGGCCACCTTGTATTCCGGCTTGTATTCCGGACCCTGCCCCCACGGCGGCTCGTTCAGGCTCGCTGCGGTCGCGCAACGCCTTGCAGCACCGTCCCTAGCGTGCGGATACACTCACGCCGGGCCGGAGGGTGGCTCCGTCAGCACTAATCCGCCTACGCAGGAGAGACCAGGTATGCCTCAACCGGCGTCGCGTCGTCTTCTCCGTGGGTCTCCCGCAGTCCTTGCCGCCACCGTGCTGATGCTCCCCGCCTGCACGGCCGCGTCACCGCCGACCGTCGGCCGCGTGACGTCAGCGCCGCCCAGCCGAACCCGTCTCGAGCAGCCGGCCAGGACCGTCGCACCGCTGAAGACAGCCCCATCCCGAGCGGCGGTCTCGACCAGCCCCAAGGCCTCACGTGGCCAGCAAGCCAGTGCGGGGCCGGAGGCCCGACCGCTCATCGTCCTCGACCCCGGGCATGCCCCGGCCATCAGCGACACCGACCCAGCGACGGGGCTGAATGACTCCGACTACGAGAACGAGCCGGAGATGCACGACGTGTTCGACGTCGCGCTACTGGTCCGAGCGGAACTCCTCGCGGACGGGTACCGGGTCGTGATGACCAAGAACAGGGTCGATGACCGGGTTTCGCTCGGCCAGCGGGCTGCGATAGCCAACAACGCGCACGCCGCGCTGGCCCTGAGCATCCACGACCAGGCCGGCGCCTCCGGCGGGATCGGTTTCATGCAGGGCAACAACATCGTCTACTACCAAGCTGTCGGGGACTACCGGGAAACTCCGAGCGGTGTGAAGATCAAGTTTACCGACGGTAAGGTCGCGGCCACCAGCCTGAAATACGGCAAGATCTTCCAAAGCGAACGGCAAGCCGCCGAGCGTGTACCGGTCACCCTGCAGGGCACCACTGGTTACGACCTCGGGTCGCGGGGCCTGGCCGCCGGCAACATCTGGCTGGTGCAGCTGCTGTCGAAGGTGCCGTGGATCTATAACGAGGCCGGCGGCAACAGCGCCGGCATGTCAGGGCTCAACACGGCGGACAAACGCCGCTACGCCGACGGTCTGGTCGCTGCCGTTGAGCGGTGCGTGCCGTCCGGGTAGACCGCGCAGTGCACGGGCTGTTCGCCGGGAGGGCCGCACTGGCGTGCCACACTCATTCATCGTTGTGACGGTCAGGTTTACCTGTTTGGTCGGTGTCATGGCACGCTGATGGGTCACTGGCGAGGCGCGCCAGCGACATTCTTTGCGAAGGCGTGGTCTCGTGGCTCGATTCTGTACAGGGTGCGGAAGCGCACTGGCTGAGGCCGGAAGCTTTTGCATGAGTTGTGGCCGTCCGGCATCGCCGCCACGGGGCATGCCATCGGCTTCGGCCGTGCGTGGCCCGCATGCTGCGCCCCAGCCCCCATTCGTACCGAACGCCAACCCAAGCCCGGCGCCGCCCGACCTCGAACGCAGGCCGAACGGCGGCGGCCGAAGGCTGCTTGTCGCCGGAGCTGCTGTGGTGGCACTTCTCGTCGCCGCTGCGGGTGTCGCGGACGTTGTCATGTTTGAGCACAAGCCGGCGCCGGCGGCCGCGGCGGCGCCCGTGGGCGCGACGTCAGCCGCCTCGACACCTGACCCGGCGACGACCGCTGACACAACGACACCGACCCCCGACACCACGACCGAAGCGCCACCGACGCCCACAGACAACGCTCCAGTCCAAGCGCAGCAGATCGACAGCTTGCTGCAGCAGTCAGCCAGCGCGCGCCGGGGCATCGCGCCGGCCCTCACCGACATTGCGAACTGTCGGACCTCAGCTACCGACACCGACGCCTTGCAGTACGCGGTGCAAGTGCGGCAGCAGCTGCTCACCGAGATCGCGGTACTCGACATGACGTCGCTGCCGAGCGCGGAGCGGCTCCGGAGTGAGTTGAGGTCGCTGTGGCAGGCCTCGATCGATGCGGACACCAGCTATTTGGGCTGGGCGGACTCCAACACCTGTGACGGCTCGACGGACCCGAACCAAGACGAGGGCGATGCCTACTCCAAGAAGGCGACCAGCGCCAAGACCGCATTCCTCGCCGCGTGGAACCCGATCGCCAAGAGGTACGGCCTGCCGCAACGCGACGAAACCCAGATCTGACAGCCTCGCCGCTGGCCGCACGTTGCCCGCGACGGTCTTGAAGAACGTGCGCACCTATGAGGAAAAGCTTCCCGCGGCGCTGACGAGCACGATGACGAACACGATGACAAGGGCCGTGATGGCAAGACCCAGGTACCCGAGGATCAGCCCAGCGAGTGCCATGCCTGCCCCGCGCTCACCAGTGCGCGCGATCTGACGGCGTGCGACATGCCCGCAGACCACGGCCATGATGGCCGCCGGAAAGAACGAGAGCATGCCGATCAGACCACATACGAGGCTTGCGATCGCGCTGCCGTTGGTGGCGCCCTGCCCTGAGTATGGTGCTGGGGAGGAGTACCCGGCAGTCTCGGTCGAGCCTGATGGGTTCGACACGGCGCCGTAGCCGCTGGCCGGTGCTGGCGCGGCAGCGGAGGCGGCGGGCACAGCCCTGACCGCTCTGTCGACCGGGTACCAGCGGGCCCACAGTGCCGCGGCATAGGCCAGCAGCACCGCGACGGCCAGGTCGAAGAAGGCCGAGACCTGCCAGACGACGCCGGACCAGGACCATGCCCCGACAGCACCCGGCCACGAGACCCCGACGTTCAGGAGCAGCCTGGTGCGGTTGACGGCGATCCAGGAGTTCGAGCCGAAGAGGTAGCCGCTGAGCGTCATCGGGGCGAGAAGGCTGTAGCACCACAGCGGGCGGCGACGTAGCACCAGCCAACCCGCCAGCCCGGCGACGTCAGCCGCCATCCACGCCACGCCGGCCAACCCTGGCCGATCCAGCGGAATGGGGCTCTTCTCGGCGATGAGCACCAGGAGAGCAGCGGCCAGCAGCAGGCTGCACCCAAGTACGCGGCTGTGGACGTCGGTGCGCAGCATCAACAGTGCCGCAACGACGAATGGGGCTGCGTTGATCAGCCAACCGATGTTCCAGCCCAGGGGTGAGAAGAGCTGGAATGTGGGCGCACTCATGATCAACGTCGCCGCTAGCATGCCCACCGCGAACACCGCGCCAGCATGACGAACCTGATCTTGAACTGGTGGCGTTCGCGCGTGCAGATCGTGGGCAGGCGCGCCTGCGGCGAGCTGTGCCATGTGGTTCTCCGTCCCCCGGTTCATCGACGCCCGACGTTCAGGCCGATATGTCACCGAGGCTGGACGCGCCTGGGAGCCCTACCAGCTCCGGCACTTTCCCTTTCGGTGCAAATACGATAACGCAGCAGCAGCGCCATGCGCCCTATCCGGCAAGGCGCGCGCGTCGTGCCGGATGCCGGCCGCATCCGCGGGTGATCTCGGCTGATCGGGTCAGCGGCGTTGCGCGGCCTGGACGGCGGGGATGGCTACCGGCAGCACGGCCCCGAATGCTGCGATCAGACCGAGCCAAGAGCCAAAGGCGTGATTGAGGTTCCCGGGCACGGTGAGGAACGCGATCAGCACGATCACGACCTGGACGACGCCGACGACGAGGAGCGCCGGAGCGTGCGCGACCGGTAGCCGCACCGGCAGGCGGTCCCAGCCGGCACGAGCGGCGAGATAGGCGATCAACAACACCGAGGTGAGCAACGCGAACGCCAGGTAGGAGTGCGCGTTGATGCCGCGGATAGTGAAGCTGTATCCGCCCGAGCTGACGCCGAACCATGGCAGCCAGAGAGCGATGAACAGCAGCACCGCCGAGGCCGCAGTGATCTGGTCGATGACGGTCAGCCGCCGAAATTGGAACCGGTACGCCGGCGCCGTCGCGGGGGTAGCCATCGGGGTGGGGGCGACCGGCCGCCCCTGCGGACCGGCCTGCCGTGCAACCGGCGCCTGCGACACCGCAGGAGCAGCTGGTGCTCCGGCGGGCTTGCCCCATTGCGGCATCGATGGAGCCGCATCGCTCACTGCGCTACTGGGCGCCGTCGCGTGAGGGGCCGCAGTGGGAGATTCGGGCGGCGCAGACTGGGCCGGTGAGGCCAGCAGCGGCGTCGATGGTTGCTCCGCTCCTCGAATGTGGGAACCGCAGAAGGGACAGAAGGTCGCGTGGCCTGGGACTTCGTGACCTTCGGGGCAAGTCAGCATGCTCTCTTCCTATCAGGTTGGGCCGTCCACAGCGGGAGTTCGTGCGCGAATGTCATCCCCGACCAGCGCCACAGCTGCGGCAGAAGCGATGGGCCACGGCTGCGACGGTGCCGCAGTAGGGGCACGCGTTGGGGTTCACTACCGGCGCAGTAGCCGGGGTGTAGCTGCCGTCCGAACCGAGTTGAGCGGAGCACTGGGTGCAGAATTTGTCGCCGGGCATCGCGCTCTCGCCGCAAGAGGGGCACGTCCAGCCACTCTGAAGGAACTTCAGGAAGCGGTTGGCGCGCCTGGGCTGCGCAGCCCAGTCGGCGTTGCCTTGCGGCTCCCGGCTGTTCAGATGGCCGGCCTGCGGATATCCGGACGCGAGACTGTGCTGTTGGTAGCCATCCTGCTCGGAGGCCGGCATCGGCCTTGGAGCAGCGGCAGCTAGACGGCCATCGTATGCCGCGCGCGCCTGATCCCCGGAGAGCAGGTCGGACTTTATCTCGCGGATCTGTTCCCGCAGTTGCTGGGACCGCTCGGGTGCGGTGTTGGCCAGCGCCGCGGCCTGCCGACTACGCTTCTCGACGGCCTGGGCGATCTCGTTGGTCGTCGCGTGCGGCACGACCCCAAGCACTGAGTACCAGTCATTACCCGCCATCAGGACATTGTGCTTTCCGCTCGAAACTACTCGACGATCAGGGCCCGAACAGCTGCGTCAGCGGCCGCGCTGCCCTCACCTTGCTCATGGGAATGGACGATCGTCGTCGCCGTCGCCGTCCCCGAGGCCACATCGGTCGCCGCCACGTGCAGGATTCCGTCGCGGTCCAGACGCATCGTGACATCGACCCGCTGGTGCGCCGGCCGGCTCGGCGGCAGGCCATCGATGGTGACGACTCCGATGCGCCTGCACAGGTCCGGGTCGGTGGCCTCACCTTCCAGGACCGGAACGACGATGCTCGTTTCGTGCTCCCGCATCGTGTAGAAGCTGCGGGTGGCCTCGATAGGCAGTGCGGTGTTGCGCGCCAGAACGGGCGCCATCACCGACCGGCCGCCGTCACCGGCGGTGACGTCGAAAACGCTGATGCCGAGCGTGTGCGCCGCGACATCGTGGACCTCGAGCTTCTCCAGGTAGTCGCGGGCATCGGGCTGCATGACCAGGGCGCCGCCACGCTCAATCTGGCGTTGCGCGGCGAAAAGCGCCGCCCCGAGAGCCACGGCCTCGTCTGGCCGGACCGACGTCTCCGGTTCGACACCGAACAGGTCCCGGATGCGCTGCCGGACAGCCGGAAGCCGAGTCGAGCCGCCCACGGCCAGCACCACATCGACGTCCCTGGGGCTCAGACCGGCGGACGCCATGACGTCAACCATCTTCTCGCTCATCTCGTCGAGAAGCACACGGCTGCGGTCGAGGAACGTCTCCCGGTAAACCTCGACACGGTGGGTGAGGCCGGCGACCTGCAACGCGACCATGGCTCGCTCGCGCGCGGTCAGGTCGTGCTTGGCACGGTTGGCTCGGAGCAACCATTCCTGGCTGACTTGCGTGAACTCCTCCAGCGACAGGGCGTCGGGGTCGTTGATATCGAGCCCGTGCGCGTCACGAAACTGGTCGACGAACAGGTCGAACAGGACCTTGTCAAAATTCGCGCCGCCGAGGTACGCGTCCCCGCCGGTGGCCCGCACGGTCAGGTCATGCCCGTCGTAGTCCATGACGGTGACGTCGAATGTGCCACCGCCGAGGTCGATCACTACCCCGGTCGTCCCGGACGGCCGGTTCTGGTACCCGAAGGCTATAGCAGCTGCAGTCGGCTCGGACAGCAGTCCGAGGACTTCCACTCCTGCCAACTCACCTGCCCGGCGGGTGGCCAGGCGCATGCTGTCGTTGAAGTACGCGGGGACGGTGAT
>Ga0326721_10000626_pt1 | contig 10823 bp, 8 predicted proteins | sample SGPome_FD_203951 | JGI IMG/M metagenome (GOLD analysis project Ga0326721, IMG submission 203951) | Soil microbial communities from Southern Great Plains, Lamont, Oklahoma, United States - SGP_1_2016 | ecosystem: Engineered > Artificial ecosystem > Soil microcosm > Unclassified | place: USA...
TCTGGTAGATCGTGAAGATCGTGCCGCCGTCGGTCTTGTAGATCATCATCATGCCCCCCATCTCGAACGACGGGGTCAGCCCGAGCTTGTCGGCGTAGAAGTCCCGGGCCCGTTGCAGATCGCTGGCAGGGATGTTTGCGGTGATCGTTGAGCTGTTGAGCATGACGCCTCCCGTGGTCGTGTGCTTCCGTCACGCAGGGCACCGGCACGGCCTGTCGGTGCCCCGGAATCCAGGCCCGGGGCGCGGTCCGACGGGATGACCAGTGCTGTGATCGGGCTCACAGTACGGAGATCGTCGGGCCCTGGCAAATGGCAGGCAGCACGGCTTGCTCACTCCCAGGGCGGTGTCTCGTCCAGCTTGGCGTAGTACTTGGCCAGGTGGCTCTTCACCCGGTCGATGTCTTTGTCCGGCAGGTTGATCCCGCCTCGCGAGCCCTGCAGCACGGCCGCTGCCGCATGCACCGCGCGGGGGACGGCGACCAGCTTGCCGTCCACCACGTCGGCGATCAGCAGCTTGTAGCCGGTGAAGTTGGACTTCTTGTCGGCGTCGTACCAGACATGCGCATCCCGGTAGCGGTCGTTGGGCTCGTCCTCGGCGCCGGCCCAGGCCCGGACCCGTTTCTCCGCCGCGTCGCCGTCCCAGGAGCGGTCGGAGTCCGCGAGCGGCAGATCCTGAAAAGCGGTTACAGCCATGCCAACCTCCGTGGAATCGGTGATCGATGCCGGCCCCGGCCGCGCCTGGGGTTCGAAACGACGACACCGCGCGGACGATGTCGAACAGCCGACTGCCTGCCTGCACGGGCCGCTGCGGTTCAGCCGGCCGGCACGGATCGAATGCCGTACCACCGTCAACCTACGCCGCCGCCAACGCCGGCCCATCGCGGCCTTGTCGCAGGCCACCGGCATCCTGCGATATTTGCCCCGACCACGCGCCGGATCGCCCGATCACTGATATTTTCTTATCCGCGGCTCAGCAGCAGCCGTTCTTCCCGGACTCGACAGCCCTCGCGACGCATACCCTGCCGAGGCCGGTCAACGGGGTGAGGCGACCCTTCGATGATGATCAGCCCGAGTGACACCACTACCAGGCCCACCGACCTCGAGCAGCTGAACGCCCTGTACGGGCAGTGCGAAGATCCCTGGCACATGCGCAGTGGCTGGCAGGCCGAACGCCGGCGCGACCTGTTGCTGTCCGCGTTGAACCACCCGCGCTACGGCAACACCTTCGAGCCGGGCTGTGCAGCCGGCGAGCTGACCGCGGGCCTGGCCCGGCGCAGCGACCGGGTGCTGGCCGCCGACGACAACCGGCCCGCGCTGGCCAAGGCCCGGGTCCGCGCCGGCCACCTGTGCAACGTCGAGCTGCGCTGGATGCAGCTGCCCGAGCAGTGGCCGACCGAGGAGAAGTTCGACCTGATCGTCTTGCACCAGGTCGGCTACCGGCTGGACCTGGCGGCCTGGGCCGAACTGGCCACCGCGGCCCGCAACAGCCTGGCCCGCGACGCCACCGTGCTGGCCTGCCACCACCAGCACGAGTTCGCCGAGCGGATCCTCGACACCCAGACCCTGCACGGGATCCTGGACAGCATCCTCGGCCTGCCCCGCCAGACCCAGGTCATCGACTCCGACTTCGTGATCGACGTCTGGACGAACCGGTCCGCGCAACCGCGCTGACCACCGGCTGTCAGGGCCCGGGTCAGCCACCGGACGGCTGCTGGCCGTCCTCGATCGCCCAGCCGGCACCGTGCGCGCGCTGGAGCAGCTCGTTGAGCACCGGTCCGATCACCTGCGGGAAGCCGCCGAGCTGGATGGCGATGCTGAACCGCTCTGAGGTGACGCCCACCGACGGGTCGGCCGGGTCGAGCATCATGTGCTCGCTCTGGGTGAGCACCTGGGACAGGATGCCCCGGGACGTCAGGAAGGCATTGATCTGCTCGACCTCCGTCTGGTCGACGGTCTGGAAGAACACCTGTCCACTGATCCACCCGGTCATGTCCATCCCGCCATCCTTGCAGGGTGGGCCACCCCACAGCGTCACCGCCTTGCCTGCCGGCACCCGCTAGGGCAGCGTCGGCCACTGTGAGCGAGCAGTGAGCGACTCCCACCCGTTCGACGCCGACACCGCCGTGACCGGCACCGGGCCCCGCTTCGAGGCGACCATCAGCGACCGCTGGGGAGTCGTGGGCGGGCACGCCAACGGCGGGTACGTGCTGAGCGTCTGCCTGCGCGCGCTGCGGCAGGCGCTGGACAGGCCCGATCCGCTGGCGGTGGCGGCGTTCTACCAGCGCCGGGTGCTGCCCGGCCCAGCCGAGGTCCTCCTCGACCTCGGACGGTCCGGCCGGCCGCTGGCCACCGGCGGCGCGCGGTTGCTGCAGGGCGGGCAGGAACTGGTCCGGGTGGTGGCAAGCTTCGCCGACCTGTCCCAGGCCGACGGGCCCACCCTGGTGACCGGCAGCGCGCCCGCCCTGCCGGCTCCGGACGACTGCGTGGACCTGTTCGGCGAGCTGCCGGGCGAGGCCGACCTGACCGCTCCCGGCATCACCGGCCGGCTGGAGTGCCGGGTGCCGCGGCTGCCCGGCTGGCGGCAGGGCGCGCCGAGCGGCCGGGCCGAGGCTGAGTTCTGGATGCGGCTGGCCGGCGGCCGGCAGCCCGACACCATGGCGCTGCCCGGGCTGGTCGACATGGCGGCGCCGGCGGTGTTCGAGCTGGGCCACTTCGTCTCCACCACGATCGAGCTGAGCGTGCACGTGCGGGCCCGGCCGGCGCCGGGGTGGCTGGCCTGCCGGGTCAGCACCCGGTACCTCATCGAGGGCTACCACGAGGAGGACTTCGAGATCTGGGACAGCGCCGGCACGCTGGTGGCGCAGTCCCGGCAGCTGGCCCTGCTGCTGAGCTGAGCCGCCCGGCAGTTTCCGCCCGAGCCGGTCGGCAGCCCGGCGCTCAGAACAGCTAGTCGGCCAGCTGGTCGCGGGCCGCCCGCAGGGCACTCGCCGCCCGGTCGGCCTCCTGCTCGGCGGTCTGCTTGGTCCGTTCCGCGGCCCGGCTGGCCTGTCCGGTCCGCCAGGCCTGCTCCTGGGCCTGTTCGAGCTCGGCGCGCAGCTGCTCCACCCGGGCGGTGGCCTCCTGGTGCAGCTGCCCGGCCCGGTCGGCCTCCTCGCGCGCCCAGTCCAGTGCCCGGACCGCTTCGGCGTGCTCGGCCTCGGCGCGCTGCAGCTGCTCGGTGTGACGTTGCCGGCGCCGCTCGTGGGCCTCCTCGGCCGAGCTGCTGAGCTTGCCCGGAGATCCGGTGTCGGCACGCTTCGAGCCGGGCTTGGCCCGGGTGCCGGCCGGGCGTTCGCCGGCGGTTACGGGGGCCTCGGCGGCCTCGACGGGTTCGGCATCGGCACCGGCCGGAACCGACTTCAGGTGCCGCCTGCGGACCGGTGCCGCCACCGCGTCGGTGACGTCCACCTCGCCGAAGCCGGTGTAGGACAGCACCGTCGTCAGCCGGCCGGACAGCACCGCCGCCTCGGCGCCCTCGTCGGCGATCGCCGCTTCGAAGGTGCCGCGTACCTGGGCCAGCACCGCTTCGGTGACGGTGCGGCCGTCCTGCCCGGCGGTATCGCGCACCAGGTCGGTGAGCCGCTGCAGCAGCTGCTGGCGCTGCTCGGACAGTGCCCGCAGCTCCGGCCCGCGCAGCTGCCGGTGCGCATCGCGCATCTGCTCGGCGAGCCCGGTCAGCTCACCCAGCTCGGCGGGCTCCGCGCGAACCAGCTCGTTGACCAGGGCCGCGGCCTGCACGGGCTTGCGGAGCTTGCCGATGCTCGCCGCCAGCGCCTTGTCGCCGGCGGCCTTGGCCTGCGCCGCCAGCCGGGTCCGGTGCTCGGTGAACTCCTCGGCAGGCACGCCGTAGAGCTCCTCGGCAGCGGAGTCGAGGTCCACGGCTCAGCTGCCCTGCGGGCGGTCCGGATGCGGCTGCACACGATGTTTCTACCCTGCCGGCGCCCGGGATGGCGTGCCGGTCGGGCGAAAGCTGTCGGACTGGCGCGGCAGGAACAATTCCGAGGCGGCGCGGGGGCTGCAGGTGCCAGACTCTGCACTCGCCGGCCCGTAGCGGTCACCGCTTGTCAAAGGGTGCTGCCAGCATCGAGCCCGCAACTGGACATCCGCGCCCGACGGGGCCGGGGAGATGGAGCGATGTGGACACTGATTCCGAGTTCGCCATCGAGGTGCGCGGGCTGGTCAAGCGCTACCGGGGCAGCCGCGGGCAGGCCGGCATCGAGGCGGTCCGCGGCATCGACCTGAGCGTCCGGCGGGGTGAGGTGTTCGGGTTCCTGGGCCCGAACGGCGCCGGCAAGACCACCATCGTGCGGATGCTGTGCACGCTGTTGCCGATCACCGACGGGCAGGCCCGGGTGGCCGGGGTGGACGTGGTCAAGAACCCGGCCGAGGTCCGCCGCCGCATCGGGGTGGCCCTGCAGGAGGTCGGGCTCGACCCGCGCCAGACCGGTCGCGAGCTGCTGGAGCTGCAGTGCGGGCTGTACCGGGTGCCGCGCCCGGCCGCCCGGTGCGCCGAACTGCTGGCGCTGGTGGGGCTGTCCGAGGCGGCCGACCGGACCGTCAAGACCTACTCCGGCGGCATGCGGCGCCGGCTGGACCTGGCGACCGCGCTGGTGCACGAGCCGCAGGTGCTCTTTCTGGACGAGCCGACCACCGGGCTGGACCCGGCCAGCCGGGCGACGGTGTGGGACGAGGTGCGCCGGATCAACGCCGCCGGCACCACGGTGTTCCTGACCACCCAGTACCTGGAGGAGGCCGACCAGCTGTGCCGGCGGCTGGCGATCATCGACGACGGCCGGCTGGTCGCCGATGGCACCCCGGACTCGCTCAAGGCGAAGCTGGGCAGCGACGTGATCACCGTCGGGCTGCGCCCGGACGAGCACCAGGCCGCCCGGGACGCGCTCGCCGCGTTGCCGGGCCTCGACCACGTCACCGACGCGGCCGAGGGGCTGGCGGTGTACGTCGGGGAGGGGGCGGCGGCGGTGGCCGACGTGGTGCGGTTGCTGGTCGAGGCCGGCATCCGGCCCGGCACGGTCTCGCTGGCCCGGCCGACCCTCGACGACGTGTTCCTCGCCTCCACCGGCCGGCGGATCGAGGGCGGTACCCCGGAGGCGGCGGCATGAGGGAGGTCCTGCTGCTGGCCCGCCGGGCGGTCCGGGAGATCTACCGGCTGCCGGCGGCGACCATCTCCGCGGTGTTCATCCCGGTGTTCTTCATGGTCGTCAACATCGGGCAGGTCAACAAGATCTTCTCGCCCGATACGCCGTTCCTGCACGGTCAGCACTACGTGGCCTTCCAGGTGCCGGTGTCACTGGTGTTCGCGGTCAGCACGGTCACGTCCGGCCTGGCGATGGTCACTGACATCGATATCGGCTACACCGACAAGCTGCTGGCCGCACCGATCCGGCGTACCGCGATCGTCTGGGGGCGGCTGGCCGCCGACCTGGTGCGCGGGACCGCGGTGTCGGCCCTGGTGCTGTTCGTGGGCTTCCTGCTGGGCGCCCGGGTGCGTTCCGGCGTGGTCGGCGTGGTGCTGCTGATCCTGCTGTCGGCGCTGTGGGGCATGGCCTATGCCGGCATCGCGATGGCGATCGCGTTGAAGAGCAAGAACGTCCAGACCACCAACGCCTCGTTCATCGTGTTCTTTCCGCTGCTGTTCCTGACCCCGAACTTCGTGCCGCTGGAACTGCTGGCTGGGCCGCTGCGCACGCTGGCCCGGTTCAACCCGGTCACCTACGTCATCACCGGGTTGCGCGATCTGGTGCTCTTCCCGAGCATCCACTGGGGCTCGCTGGGCGCCTGCGCGCTGACCATCGGGCTGACCGGGGTGGTGCTGACCTTCCTGTCGCTGCGGGCGCTCAGCCAGATCGCCGAGTGATCGGGAGAGCTGGGGTGGGCACGACCTCGGCGGAGGGTGGCGCGCCGCGCATGTGACAATCGGTGCTCCTGCCGGCTCATATCGGGCGCGCGACCGCCGCGTTCCTGGGTCGGCATGGCGCAGGGGGCGGTAGCTCAGCCGGTTAGAGCAGGGGACTCATAATCCCTGGGTCGTGGGTTCGAGTCCCACCCGCCCCACTTTCGCCCTACTTTCTATGGCTAATCTCGATCGGGCAAGAGTGGCGAGGCAGTCCTACGACCGGTTAGAGCCGGGTAAACGTGTGCGCTTCGTGGGCACAGCGGTCCTACAGCCGAGCATTCGACATCGGCTTAGCTTGGCCGAGCTCGACGGACCACCGGCCCGCGCCCCACCGTGCGGGCGGCCGGATCAGGTTTGACCGAATAGTGCTGCTGACCAGCTCTGGCCGGCTCGCACGCCTGGTGGGATGGCGAAGATCGCGCTGCCGACGTGCTGGGTGTGGGTGTTCAGCGCGTCCGAGCGGCTGAGCCGGCGCTGGATCGGGAGGAAGCCGGTGCGTGGGTCGGATTGGAAGCAGCAGAACATCTGTCCGGCCTGGATGCCGGGCGGCGACCCGTCGGAGAAGGCGTAGCTGCGCCGCAGGATCTGCGCACCGCCGTTCAGCTCGGCCGAGGCCAGCCGGACGTGCGAGTCGAGCGGGATCGCCGGGCTGCCGTCTGCGGCGGTAGCGGCCAGATTCAGTGAGCTGGTCAGGCTGCCCCCGGACAGCGGCGCGCCGGACTGCTTGTCCCGGCCGATGATCCGCTGCTGCTGGTCGTCGGGCACGTCGTCCCAGCCGTCGGTGAACAGCAGGATCCGGCGGGTGATGAGGTAACTGCCGCCGGCCATCCAGTCCGTGCCGCCGGCCCACACCACGTTGTTCAAGGCTTTGCTGTCGTCGAGCGCCGGGTTGCGGACCCCGTCGTGGAAGCCGAACAGATTGCGGGTGAGCGGCTTGGCATCATCGCCGAGCTGTGGGCCGCGGAAGCCGGACTGCGACCAGCGCACCGTGACCAGGCCGGCGGAGAGTCGGAGCAGTTGCCGGTGGGCGTGGAAGGCGATCTGGGCGTCGTCTGCGCAGACCTGCAGCACCAGGTCGCCGCCGCACCAGGCCGGTTGCAGATTGTCGTTGCCGAACCGGGGTAATTCGGCCAGCGGGACGGGTCGGCGACGGGCCAGGCCGAACCGGGCGTCGAACAGGCGCGGCCCGTAGCCGATGGTGATGGTCAGCCGGGACGGTGACGCATCTCCCGCCTCGCCGGTGTCGGTGAGTGCAAGCCGGTCCGCCGGGGCCGGCACCGGCTTGCCGTTGGTCAGCAGCGCCGCGGCCGCGGTCCAGTCGTCAAGCAGCCGGCGTAGCTCGGCCGCGTCGGTCGCGGTCACGTCCAGGGCGGAGATCAACTGGCAGGCCTGCGCCGGAGTGACCACGCCGGCCTGGTGCGGGCCGTAGAACGGCTCGGTTAGGACCGCTGGTATCGCGGTGCTGGCGGTGCTAGCGGCGACAGTTGCGGTCGCCGCGCCCGGTCGGGCATGTGACGTAGTACAGCCGGCCGCCCCCGCCGCGACGGCACCGAACGCGGCCGAGAGCGCGGCTCGCCGGGATACCTCGCCAGGAAAAGAAGGGGGCATGAGTGGGAACTTTATTACCTAGGACGAATGAAGAAAACATTTAAATATTATTTGAAATAGCGCGCCTTGCCCTTCTGCTCAACCTTTCATGGTGGCGAACCTGCCGCATCTGACGGGTATTCGCCGGCCTCGGTGCCTGCACGAATGCTCTGCAGCGGCACGCCCCAGCCCATCGAACGGCGGATATCTCGGAGCCACCGGTTGAGTGGAAGGAGGCGTAAAGGAACTGTAACGAACCTTTTAACAATTGATCGAACTGCTTCATTCAAACATCTTGTTTTAACCGAACGGCAGTGCTTTCATCTCTCTACTGTTGCCCGTCTCATCCTGGTTTAACTTGATGGTCCTGCTCAGGTAGCTGATCACGTTTGTTCCGGCACTGCTCGCGAACTAGGAGGCTCCGATGAGCCCTCGCCGTCCCGTTGCCCGACTGCGTGATGCAGCAGTCCTGATCGTCGTGGCCGGCTTGGTGCTGAACTTCGAGAGCCCGGCCACCTCCGCCCCTCTTCCGCTGCCCGCGGCCGGCTCGGTGACCTACAGCTATGACGCTTTGGGACGCCTGGTAGGGGCAAGCGAGCCGGGCGTGGGTTCGGTGACCCACAGCTACGACGCGGCCGGCAACCTGACCGCGACCACGCCCAGCACCGGCACCGGCCCGCAGCTTCTGAGCGTCACTCCGCAGCACGCGACTCCGGGTAGCACGGTCACCATCCGGGGCGCCAACTTCAGCAGCACCCCCTCGAACGACCAGGTGAGCTTCGGCGCCGCCACCGCGGCGGTCAGCTCGGCGGCACCAGGATCGCTCATCGTCACCGTGCCGTCCGGCGCGGTCAGCGGGCCGGTCACCGTCACCGTCGGCGGCGTGACGGCAACCGGGCCCAGCTTCACCGTGGATCCGCCCGGCCAGGCACCCACGATCACCGGCCTCAGCGCTAGCCAGGTCGGCCTCGGCGGGATCCTCACCATCAGCGGCAGCCACTTCGACCCGAACCCGGCCCGCGACGTGGTGCAGATCAACCAGACCCGGGCGCCGGTGACCGCGGCCAGCGCGAGCAGCCTCACCGTCACCGTTCCGCAGAACGCGGTCGGCTCCGGCAAGGTCACGCTCTCCACCCCGGCCGGGTCGGCCACCAGCACGGCGGACCTGTACGTGCTGCCTGCCGGACTGGCGGCCAGCACCCTCGACACCGGTCAGCGGGTGACGCTGCCGGGCGCCGTGACGCTGGCAACCTCCGGCTCCGGGCATGTCGCGCTGGCCGTCTTCGACGCGTCCGCGAATAGCCATCTGTTCGTGCAAGAGGGCACCTCCAGCGTCCCATCCTGCAATGGCACGCTCGCCATCTACGACCCGCACGGCGTGACGATCGGCTCGGACAGTTGCGCGGCTACCAACAACTACCTCGACCAACTGCTGCCGACGGCCGGCAGCTACACCGTGGCCCTTTCCACGAATGGCAGCGGCGGCTCGCTGCCGATAACGTTGAACCTGGTAGTGGACTCCACCAGCCCCATTACCACCGACGGCACGCCCAAAACCGTCACCACCGGCATCGGGCAGAGCGCCAATCTGACCTTTACCGCAACCGCCGGGCAGCGGGTGTACGTCAGCATCACCGGCAACACCGCACGCGCCACCAGTTGCGCCATCGTCACCCTGCTCAACCCGAGCCGAACGAGCACGGCAAGCACGTCAGCCTGCTCGGCCAGCGCCTACATCGACACCACCACGCTGACCGAAGCCGGCAGCTACACCCTGGTGTTCAACCCCGGTGGTACGGATACCGGCAGCGCCACCGTCGCCGTCTATACCGTGCCAGCTGACGCTGTTGTCCCGGTCAATGCTGATGGCAGTTCACATACCGTCAGCACCGCCCTGGGGCAGGCCGCCGATTTCACCTTTCCCGCCACCGCTGGTCAGCGGGTGCTAGTCGGCCTCTCCGGCGGCAGCTACCCCAACTGCTTCTCGGCCCTGCTGCGCAACCCGGCCGGCGCCCAGCTCAACACCGTCTGGTTCTGCGGGGCCGCCACCTACATCGATAGCACCACGCTGCCGGCCGCCGGCAGCTACAGCGTGCACCTCGATCCATACGGGACCGACGCCGGCAGCGTGAGCGTCGCCATCTATACCGTGGCGGCCGACTCCAGCACGGCGGTGAACGCTGATGGCAGTTCGCACACGGTCACCACCAGCCTGGGGCAGAACGCCGACCTGACCTTCACCGCCACCGCTGGTCAGCGGGTCTTCGTCAACGTCTCCGGCGGTAGCTATCCCACCTGCTTCTCGGTCCTGCTGCGCAACCCGGCCGGCGCCCAGCTCAACGCCGTCTGGTTCTGCGGGGCCGCCACCTACATCGACACCACCGCACTGCCGGCCGCCGGCAGCTACAGCGTGCACATCGATCCATACGGCACCGACGCCGGCAGCATGAGCGTCGCCGTCTATACCGTGGCGGCCGACTCCAGCACGGCGGTGAACGCTGACGGCAGCTCGCACACGGTCACCACCAGCCTGGGGCAGAGCGCCGACCTGACCTTCACCGGCGCCGCCGGGCAAAAGGTGTTCGTCAACGTCTCCGGCGGCAGCTACCCCAACTGCTTCTCGATCATCCTGCGCAACCCGGCCGGCACCCAGCTCAACTACGTCTGGTACTGCGGCGGCAGCGCCATCATCGATACCACTGCACTGCCCGCCGCCGGCACCTACAGCGTGCACATCGACCCGTCCGGCACCGACACCGGCAGCGTGAGCGTCGCTATCAAACCCGTCGCGGCCGATCTCAACGTCCCGGTCAGCGCCGATGGCAGCTCGCACACCGTCACCACCAGCCTGGGGCAGGTCGCCGATTTCACTTTCACTGGCAGCGCCGGGCAGAAGGTCTTCGTCAACGTCTCTAGCGGCAGTTATCCCAACTGTTTCTCGATCATCCTGCGAAACCCGGTCGGCACCCAACTCAACTACGTCTGGTACTGCGGCGGCAGCGCCACGATCGACACCACCACCCTCGCCGCCGCCGGCACCTACAGCGTGCACATCGACCCCTCCGGCACCGACACCGGCAGCGTGAGCGTCGCAGTCAGCACAATCGTCACTGATTTCAGCATCCCGGTCAGCGCCGATGGCAGCTCGAATACGGTCACCACCGTCTCCGGGCAGAACGCCGACCTGACCTTCACCGGGGCCGCCGGGCAGAAGGTTTTCGTCAACCTCTCCGGCGGCAGCTACCCGCACTGCTTCACGATCAACCTGCGCAACCCGGCCGGC
>Ga0326721_10000627_pt1 | contig 10823 bp, 10 predicted proteins | sample SGPome_FD_203951 | JGI IMG/M metagenome (GOLD analysis project Ga0326721, IMG submission 203951) | Soil microbial communities from Southern Great Plains, Lamont, Oklahoma, United States - SGP_1_2016 | ecosystem: Engineered > Artificial ecosystem > Soil microcosm > Unclassified | place: USA...
GCGGTGATCTACAGCGTCGACGTCTCGCTGATGTTCGAATACCACAAGTGGGGCCATCGCCGGCGGCGTGGCCCGCTACCCAGGCTGGCCCAGCGCTGCGGGCTGCTGCTCTCGCCCGATCACCACCTGCGTCACCACCGGGGCGCCCACGACAGCCACTACTGCCTGATCAACGGGCTTGCCGACCGCACGCTGGGCGAATGGGGGCTGTTCCGGGGGCTCGAGCGGTTGATCAGCGCCGTCACCGGAGCGCAGCCGCGCGCCGAGGACCACGCCACGCTGGCCCGGCTGGTGCGTTGACGAGCCGGCCGCCGGCCTGATCCAGGGCCGGCTCAGCTCGCTGGCGCGGCAGGCCGCAGGACCGTCTCGCCGTCCTCGACGGACCGGTCGAACGCGTCGAGATCCAGCACCCCGCCGGCCGAGGACAGGCTGTCGGAGTCCGGGCCGAGCACGATCCGCCGATCGGTGAGGCGAGCGGTCACCGACACCAGCACCGGGGCCGACGGCGGGCTGCCGGCCGGAACCAGATCAAGCTCGGCGACCAGGCCGCCGCCGGAGAACTGCAGCCGGGCCACCGTGACGGTGGCTGCCTCGCCGTCCCGGACCAGCTGGCCGCTGCCGGCGATCGGCACCTGCTCGCCGTCGTCGAGCTCGACGGTGTCCGGACCGGCCAGCCGCAGGCCGGCCAGCATCCGGAAGTCCCGGATGGGCAGGTAGATGCCGGTGAGGTCCAGGCGCACGGCCGACTGATCAGCCAGCCGGAGCCGGAACAGCACCTGGGGACCGCCGTCGGAGTCGTCCAGCATCCCTACGAGCTCGCCCTCGAGGGCAAGCAGCGCCGGGTCCTGACCGTTTTCGGGCGCCGTCATCTCACAGCGCCGCCAGGATCGGGGCGCGCTGCAGCGCCGGCAGGTGCACCAGGTTGGCGTTGCGCACCTCGGTGAGGACCGCGAGCAGCGCCGGCCAGAGAGCGCCCGGGGCGTTGGGATGGGCGGCGATCCAGCGAAGCTCCATCGGAACGCCCAGCTGGCCGGCCACCGCCGGACCGGCGATCGTCGGCGACACCGGGTCCGGCCCGGGGATCGGATTGCCCGACCCGATGGCGGCCGCGACGTTGGTGCCGGTCAGCAGGTCGCTGAGCATGCCGGTGACCGCGGCTAGCGGCGTCGCGCCCGGAGCGACGATGGCCGGCCGGTTCTGCACGCCACCGTGCGCCGGGCCGGTCCAGTACGCGAGCGTCGCCTGCGGCAGGGCGGCGATGAAGGCCGCGGCGGCAGCGATGAAGGCGGGCATGCCCGCATGGCCGGCCAGGCCGCGGACGACCACGGTGTTGGCCAGCGCTGCCACGTCACCGATGTTCTGCATCTTCACCAGCATCTGCACCGCGTTCTTCTGGGTGCCGCCCACCAGGTCGGTCTGCCCCATCGCGTTGCCGATCGCGTAGGAGATCGCGATCGTCACGGCGCCGCGCAGCGCCTCGACGTCGCCGTTGGCCAACCCGGCCACGGCCGGAGCCCAGAATGGCGCGAGGGTGATCGCGGCCGCCGCGTTGTTGACGGCGGTGGCCGCGTCGGTCTTGGCCCGGGCCTTGCGCCCGGCCGGCCCGGGCGCTCCTACTGGCAGCCCGGCAGCCTGCGAGGCATACATGGTGTTCAGGCCGGTCGGCAGGATGCCCACCGTGGCCTGCAGGTACATGTCCCACCGGACGGCGCCGGTCAGGGTGTTCAGCTGCGCGGCGAACCCGGCGTGCTGGTGCGGCGGCATCCAGTCGAGGAGGCTCTGCGCCGGCACCCCGGTGAGCTCGCCGTTGCCGTTCGCGATGGCGCTTTCCTGCACGGTGGGATTGGCGTTGAAGAGGGCGAGCGCGTGGGCGTCGATGGCGGTGGCCAGCGCCTGGAACTGCGCGTTGGAGCCCGGCGCGAGCTCGTCCAGCGCGGGTGTGGAGTACTCGAGGTTGCTCAGCGGGACGTATCCGCCGGCGGGCAGCAGCGCGTTGTTGAGCGCCCGCAGCGTGGTGTACAGCGCCAGCGCATGACGCTGCAGGGCGTTGTGGTCGGCCTTGAGGTCGATGTTGCCGGCCGGGGAGGGCAGCGTGCCGATCGGATGGGCATACGGCAGCCCACCGGCGAAGAAGGACCCGATGGCGGCGTCGGGCAGGTTGCCGCTTCCCGAATCTCCGAGGGCCAGCCCGGCGTTGTGATCGAAGGTCGGCACACTCAGCTCCACCTCGAACCCGACCAGCCGGCGCAGGGTGGACTGCCGGCGCAGCGGCCTGGGGCGGGGCTCGGGCGTGCCGGGCTCGGGCGTGCCAGGCTCGGACCTGGTCCTGGCGGTGCTGGCCATCCGGCGCATCGCCGCGATGGGGTTGCCGCCGGTGTTCTGCACGACGTGGGCCAGCTCGTGTGCCAGCAGCCGCTGGCCGGCCTCGGTGCCCACGTCGGGCATCCCGTCCCGGAAGACGACGTTGTTGCCCACCGTGAACGCGCGAGCCTGTACCCGGTCGTTCGCCTCGGCCGCCCGCGCGCCGACGCTGACCCGGACATCGCCAAGGTCGGCGCCGAGCGCCGATTCCATCATCGACCTGGCCACGGCCGACAGCGGCTGCCCGCTCCGGCGCAGGCCGGCGATCATCCCGGCGGTGGACTCGGTCACCGACCCGCCCGCCGCGCCCACGTCGGCAGGACTGCGCCGGACAGCTGGCTGGCTGGGCGCGCCGTTGCCCGCCGGCGGGCTCGCGGCAGCACCGCCGGCCCGCGCCCGCAGCAGCCCTACCACTGACTCGGCGACCTCGTCGGCCTGCACTTCTTCGATGTCGTTCACCGCGCCCACCTCGACGTCGGCCATGCGCCGGACCTGCGGAGCCAGCGCCAGGCCGGGCAACGGGGCGCCACGAGCGGGGATGTCCGGCTGCGAGTCCTCGCGGGCAGGTGCGTGGCGACCCGCCCGGTGCTGGGCATCCGGGCAGTTCTGCCGCGCTGTCACGCCACCTCTCCCACGCCGGGGAAGCCTAGCGGCTGAAACCGCCGCACCGTGCCGAATCCGGCCAGACTGGTGATCAGGCCAGCAGGTCGTTCAGCACGATCGACTGGTCCCGGCCGGGACCGACCCCGATCACCGAGATCCGCGCGCCGGACATCTTCTCCAGGGCCCGGACATAGGCCTGGCAGTTGGCCGGCAGGTCAGCCATCGTCCGGGCCCGGGAGATGTCCTCCTCCCAGCCGGGGAACGTGTGATAGACCGGCACGGCCTTGCCGAACTCGGCCTGGGTCATCGGCATGTCGTCGTGCCGGACGCCGTCGATGTCGTAGGCCACGCACACCGGGATCTCGGGCAGGCCGGTGAGAATGTCCAGCTTGGTCAGGACGAAGTCGGTCACCCCGTTGATCCGGGCGGCGTACCGGGCGACCGGGGCGTCGTACCAGCCGGTTCGCCGCGGCCGTCCGGTCGTCGTGCCGAACTCGGCGCCGGCGTTGCGCAGCTCGTCACCCTTGGCGTCCAGCAGCTCGGTCGGGAACGGGCCCTCGCCGACCCGGGTGGCGTAGGCCTTCACGACCGCGATCACCCGCTCGATCCGGGTCGGCGGGATGCCGCTGCCGGTGCAGGCGCCGCCCGCGGTAGCGCTGGAGGAGGTGACGAACGGGTAGTTGCCGTGGTCGACGTCGAGCATGGTGGCCTGCCCCGCCTCCAGCAGCACGGTCTTGTCGGCCTCGAGCGCCTCGTGCAGCAGCAGGGCGGTGTTGGCCACCATCGGCCGCAGCCGGCCTGCGTAGGACAGCAGGAAGTCGACGACCGCGTCTACCTCCAGGGCTCGCCGGTTGTAGATCTTGGCCAGCACCTGGTTCTTCAGCTGCAGGACGCTGGTGACCTTGTCGCGCAGCGTCGCCTCGTCGAACAGGTCCTGCACCCGGATGCCGACCCGGTTCATCTTGTCGGCGTAGGTGGGGCCGATGCCGCGCCCGGTGGTGCCGATCTTGCGACTGCCCGCGAACCGCTCGGTGACCTTGTCGATCACGGTGTTGTACGGCGGGATGACGTGGGCGTCGGCGCTGACCACCAGCTTCTCGGTCGAGCGGCCCCGGGCCTGCAGCGCGTCGATCTCGCCGAACAACACCTCCAGGTCGATCACCACGCCGTTGCCGATCACTGGAACGCAGTTCTCGCTGAGAATGCCCGAGGGCAGCAGGTGCAGCGCGAACTTCTCGCCGTTGATCACGATGGTGTGCCCGGCGTTGTTGCCGCCGTTGAACTTCACCACGTAGTCGACCCGGCTGCCGAGCAGGTCGGTGGCCTTGCCCTTGCCTTCGTCGCCCCACTGAGCGCCGACCAGAACGATGGCGGGCATGTAGCGGACTCCTGACTTTCCGGAAAGCGCCCGGCCGGTGAGTCCGGCCGGGCCACGCGATGGCTGGGCACCGCATCCTGGTGCAATGTAGCTGGCGCGGGCGCCGCCGAGCGCCAACGGAGGGGGTGAGCGGGATGCGCCTGGTGCAGCTCAGCATCGGTGGGCAGCCACCTGCCGAAGGCCTGCCGGCCGGGACGGACCGGCATGCCGCGACCGATGCCGCCGGGGTCGACGCGGCGCTGGCGGCGCTGGAGGAGAGCTGGCCCGGCCGGTTGAGCGCCGAGGCGCCCCGGTTGGTGATCGATGCCGACCTGGCCGGGCTGAACCTGGTGCTGCACCGGCTGTTGCGGCGGGGGCTGCTGGAGACGATGGAGACCGCGGTGCTGCCCCGGGAGCCGGTGCCCTACCTGTCCCGGCTGGGCCTGCCCGCCGACCTGGCCGGCCAGCTGCGGGTGGCCCGGCAGGCCCCGGCCCGGCTGGTGGGTGTGATCAAGGACGACTCCGGCGGCGTCTGCGTGGACGCGGCCTCGCTGGAGCCGTGGCCCGGGGCCGAGCAGCCCTGGTGGCTGCGGGCGGTGGTGGACGATCAGCGGCTGGCCGACGGGACCGCCCGCGAGCTGCGGGTGCGCCGCCTCGGGCCGTCCGAGCTGGAGGCCACCGTGCGGCTGGGCCGGCTGCGCCGCCGGACCTACCGGGGCCGGTCGCTGCAGCTGGCCTGTGACCCGGCGCTGATCGTCGCCGACGGGGTGGCCAGGGAACGTCCGCGCGGAAAGCGGACGTTCTGGTCGGAGCCGGAGTTGTGGCGGCTGGCAATAGAGTCAGGGCCATGAGTGAGGATCGCAGCGAACGCTCGGTAGAACCCCGGCTGACGCCCAGCGCGTCCGGGCCGCCGCAGTTCCAGCCGTCGGTGCGCCGGCAGGCCCGATCCACCGGCGCGCCGATCGCCGTCCTGATCCTGCTGGCCGTGCTGGCGGCCGGCGTCCTGCTGATCGAAGGGGTGCGGCACCCGGCCGGGCTGATCACCGCGGTGCCGTTGACCGCGGCGGCGATGGCCGTGGTGCTGGCCTGTTACTTCTGGCTCGACCGGTGGGAGCCCGAGCCCAGCCGGCTGCTGCTGCTGGCCTTCCTGTGGGGCGCCAGCGTGGCGATCGTGGCCAGCCTGGTGCTGGAGCTGGCCAGCAGCGAGGTGCTCGGCCGGGGCCTGGTGTTGGTCGTGGTAGGCCCGGCCATCGAGGAGGCGGCCAAGGGCGCCTTCCTGCTGGTGATGCTCACCGGCGCCCGCCGACGGGAGTTCGACGGGGTGGTGGACGGCCTGGTGTACTCCGGTTTCGCCGCGGTCGGCTTCGCCTTCGTCGAGGACATCGGCTATGTCGCGCAGAGCTTCAGCCAGGGCACCGAGACAGGAGTCGCCACCGTGGTCCTGCGGCTGGTGCTGGCCCCGTTCGCGCACCCGCTGTTCACCTCGATGATCGGGCTGGGGGTCGGCCTGGCGGTGAGCCGGCCGCAGCAGCCGGCCCGCTGGCGGTACCCGCTGATCGGCTACCTGGCGGCGGTCACCCTGCACGCGCTGTGGAACGGCTCGCTGACCTTCGGCTTCGCCGGGTACCTGCTGGTCTACGTCCTGATCATGGCGCCGGTGTTCCTGGCTGCCCTGCTGATCGCCCGGCACCACCGCCGGCGCGAGCGGGATGTGGTCCGGCGCCAGCTGCCCGAGCTCGTCTACTACCGGCTGATCACCCCTGCCGAGGCCGGCTGGCTGGCGAGCATCACCGCCCGGCGCGCCTGGCTGCGGTCGGTGACCGCCCGCTCCGGCAAGGCCGGGGCGCTGGCGCTGCGCGACTTCCAGGCGGCCGCCACCGAACTGGCCTTCCTGCGGGACCGGGTCCAGCGCGGCGTCGGACCGGCCGATGCCTATGACCTGCACGCCGAGCTGGTGCAGGCGCTGCGGATCAACCGGGCCCGGGCAGCCCAGCCGCTGGCCGAGCACGCCCGGTCCGCGCCGCCGGTCCGGCCGGTCCGCCCGCCGTCGCTGTCCGGCCGGTGAGGGCCGCGAACCATTCAGACCTGCGGAGAATCCGATGAGCATGCGGATGTTCGTGGCGGTGACCCCGCCGCTGGACGTGGTGGAGGACCTGGCCGAGTTCGTCGAGCCCCGGCGCGAACGCGACAGCCCGCTGCGCTGGTCGTCCCAGGCGCAGTGGCACCTGACGCTGGCGTTCCTGCCGTCGGTCGCCGACCGTGACCTCGATGAGCTGGTCGAGCGGCTGGCCGAGCTCGCCGGGCGCCGGGACGACTTCGAGTTGCGGTTACAGGGCGCCGGCAGCTTTCCCAACCCGGCGCAGGGCAAGGTGCTCTGGGCCGGCGTGGCCGGCGACACCGACCGGCTGGAACGGCTGTCGGCCAGCAGCCGCTCGGCGGCGGTGCGGGCTGGCATCGAGGTGGACGGTTCGAAATTCCGGCCGCACCTCACGCTGGCCCGGACCAGCCGGCCGGTGGAGCTGACCCGGTGGCTGCGGGTCTTCGAGCTCTACCGCGGCCCGAGCTGGCAGGTGGACGAGATCGCGCTGATCCAGTCCCAGCCGGGCCCCGGCGGCTCCCGTTACACGGTGCACGAGGAGTTTCGGCTCGGCGGCGGGCCACCCGAGCAGGCAGGCTAGCGTGGCGGCCATGATCTGGATGCCCACCTCGTGAGCCGGCTGGACGAGATCGCCGAGCGGGACGGCTGGCGGTGCTGGCTGTGCGACGAGCCGGTCGATCCGGCGATGTCGGTGAACGACGCCCGCGGGGCCAGCGTGGACAGCCTGAGCACCGCCAAAGCGCGCGGCAGGACAGGTGAGCGGCTGGCGCATCGCGGCTGCAACACCAAGAAGGGCGCGGTGAAGCCGGTCGTCCCGTGGCCGCCGGGGCTGTTCGTGGCCGACCCGGCGCCGCTGATCGGCGTGGCCGAGCGGCTGGAGCGCAAGGGCGGCCGTGAAGTGGTGGCCCGCTGTCCCAGCCGGTCCGACGCCGACCAGACCGCTGGCTGGCTCGTCGACCGGTTCTCCCGGCTGGTGCCGAACCTGCCGATCATCGCGTCTATCGCCCCCGGCGGTGGGCAGTTCCTGGTCGCGCTGGAGTCCCCCCGACGCTGATCCGGGTGGCGGCCGGCTAGTCGCGGCGACGGGCGCGCAGCACGGTGTCCCGGATGGTGACGGAGCGGCCCTCGGGATCGGTGACGGTGCGTTCCGGGGCGGCGTTGGTCACGATCTGCCAGACCGCCGGATCCAGCGCGGCCGCGATCTCGTCCCCGGTGAAGAACAGCTCGGGCTGCTTCGGGCGCCGGACCGTGGTGTGCAGGTCTGACGGGTGGTGGGCGGCGATGAGCAACGTGCCACCCGGCCGGACCGCGGCCGCCAGCCGCTCGAACAGCGGTTCGCGTTGCCCGGGCGGCAGGTGCAGGTACTGGGAGGAGATCAGGTCGAACCGGTCGCGGCCCGGGTCCCAGCCGGTGAGGTCGGCCTGCTGCCAGTCGATGCGCCCGGCGACCTGCTCGCCGGCCGCCGCGGCATAGGCTGCGGCCCGTTCCAGCGCGACGTTCGACAGGTCCACGGCGGTGACCTGCCAGCCCCGGCCAGCCAGCCAGATGGCATCCGCGCCCTCGCCGCAGCCCGCGTCCAGCGCGGACCCCGGCTCCAGCTCGGCCGCCTCGCCGACCAGGTGCCGGTTCGGCTCACGGCTCCACAGCCGGTCCTGCGAGCGGTAGCGCTCGTCCCAGTACGCCTGGTCGTGCCTGACTTCCGGCTCGGTCATCCGAGCGCCGCGGCCGCTGCCGGGTCGCAGTCGTTGAGCAACGTCGAGCAGCGGCTGGCCTCGTCGGTCTCATTGATGCCCGCTGCCGCGACGGCCAGGGCATGCAGCGCCCGCAGGAACCCCTGGTTGGGTTCGTGGGACCAGGGCACCGGGCCGGCGCCGCGCCAGCCGGCCTTGCGCAGCGCGTCCAGCCCGCGGTGGTAGCCGGTGCGGGCGTAGGCGTAACCCTCGATCCAGAAGCCCCGGCCGAGCGCCTCCTCGGCCAGCGCCGCCCAGGCTGCCGATGACGTCGGATGCTCGGTGGCGACCTGGACCGGATCAGCTCCCCCGGCCAGCTTGGCGGTGGCCGGGTCGACGGGCAACAGGGTTCGCGGTGCTAAGAGGTCCATAGCGCCATTGTGCCGTGCCCGGCCAGCCCGTCGATGGCCAGCAGGATAGCTTCCGGCCGGCAGACCTGCCGCTCTGGCGCCTGGCCTACTCGTGGTGGTGGTCATCGTCGACCCGCGGATCACCGCCCGCCGCTGAGCACTCTGCTGTTGACCTGGGCTGCGGCTACCCGGGCTGCACGCTGGCGGGCGACTGATTGGCGCGAGCCGCGTTTCCCAGGCTCCGTTGAGATCAAGTCCCGGCAGTTTCACCACTCCGAACCACACGAATGATGGCCAGAGCTTGATCCAGCACCTTCTGATTCGCATCCGCCAACGAAGCGGCCGAGCCCAGGTCGGGTGGATCGGCATATAGATGCTTCGCGAAGGTAGTCCGAACATCGTTACGCAGGTTCTCAGGCAGTGGACTGCAGAAGTCGTCGAAGCTGTCAATACGCGCCTGCCAGCCACGCTCATTCCGCGCGTACCGCCTGTGATCCCTGGCTTCGAAGGAAGCGAAGTACGCACCACCCAGCAACGGCAGCGAAATCGCAAGGTGGGCCACCTCGCTCTGCCAATTCAGGCGATCTATTGATGTGGCAACCCAGACAGCGAGGCCCGCGGTAAGGAAAAGCAGGAAGAACGCAACGGCGCGAAGCAGGGCCGCCCCCCGCCTCTCACTGCGGTATGCTTCTGCAAAATACCCCTCCAATTTTCGTTCTGACTTCTGAGCATTTTCCTTAGAGAGGCGCCGATGCTCCGCTTGTTGATGGATCCGAGTGATTTGTAAATCAGAGAGGAGTTGATTTACCGCACCATACCGGTTTCTGACAAGGACGAGGCCTTCTGCAATCTCCGGGTCATCCAGGTCCGCAAATTCCACCGAGGCGATGACATTACCTAGCGACGCACTAATTTCTACAAGTTCTGCTGGGCCTGGTTCTAGATCGCCCGTACTCGCAAGTTTGCTTGCGATTGCGGATGGTTGGGGCGCAAGGCGAGCAGGCAATCGCAGGGTCGCCAATAAAGCAATGGCAGCACCCATCTCTCTATAAAATGCCTCTAATTGCTGATCATACTGTTCTGCCAGGCTTTGTTGGCGAGTGGATTCAGCTGGCGTGGTTACATTGGGTCCTGTTTCAGGCCGTTGGTCTTGTGTGCTGGGCCTTTCAGGACTTGGGGGACCTACCTCAGTCATTCTGCAAGTACTCCTCTTCACTCCACCAGCTCACGGCCCACCTGCGGTTGGGTTTGCTTCGTCGTAGTACGGCCGCCCTCTATCGACCGGCCCAAGATGCACACTTAACATTTGGGCTGGAAGTAGACCGAGCGGTTCTGTTCAGCCTTGTCAGGGACGAGGACGCCGGTACGCGGGTCGTGGTCAGGCACGTAATCGGCGAAGTACGACCCAAGCCCGGCCACGCTTATCTGCTTACCGCTTCCGCCCAACGAGACGATGATTTGCTTGACCGTCCCGGCACGATCCCGAGCCAATGCCACTTGGCCGGCACGGTCACCGACCCGAGCCGTCGTTCCCGTGATGCTGAGGGAACACGACGGATGGCTGTTCAGCCAGGCAGGCACTTTTGCCATGGCATCTCGCGCCGCTCGCGGATCGGTCAACACGGCGGTGTCCGGTTGGAAATGAAGCGGCCCAGAATCCGGATAGCGTTGATTGGGCGTCCAAACCGGAGGCGGCAGCAACTTCACCAGGTTTACCGGGGGCAATTGATTCGCGTCGGGCACCGAGTTGCTCGTGGAAGGCGCCGGCAAGAAATCTGTGTAGGCCGCACCGGCCGCGGCCGCGATCTCGCGCCAGATGGCCTTAAAGTTGGCGCTCTGCGCTGTGTTCAAAGCGGCCTGTGGAGCCGCCGTAGCGTCGAAGCCCACGAAGATGACATTGATGTTCGACAGATCGGGCAACAGGCCCTGAGTGCGTAGGAAGCCTGTTACCTCCTTGGGGTCAGCATCCAACATTCCCGCACTAGCAAAGTCAGGGCTGCCAATCTCTTGCAGCGCCGACCCCAGAAGATATATCGTGCCGGACAGCTCGGCCTTACCCTGGTGGATTTCTTTGGCCGCCAAATCCAGCGCCGCCCGGACGTCAATATTGGACGCTTGCGCTTTCACCTTGAGAATCGATCGCGATGTCGTGCCGATGTAGGCATCGAGATCGCGTTGACGCGCGGCCGGGTTCCCACTGTCCGTCTTGAATACGCTCGTACCGAGGACCTCCGGCCGCCCGTCCAGCCGGATCAGCGTTATCGGCTTCTGCGCCTTGGCACTTCGTGAAATCGCATCACACAGCGACTGCGGCAGGCTGGTTA
>Ga0326721_10000629_pt1 | contig 10821 bp, 14 predicted proteins | sample SGPome_FD_203951 | JGI IMG/M metagenome (GOLD analysis project Ga0326721, IMG submission 203951) | Soil microbial communities from Southern Great Plains, Lamont, Oklahoma, United States - SGP_1_2016 | ecosystem: Engineered > Artificial ecosystem > Soil microcosm > Unclassified | place: USA...
ATTTGGAAAACGCCGTTCTGTGCCGGGTGCTCGACGCCGCCGCATCCCGGTTCCCGGCCGCGAGCGCCGGCTGCTAGAGCTGCCGGACAGGCTCGGCCGAGTCGGCAGGTCGCGGTGGAGCAATCATCAGGATGACTACGGTCGAGGGGCAGGTGACCAACATCTATCGCAAGCTCGATTCCACCTGGCGTTGACAAGCAGTCACTAAGGCCACACAAAACGGACTGCTCAGCGCGCCGTCGAACAGGTAGCCTGCGAACAGCGGGCCCCTGCGGAGGAAAGGCAGTGCGTGTGACCTGGGTATCTCCAGAGCGATCGACAAGGCAGGGAGGCGCGATGCTGACACATCTGCAGCAGCTTGAAGCCGAGAGCATCCACATCCTTCGAGAAGCGGTCGCCGAGAGCGAGCGGCCGGTCATGCTCTACTCCGTCGGCAAGGACAGCTCTGTGATGTTGCGGCTGGCGCAGAAGGCCTTCAGCCCCTCGCCGCCGCCCTTCCCGCTCCTGCACGTCGACACCACCTGGAAGTTCCGGGAGATGTACGAGTTCCGCGACAAGGCGGTGGCCGAGGCGGGCATGCAGTTGCTGGTGCACCAGAATCCGGACGCTCTGGCCGCGGGCATCAACCCGTTCACCCACGGTTCGGCCGTCCACACCGACGTCTGGAAGACCGAGGGGCTCAAGCAGGCGCTGGATCTGCACCGCTTCGATCTCGCCTTCGGCGGCGCCCGCCGGGACGAGGAGAAGTCGCGGGCCAAGGAGCGGGTCTTCTCCATCCGCTCGGCCGCGCACCGGTGGAACCCCAAGCGGCAGCGGCCGGAGCTGTGGCGGCTGTACAACGCGCGGGTCAATCCCGGCGAGAGCGTCCGGGTCTTCCCGCTGTCCAACTGGACCGAGCTCGATGTCTGGCAGTACATCCGGCTGCAGGAGATCCCCATCGTCGGGCTGTACCTGGCCAAGCCGCGGCCGGTCGTCGAGCGCGATGGCACGCTGATCATGGTCGATGACGACCGGATGCCGCTGGGCGAGAACGAGGTTCCGCAGCTGCGCAGCGTGCGGTTCCGGACGCTGGGTTGCTATCCGCTCACCGGCGCGGTGGTCAGTGACGCCAGCACGGTGACCGACGTGATCGGCGAGATGCTGGTGGCCACCAGCTCCGAGCGCCAGGGCCGGGTGATCGACCACGACTCGGCGGGGTCGATGGAGAAGAAGAAGCAGGAAGGGTACTTCTGATGACCGTGCCGGCCGAGCAGGTTGCGACGACGTCGGAGATCGAGGAGTACCTGGACGCGCACGAGCGCAAGTCGATGCTGCGGTTCATCACCTGCGGCAGCGTCGACGATGGCAAGAGCACCCTGATCGGCCGGCTGCTGTACGAATCCAAGCTGATCCTCGACGATCAGCTGACCGCGCTGGAAGCCGATTCCAAGCGATTCGGCACCCAGGGCGGCGAGCTGGACCTGGCGCTGCTGGTGGACGGCCTGGCGGCCGAGCGCGAGCAGGGCATCACCATCGACGTCGCCTACCGGTTCTTCTCCACCGCCAAGCGCAAGTTCGTGGTGGCCGACACGCCCGGGCACGAGCAGTACACCCGCAACATGGTCACCGGAGCCTCGAATGCCGAGCTGGCGGTGATCCTGGTCGATGCCCGCAAGGGTGTCCTCACCCAGACCCGCAGGCACACCTTCCTGGTGTCCCTGCTCGGCATCAAGAAGATCGTGCTCGCGATCAACAAGCTCGACCTCGTCGACTTCTCCCAGACGGTCGCGACGGACATCGAGGCCGAGTACCGGAGCTTCGCCGGGCAACTGGGCGTCGAGGACATCGTCGCGATCCCGATCTCGGCGCTGACCGGCGACAACGTGACCAGCCCGAGCAGCCGGATGTCCTGGTACGACGGGCCCACCCTGCTCGGATACCTGGAGGAGGTCCAGACCGCGGTCGCCGACCCGGCTGAGCCGTTCCGGATGCCGGTGCAGTGGATGAACCGCCCCGACCAGCACTTCCGGGGCGCGTCGGGCATGGTCGTCCGCGGCTCGGTCCGCCCGGGGGATCGGGTCCAGGTGCTGCCCACCGGCACCGAGAGCGCCGTCGCCCGGGTGGTCACCGCTGACGGCGATCTCGAGGAGGCGGTCGCCGGGCAGTCGATCACGATCACCCTCACCGACGAGATCGACGTCAGCCGCGGCGAGGTGCTGTCCTCGGTGCGTGACGCGGCCCAGGTGGCTGACCAGTTCGAGGCGCACATCGTGTGGATGTCGGAACAGCGGATGCTGCCGTTGCGGTCCTACCTGTTCAAGCTGGGCAGCCGCCGGACGCTCGCGACCCTGAGCCAGCCGAAATACAAGATCAACGTCAACACCCTGGAGAAGGTGGCCTCCACCTCGCTGGACCTGAACGAGATCGGCGTCTGCAACCTCACCCTCGACGAGATGATCGCCTTCGACCCCTACAGCGACAACCGTGAGATGGGGGGGTTCATCCTCATCGACCGGCTGACCAACGACACGGTGGCCGCGGGGATGCTGAGCTTCGCGCTCCGGCGCAGCTCCAATATCAGCTGGCAGTCGATCGAGGTCGACAAGCAGGCCCACGTCGCCCTCAAGGGGCACCGTCCGTGTGTCGTGTGGTTCACCGGGCTGTCGGGTGCGGGCAAGTCCACCATCGCCAACCTGGTCGAGAAGCGGCTGCACGCGGCCGGCCGGCACACCTACCTGCTCGACGGCGACAATGTCCGGCATGGCCTGAACCGCGACCTCGGCTTCAACGAGATCGACCGCATCGAGAACATCCGGCGCGTCGCCGAGGTCTCGAAGCTGATGGTCGATGCCGGTCTGATCGTGCTGGCATCCTTCATCTCGCCCTTCGCCGCCGACCGGGCGATGGCGCGCAACCTGCTGGGGCCGGACGAGTTCTGCGAGGTCTTCGTCGACACCCCGCTCAGCGTCGCCGAGGAGCGGGACCGCAAGGGCCTGTATGGAAAGGCTCGGAGCGGGAAGCTGCCCAACTTCACCGGCATCGACTCACCCTACGAGGCGCCGGAGAACCCCGAGGTGCGTATCGACACAACCTCGTCCTCGCCCGAGGAGGCAGCCGAGCAGGTGGTCGAGGCACTGCGGCAGCTGGGAATCTTCGACTGACACCAGCCCGTCCCACTGTGGTCTGGGCCTTTCGCACGGGCGGTGCTGCCACCAGGGGCGGCCGTCCCTGACGCGGCCCACCCCCTTCAGCCTCTCTGCGGGCACACTGCGACGCTGGATGTCACATCCGGCTTCCCGGCGGTGCTGTAAGGGCATGGACCTGATTCGGCACGCGGGCGCCGGGTGCGTGCTGGCGGCTTCCGGAGCGGTCGCCGGCGCTGCACCGGTGCGGGACGGGAGGAAACAGCGGGTGGCGGTGGCTGGTTCGGCTCGCGGCGCCGTGCGCGCCGACCTGGACGAGATCTTCCGCCGCGACTACCAGCGGGTGGTCGGCGTGGCCTCCCGGGTGCTGGGCTCGCGGGACCAGGCCGAGGACGTCGCACAGGACGTCTTCGTGGCCTTCAGCCGCTCGTCGGTGCCGGCCGAGCAGGCCTGCGGCTGGCTCCTGGTCGCCGCCGCCCACACCGCGCTGAACCTGCTCCGCTCCGGGCGCCGCCGCGCGTCGCGGGAGGAAACCGCCGCCACCGCCGATCACAACGTCGTTCCCGACGTGGCCGAGGCGGTGGTGACGCGCGAGGAGCGCAGCCGGGTGCGTGCCGCACTCAGCCAGTTGCCCCGCAAGCAGGCCATGGCCCTCGTGCTGCGGCACAGCGGCCTGAGTTACGCCGATGTCGCCGCGGCGCTTGACCTGTCCCCCGGCAGCGTTGGCACCACCGTGCGACGCGCCGAATCCGCTCTGCGCAAGGAGTTGAACCGTCATGGGTCATCCGACTGAAGGCGTGCTGCGCCGGCTGCTCGACGAGCCCGCCGGGGTGAGCGACGCCGACCGCCAGCACGTCGCGGCCTGCCCGCAGTGCCTTGCCGGGCTGGCTGCTACCCGCGAGGACGCCGTCCTGATCAACGCGGCGCTGGCGAGCGAGCGCGATCCGGACGTCGACGTGGCTGCCGCCTGGCGTCGCCTGTCCGCCGCGCTGCCCGTCGCGGGACCCGAGCGTGCCCAGGCCTCGGCTCGGCCCGGCCGGCTGCGGGCCCTGGTGCGCCGCCCGGTTGTCGCGGCTCTCGCCGTCGCCGTCGTCTTCGCCGGCGCCGGCACGGCGGCCGCCAACGACTGGCTGCAGATCTTCCGCACCGAGCAGATCGCCCCGCTCAGCCTCAGCGCTGCCGACCTGATCGCGCTGCCCGACCTGAGCGCGTACGGCGAGGTCGCGGTGACTGGCAAGCCGGACGTGCACGAGGTCCCCGACGCAGCGGCCGCGGCGGCGCAGAGCGGTCTGGACGTGCCGCGGGTGGCTGACCTACCCCGAGGGGTCAGCGGCGAGCCGGTCTACCAGGTGGGCAAGAAGGTGACTGCCACCTTCACCTTCTCCGCCGACCGAGCCGCCCAGGCCGCGGCGAAGTCGGGCACGGCCCTGCCGCCGCCGCCCGCCGGTCTGGATGGCAGCTCGGTGCGGCTGGTGGCCGGGCCCGGCGTGGCCGAGGTCTGGACGTCCGGCACGGGCGCGCCCGGCCTCATCGTGGGTCGCGCCGTCGCGCCCACCGCGTTCTCCTCCGGCGTCCCGTTCCAGGTGATGCGCGACTACCTGCTCTCGCTGCCCGGGTTGCCCGACAAGGTCGCCGAGCAGCTGCGCACCTTCGCCGCGGACGGCTCCACCCTGCCGCTGCCGGTGCCCGCCGACCAGGTCATCACCAGGCAGGTGCGGGTGAACGGCGCGCCGGCCACGCTGCTGCAGACCCGCGACCGCACCCTGGCGGCCGTGGTGTGGGTGAGCGGCGGCGTCGTGACCGCCGTTGCCGGATCGCTGGACGACGACGAGGTCCTGTCGATCGCCCGGGCGTTGCGGTGACGGCCCCCTCCGCCGTCGGCAACGACGCGCAGCGCGAGGCGGCGAGGCTGGTCGCCGGCCTGCCGCAGGCCCCCGCCGTCTGGTGCTCGGGGTTGCGCAAGCGGTACGGCCGGCAGCAGGCCGTCGAGGACGTGTCGCTGCAGGTGGACCGCGGCGACGTGGTCGGGCTGCTCGGCCCGAACGGGGCGGGCAAGACCTCGGTGATCAAGATGCTGCTGGGCCTGGTGCGCCCCGATGCGGGCGAGGTGATGCTCCTCGGCCGGCCCGCTGGTGACCCGGCCGCCCGGGCCCGGGTCGGATACCTGCCGGAGCTCTTCCGGTACCAGCCGTGGCTGAGCGCGGCCGAAGTGCTGGCCCTGCACGTCCGGCTGTCGGGGATCGACGTGCCGGCGAGCGAACAACGCGAGTGCCTGGCGCTGCTGGGCCTGGCCGAACGCACCGGCGACCGGGTCGGCGGCTTCTCCAAGGGGATGCAGCAGCGGCTCGGGCTGGCGGTCGCCCTGGTCGCCGAGCCGGAGCTGGTGGTGCTGGACGAGCCGACCAGCGCGCTGGACCCGCTAGGCCGGGTGGACGTGCGCGACATCGTGCTGGCGCTGAAGTCCCGCGGCGTCGCGGTGTTGCTGAACTCGCACCTGATCGGCGAGGTCGAGCGGGTCTGCGACCGGGTGGTGATCCTCGACCGGGGCCGGGTCGCCGCCTCGGGCACGCTGACCGAGCTGCTCGGCCAGCGCGAGCTGCGGCTGCACCTGACCGGCCTGTCCGCCGCGGCCGAGGCGCGGCTGGCCGCGACCGGGGCCGTGACGCGGGCCGGCGACTGGTTCACCGTGGCGCTGCCCGCCGACGATCACGGCACGGCCGTTCCCGACCTGGTGCGGGACCTGGCCGCCCTCGGGGCCCGGGTGCACGCGGTCGAGCCCGCGCGGATCACCCTGGAGGAGCGGCTGCTCGGCATCCTGCGAGCCGGCGCCGATGCGCGCGCGGAGGCCGGCCGATGACCGTGCTGACGATCGCGGCGCTGACGCTGCGCGAGGCGTCCCGCCGGCGGGTGCTGCTGGCTCTGACGGTGCTCACCGTCGTGCTGATCGCGTTGAGCGGCTGGGGATTCTCCCGGGTGGCGGCGGAGTCCGGCGGCAGCGCGCTCACCAGTGGCGAGGCGCGGCTGACGGCCTCGATCCTGCTGAACCTGGTGATGTTCGGCTTCAGCCTGATCGCGGCGCTGGGCACAGCCTTCCTGGCCGGCCCCACGCTGGCCGGCGAGACGGAGTCGGGCATCGCGCTGGCGGTGCTGGCCCGGCCGATCCGGCGGTCGGCCTTCCTGCTCGGCAAGTGGCTGGGACTGGTGGCCTTCGGCAGCGGCTTCGTCGTTCTCGCGGGGTTGGCCCAGTGCCTGGTGGTACGGGCGACGGTGGACTACTGGCCACCGCAGCCGGTGGCTGCCCTGGCGCTGCTTGCGGCCCAGACGACCGTGCTGCTCACCCTCGCGGTGCTGCTCTCGACAGCAATCTCGCCGATGGCATCGGGCGTGGTCGCGGTCGGCCTGTTTTGCACGACCTGGGTGGCTGGGGTGGTGGGCGGCATCGGCGCGTCGCTGGGCAATGACGCGGTCGCCCGGGTCGGGACCGTGTCGCGGATGCTGCTGCCCACCGACGGCCTGTGGCGCGGGGCGATGAACGCGTTCCAGGACCCGACGGCGCTTGCCGTGTTCGGGGGCTCGGACGGCGAGGCCTTTCCGTTCCTGAGCGCGGCCCCGCTGACGCTGACCTACCTGGCCTGGGCCGCGGTGTGGGTGGCGCTGGTGTGGGCAGTGGCGGCGGCGGCGTTCGTGCGCAAGGACCTGTGAGGCTCCACCAGGGGATGTCGCCGTTCGTCACGCGGTGTGGCTGACGGCAACGGACACCTCCCCGCCCCGTAGATGGCCAGGCTCCGGGGCACCTCGGGCGCGCTCGGTGCGTAGGGGACGTGCATCCCGTTGGCGGGTCGTTGCCGGTCACGAAGCGTGCCGGTGTGTCGGCTGTTGGATCCTAACGCAGCGTCCATTTTGGTGATTGACGTGTGCCCTCAGGCGAACCTCTCCGAGCTGCTACTAGTTTGTGTGTCGAGGCCGGGAGCGCCGTGCGGGCGGCGGCCGCCATGCTGGGGGACGGGCTGCTATTGGTTTCAGCAGGTCCAGCCGCCCGTGCGTTGGCTGACTGGCAGCGCGCATTGAGACGAGCTGTCTCTTGGTGGGTGGCCGTCGAAGTCTCGGTAGAGCCTGTGGCCGCCGAGGGCGGCGGCGCACAGCAGGACCACTGTGATCAGCGCGAATAGGTAGGCGGTGGCGCGAACCGGCGGATGTCCGGTTGGGCGACTCATTCGGCTGCTTCTTCTTCATGTCGGGGGAGCGGTTGGAGGTCGCGCAGTTCGTCGTTCCAGACCTGAATGTTGCTGCATCGTGGGCGAGCCCAGGCGATTACGTCGGCTTTTGTGCCGTAGAACTCTTCGTGGTCGTTGTATGCGGATTTTGCCCAGACGGCATGCCATCTGAGCGTATGCGGTTCGGGCATTACGACGATCTGCTGGACGAATACGCCGTCAGGGTCCGGGTCCGGCTGCGGAAGGGCGATCCCGGCCGGCCAGTCAGTGCCTTTGAGGAAGTCCATGTAGGGCGGGATCTCAGCATCGCTGTTCACGGGTTCGGGTCCTCGCCCTAGGAGACCCACCCGCCGACGGACGAGCTGCCAGACAAGTCGCTGGCCACGTCGAGTCGGAAGATGCTTTTGTCCGGGGCGTGCGAGACCGGGCTGCGTACGTAGAAGTACCAGTAACCCGGGTAGTTGCTGAAGGTCCAGCTGGCCTGCACGACCTGATTATGGTCGTAGCTGGTGTTGTCGTAAAGCTTGCAACCGTTGGGGTAGGACACCAGCTGGTTCGCCGCGGCGGCGGGCCGGGTGTTCGGCGCGCATCGCTGCTTCACCGTCCCTCCGCTGGCTACTCCCTTGGCTCCGTTGGACAGGGCGCCGCTAAAGGTGGTGTTCACGGTGTACCTGCTCACCGTCGATGGCTCGGATGGCGAGGCCTTTCCGTTCCTGAGCGCGGCGCCGCTGACGCTGACCTACCTGGCCTGGGCAGCGGTGTGGGTGGCGCTGGTCTGGGGTTTGGCAGCGGTTTCCTTTGTGCGCAAGGACCTGTGACCGTCGGTTGCCCACCGCAGAACCGCTCCTCTTCACGAGGATGTTCTGTCATCATCGAATATGTGGTCCAGGCCACACGACATCGAACTTGCCCCGGGGGAGGCAGTCATGACGGAGGTAATGCAGAAGCGGGTAGCGCTCACGCCTGAGGATGGCGTGCGGATGCGCCGGCTCTCGGAGGAGATCAGCGGGCGACTCCAGGAGATGGCCTTGATCTTCGCCCGGACCGTCGACCTCAAGCTGGGCCCCGAGGTGGCTCTCAAGTTCGCGCCGCGAAAGGCTGCCGAAGCTCACCTGCCTCCCGGCCCGCCGGTGGACGTCGACATCGAGATCTTCGACCTTCCGGACGGGACGCACTGTTGCTACGACTACATCAACCAGGTGTGCGTGTGCCCCTGCTGACTTCTGCGCGTCTGACTTCTGCGCGTCCGCCTCTGCCGTCCTGCTCTCGCATGGTCGCGGCTGTCGCTGAGTAGCAACCCGCGCGACGATGGCTGGGCCGCGCCTCTATGGTGGAACGATGGCGTCGGTCAAGCAGGTCCAGGTCACCTTCGACTGCGCGGAACCTGAGCGGGTCGCTCTTTTCTGGTGCGACGTGTTGGGGTACGTCGTGCCGCCGCCACCGGAGGGTTTCGCCAGCTGGGACGAGTTCGATCGCGCGCTGCCGCCTGAGCGTCAGGGTTCAGCGTTCGCGTGCGTTGATCCCTCCGGTGCGGGCCCGCGGTTGTTCTTCCAGCGCGTTCCTGAAGGCAAGGTCGTCAAGAATCGGCTGCATCTTGACGTGCGAGCCGGCGCCGGGCTGGTGGGTGAGGAGCGCCTGGCCGCGCTTGAGGCCGAGTGCGCACGGCTGGTCGCGCTCGGCGCGGTGCGGGTGCGGCTCCTGCCTGCCGATGGCTACGACGAGTCGTGCATCGTGATGCAGGACGTCGAGGGCAACGAGTTCTGTCTCGACTGAGTGGGCGCGACGCTGCGGCAGGTCAGCCAGGGACGGTGGCCCACCGAGTCACGGTCACCGTCGCAGAGTTCGAGTAGCTCTGGACCGTCATGGTGATCCGGACCCGTCCTGGGTGCACGGGGGCGCCGGCAAAGGCGAAGATCGGGTCCGTTCCTACCGTGGAGCCGGAAGGGTCCGCACACGAGGTCAGGCCCGATCCAGGGTGGCCACCCCACTCAGAGAGCAGGTGGCCGTCCTGCTCCACCGTGGTGCTCTCGCCGTAGGTGTCCGTGCCCGGCGTGCACCCGGACAGCAGTCCGGTTACCTGGATGGCCGGCACCAGGTTCTGTTCCGCGATACCGGCGTCGAAGATGAAGATCGGGCTGGTGACTCGGCTGATCTTGAGCTTCAGGCGTTCTGCTCTAGGTGCGGCGCCCGCAGGGGCCGCGACGACTACCAACGTCGCAGCCAGCGCGGCTGCTCCAAGGACGTAGAATTTGCGCATGCTGCGATGCTGCCATCTTGACGCTTCGCTGGTACCCCAGATGGCCAAAGAAGCCGGTGTCATCGTGGCCGGTAGGCGTCGGCGCGGGCGAACACTCCGACCACGGTCACCCGGTGACCGGCCTCGTCGATCCGGTGGATGACACGGTAGGTGCCGCGCCGCGCGCTGTGCCGGTCGTGCAGCGGGGGTGGCAGCCGTTTGCCTACCCGTTGAGGCTTCTCCAGCAGCGGGCCGATGACAAATTCGTAGGCGGCGAGCGCGATCGCCTCCGGCAGGTGGTCGTTGAGCTGGCGGCGGGCGGTGGGGGAGATCAGGAGCTGGTACCGCCCCTCGGTCACGGCGAGGGTCGCCGAGTCCGCATCCCCGCCGTCAGGCTCTGCTCGTCCTCGCCGCGGGCGAGTTCGGCGTCCGATACAGCCAGAGCATGAACGGCGGCGGTGTCGGACAGCACGGCGATCGTTTCCTTGAGGGACTCCAGGTCTTCAACCGCTAGCAGAACTGCCGAGGGCCGGCCGTGGACCGTCACCGTGATGCGTTCATGCTGGCTGCCGACCCGGCCCACCAGCTCGGAGAAATGGGCCTTGACCTCGGCCAGCGGCAGGCTGTCGTCCATAGTCATAACTATGACCATAGGGCTGCGCGGGAGTCCACCGCGAGCCCTCCGCGTGATGGTTCCACAATTCGACCCTTATCGTCAAGTTGCAGACTTTGCTGACGATTGATAGGTCTCAGGCAATAGCTATTGGAGATTTGCAGATCTTTCGTCTGAATGCCGAAGATCGAGATCGTATTGGCCGAGAACGGGCCGTCCTGCACTCCCGTATCAAGACTTGAGATGGCCCGTAGCATCGCAGAATTTGTTAGCCCCCACTTGCGTAAGCCAGGTATTGCCAATTTGTCGAATTTATGATTTGCCAATGCCGTGTTTGGATTTGGAACGAGCTATTTGGGTAGCCGACAGGTTGATCGACGAAGTCGATCTGAAAGTAGTACCAGTTGCCGCTTGTCATCAGTGGCTTGCTGTAGGTGGAACAGTGCGGGCCTGATCCGTATGCGGTGGACGTCGTGCAGGGTAGGGTCGCTTTCGTCGGGTCGGTCGCACCAGTAATGTCCTGTAGTAGCCGTACCTTGTGATCGATCATCCTTGCGTCGACGCCTCCTCCCTTCAGAGCATCCTCTGTGAAGTAGGCATCGTCTGTCGAAAACAGTGTGTTCGCGGTATTGTCCA
>Ga0326721_10000630_pt1 | contig 10821 bp, 8 predicted proteins | sample SGPome_FD_203951 | JGI IMG/M metagenome (GOLD analysis project Ga0326721, IMG submission 203951) | Soil microbial communities from Southern Great Plains, Lamont, Oklahoma, United States - SGP_1_2016 | ecosystem: Engineered > Artificial ecosystem > Soil microcosm > Unclassified | place: USA...
GGCCAGCAACGCGGTCGCGCTGGTGCTGCTGATCCGCCAGCTGGTCGGCGGGCACGGTGAGGACGATCCGGGCACCCTGTTGCTGGCGGCCGGCCAGGTGTGGCTCACCAACGTCCTGGTGTTCGCGCTGGCCTACTGGGAGCTCGACCGGGGCGGCCCGGTCAGCCGCACCCAGATCCCCCGGCCGAGGCTGCCGATCGCCGACTTCCGGTTCCCGCAGGACGAGGACCACGACGCCGTCCCCGAAGTCGCCAAGCGGTCTTCGGAGAAGTCCGGCTGGGCGCCGGGATTCCTCGACTACCTCTACGTCTCGGTCACCAATTCCTCGGCGTTCAGCCCGACGGACACGATGCCGCTGTCACCGCGCGTCAAGATGCTGATGGCGGTGGAATCGGTGTCGGCGCTGGTGCTGTCGGTGCTGGTGATTTCTTACGGGGTCGGCCAGCTGAAGTGAATCCGGAACTGGCAGTTGTCCACAAGTGCTGGCCAGGGGACTAGCGCTGGGCGATCCGTCGGTTAAGGTGGCCAGGCACCTCGGCATAGGCAGGTGTGGTGTCACCGGTCCGTTCAGCCCCGTCTGCCGGTCGCCCGAGAAGAAATCTCGAAGACGGGGGCGGGGAAACCACACTGCGACGCCTGGTGCGTCTTGGGGTAAAGCCGGGCTCATCCCCGGCCGGACACCGATCGTCCGAATCCGACAGCTAACCCCGCAGACGGTGGATCGGGAGGATCCATGTCCGCACGAAAGTATGTCGGCTGCCATCGGGCGGCCAAGCCTGCCGCAGCCAAGCCCTCGCGGGCGCGCCTGGCGCTGGCCGGCTCGATCACCACGGCCGCGGCGATCTCGATGACCGCGTTCGGGAGCACAGCCGACGCCGCGACGGCCCACAACTGGGACGGGGTGGCCCGGTGTGAGTCCAGCGGCAACTGGTCGATCAACACCGGAAATGGCTACTACGGGGGCCTGCAGTTCAGCCGCAGCACCTGGCTGGCCTACGGCGGCGGCGCGTACGCGCCCCGGGCGGACCTGGCCACCAAGGCGCAGCAGATCGTGATCGCCGAACGGACCCTGCGTGGTCAGGGAGTCGGCGCCTGGCCGGTGTGCGGCAGGTACCTGACCAGCTACACCGTGCGGCCGGCGGCCACCGTCCGGTTCGCGCCGGCCAGGCCCGCGGTCCGCAAGCCGGCGCCGGTGCGGTCGACCCGCATCTACACCGTCCACTCCGGCGACACCCTCTACAAGATCGCGGCGAGGTACCACGTGCCCGGTGGGTGGCCCACGATCGTGCGGATGAACCGCATCCACAACCCCAACCTGATCTACGTGGGTCAGCGGCTGGCCATCTGAGGCAGGCTGCCAGCTGAGGCGGCTGCGGCCTGAAAGCCGCCTGCCGTCTGAGGCGGCTGCGGCCTGAAAGCCCGCGTGCCGTCTGAAAGCCTTTGCAGCGCCAAGGCCGCGCGCCCCGCGGTAATCCGGTCCGCCGGGTCACCGCGGGGCGTGGCTGGCCTCCTCCGGCGCCGCCAGCCCGGCCAGCGCCGCCGGCAGCGGCCCGCTGTGCAGGATCCGCAACCGCTGGGTGGATCGGGTCATCGCCACGTACAGGTCGCTGGCGCCCCGGCTGGAGCCGGCCAGGATCGCAGCCGGTTCGACCAGCACCACGACATCGAACTCCAGCCCCTTGCACTGCGTCGGCGACAGCACCACCAGCCGCTCGCCGGCGCCCGGCTGCCCGGCGACGGCGCCGGCCAGCTCCGGCTGGTCCTGCGCTGCGGTGATCACCGCCAGCCGGCCGTCGCCGAGAGCGGCGAGCTCGGCCGTCACCACCCGGCTGAGCGCGGCTGCTCGCTCCACGCCGACCAGTTCGGCGGTGGGCGGCCAGTCGCCCGGGCGCGCCGAGGTCAGAACTGGCGGGGTGATGCCGGACTCGGCCAGCGCCCTCGTGGCGACCTGCATGATCCGGCCCGGGGTGCGGTAGTTGACGGTCAGCTCCGCCAGCCGCCAGCGGCCGCCGACGTAGGGATCGAGCATCGCGGCCCAGGAACTCGCGCCGGCCGGCGACCCGGTCTGGGCGGTGTCGCCGACCACCGTCATGGATCGGGACGGGCACCGGCGCATCAGCAGCCGCCACTGCATGGCCGACAGCTCCTGGGCCTCATCGACCACCACGTGGCCGAAGGCCCAGCTCCGGTCACTGGCCGCCTCGTCGACCAGCACCCGCCGGTCCACCGTCGCCTCGTACCGCTCGGCCAGCGCGTCGGCCGTCGTCATCCGGGGCGCGTCGGGCTCCATGTCGGCGATCATGTCCAGCACCCGGCCGGCGTACTCCACCTCGTGTGCCCGCTCGGCAGCGGCCGTGCGGGCCGTCTCGTCCAGCTGCGCCTCGTCGGCGCCCAGCAGCTCGGCGGCCTCGTCCAGCAGCGCGACGTCGGCCGGCGTCCACGGCGCCGATCGGGGCCGGTGCAGCGTCTGGCGCTCGGCTGCCGACCACCGCGGCGTCAGCCCGGCGAGCGCGTCGGCGTCGGCATACAGGTCACGCAGCAACCGCTCGGGGGTCAGCGGCATCCAGCACAGGTTGAGCTCGCGCCGGACGTCGGCGCTGTTGCGCAGGGCGTTGATCAGCTCCGGCCGGGTGTCGGCGTCCAGGTCGACCTTGAGCGCCTTGGCCAGCCGCGCGGCCAGCCGCTCGAGCAGGTCGCCGACGAACCGGACCCGGGCCACGTTGTGCGGTTTCCGGGACTGCTGCGCCCGGCTGCGGGCCTGCTCGACGTCCCGGGGGAACAGGGTGATGACGCTGCCCTCGACCTCCAGGCTGACCGGCTGGGCCGGCGCCCGCTGCCGTGCCTTCACCGCCGCCGCCAGCAACCGGGCCATCCGCAGGTCACCCTTGATCAGGGCTGCCTCGGGGCTGTCGACGCCCTGGGCATCGATCCCGGGAAACAGCTGCCCGGCGGTCGCGAGCACCACGCCGGTCTCCCCCAGGCTGGGCAGCACCTGCTCGATGTAGCGCAGGAACCGGGCGTTGGGACCGACCACCAGCACCCCGCTGCGGGCCAGCCGGTCACGGTGGGCGTAGAGCAGGTAGGCCGCCCGGTGCAGCGCCACCACGGTCTTGCCGGTGCCCGGGCCGCCTTGGACCACCAGCACGCCGCCCAGCGGCGCCCGGATGATCTCGTCCTGCTCGGCCTGGATGGTGGCCACGATGTCGCGCATCCGCCCGGTCCGGTTGGCGTTCAGGGCCAGCATCAGGGCGCCGTCGGCGGACAGCGTGGCGGTGCTGGCCGCGGAGGCGGTGAACCGGTCCAGGTCCAGCACCTCGTCGGAGATGCCGGTGACCTTGCGTCCGGTGGTGCTCAGGTGCCGCCGGCTGACCACGCCGTCCGGCGCCGCCGGGGTCGCCCGGTAGAACGGCTGGGCGGCCGGCGCCCGCCAGTCCAGCAGCAGCCGGACGCCCTCGCGGTCGGTGAGCCCGATCCGTCCCACGTAACGGTCGGCGCCGTCGGCCATGGTCAGCCGGCCGATGCACAGCCGTTCCTCGACCGCGGCCAGCCGCTGCTGGTTCTGGGCGTTGAGCGCCAGGAAGGCGTCGCGCTCCACCCGGGCGGCCGGGGTGCCGGCGGTGCCGGAGCTGCGCAGCTGGGCCAGCGCCCGGTCCGTCTCGGAGCGCAGCTCGTCCAGGCGGGCATAGCGGACGTCGACGTCGGCCTGTTCCGCGCGCAGCAGGTCAGCCATCGCCGGGTCGGTCACACAGGCTCCTGGTGCTTGCTGAGTACCCGGTACGTCAGCGGTCGGCAGGTGAACGCGGTCCCCCCGCAGTGCCCATCGATCTTGCCCTACCGACCGCACGACGGGGCGGGCGGGTGGCTCGGCCGTGCGAGCGGCGCGCGGCCGGGCCTACCCGCCGGACACCCGCGCCGGCGCCGGCTTGTCGGTATCGACCTTGCCGAGCTGGATGACCGACGTGCCGAGCAGCGCCATCAGCACGACCAGGCCGAAGCCGGACCACGGGCCCCGGTGGATGTGCTCGTCATAGACCAGCACCCCGACCACGATGCTCAGCAGCGGGTCGACGGTGGCCATCGCGGGCAGGCTCGCCGTCAGGGGGCCGGCCTGGAAGGCCAGCTGGCTCAGGAACAACCCGATCGCCCCGACCACCACGACCGTGTACAGCTGCCAGCTGGTCAACGCGGTGACCGGGCCGTGCACCGCTCGGTCGGTCAGGCCCTTGAGCAGCGCCGCCGTCGCGGCGTACACCACGCCGACCGCCACCCCGATCAGCGCCGCGGCATCGGCGGCCGGGCGGCGGCGGTGGGCCAGCACCAGGCAGGTCAGCGCCAGCCCGACCCCGGCGACCGCGGCCACCACGGCCGGCAGCCGGTCCGGGCCGTCGGACCCGGCGCTCGGGTTGGCGCCCATCAGGGACAGGAAGCCGATCAGGCACCCGGTCAGCACCAGCGCCCACCGGACCTCGGCCCCGGTCACCGGCCGGCCCTGCCGGCGGCGCAGCAGCAGCGAGAACAGCAGGCCGCTGATCAGCAGCGGCTGCACCACCGCCAGCGCGCCGAGGTGGAGGGCGAGCACCTGCAGGCTCAGCCCGATGGCGTCGGTGACGATGCCGGCCAGCCACAGCCGGTGACTGAGCGTGGCCGCCACGAAGCGGGCCACCGCGCCGATCCGCAGCCTGCTAACGTCAGGCACCTGGGTGGCGCTGGAATGCTTGAGATTGGTGGAAACCGCGAAGGCGAGGGCCGACCCCAGGCTCAGGACGACGACGAGCCAGTGCACGGACATGCTTGGCTCCGTTCCGGGTGTGCCCAGCGGCTCACGACGACCCTGTTCCGGTCGGCCAGCGAAGGGTAACCCGAGCTCCGGACGAGCCCTCGCGGTTGGTCGCCGTGGCGGTGCCCGAGTGGGCCCGCATCACGCTGCGCACGATCGCCAGGCCGAGGCCGGCGCTGGCCTGCTCGGCGCCGTCCTCCTCGGTCCGGGTACGGGCCGGGTCGTGCCGGCGGAACCGTTCGAAGGCGACCGGCAGGAAGTCCAGCTCGAAGCCTGGCCCCTGGTCGGTCACGGTCAGCTCCGCATGGCCGGCGGCCTCGGCGACCTCGATCTCGATGCAGCCACCGGGCGGTGAGAATCGCCGGGCGTTGGCGACCACGTTGTCGACCGCCCGCCGGATCCGTTCCGGGTCACCGAAGACCGTCAGCGGCCGGACCGGCGCCTCGACCACGATGTCGACCGCCCGGGAGCGCGGCCCGGACAGCGCGGCCAGCCGAGCCGCCTCGGCCAGCTCCACCAGGTCGAACCGGACGAATCTCGCGGTCTCGTGCTCGTCCCGGTCGAGCACCAGCAGGTCCTCGGCCAGCCGGATGAGCCGCTCGGTCTGCTCGGCCGCCACCTCCACCGTGGCGGCCAGTTGCTCGGAGCTGCGGCCAGGTCGGCGAGCCAGTTCCAGCTCGCCTCGCAGCACGCTCAGCGGGGTGCGCAACTCGTGGCCGGCATCGGCGACGAAGGCGCATTCACGCTCGTAGGCCTCGTGCAGCCGGCCCAGCAGCGCGTTCAGGGTGTCGCCCAGCCGGGAGATCTCGTCCCGCCCGCCGGGCACCGACAGGCCGGCGCCGGCGTCCCGGGCCTCCAGCTCGGCGGCCTGGGCGCGCATCCGCTCGACCGGCCGCAGCGCCGCCCGAGCCAGCAGCCAGGCGCCCGGACCGGCCAGCAGCAGGACGATCGAGCCGATCAGCAGCAACTGCTCGGCCGCCCGCTCGGTGGCCTCGTCCAGCACCTCCCGGCTGGTCGCGACCACCACCACCAGCCCGGGCCGGCCGGTGGGCGCGGCCAGGATGCGCACCTGCTGTTGCCGGACGGCGGTCCGGCCGTGCTGGTTGGGCTGCATCACGCCGTTGAAGAACTGCTGGCCGCGGCTGGCCTGTGCCACCTGCTCCGGAGTCAGCAGCGGGTGTGAGCGGGCGTCATCGGTGGACTGCACCAGCCGGCCGCCGCTGTCGAGCAGCTGGCCGTAGCTGCCGGCCGGCAGCCGGAAACCCGCGGTGGGGCCGATGGCCTCCAGCTGAGCGATCAGGTCATCGGCGCGCGAGCGCAGGCCGGTGTCCATGCTGCGCTGCAGGTCGGCGCGCAGGTCGATCCCGAACAGCGCCCCCACTCCGAGTAGCAGGAGCAGGGTGACGCCACTGAACTGCAGGGCAAGCTTGAGCCGGATCGGCACCGGGTGAGCTTAACCGGCCTTAACCGGCAACGCCCACGGTGGTGGATCGGGCGGTGGCCAGCAGCCGGTAGCCGGAGCCGCGCACCGTCTCCAGCTGCTCGATGCCGAACGGACGGTCGATCTTGCGCCGCAGGTAGGCGACGTACTGATCGACCACGTTGCTCACCCCTTCGTAGGCGAAGTCCCAGACGTGCTCCAGAATCCTGGCGCGGCTGAGCACCTCCCCGGGGTGTCGCAGGAACAGCTCGAGCAGCGCGAACTCCTTCGCCGACAGCTCCAGCACGGTGTCCTCACGCCAGGCCAGCCGGGCGGCCGGGTCCAGCCGCAAGGTGCCGGCGGTCAGCACGGTCGGCCGGCGCGGGCTGCCCCGCCGGATCAGCGCCCGCAGCCTGGCGGCCAGCTCGCTGAAGCTGAACGGCTTGGCCAGGTAGTCATCGGCGCCGCTGTCCAGCCCGGTGATCCGGTCACGCACATCGGTCCGCGCGGTGAGCAGCAGCACCGGCGCCCACCGGTTGGCCTGCCGCAGCCGCCGGCACACCTCGAAGCCGTCGGCGCCGGGCAGCATCAGGTCGAGCACGATGGCGTCGTACTCCACCTCGGTCGCCTGCCACAACGCCTCCAGGCCGTCGCCGACCACGTCCACGGCGTAGCCGTCCTCGCCAAGCCCGCGACGCAGCATTGCCGCCATCCGGACATCGTCCTCAGCCACCAGGATTCGCATACCGGCACTCTAGGAAGTCGAACATGTGGAGAAGATGTCAACCAAGGGAAATCTTCCGCGAGCCGCCCGCCGCCCCGGAAGCGGCATCAGTACCATTCGCGGGATGCCTGCCACCCTCGCTCTGCACCCAGCCGCCCGGCGACCTGCCGGTGCGGCCCGGTCCGGGGCCGCCAGCCCTCAGGCCGGCGGCGCGAGCGGATGAGGATCGCGCACGTCACGGACTGCTACCTGCCCCGGATGGGTGGCATCGAACGCCAGGTGCACGGCCTGGCCACCGCTCAGGTCGCCGCCGGCCACCAGGTCTCGGTGATCACCTCGGTGCCGGCGGCGCCATCGCCGGCCGGCCCGGCGGCCGCGACCGATCCGGCCGTGATCAGGCCAGCCAGCTCCGGCTCGCGACCTGGCTCGATCCGGTATCTCAACAGCCTGCGCGGCCGCCAGGCGGTGGCACACGGCGGCTATGACCTGGTGCACGTGCATGCCTCCACCTTCTCGCCGATGGCCTACCTGGCCGCCGGCGCCACGAGCAGGTCCGGAGTGCCGACCGTGGCGACGCTGCACTCGCTGTGGTCCTACGCGACACCGATCTTCCGCGGCTTCGATGCCGCGCTGGACTGGCGGCGCTGGCCGATCACCTGGACGGCGGTGAGCACCGCGGCGGCCGACGCGCTGTCGCAGGTGCTGCGGCCGGGCACCGAGATCGCGGTGCTGCCCAACGGCGTCCGTCCCGAACTCTGGCGGTTGCCGCGCCAGCCCCGCGACCCCCGGCGGGTGGTGATCGTCAGCGTGATGCGGCTGTCGGCCCGCAAGCGCCCGCTGGCGCTGCTGAAGATCCTTCGCGCAGTGCGGGACCGGGTGCCGGCCGGAATCGCCCTCGAAGCGCAGATCATCGGCGCGGGCCCGCAACGCGACACCATGCTGAGCTACCTGGCCCGGCACCGGATGACCGGCTGGGTCGAGCTGACCGGCCAGCTGGACCAGCCGGCGATCCGGGACCGGTTCGCCGACGCCGACCTCTACGTCTCGCCGGCGACGCTGGAATCCTTCGGCATCGCGGCCCTGGAAGCCCGCTGCGCGGGCCTGCCGGTGCTGGCCTTCGCCGGGACCGGGGTCTCGGACTTCATCGAGGACGGCCGCGACGGCCTGCTGGTGGGCAGCGACGACGAGCTGGCCGCCGCGCTGGCGGGACTGGCCTGCTCACCGGCCGCCCGCGCGAAGCTGGCCGGCGGCGAGCACGGCGGCGAGCCCGACTACACCTGGGACCAGGTGCTGCAGACCTGCGATCAGGTGTACCGGCGGGCCTTCGAGCAGGCCAACCGGCCCGCGCCGCCGACGCCCGCCGCGTCGGGGGTGCTGGCCGCGCCCGTCCCCTGATGAGCCCGACCGTGCCGTCGAGGAGCTTCTGCCTGGTTTCCTTCCATGCCCATCCCGACGACGAGGCGCTGCTGACGGCGGGGACGCTGGCCCGGGCCGCCGCGGAGGGCCACCGGGTCGTGCTGGTGGTCGCCACCCGCGGCGAGGCCGGTCTCAGCGACGGGCCGCCCGGTGGTGGCCTGGGCGACCGGCGGGCCGACGAGCTGGACCGGTCGGCCGCGGCCCTCGGGTGCGCCAAGGTGATCCGGCTGGATTACCCGGACTCGGGAATGCGCAACGAGCACCGTGGCTTCGCCTCGATGCCGGTCGAGGAACCCGCCGGGCGGCTGGCCGCGATCCTGCGCGCCGAGCAGGCCGACGCGCTGACGGTGTATGACCGCGCTGGCGGCTATGGCCATCCCGACCACGTGCAGGTGCACCGGGTCGGGCACCGAGCGGCCCAGCTGGCCGGCACCCGGCTGGTGCTGGAGGCCACCGTCGACCGGACGGCGCTGATCCGGGCGCTGTCGCTGGTGCGCTGGACCCGGCTGCTGCCGCCGGAATTCGCCCCCGACCGGTTGCGGCACAGCTACAGCGACCGGGCGATGATCACTCACCGTATCGATGTGCGCGCCTACACCGGTGCCAAGCGCCGGTCGATGGCCGCCCACGCCAGCCAGGCCGGCGGCGGCGCGAGCACCCGCACGCTGGCCGTCTTCCTGCGGCTGCCGGGACCGCTCTACCGCAGGGTTTTCGGCACCGAGTGGTTCATCGAAGCGGGTCGGACGCCGGCCGGCCCGCCGGTCCCGGACCTGTTCGCCAGCCTGCGCTGACAGCTTCCCGGCCGGTCGCGGCAGAACGGCTTGACAGTCAGACAAAGTTACGTACAGTAACCATGGAGAGCCGCTATACCTTCGTGTCTCCCCCGTGGCAGGAATGGCGTAGCGGCTTTCGCCATTCCTGGCCGGCGTTTACAGCCCCGGGTCCGGCTCCATTCCCAGCAGCACCCGCCCGGTCATCTCGTAGCCAGCCGCGCTGATCCCGTAGTGCTGGGTGGCGGCGTTGACGTCGCGCAGCAGCCGTTGCAACGGGTTGCTGTGGTACAGCGCGGTGGAGCCGGCGGTGCGGTAGCAGAGCAGCACCGCCTCGGCCGCGCCGGCGGTCGCCTGCACCGCGGCCAGCCTGGCGTGGGCCCGCTGCTCCACGGTGGGCGCCGCACCCGCGGCGCCGGCCTGCCAGAGGGCCTGCAGCGCTGCCTCCAGGTACTGGTGCCCGGACTCGATCAGCGCGGTGGCCCGGGCCAGGCAGGCTTGCGCGACCTCCCGGTCGGCCAGCAGCCGGCCGGATCGGAACGGCGTCTTGACCACCGCCAGCTCGCGGAGCTCGCTGACCGCCCGCCGGGCCAGGCCCAGCGGCACCGCCGCGAGCACCGGAAAGATCAGCGACGTCAGCGGCACCCGCCACATCGGGCCCATCGGCCACGGCGAGGCGTGGTCCGGGACCAGGGTGTGCTCGGCGGGCACCTGGATGCCCTCGGCCCGGAAGTCCACGCTGGCGGTGCCCTGCAGCCCGACCACGTCCCAGCCGTCCAGGAACTCGATTTCGGCCGCCGGCATCACCACCGCGCGGAGCTCGGGCGGCCCGGCAGGGCTGTCGGTGGCCACCACGGCGCCGCCGACCACCCAGTCGCAGTGCTGGACCCCGCTGCCGAAGGACCAGCGCCCGGTGACCAGGTACGAGCCGTCCGGCTGCGGAACCGCCCGGCCGCCGGGCATCAATGCGCCACCGGCCATCTCCAGGCCGGTCGGGTACAGCTGGCGGGCGCCTGCCTCCGGGACGAACGCGCCGACGGCGTTGCTGGCCAGGCCGGTGGCCGCACACCAGCCGGTCGAGCCGTCGGCCGCCGCGAGCGTCTCGACCACCCGAAGGACGGCCGCCGGCTCGGCTTCCAGGCCACCCAGCTCGCGCGGCATCCACAGCCGGAACACCCCGGCCTGGCGCAATCCCGCCACCACATCGGCAGGCAGCCGCCGGTCCCGCTCGATCTCCGCGCCACGCTCGCGCAGCGGGCCGGCGAACTCGGTGACCGCGGCGATCACGGCGCCGGGCTCCTGCGGTAGTGCCTGGCCCACCGGCGCACACCTCGTCTCCCCGCGGTCTCCCCGCGGCTGCCGCGACTCGACGATAGCGTCTACAGGGCGTCCCGGCGTTGCAGCCACTGCATGGCGAGCCACCCGGCGGGCACCGGCAGCCAGAAGGTGGCCAGCCGGAACAGCAGCACGGCGCTGATCGCGGCGGCGCTGGCCATGCCGGCCGCGGCCAGCCCGGTCGCCAGCGCCACCTCCACCGCGCCCAGGCCGCCGGGCGTCGGGGCGGCCGATCCGATCGCCGAGCCGGCCAGGTACACCACCGCCACCTGGGTCAGGGCGATCCCGCCGTCGAAGGCGTGCACCGAGAACCAGAGCGCCGCGATGTAGCTGGCGTTGAGCAGCAGCGCGCCGAGCACACCTTCGGTCAGCTTCACCG
>Ga0326721_10000631_pt1 | contig 10821 bp, 8 predicted proteins | sample SGPome_FD_203951 | JGI IMG/M metagenome (GOLD analysis project Ga0326721, IMG submission 203951) | Soil microbial communities from Southern Great Plains, Lamont, Oklahoma, United States - SGP_1_2016 | ecosystem: Engineered > Artificial ecosystem > Soil microcosm > Unclassified | place: USA...
CACCCGCAACGATGATTACACCTGGGGCCCCCACGGCGAGAAGGCTCCGGCCTTCGAGACGCTGCGCGTCGAGATCCAGCCCGAGGCATCCGTCCGCACCGGTGTCGTCTCCAGCGGCGAGGCGGATCTCGCCAGCAACATCCCGCCCAACCTCGTGGAGGGGCTGGGCGATGGCATCACGGTCGATTCGATCGAGTACCCCGGTCTGCCGTACTCGCTGTACCTGAACGAGAAGTACGGTGTGTTCGCGGACGAGAAGGTGCGCCAGGCATTCGCCCGCGGCATCGACATCGATCCGGCCGTCGAAGAGATCTTCTTCGGACAGTTCCCGCGGGCCTGGAGCGTGCTGAGCTCCACGACGCCCGGATACGACGCGGCTCTGGAGGGCACCTGGGCATTCGACCCCGAGGAGGCCAACCGCCTGCTCGACGAAGCCGGATGGACCGAGCGCGACACCGACGGCATCCGCATGAAGGACGGCGCGCGTCTGTCGGCGACCTGGATCGCCTGGACCCCTGTTCCCGACGACCGTGCCGCGCTGGCGAACGCGATCCAGTCTGATCTGAAGAAGATCGGCTTCGAGGTCGTCCGCGACGTGCTCGAGCCCGGTGCGTACAACGACCAGTACGGCCCGAAGACCTTCGACCTCACCGACTGGGGCTTCTCGGGCGTCGACCCCGACTTCCTGCGTGCGCACCTGCACACCGACGGGTTCCAGAACGCGTCGCAGGTGTCCGACCCCGAGGTCGACGGTCTGCTCGAGACCGCCGTCGCGACCAGCGATCAGACCGAGCGCAATGCGCTGTACACGCAGCTCCAGCAGTGGAACGCCACGTACACGGCGATCGTGCCGCTCTACAGCCCCTCGGCCATCACCGCGGTCGGCGAGCGCATCGAGGGCTTGGATTACGACCTCTACGGGCGGCCCCTGTTCTACGATGTGACCGTCGGCTGATCCGGAACCGACGCACGGTGTGAAGGGGGAGCGGTGAAGGCTGCGCTCACGAAGATCGCCGGTCTCGCCGCATCCGCCATCGTCGTCCTCTGGGGTGCGGCGACGCTCGCGTTCCTCGCGTTCCGGGTGATCCCGGGTGATCCGGTCTCGGTGATGCTCGGTCCGCAGGCCCAGGTGAGCGAGGCGGTGAAAGACGGCATCCGTGCCGATCTGGGCCTCGACCGCCCACCGTTCCAGCAGTACCTCGACTATCTCGGTCAGCTCGTGCGCGGCGATCTCGGTGAGTCCTATCAGTTGAGGCTGCCGGTGTCCGAGGTGATCGGTCGACAGCTCGGTGCGACGCTGCAGCTGTCCGCCCTCGCCCTGGCCATCGCCCTCGTTCTCGCGCTCGCCGTGGCACTGCTGGTGCGCGGCGAGACCGCCCGCGCCGTCGCCACCGGCGTCGAGCTGGTCGTGCTGTCGTCGCCGGTGTTCTGGATCGGTCTGATCCTGCTGAGCGTCTTCGCGTTCGGTCTCGGCTGGTTCCCGGTCTCGGGGTCACGGAACCCGGCGACGATCGTCCTCCCGGCGGTGACTCTGGCGCTCCCGGTGGCCGCGCTGCTCGGGCAGGTGCTGCGGGATGGTCTCGTGCAGGCCGAGCGGATGCCGTTCGCCGAGACCGTGCGGGCCCGGGGAGCGAGCGCCGGGTGGTTCACGCTCCGGCACGGCCTGCGCCACGGGGCTTCCGCGGCGGTGACGCTCACCGCCTACCTCACCGGTTCGGTGCTCGGAGGAGCGGTGCTCGTCGAGACCGTGTTCGCCCGGCCCGGGCTGGGCCGCGTGACTCTCGCGGCGATCAGCGACCGCGACCTGCCTGTGATCTCGGGGATCATCCTGCTCAGCGCTCTCGTGTTCGTCACGGTGAACGTGATCGTCGAACTGGTGCAACCGTTGATCGACCCGCGCCTGCGCGTCGCACGGCGGGAGTCGCTCCGATGAGCCGGGCGCAGCGGGTTCTGCTGTGGTCGGCGCTGGCGGTGCTCGCGGTCATCGCCTTCGCGGCGGCATTCCCCGGGGTGCTCGCCACGCACGACCCGGTGCTCACCGATGTGCGGGGGGCGCTTCGCCCGCCGAGCGCGGAGCACCTCTTCGGCACCGACCAGAGCGGTCGCGACGTGTATTCGCGCGTCGTCTTCGGGGCCGCGCGCTCGGTCGGCATCGGTCTGCTGGCGACGGCGATCGCCCTCGTCGTTGGGCTGGCGATCGGTGCCCTGGCTGGCACAGCGCCGAGGGCCGTCGATGTGTCGCTCATGCGCATCAACGACGTGCTGATGGCGTTCCCCGAGTTCCTCGTCGCGCTGGTCGTGATCGCGATCCTGGGACCCGGGCCGGTGAACGTCGCGCTCGCGGTGACGCTGGCCGCGGTGCCGGTGTACATCCGACTCGCGCGCGTGCAGACGCGCACGCTCCGGGTGGCAGAGCACGTCGAGGCCGCGCGCATCCTGGGGGTGCCTCGCCTCCTCGCATTCCGGCGTCACGTGCTCCCCGGCGTCGTGGGCTCGCTCAGCGTTCTGGCGACGATCGGCATCGGCTCGAGCATCCTCGCCGCCTCGGGCCTCAGCTTTCTCGGTCTCGGGCCCGCGGAGCCGACACCCGAGTGGGGTCTCATGCTCGCCGGAGGTCGGAACGTACTCGGTCAGGCGTGGTGGATCTCGGTGTTCCCCGGAATCGCGATCACGCTCACCGTCGTCGCGGCGACCATCGTCGGGCGGGTCCTGCGCGCTCGGGCCGACGGGAGGAACCGATGACCGAACCAGCCGAGCAGGCTTCCGCCGCGCTCGAGGTGCAGAACCTCCGCATCGCCATCGACGGCGCGGCCGTCGTCGACGGCGTCACGCTGTCGATCGCACCCGGCGAGTGCATCGCGATCGTCGGCGAGTCGGGGGCGGGCAAGTCGCTGACGGCGCGGGCGCTGCTCGGCCTGACTCCGCGCGGAGCGGCGGTCTCCGCCGACGTGCTGCGCGTGGACGGGCACGACGCCACTGCGCTGGACGAACACGGCTGGCGGCGATTGCGGGGGGCGAAGGTCGCTCTGGTGGCTCAGGACGCACTCGTGGCACTCGACCCGCTGCAGCGCATCGGATCGGAGATCGCCGAACCGATCCGACTGCACGAACGCGCACCGCGCGATCTTGGGGAGCGGACGCTCGGACTGCTGCGCCGTGTCTGGATGCCCGAGCCGGAACGCCGCGTGCGGCAGTACCCGCACGAGCTCTCCGGAGGGCTGCGCCAGCGCGCCCTCATCGCGTCGGCCCTCGCCGCCGCACCGTCAGCGTTGATCGCCGACGAACCGACCACCGCGCTCGATGCCACCGTGCAGGCGCGCATCCTCGATCTTCTGCGCGAGATCGCGGAGGCGGGAACCGCCGTACTCTTCATCAGTCACGATTTCGCGGCCGTGCGCCGAGTCGCCGATCGCGTGCTCGTGATGCGGGAGGGGCGGGTCGTCGAAGAGGGCACGGTCGCTCAGGTACTCGAAGCTCCCCAGCATCCGTACACCCGTCAACTCATCGCGGCCACGATCCACGAGCCGCGCGAACCGGACGATCGCCCCACGGTGCCCGTGCTGTCGGTGACGGCGGTCGCGAAGGTGTTCGCGGCGATCCCCGCCGTGGCAGACGCGACCTTCGAGGTGCGGCAGGGGAGCACCCTCGGCATCGTGGGCGAGTCCGGGTCGGGCAAGACCACGCTCGCCCGCATGGTCATCGGTGTCGAGAGACCCGACGCCGGTGAGATTCGATGGCACGGCGCGCATCGCGTGCAGCTCGTGCACCAGAATCCGCTCGGCGCCTTCGACCCGCGGTGGACGATCGGTCGGTCGCTGCGCGAGGCGCTCGCCGCCGGGGGAGTGCCCCGGGTGCAGCGAGCCCGCCGGGTGGACGAGCTTCTCGTCGAGGTCGACCTCGATCCCGCGCTCGCCGCACGTCTGCCGGCAGACCTCTCGGGCGGGCAGCGTCAACGGGCGGCGATCGCCCGGGCGCTCGCCGCCGATCCGGATGTGCTCGTGCTGGACGAGCCGGTCTCGGCGCTCGACCCCTCGGTGCGCGAGCGCGTGCTCCGCATCCTCGCTCGCCTGCAGCGCGAACGCCGGCTCACGATGATCTTCGTGTCGCACGATCTCGATGTGGTCGCCGCGGTCGCCGATGACGTGCTCGTCATGCAGGACGGACGTATCGTCGAGCAGGGACCGGTGGCGGGCGTGTTCGCGGCGCCGGAGCATCCGTTCACCCGCGAGCTGCTGGCTGCGAGTGGCGCGCGCTGACGCTCAGTCCTTGATCTGGATGCCCAGCCCCGCTGCGATCAGGGCGGCGAGCTGCTGCACCTGGAAGCTCGTGAGCGTGGTGCCGCGAAGACTGTTGGCGTCGAGGAACGAGAGCGCGTCGAGACCGCGCAGGTCGACGTCGCTCGCCCGCATGCCCCGGGTGTCGACCTCGTCGCTCGCGGAGTCGGTGAAGCGGATGCGGGTGAGTTCCGCCTGAGGCATGTCGAGCGCACGGATACGGCACCCGGTGACGTCGACGTCTTCGACACGCGAGCCACCGAGGTTCAGATAGTCGATGCGGACGTCGCGCAGCTCGAGCTCGGCGACGCGCGCACCACTGAGGTCGAGAGTGCCGATACGGCCGCCCGTGACGCGCAGGCGCCGGATGCCGGAGTTGCGCATCCGGAGGGACGCGACCCGGATGTTCGACATCTCGACGTCGAGGATGGTGGCTCCGGTGAGGTCGATCGTGTCGGCATCGGCCGTCACCCGGCACTGCTCGAGGGACGCGTAAGCGAGATCGATGTCTCCGGTGAGGTCGAGCGCGGCGGCGATGAGGTCGGCACTGCGTCGCGGCTGCGCGGGCGCGAAATCATCGGGGAGATCGGGAGGGGTGAGGCGCGGGGCGATGGGCGACTCGGGTGTGCGGGCCATGCTTCGAGGGTAGGCGCGGCCGGGGACACTCGTGATCCTCGCCGAACGACGCCCGCGACGCGCGGGGCCGGAGGCGCGTACACTGGGAACCACGAGCATTGATCCGGCATCACCGGGGAGCTCTCGGAAGAACAGCCCGGCGACGGGCCCAGTAGAACCGAGCGGGGCAGGCCCGTCACAGCCGCAGTGAGAGTGGCGTGAACGCACCGAACGGTGCGAGAACGCACGCGAGGTGGTACCGCGGTCCGCGAGGGTCGTCCTCGCAGGAGCATCCGCCACGACGACACTGCGAGACACGATGACCTACCCGCGTTCCTCCTTCGGACCCGCCGCCGACCAGGCCGCCTCTGTGGCGCCGAGCCCCCGCTTCCCCCGGATCGAGGAAGAGGTGCTCGACTTCTGGAAGACCGACGACACCTTCCGCGCCTCGATCGAGCAGCGCGAGGGATCGCCCGAGTGGGTGTTCTACGACGGCCCGCCGTTCGCCAACGGCCTGCCGCACTACGGACACCTCCTCACGGGCTATGCCAAGGACGTGTTCCCGCGCTTCCAGACCATGACCGGCCACAAGGTCGACCGGGTCTTCGGCTGGGACACCCACGGCCTCCCCGCCGAGCTCGAAGCCATGAAGCAGCTCGGCATCACCGAGAAGAGCGAGATCGAGGGCATGGGCATCGACGTCTTCAACGCGAAGGCGAAGAGCTCGGTGCTCACCTACACGCACGAATGGCAGGATTACGTCACCCGCCAGGCGCGCTGGGTCGACTTCGATCGCGGGTACAAGACCCTCGACCTCGGGTACATGGAGAGCGTGCTCTGGGCGTTCAAGACCCTCTACGACAAGAGCCTCGCCTACGAGGGTTACCGAGTGCTCCCGTACTGTTGGCGCGACGAGACGCCGCTCAGCGCGCACGAGCTGCGCATGGACGACGACGTCTACCAGATGCGTCAGGACCCCTCCGTCACGGTCACCTTCCCGCTGACGGGTGCGAAGGCCGAGGCGCTCGGCCTCACCGCCGTGCGCGCACTGGCCTGGACGACCACGCCCTGGACCCTCCCGACCAACCTCGCGCTCGCCGTCGGCCCCGACATCGAGTACGTGGTGGTCCCCGCCGGCCCGAACGGTGCGGCCGACGTGCACCAGGTCGCCGGGTCGACGGACGCCGCGGTCGAGGCATCCGCCCACCGCTACCTGCTCGCCCGCGAACTCCTCGGCGGCTACGCCAAGGACCTCGGCTACGAGAACGCCGAGGACGCGCTCGCAGCTGTCGACGCATCCGTCCGCGGATCCGAGCTGCAGGACGTCACGTACGATCGCCTCTTCGACTACTACGCGGATGCCGAGGTCTGGGGCACCGAGAACGCGTGGCGCATCCTCGTCGACGACTACGTCACGGTCAGCGACGGCACCGGCATCGTGCACCAGGCTCCGGCCTACGGTGAGGACGACCAGCGGGTGGCCGGGGCCGCCGGCATCCCCACGATCCTCTCGCTGAGCGACGGCGGACGCTTCCTCCCGAACGTGACCGACGTCGCGGGTGAGCTCTGGATGGACGCCAACACCCCACTCGTGCGTCTCATCCGCGAGAACGGTCGGCTCGTGCGGATGCAGAGCTACGAGCACTCGTACCCGCACTGCTGGCGCTGCCGCAATCCCCTGATCTACAAGGCCGTCTCGAGCTGGTTCATCCGCGTGACGGACATCAAGGACGACATGCTCGCGAACAACGAGCAGATCACCTGGGTGCCCGAGAACGTCAAGCACGGCCAGTTCGGCAAGTGGCTCGAGGGCGCGCGCGACTGGTCGATCAGCCGCAACCGCTACTGGGGCTCGCCCATCCCGATCTGGAAGAGCGACGACCCCGAGTACCCGCGCGTCGACGCCTACGGTTCGCTGGAGGACATGCAGCGCGACTTCGGCACGCTGCCGCGCAACCCCGAGGGCGAGGTCGATCTGCACCGTCCGTACATCGACGAGCTCACGCGTCCCAACCCCGACGACCCCACCGGCAAGAGCACGATGCGCCGCATCGAAGACGTGTTCGACGTGTGGTTCGACTCGGGATCCATGCCGTACGCGCAGGTGCACTACCCCTTCGAGAATCAGGAGTGGTTCGACTCGCACGCCCCGGCCGACTTCATCGTCGAGTACATCGGGCAGACGCGCGGCTGGTTCTACGTGATGCACGTGCTGTCGACCGCCCTCTTCGACCGTCCGGCGTTCACCGGTGTGAGCTGCCACGGCATCGTGCTCGGCAGCGACGGCTACAAGATGTCGAAGTCGTTGCGCAACTATCCGGATGTCTCCGAGGTGCTCGACCGCGACGGCTCCGACGCCATGCGCTGGTTCCTGATGTCGAGCTCGGTGCTGCGCGGCGGCAACCTCGCGGTGACCGAGGAGGGCATCCGCTCGGGCGTGCGCGAATTCCTTCTGCCGCTGTGGAACTCGTGGTACTTCTTTGCCACCTACGCGAACGCGTCGGGCGACGGCGGCTACGAGGCATCGTGGCGCACTGATTCCACCGATGTGCTCGACCGCTACATCCTCGCGCGGCTCGGCGACCTCGTGCGCGAGGTGCGCGCCGATCTGGAGGGACTCGACTCGACGACCGCTTCCGCGCGCCTGCGCGACTTCGCCGAGGTGCTGACGAACTGGTACATCCGTCGCTCGCGCGACCGGTTCTGGACCGGCGTCACCGACGACCCGAAGAGCCGTGAGGCGTTCGACACGCTCTACACGGTGCTCGAGACGCTCTGCCGCGTGGCTGCGCCGCTCGTACCGCTGATCAGCGAGCGCGTCTGGCAGGGGCTCACCGGCGGCCGCAGCGTGCACCTGCAGGACTGGCCGGATGACGCTGCGTTCCCCGCCGCCGACGAGATCCGTGACGCGATGGATGCCGTCCGCGAGCTGTCGAGCGTGGGCAACGCCCTGCGCAAGAAGGAGAAGCTGCGCGTGCGCTTGCCACTGGCCCGCCTCACCGTGGTGTCGCCGATCGCGCCCTCGCTCGGACAGTTCGAGGGGATCCTGCGCGAAGAGCTCAACGTCAAATCCGTCGAGCTCGTGCAGCTCGCCGACACGACTGCCGTCGACTACGGCATCGACCACCGCCTGAGCGTGAACGCGCGTGCGGCGGGTCCGCGCCTCGGCAAAGAGGTGCAGAAGGCCATCCAGGCCGCTCGATCGGGCGACTGGGCCGAGGTCGACGGCGTCGTGACCGCCGGGGGCATCGCGCTCGAGCCGTCGGAGTACGAGCTGGTGCTCGAGACGACCGGACGGCCCGAAGGAGAGGCGCTCGCGATCGTCCCGACGGGCGGCTTCGTGCTGCTCGACACGCAGACCACGCCCGAGCTCGAGGCCGAGGGCCTGGCGCGCGACGTGATCCGCGCCGTGCAGGAGACCCGCAAGAACGCCGGCTTCGATGTGAGCGACCGGATCCGTCTGGATCTGCGGTTCGCGAGTCAGGAAGACGAGGATGCCGTGACAGCGGCCTTCGAGATCGCCGATGTGGCGGGGGAGACCCTGGCACTGGAGCATTCGTTGCGTCGCGAGGACGGTCCCGTCGCGGGTGCTGAGTTCATCGCGGACATCGAGAAGGGCACCTACGCGAACCGCGCAGCCTTCACGATCGCCGTCACGCGGATCGGAGGCGCCGCATGAGCGCGCGCGAACGGGCGGATGCCGTCTACGAGACCCTGCTCGCACGGGCGGGGGAGCGCTGGGTGCAGCCCCGCAAGGAGCGCACCGCGCGCATCCTCGCGTTCCTGGACGACCCGCAGCGCACCTACCGCGTCGTGCACATCACGGGCACGAACGGCAAGACGTCGACGGCGCGGATGATCGAGAGCCTGCTGCGAGCCCACGGCCTGCGCACGGGGCTGTTCACGAGCCCGCACCTCGAGCGGTTCACCGAGCGGATCATGATCGATGGTGCTCCCATCGAGGATGCCGCGGTCGCCGATGCGTGGGACGAGATCGCCCCCTTCGTCGAGATCGTCGATGCCGAGCTCGAGGCGTCGGGGGAGGAACCCCTGACCTTCTTCGAACTGCTCACCGTGCTCGCCTTCGTGGCGGTGGCCGATGCCCCCGTCGATGTACTCGTACTCGAAGTCGGCATGGGCGGCGAGTGGGATTCGACGAACACGGCCGACGGCGACGTCGCGGTGTTCTCGCCCATCGACATCGACCATGCAGATCGCCTCGGCGGCACGATCGCCGAGATCGCGCAGGTCAAGGCCGGGATCATCAAAGACGGTGCAGCGGTCGTCTCGGCCGAGCAGCCCGCCGAGGCCGCGGAGGTGCTGCGCCGCGTCGCTGCCGAACGCAACGCCACGATCGCCTTCGAGGGTGAGGAGTTCGGTCTCGCCGACCAGAAGCTCGCCGTCGGCGGGCAGCTGCTCACGGTGCGCGGTCTCGCGGGGAACTACGTCGAGGAGTATCTGCCGCTCTACGGCGCCCACCAGGGGCACAACGCCGCGCTCGCCATCGCCGCGGTCGAATCGCTCATCGGCGGTGCCGCGCAGCGCATCGCCGACGACATCGTCACCGAGGGGCTGCAGGGATCGACCTCACCCGGTCGTCTGCAGCTGCTGGGCATCGCCCCGACCGTCGTGGTCGACGCCGCGCACAATCCGCACGGCGCGAAGGCGCTCGCGCTGGCTCTCGATGACAGCTTCGACTTCGACGAGTGGGGAGTCGTGCTGGGCGTTCTCGCCGACAAGGACGCCGCCGGCATCGTCGCGGAACTCGCCCCCGCGGCCGCGCACGTCTTCGCCACCGCGCCGGACTCCGAGCGTGCGAGCGACGCCGACCTGATCGCGGACCTCGTCGAGCAGACCGGGGTGCGCGCGAGCGTGCATCCGACTCTCTCGGATGCCGCCGACGCCGCGCGGGAGTGGGCCGCATCGAGTGAACGGCGCGCCGTCGTGATCGCCGGGTCCGTCGTTCTCGCGGGAGAGGCGATCGCCCTGTCCGAGGAAGAGGACTGGAAGTCGGGGTGGCGCGCATGACCTCCGCCCCCGCACCCCGTCGCGCGTCGCGCCCCCCTCGGACGCTCGTGCAGAAGCTGGCGCCGATCGTCCTGGGCTTCGAATCGATCGTCGTGATCCTCGCGGGTCTCACGATCTTCGGCCTCAAGGCACTGCCCGCGGGGATCGAACCCTGGTGGGCGATCGTCGGATCCGTCGTCGTCGCGCTCGCCTGCCTCGCCACCGCCGGGATGATCACCCGCCCCTGGGCGATCAGCCTGGGCTGGGTCATTCAGGTGATCATCGCGCTGTCCGCCTTCTTCGTTCCCGCCATCGCGTTCGTGGCGCTGATTTTCGGCGGCATGTGGGCGTATGCGACGATCATGGGGGCCCGATTGGACGCACGACGTCCCGCCGAGCCCTCGACCGAGACTCAGACAGAGAGTGAATGACATGGCCACCGAAGAAACCCTCGTCCTCGTCAAGCCCGATGGTGTCGCCCGCGGCCTCACCGGCGCGATCCTCGCCCGCATCGAGGCGAAGGGCTACGCGCTCGTCGACATCCGCCTCGTGGAGCCGGATCGCGACCTGCTCGCCGCCCACTACGCCGAGCACGAGGGCAAGCCCTTCTACGAGCCCCTGATCGAGTTCATGCTCTCGGGTCCGTCCGTCGCCATCCGTCTCGCGGGCAACCGCGTGATCGAGGGCTTCCGCTCGCTGGCCGGCACGACCGACCCGACGACCGCGGCTCCCGGCACGATCCGGGGCGACTTCGGTCGCGACTGGGGCCTCAAGGTGCAGCAGAACCTGGTGCACGGCTCCGACAGCCCCGAGTCCGCCGCGCGCGAGCTCGGCATCTGGTTCGACTGACGCACCGCATCTTCATGAGAAGGGCCCGTTCGCACAGCAGTGCGGACGGGCCCTTCTCATGTCGCGGGGTTGCTCG
>Ga0326721_10000632_pt1 | contig 10804 bp, 9 predicted proteins | sample SGPome_FD_203951 | JGI IMG/M metagenome (GOLD analysis project Ga0326721, IMG submission 203951) | Soil microbial communities from Southern Great Plains, Lamont, Oklahoma, United States - SGP_1_2016 | ecosystem: Engineered > Artificial ecosystem > Soil microcosm > Unclassified | place: USA...
GGGACAGGTCGCCTTCTGGCTGATGCTCGCGGTGCTCACCATCATCTTCGTGGCGCCGCTGCTGTGGATGCTGAGCACCTCGTTCAAGACCCATGAGGCCTCGACTCGGCTCCCGCTGTCCTGGCTGCCGAGCCCGTGGGACGTCGGGGCGTACAAGACCCTGTTCGGCTCGGGCTCGGCGAATCCGGTGCTGCGCTGGTTCATCAACAGCCTGTTCGCCGCCGCGGCGAACTCGATCCTGATCGTGGCGGTGGACGCCGCCGCGGCCTATGCCCTGGCGCGGATGGACTTTCCGGGGAAGAAGATCATCTTCGCCAGCGTCATCACGACCATCTTCCTGCCGGCATTCGTGTTCCTGGTTCCGAACTTCCTGATCGTCAGCAAGCTCGGCTGGCTTGACTCGCTGTGGGCGATCATCGTTCCCAGTGCCGGTGGGGCGTTCGGGGTGTTCTTCCTGCGGCAGTTCTTCTCCACCCTGCCCAAGGAACTGGAGGAGGCGGCCATCATCGACGGCGCCAACCAGTGGCGGATCTTCACCCGGGTGATCCTGCCGCTGTCGAAACCGGCGCTGTCGACGCTGGCGGTGCTGTCGTTCCTGACCAACTGGAACGACTTCCTGTGGCCGGTGTACGTACTGTTCAGCCCGAACAACTTGACCCTGCCGTCCGGCCTGGCCAAGCTGCAGAATGCCGCGACGGTGGACTATCCGATCATCATGGCAGGGGCGGTGGTCGCCAGCGTGCCGGTGATCCTGATCTTCATCATCGCTCAGCGACAGGTGATCGAGAGCGTGTCCCGGTCCGGGTTGAAGGGGTAACGCCCGCTCGGACTGCGAGCACATCACCAGCACCCGTCGAGGCGCACAGACACCAGTCTGTGCGCCTCGGTGCGTGCTACAGCGACCGCAGCATGCCACCGTCGATCGGGACGATGCAGCCGGTCAGGTAGGAGGCCACCGGCGACAGCAGGACTGTCGCCAGCGCGCCGAACTCCGCTGGATCCCCCAGTCGCCGGAGCGGGATCATCGCCTCCGACCGAGCCCGGGCAGCCGGATCGCCGCCCTCCAGAGCCTTGGTCCGCTCGGTCAGGATGCGGCCGGGCACCAGGCCGAACACCCGCACTCCGGACGGGCCGAGCTCATCGGCCAAATCCTTGGCCACCATCGCCAAACCCGGTCGCAGCCCGTTGGAGATGGCCAGATTCGGCAGCGGCGACCGCACCGAACTGGACAGCACCAGCCCGATCGCGCCACCGGCCTCGAGCCGGCGGCCGACCTCGCGGGCCAGCCGGACGGCGCCCAGGAAGACCGATTCGAATGCCGAGCGCCACTGGTCGTCGGTCACGCCGGTGACCGGCCCGGCCGGCGGGCCGCCGACGCTGATCAGCGCGCCGTCGAGCCTGCCGAACCGGCCTAGCGCCGCCTCGATCAGCTGCTGGGGGGCCTCGGCGTCGGAGTTGTCCAGCGCGAGCCCGGTTGCCTGATCGCCCAGTTCGGCAACGGCGCTGTCGACCCGAGCGCGGTCGCGCGAGGAGATGACCACCCGAGCGCCCTCGTCGACCAGCGCCTGCGCGCTGGCGCGGCCGAGACCGCTGGTGGCGCCGGTGACCAGGTAGGTCCGGCCGGCAAGTCCAAGATCCATCGGAAGTGTCCTTCGTGAGCTGATGCGGGCGGCGGACGGAGAATGCACCGAAATCTGCGAAGTCGGTGCCTGCGACGATATACCGTGTACCGTGTACGCATGACTGTAGCCTTCGTGGGCGGGGATGTCGTCACCCCCTCAGGCGTGCTCCGCGCCGACGTGCTGGTCGACAACGGAGTCATCGCCGCCATCGGCGCCGGGCTGCCGCCGACCGAGCACATCGTCGACGCGACCGGCCAGTACGTCCTGCCGGGCGGCGTCGACCCGCACTGCCACCTGATGCAGGGATTGGCCAGCGCCTCGCGCGCGGCTGCCCTCGGCGGCACCACCACAGCGCTGTCGTTCTCGCTGCCGATCGAGGACGAAAATCCTGCCGAGGCGCTGCTACGCGCGCGGGGCCTGGTCGAAGCCGGCGAGTCGATCATCGACATCGGGCTGCATGCGATGTGTTACCGACCCAATGACCTGACCGAGCACGACGTGCAGCGCCTGGCCGAACTCGGCGCCGACGCGGTCAAGGTGTTTCTCGCCTACCCGGAACTCGGCATCATGGCCACCGGAGACGGGCTCTACCGCACGATGCGAGCCGCCGCGCGGGCTGGCTTGCCGGTCCAGGTGCACTGCGAGGACGGTGAGCTGATCGAGGCGCTGGTCGAGGAGGCCGCCGCGCAGGGGCTCACCGGTCCGGAGGTCTTCGCCGCGGTGCGGCCACCCGAAGTCGAGGACATCGCGGTGAACCGGGTGCTGGCCATCGCGGCGCTGGCCGAGGCCGACTGCTACATCACCCACCTGTCCAGCGCCGGCGCCGTCGAGCTGGTCCGGCGTGCGCGGGCCGGGGACTCCAAGCGAACGGTCAGCACCGAGGCCTGCGTCCACCACATCCTGCTGGATGCCGAGCAGTACCGGGGTCCGGCCGCTGAGGATCTGCTGGTCGCTCCACCGCTGCGTGGCCAGCGGCACGTGGAGGCCGTCCGGGCCGCCGTGCTCGACGGCACCATCGACGGGGTGGGCTCGGATCATGCCCAGCACCGCACCGACGTCGACGAGCGGTTGTGCCCGCACGGTGGCAGCCATTACGGCATCGCCGGCATCGGCGCCCGGCTGCCGCTGATGCTGTCCTGGGGCCTGGACAACGGCGTCCCGATCGAGCGGATGGCCTACGTCCTGGCTACCGGACCCGCCCGCGCCTTCGGCCACGCCCCGGCCAAGGGCCAGATCTCGGTTGGCAGCGATGCCGATCTGGTGCTCTGGGACCCGGAGCCGGAGTGGACGGTGCAAGCCGACTCCTTCGATGACGGCACCGATTCCAGCCCGTATCTCGGCCGCCGGGTACGCGGCCGCATCAACTCGGTGTTCCTCCGTGGACACTGCCTGGTAGCCGACGGCGCTCTCCGAACCCACGAAGCGGGTCGGCTGACATACCCCGGACGAGCCTGAGGGACACTTCCGACATGACGAACTCGCGTATCACCGTTGCCGGACAGGCCGCCGACGCCAACCTGGTGCCGCTGGAGCAGCGACCGGACACCCTGACCCTGTCGGTGTACAACGCCATTCGCCAGGCGATCATCGACGGCGTGCTGCCCGCCAACTCACGGGTGACCGAAGCGGCGCTGGCCAAGCAGCTGGCGGTCAGCAAGACCCCGGTGCGTGAGGCGCTGCTGCGGCTCAAGGAGGTCGGGCTGATCGAGTCGGACGGGCCGCGGATCGGCCGGATCGTCAGCCCGTCGCGCAGCCGCACCCGCGACGCCTACGAGGTGCGCGAGGCGCTGGAGGCAGCGTCGGCCCGGCTGGCCGCCGAACGGAGCAGCGCGCAGGCGCTGCAGGAAGCCAAGCGGCTGGCCGAACTCACCCTCGACGCGGCCCAGCGCAGTGATGTCGCGGCGTACCGCATCTCCGACGAAGCCTTCCACGGGGGCTTGGCCGCGGCCGGTGGCAACGCCAAGCTCTGCCGGCTGCTCGACGACGTCAATGCCCTGGTGAGCGCGTTGCGCCAGCGCGACCTTCCGGGTGTCGATGCCTCGGTGGTATGCGCCCAGCAACACCTGGCGATCGCCGACGCGCTGCTGAGCCGGGATGCCGACAAAGCCGTCGCGCTGATGGTCGAGCACGTGCGGCACGTGGCTACCGAGGTGCTTGCCCACTTCGACGACTGACCGTCCGAGGCTGCGGCGCGGCCCGATTCACCGCGCCATCCAGCCGCCGTCGACCATCAAGTTCTCACCGGTGATGTAAGAGGAATCGTCACTGGCCAGGAACAGGGCCGCGGCCGCCACATCGGACGGGCGGCCCAGCCGGGGCCACGGGGTCCGCGACGTGGAGTAGTGCCAGCGTTGCTGATCCTGCTCCCGCAGCTCGCCCGCGACCTGCTCGATCTTGCCCGGCGCCACCGCGTTGCACACGATGCCGTGCTCGGCGTAGTCCGAGGCGATCTGGCGGGTCAGGTACACCAGCCCGCTCTTGGATGTGCCGTAGGCGCAGTTGGCGGGTGCTGCGACCATGCCGTGCTGCGACGTGATGTTCACGATCCGGCCGCGCACCTCCCCGCGCCGGGGCTGGCCCAGCATCTGGCCCACCACCGCGCGGCACAGCAGGAACGGACCGGTCAGGTTGACCGCCAGCACCCTTGCCCAGTCCTCGTCGGTGGTTTCCAGCAGCGGTTTTCCCACGCTGATGGCGGCATTGTTGACCAGCACGTCCACCGACCCGAACTCCGCCACCGTACCGGCCACCAGGTCGGCTACCGCGCCGGAGTCGGCCACGTCGCAGCCGGCGAACCGGGAGGCGCCACCACCGATCTGGATCTCCGAGTGGGTCGGCGTGCCGCCCCGGGCGTCCTCCGGGGCCAGGTCAGCAACCACGACCGCGGCGCCGGCGGCCGCCAATCGCAGCGCGATGGCCCGCCCGATGCCCGAGGCAGCACCGGTGACGATCGCGACGCGGCCGGTCAGGTCAGCCATCGGCCCCAGCCCGGGTCAGCCGGCGCAGCCGGCCGACATCGGCGAGCAGGACCTCCATCGCTGTCTCGCCGCTGAGGTGATCGAGGATGAACCAGTCCTGGTATCCGGCGGAATCCAGGGCGGCCAGCACGTTCGGCCAGTCGACGATCCCCGCCTCGATGGTCGCTGGGCGCCACCGCCAGCGCGCCGCGTCCTGCACTGGCGCCAGGTTCTTGACGTGCACGTGGCGAAGCAGCGCCCCGAGCAGCGGGACCGCCAGGTGTGGGGCAGTCCAGCCCTCCCGGGCCAGGCTGCCGGGGTCATAGACGACGCCGACCAGCTCCGGGTCGAGCCCGGCAAGCGCGCGCATCGCCAGGATCGGCCCGGGAACCAGCGTGGTGGGGGCCGGCTCGACCAGCAGCCGAACCCCAGCCTGTGCGGTGATTCCCGAACAGACCGACAGCTGATCCACCAGCTCGTTCCAGCCCTCGGCGATTCTCGACGGCTGGGCCGGGCCGGCGTAGACCCGGACGTGCGAGGCGCCCAGCTCGGCGGCCAGCTCAGCGAGACATTTCCAAGTATCGGCTGGGTATCGAAGGGAATCCTCGTCGTGAGCGCTGATACCCGAGCAGCGCAGGCCCGCGTCGCGGGTCGCCTTTTTCAGCTGAGCCCCTGCCACCCTGACGTCGGCGGCGGCGACCACCTGGCCGGCACCTATCCCCCACTCGACGCCGTCCAAGCCGGCCTCGGCGCAGGCGCCGGCGACCTGGTCGACATCCCAGCCCGGCAGCGCCGAGCTCGACAGCCCCAGCGGCCGGGCGGAATCGGCTGCGCCGGTCACCGAGCGGTGCCGGTGGCCGGCCACTCGGCATGGTGGTCGAGCCACCATCGGGCGATGTCCAGCCGTCGCATGAACCGCACACCGTCCTTGCCCAGGGCGTACTGAATGATGTCGCGAACCGCCGCGGCCCGGTTGGCCTGACCGCTCCACCGTGGATGCAGCCCGATCGTCATCATCCGGGCGCCGGCGCCGGCATCCGCCTCGTCGCAGAGGTAGTCGATGCCCATCCGGACGCTCTCGACGAACTGCGCGGGCGAGCCGTAGGTGGGGTTCAGCAGGTAGCGGGTGTCGTTGTAGACCTTGGAATACGGGACGATCAGCAACGGCTGGCCACCTGCCTCGGTGAAGTAAGGCAGTTCGTCGTTGCACGGGTCGGAGTCGTAGAGGAAGCCGCCTTCCTCGGCGAGCAGCTCCAGGGTGTGCTCGCTGGGAAAGGACCGCAGGTACCAGCCCAGCGGCCGCTCTCCGGTCAGCTCGCGAATGCTCGCGATCGCCCGGTGCAGGTGCTCGCGCTCGTCCTCCACCGACATCTGCGAGTACTCCAGCCAGCGCCAGCCGTGCCCGATCACGTCGTGGCCGCGATCCTTGATCCACCTCGCCACCTCGCGGTTGCGTTCCAGCGCCACCGCGCACACCCCGACCGTGATCGGGATGTCGAACCGGTCGAACAGCCGCGTCAGCCGCCAGATGCCGACCCGGCTGCCGAACTCGTAGTGCGTCTCGCTGCCCAGGTCGCGGATCGGCGGCGGGATCTCGTAGTCGTACTCGCCCCACCCGTCGTTGCGGCCGTCGCCCTCGACGAGGGCGTACTCCGCGCCTTCCTCGTAGTTGACGACCACATTGATCACCAGCTTGGCGTCGTCCGGCCAGCGCACGTCCGGCGGGTGCTGGCCGTAGCCGACGAAGTCGCGCTTGCGCAGCTCGCCGGGCGCGGCGGCGCGCACCGGAAACCGATCGCCGTTTCGAACGGTGTTGGTCAACTCTTCTCCTCAGTAGACATTCGAGCCAGGCAGCTCAGCTCGCGGTCCAGCCGCCGTCCACCGGAAGGATGGCGCCGGTGATGTTCTGCGAGCCCGGGCCGAGCAGGAAGCCGACCAGCTCGGCTACGTCGGCGGCCCGGCCGGGCGCCGGCAGCAGGCTTCGGCCGGCTACCCGAGCCTCCTCGCGGGCCGCGCTCGGCCCGCTCGCCGTGCTGCGGCGCAGCATCGGGGTGTCCGTCGGACCAGGGCAGACGCAGTTCACCCGTACCCGGTCGCCAGCATGGTCGACGGCCATCGCCCTGGTCAGGCCGATCACGCCTGCCTTGGCCGCGCAGTAGGCCGGGCTGCCGGCGCCACCGACCATGCCGTACTGGGAGCTGATATGGACCACGCTGGCCCAGTCAGCCGAGCTCAGCGCAGGCAGGAAGGCTTTGGAGACAAGGTAAACGCCGGTCAGGTTGACGGCTAGCGTCCGGGCCCAATCCGCCTCGGCGGTGTGCACCACATCGCCGGTGTACCCACCGATGCCGGCTGCGGTGACCAACCCGTGTACCGGGCCGAAGTCCGCGGCGACCTTGCGCCCGGCGGCGGCCACCGACGCCGGGTCGGTCACATCCACCGGCAGGCCGGTGAACCTGTTCGGCGCCGTGGCGCCGCTGCTGGTCAGGCCCGCCTCGTCGACGTCCAGGCCAATCACGAATGCGCCGTCGATCAGGCAGGATCGCGCGATCGCCTGCCCGATCCCGGACGCGGCGCCGCTCACGACGATGCTCCGGCCGGCCAGCCCCGTCACGGCACCAGCACCTTCTGCCCGGTGGCCAACGCCTGCTCGCCCGCGGCCGCTACCGCGAGAGTGCGCATCGCGTCACTCGGCGTGCAGGCGACCCTGGTCGGGTCGCCGGACCGCACCGCGTCCAGGAATCTGCTGTTCGACGAATGGAACGGCGTGTTCTGCGACGTGGCCGACAGCGAGCCGGTGGCGCAGGCGCCGGTTACGGTGAAGTGCGGATCGAGGTCGAGGCGGTAGCCGCCCTCGGTGGTGAGCACGTCGAGGGCGTAGGTATGCGGGGCGACCGGCTGCGTCCAGGCGATCACCACGGTGGCGATCGCGCCAGTGGCCAGCTGCAGCACCAGCGTCAAGGCGTCCTCGATGTCAGCGCCGTCGACCGACCGCCCGCTCAGGGCCACTTCACCGGCGATGGCCTGCACCGCGACCACCTCGCCAGCCACCGCCCGGATCAGGTCGATGTGATGGCTGCCGCGCTCGAGCAGGTTGCCGCCACCCTGGCTGCGGCGCAGGAACCAGTCCCGGCTCTGGGTGGGCCCGATGCTCTGGCCCAGCAGGCAACCGATCTGCTGGCCTGCCAGCGCGCCGCGAAGCTCGTCGAGCACCTCTACGGCGTGCCACTGGTAGCCGATCGCGCAGGGCAGGCCGGAGCGCCCGGCGGCCTCGACGATCTCGGCGGCGTCGGCCCGCGAGCGCGCGATCGGCTTCTCCAGGTAGACCGGCACCCCGGCCGCCAGCGAATCAAGGGATGGCTGGAGATGATGTTGTGGGGGCGTGCAGATCCACACCGCGTCGAGTTCCTCGCCGGCCAGCAGGCTTCGGTGATCGGCATAGCTGCTGGCCCCGTAGGGCTCGGCGTGGGCACGGGCCCGCTCGAGGTCCTGGTCGGCTACCGCGACGATCCGGACGTCCGGACGCGCCGCGAGGTCGGACAGGTGGTCGGCGCCGATCCAGCCGGCCCCGACCACCGCCACTGACAGCGGCCGCAGGGGGTCGACCGCCGCCGTTGTGGGGGAGCCATCGGGCATCAGCTGACCAGCCACAGGGTGCGCGGGTCGAAGTGGTCCGAGGGCCCGTCTGCCAGGCCGTTGATCCGGGTGCTGGTGATGCGCAGGTTGCTGATCCAATACCCGATCACCTCGGGCACCTCATCGTTCTGGATCTTGGCCATCTGGGCCGCGATCTGTCCCCGGCTGCTCTCGTCCAGCGTCGCGTTGAGCTTCTTGAACAGCGAGTCGAAGGTGGGATTGGACCAGTGCGCGGAGTTCCAGATGCCGTCACTGGTGTACGCCGGCAGGATCGCCTGGCTGGCGACCCCCCGCGCGCCCCAGTCGACGATGCCCATCGGCACCTGCAGCCACGGCTGGTTGTTTCCCGAGCCGAAATAGGTGCTCTGCGGCTGGACGTTCAGCTTCAGATCGATTCCGGCCTTGCTCAGTTGCTGTTGCAAGGTCACCGCGTACTGCGGAATCTCCAGATACTGCTCGGTGGTCAGGGTTATCTGCAGGCCATTACCGTGGCCGGCCTGCGCCAGCGCGGCCTTGGCCGCGTTGTAGTCCTGCTTGCGTTGCGGCACGCTCTCCAGCGCAGCCTTGGACACCGGAAAGATCGGCGCGAACGAGTGATCGTTACCCACCGTGCCGTAACCACCGAGCAGCGAGGCGACCAGAGCATCGCGGTCCAGGGACAGCGCGATCGCCTTGCGGACGTTGACGTCGTTGAACGGCGCGGTGTCGGTGCGCAGGTGCAACCCGCGGTAACCGCTGGAGGCGCTCTTTTGCACCCTCACCTTGGGATTGGCCAGCAGTGCCTGGGCTCCCTGGTACGGCGCGGTCTGCCAGACCTGCTCGGTGCCGCCCTGCATGTTCAGCGCGATGGCCGAGTTGTCAGCGTAGTAAGTTAGCTTTATACCGTCCAGGTAAGGGTATTGCGGATCCCAGTACTTCTCGTTCCGGGCGTAGGTAGCGCCCCGGTCGCTCTGGTATTCAGTGAGGACGAACGGCCCGGTGCCCACCCTGCCCTTGGCGAAATCTCCGACTTGGTAGTGGTTGGGCAGGATGATCGCGTTGAAGTTGAACGAGGAGACCAGGTAAGGAAAGTCCACGAACGGCGAGTCCAAGTGGAACTTCACCGTGTGGTTGTCGACCTTCTCGACATTGCCGTGCGACAGGATGCCCTTGAACGCCGACAGCGCCGAGGAGTTCACCTTCGGGTCGGTGAGCAGGTTCATCGTGTACACCACGTCGTCGGCGGTGAACGGCTTGCCGTCATGCCACAACACGTTCTGCCGCAAGGCAAACGTCCACTCCGACGGTGTGGTCGCCTTCCAGGACACGGCAAGCCGAGGATCGAGGGTGTAGTCCGCGCGCGGGAAGCACAGGTACTCCCCGGCGATCTGGGCCGTGGTCTGGCCGCCCTGGTTGTACAGCGTGACTGGGTCGACCACTGACGCCGGCTTGGTGATGGCGACCCGGGCGATGCCGCCGCGGCGGGGAGCCGCGTTGGCGGTGGTCGACTTGCTCGACGGCGCGTTGTCGCCCTGGCCGCAGGCAGCCAGGATCGCGCTGACGACCGGAAGCCCGATGCCGGCCAGGCTGGCCCGGACCAGGAAGTCCCTGCGCGCCATGCGTCCGGTGGTCACTTCATCGAGGAGATGGTGTTCGTACTCGTCCATGGGGCTGGTCTCGCCTTCAGGTGACGGCTCGATCGTCGAGCGTGCAAGGAAAAGGACCGGTGGTCGCGGCGCCGGCGAGGCGACCTGGGGACTAGCCGGAACGCTGGCTTCGGCGCTGGCCTCGCCCTCGTCGCCGCGACCAGCTACGCCATTGTCGGCGTCTCGTATCTCATATAGCGTATGCGATACCACTCCACGGATCAATAGCCGGCCCACAACCGGTCCGCCAATCCGAGGTCGAGACCCGTTACCGGAGTTGATGCAGTGCCTTGGCCGAGTTCCTATCCGTTCCGCGCCCGCGGCTGGACGGGCCCGGCGGGACTGCTCTACCTGCTGATCTTCACCACCGCCTACCTCCAGGTGGCGCTCGTTCCGCTGCTCCCCGAGCTCGCCACCCGGTATGCGCTGAGTCCCTTCGGCGCCGCGGTGCTGCTGGTGCTGCCGAGCGCCTCGATGCTGGCGACGACGCTGCCCGCTGGCTGGCTGTCGGATCACTTCGGACCCAAGCCCATCACGCTGGCCGCGACCGCTGTCATGGCCGCGTCGGCGGTGGGGCAGGCGCTGCCGCTGTATGCCGCGCTGGTCACCGGCCGGCTGCTGTTCGGCGTTGCCTTCGGCATGGTGTGGACGGCGGCGCTGGCCTGGCTCGCCAGGACCGCCGAGGCCGGCCACGGTGACTCCGGGCGCACCCTCGGAACCAGCGTCACGGTGGGCGCCATCGGCTCGACGGTCGGCCCGGGCCTGGCCGGCGTGCTCGCGCAGCGGCTCGCGCTGGCGACCCCGTTCGTGCTCGCGGCCGCCCTGCTCGCCGTGGTCGCGCTGGGTCTCGCTCCCCGTCCGGGCTACCGTGCCACGCCGCGCAGCCGCACCGACCCTCACCCGGACAAGCAGCCGCGCCCCGCCCCTGGGCTGGGCGCCGCGGTGGCCGCGGCGCTGGCCCTGG
>Ga0326721_10000633_pt1 | contig 10803 bp, 10 predicted proteins | sample SGPome_FD_203951 | JGI IMG/M metagenome (GOLD analysis project Ga0326721, IMG submission 203951) | Soil microbial communities from Southern Great Plains, Lamont, Oklahoma, United States - SGP_1_2016 | ecosystem: Engineered > Artificial ecosystem > Soil microcosm > Unclassified | place: USA...
GACGCCGAAGAAGCAGAGGGGGAGCGATCCTCCTCTGCTTCTTCGCTTCTGCCGCTTACCCCGAATGGAATTCGGGGGCAACAACCGCACGAAGTCCCTCCGGGACTGCCCCCTCGCTCTCCGTGCCTCGGGCAATTCTGGTGTGAGGCAGTCGGCCTGACACCATGGGCGCCTTCAGGCTGGATGCCTGGGAGCAGTCCCGCAGGGACTTTGTGCTGTTGTTGCCCGGGGTTTTCAACCCCGGGTCATGGAGATAGAGCCTCACCCCATCGCCACGCCGCCGCCCGACGCGCCACCGGGCTGCGGCGGCGCGGCCGATGCCTCCGCCGGCGCCTCGCCGCGGACGTGGGCGAGCACCTTCCTCGCGAGCGCCGCGCCGAAGCCGGGGAGCGCCGCCACCTCCGCCTCGCTGGCCGCCGCCACGGCCCGCATCGAGCCGAAGCGGTCCAGCAGCGCCCGCTGCCGCGCCGGGCCCACGCCGGGGATCGCCGACAGCTCCGAGCGGATCGTGCGCTTCGTCCTGAGCTTGCGGTTGTAGGTGATGGCGAAGCGGTGCGCCTCGTCGCGCACGCGCTGCAGCAGGCGCAGCGCCGGGCTCCGCTTCGGCAGCCGGATCGAGTCGCTCCGCCCGGGGAGGAACACCTCCTCCTCGCGCTTGGCCAGCGAGATGATGGGCTGCTGGGGGATCTCGATCTCGTTCAGCGCCTTCACCGCCGCCGAAAGCTGCCCCTTCCCGCCGTCGATCATCACCAGGTCGGGGAGCGGCTTCCCCTCCTCCACGCGGCGGCGGAACCAGCGCGTCACCACCTCGTGCATCGAGGCGAAGTCGTCGTTCCCCCACTCGCCGCGGATGCGGAACTTCTTGTACTCGCCCTTGTTCGGCTCGCCGTTCTCGAAGAACACGCCCGATGCCACCACCTCGGTCCCCTGCGTGTGCGAGATGTCGAAGCAGAGGATGGTGCGCGGCACGCTCTCCAGCTCCAGCACCTCCTGCAGCTCGTACAGCGCGTCCGGCGCGCGCCCGGCGGTGGCCTGCGAGACCAGCTTGCGCTCTTCCAGCAGGTGCCGCGCGTTCTGCTCGGCCAGCGTCACCAGCTGCGCCTTCTCGCCGCGCTGGGGCACGTGCAGCCGCACCGCGCGCCGGGCGTGCTCGCGCAGCAGCTCCTGCAGCACGCCGCGGTCGGCGAAGTCCTCGGGAAAGAAGACCTCGGGGGGGATGGATTCGTCGTCGCGGATGGCGCGCTCGGTGTAGTGCCGGGTGACGAAGGCGTTGAACGCGCTCTCGTCGCTGTCGTCGGCCGCGTTGGTGAGGAACGACACCTCGCGCCCCAGCAGCTTTCCCTCGCGGATGAGCAGGACCACGCCGCACGCCTCGGCGCCGTCGCGCGCGAAGCCCACCACGTCGCGGTCGCTGCCGGAGACGTCCACCACGCGCTGGCGCCGCTCCAGCGCGTCCAGCTGGCCGATGGCGTCGCGCAGCTCGGCGGCGCGCTCGAAGTTCATCTCCACCGCCGCGGCCTGCATCTCCCGCTTCAGCCGGTCGGCCACGATGCGGGTGTGCCCGTTCAGCACCTCCACGATCTCGTCGACCATCCCGCGGTAGTCCTCTTCCGGCTGGAAGGCCACGCACGGCGCCTTGCAGCGGCCGATGTGGTAGTCCAGGCACGGCCGCGCGGGCACTTCTTTCGGCAGGTCGTAGTGGCACGAGCGCACGGTGTACAGCTTCTTCACCAGCTCCAGCGACTGCCGCATGCGGCGCACGTCGGTGTACGGGCCGAAGTAGCGGCTCCCGTCCTTCACCAGCCGGCGCGTGACCCACACGCGCGGGAAGCGCTCGTGGACGGTGACCTTGATGTACGGATAGGTCTTGTCGTCCTTGAGGTTGATGTTGAAGCGGGGGCGGTTCTCCTTGATCAGGTTGTTCTCGAGGATGAGCGCCTCGGCCTCGGTGTTCACCACGATGGTGTCCACGTCGGCGATGCGCCGCACCAGCTCCTGCGTCTTTAGCCCGTGCTGCGCGCCCGCGGCGAAGTAGCTGCGCACGCGGCTGCGCAGCGACTTGGCCTTGCCCACGTAGATAACCTCGCCGGACGCGTCCTTCATCAGGTACACGCCGGGGCGGGTGGGAAGGTGGCGGAGCTTGCTTTCCAGCGTGGAGTTCTGCGGCATCGGGCTCAAGGACCGGACGATCGGGTTTCGCGAGAGGGCTGATACACCGGAGAGGGGTGCGGGGTCGCGGAATTTCCCGGCCACGGTGCCCGGCCGGCCCCGAATGGAATTCGGGGGCAACAACCGCACAAAGTCCCTGCGGGACTGCGGCCGCGGCATCCTACCGCAAGGGCAGCCGCTGTTGCAGGACAGGCTGTCTCACACCCGTGCTGCCTTCAGGGCTGGATGCCGGATAGCAGTCCCGCAGGGACTTTGTGCTGTTGTTGCCCGGGGTTTCCAACCCCGGGAGCCGCATAGAGCTGCTCCGGGGAGTCAGATCCCCCGCACCGTCGACCGCCGCTCGTCCTCGTCGCGCATCCCCAGGAACTCGCCGACGGCCGCGAGCGAGGCGATGTGGTCGCAGAAGATCTTGAAGGTGGCCAGGATGGGGACGGCGATGAAAGCGCCCGGAATCCCCCAGATCCAGAAGAAGAAGGTGAGGCCCACCAGCAGGGCGACGGGGTTCAGCGCCAGGCGGTGGCCCACGAAGATGGGACTCACGAAGTTGGCCTGCACCACGTTGATGATCAGGAACACCGCCGGCACCAGCAGCGCGCGCCCCACGCTGTCGAACACGGTGATGGCGGTCACGCCCAGGATCAGCACCATCGTCAGCGCGCCCAGGTACGGCATGAACTCGAAGAAGGCCACCAGCGCGCCCCACAGGATGGGGCTCGGCATCCCCAGCAGCCACATCGCCACGGCCACCACGGCGCCCTCGATCACGTTCACCACCGCCACCGTCAGCAGGTAGGTGCTGACGGACGATTCGATCATCCGCGCGATCTCCACCGCCTTGCGCTTCTCGCCCGTCGTCGGCAGCACCTTCACCAGCTTCTGCAGGAACAGGTCGCCGCCGGCCAGCAGGAAGTACAGGAGGATGATGACCTCAAGCGCGCTGGCCGCGAAGCGCTGCGTGGTGCCGAACACGCGCGCGATCAGGCTGGTCTGCCGGACCACCACCTCGCGCGGCCGCTCGCCCGCCGCGCCGTTGCCCACCGCGCCCGCCGCGCTCTGCACCTGCTCGGCGGTACGGCTGGCACGCTCCAGCGGGCGCAGCAGCTTGCGCAGCTTCACCTGCGCCGCCGAGAGCGTCTGCGGTGCGTTGGCCGCCCAGCTCTGCACCGGCCCCGAAAGCTCGTACCCGCCCAGCCCCACGATCCCCAGCAGCGCCAGCACCACCAGCCCCGAGCCGAACGGCGGCGGGATGCGCAGGCGCGCCATCGCCCGCACCACCGGCCCGAACAGGAAGCTGAGCAGGAGCGCGAACACCAGGGGAAGCAGGAAGGGGCGCGCGAAGTACAGCGTGTAGAGCACCGCCAGCACCGTCAGCGTGGTGACGCCGATCGAGCGCGTGCGCGGGTTGCCGATCGCCCGCCCGGTGCGCTCCAGATTCGGGCGCGGGGCGTCGGGCTCCACGGGGCGCGCCTGCGCGGTGGGGTCCACGTCGGGCGTCAGCACCGACTTGTCGCGCGGAGAGTCTTCGTTCATGCGGGGCCATGGTGGGGATGGAAAGGCCAGCCTTCACCGAACCCTGTGCAGGAGTTGCGCCCCGCGCCGCGAGAGGGCGATGGGCCGGCCTCCGCGCCGCTCCGATGCGCGTCTCCGGCAGCCCGATCGGGCGCAATCCGCACAGGGGGCACGTTCCGTGCATTCGCGCGCCGCCACGGCTTCCTGTTTTCTTGCACCTTGGAGGATCGATGCGTCAGCGAGCCCGTTCCAGGTGGTGGCAGGCCGGAGTGATGGCGCTGGGGATGGCGGTGCTGTCTCCGCACGCGCTCCGGGCGCAGACCGACACGACGGTGACCCAGACGGTGCAGCACGAGGACGAGGACCACGACTTCCCGTGGGGGCTGCTCGGCCTGCTGGGCCTTCTGGGCCTGCTGCCCAAGCGGAAGAAGGACGTGCACGTGCACGAGACGCGGGAAACGTACACGGCCCCGCCGCGCGACCCCATCCCGCCGCGCGACCGCGTCGACCCCAACCCGCCGCCGCCGCGGGTCTGATCGGCACGACCGGACCGGGAGGGCACGCGCGGCGCGTGCCCTCCCGCTCGTTTTCCCCTCTCGTCCATCGGTTTTGCAGGAAGGTATGTGGATGGATCACGGTCCCGAGACGAGCGACCTCCGCGCGAACCCGCGGCGGAGCTTCATCCGCCACACCGCCGGCGTGCCCATCGAGGTGCGCGCGGTGGACGGCGGTGCCCCGCGCACGCAGCAGGGGATCAACGTCAGCAAGGGCGGGCTTTCGTTCATCTCCGACCGGGCGATCCCGCTGGGCAGCACCATCCAGGTCCGCATCGCCGAGGTGGATCCGCCGTTCGAGGCCGAGGCGCGCGTGGTGTGGTGCGCCAGCGAGGGCGACCGCCACTGCATCGGCGTGCAGTTCCTGAGCGCCAACGACGCCTTCCGCGCGCGGATGGTGGAGCAGGTCTGCTCGATCGAGCAGTACCGCCGCGAAATCGAGGAGCGCGAAGGCCGCGTCCTCACCTCGCCCGAGGCCGCGGCGGAGTGGATCGGCCGTTACGCCGGCCGCTTCCCCGACGCCTGATCCTCAAAGAGGAACGGAGATCCCATCCGTGCGACCGAAGTCGGTGCATCTCCTGCTGCTCGCGGCGTCGGCCGCGCTCTCCATCCCCCGTGCCGCCGCGGGACAGGAGGCGGGTCCGCCACGGCCGCTGCCGCAGCTGGCGCAGGAGCTGTTCATGGTGGAGACGGCCTGCACGCAGGACCGGGGCGAGGTGCAGCTGACCGCGCATTCGCGCCTGCAGGACGAGACGAACACGCGGCTGCTGGGCGAGTACGGCGTGACCGACCGGCTCCAGCTCTCCCTCGTCACCCCCGCTGTGGAAGGGAATGGGGATGACGAGGAAAGCGCGTGGGACCTGGGCGTGCTGTACGCCGTGATCCCCGGCCAGAGCCCCGTCGCCGTCTCCGCGGGGCTGGAGATCGACCTGTCGCCGGACGAGGCGCCGTCGTGGGAGCCGGAGGTGGTCGCGGCGCGGCAGTGGGGCCCGGTGCAGGTGCACGCGAGCGTCGCCACCGACCTGCGCTCGCCGGGCGACGGCTTCTCCGGCGGCGTCGCGGCGCTGCTCGACCGGAACAAGGTGACGCCGACGCTGGAGCTCGCGTGGTCGGCGTCCGAGCACGAGTACCTGGTCCCCGGCGTGTTCGTCCACCCGCTCCACCAGCTCGAGGCGGGGTTCGGCCTCCCCCTCTGCCTGGGGTGCACCGCGGACCACCGCCAGGGGCGCGTGATGCTCACCGTCGAGTTCTGACGCCGCGATGAGGTTCCGCCGGCCTCCGCCGATCGAGCCGGGCGACGACGCGACGCTGCCGTACGAGCCGGCCGAGCCGCGGCCGCGCCGCCGGCGCCTCGCGGTCAGGCTGGCGTTCTGGGTGGGGAAGGTGCTGGCCGGGTACTACGTGCTCTGCCTGCTGCTGCTGGTGGTCTACCGCTTCGTTCCGCCGCCCGCCACCGGGGTCGGGCTCCAGCGCCGGCTCGAGGCGTGGGCGGGAGGGCGGGACCTTGCCGAACGCCGCGAATACCGTCCCCTCGCCGAGATCTCGCCGCACCTGCCGCGCGCCGTGGTCGCCGCGGAAGACGGGCGCTTCTGGACGCACCACGGCTTCGACTGGGTGGAGATGCGCCGGGCCCGCCGCGACGCCACCGGGGGCGGGCGGGTGCGCGGCGCGTCGACCATCACCCAGCAGCTGATGAAGAACCTGTTCGGCTGCGCCTGCCGCAATCCGCTCCGCAAGGTGTACGACCTGGCGCTCACGCCCGCGGCCGAGCTGATCCTGGGGAAGCGCCGGATACTGGAGCTGTACCTGAACCACGTGGAGTGGGGAGACGGCGTCTTCGGCGCCGAGGCGGCCGCGCGGCATCACTATCACGTGGGCGCGCGGGAGCTGTCGCGGACGCAGTCGGCCGGGCTGGCGGCGCTCCTCCCCAACCCGCACCAGCGCACCACCGGCAACACTCCCGCCTACCGCCAGCAGATCCTGGAGCGGATGCGGGCGCGGGGATGGTAGTGCGCGCTCCGGACGCGCGGCGCATCGCCGTGCGGCGCGCGTGACTCAATCCAGCTCTGACCCACCTTCGCCGCCCCGGAGATGTCCGGCCCGCGGGCGCGATCAAAATCCCGCTCGCCGTCCCTCTATCTGATCATGCAGGAGATTCCGCACCCAACGCGGAATCTCCCGCTTCCGCTCTTCCTCTCCATCCCGCGCACGAGGAGATTCTGATGAGCAAGCTCAGCGACAAGGTGCCGATCCCACCCAAGGACCTGATGAACACCAACCTTAGCTCGGCCACCGAAGCCACGATGCTGAAGAAGTTCGGCTCGCCGGGAACGCCGAAGCCGGGGTGCGGCCCCGCGTCGGCCGCCATGAAGCCGCGGCTGGTCACCGCGAACGTGGGGCCGTTCAAGGTCACCGGGCTGGTGTTCGCGGTCGAGTCGCTGAAGCAGATCTTCGCCGAGGTGCAGACGAAACACCCCGACGTGTTCAAGGCCGTGAAGACGGCAGGGATGTGGTGCGTGCGGCATCGCAACCACAATTCCTCCAAGCTGTCGAACCACAGCTGGGGAACCACGATCGACCTGTTCTTCGGAACGGCCGTGGTCGATCAGGGGGTGCACCTGACGCACCGCGGCATGCTCCCGCTCTTCCCCATCTTCAACAAGCACGGATGGTACTGGGGCGCCGAGTTCTCGGGAGATTCCGTCGACAGCATGCACTTTGAGCTGAGCGAGGAGACGATCCTCAAGCTCGAGCTCTGATCGGAGACGGAAGCTCAGTCCCCCGCCGCCGCCGGCTCGGCTTCGGGGGCGAGCTCCACGTGCATGCCGTCGGCCAGGCGGCGGAGGAGCGAGGGGTCGCGGGCGAGGTACTGGAAGACGGTGAGCACGCGCTCCTGCGGCACGCCGTTGGGGCGCAGGTGGTTGCGCACGCGGCGCGCGTCCGCCTCCATCTGCGGATTGCGCTGCTTGAAGTGGCGGATGACCGTGCGCTCCGCCTTCGCCGCCTCCAGCAGCGCGCGGTTGCGCCGCCCTCCGACGGCGTCGCGCAGGTTGGCGTCGATCCCCTCGGCGACGTCGATCACGCTCCCCCACCCCTCCACCAGCGCGCGGCGGAGCGCGTCCATCCGTGCCCAGAGTTCCGCTGGCATGTGGCGGCGGGCGACGCGGTCCCACAGCTCGTGCCCGGGAAGGCGCAGCTCGTCGTCGGTGATCGCCAGCCGCTCGCGCGCCTCCGCGATCTCCGTGGGGACGATGCTGGCGCCGAAGCGGGGGAAGACCACCGGCGCGCGGATCCCGAACGCGGCGAAGAGCGGCCGCACCTGCGCGAAGTACGCCGTCTCCGCCGGGCCGCCGACGTACGACAGCGTGGGGAAGACGGAAGATTCGACGACCGGGCGCAGGAAGACGTTGGGGCTGAGCGCCCGCGGATCGGCGGCCACGACGGCGCGCAGGTCGTCGAGCGAGAAGTGCCGCCGCGCGTCCTTCGCCACGAATCCCCCGCCCTCGCGGTACAGCCGCTCGCGCCCGGCGGGACCGTGCCAGAAGACGTTCGTCGCCTCCTCCACCAGCGTGACCTGCGAGGGGTAGCCGGCCGCCGCGAGCGCCGCCGTCTGCTCGGCGACCAGCCGCTCGTGCTCGGCGGCGTGCTCCAGCTCGGCCAGCAGCACGTGCGCGGAGGCCGCCTTCAGCGCCGGATCGGCCGCGTCGGTGACGAAGAGATCGAAATCGGCGAAGAGCGACGCGATCGCGTCCCGGAACGCCGCGCCGATGGTGGCGCCGGGGCGGTACGCGCCTCGAAGCTGCGCGAGCCAGGGCGACGCATCTCCATCTCCCGAAACGACATCGGCGAACTCGTCCAACCTTGCTTCGACGTCCGCGCCCAGCCGCATCTCGCTCATCGGCACGGCCACGGGCGCCGTGGCGGCCACGGCCACGCGGCGCAGCTCGCCCGCGGCATCGACCGCGAAGGCGTGGTTCACCTCGGCGAAGTCGTGGTCTTCCGACGCCGCCCAGAAGACGGGGAGAACGACCACGCCGAGCGCACGCTCCAGCGCCTCGGCCAGGCGCACGGCGGAGAGGATCTTGTGGACGGTGTAGAGCGGGCCGGTGAAGAGGCCGGCCTGCTGCCCGGTGGTCACCATCGCCCCGCCTTCCTCGACGAAGCGGCGGAGGCGCCCGGCGGCGCGCGCGGAGGTCGGCGCCAGCGCGGCGGCGGCGTGCTCGCGCTCGGCGCGGCCGAAGCGGGCCCGCACCTCGGCCAGCTTGGCGCGCCAGGCGGACAGGTCGCGGGGGTTGCCCTCGTAGAAGGCGGCGGCCCGCGGGACGCCGGCCAGGAAATCGTCCACCAGCCGGTTGCCGCGGATCTGCGCGACGTGCAGGTGCAGGCTCAGCGTGCCCTCCGCCGCGGGAGGCCGCATCCGCAATCCATGGTCGTCATCCTCATCCGTTCTCCACCCGCAACATCCGCTCGCGCATTCGTTCGATGCATTTCGTAACGAGATAGGTTACAGACTCGGACGGCGGCGGGCAACCGGTCCCGCTTTCCGTGCGCGTCCCCGGCATCGCGTGAGACCAAGCCGTGTCAGTCCCGCCCCTTGTGGTACGGCTCGCCGCGAAGGATGGTGCCGGCGCGGTAGAGCTGCTCGGCGAGGACCAGGCGCGCGATCTCGTGCGGCAGCGTCATGGCCGAGAGCGAGAGCCGGTGGCGGGCGCGGGCCAGGATCTCGTCCGACAGCCCGTACGCCCCGCCGACGACGAACGCCGCGCCGGGGCTCCCCCGCACCCCCAGCTCGTTCAGCCAGTCGGCCAGCTGCTGCGACGTCCACGGCTTTCCCGTCTCGTGCAGCGCCACGATCTCCACCCCGGCGGGAACGCGCGCCAGCAGCCGCTTCCCCTCCTCGTCGCGCACGCGCGCCGCGTCGCCCGCGCGGCGGAAGGCCTCCTCCTTCACCTCGCCCACGTCCAGCGGAAAGTACCGCCTGGCGCGCGACTCGTACTCGGCGATGAGGTCCGCCGCCTCTCCGCGCGGACGGCCGACGGCCAGCAGCAGCAGCTTCATCGATCGACGTCGGAGGATGGGGAGACGAGGATTCGGCCGGGAGCGGCCAACCTCGTTCGCATCCCCCCGCGATGCAAGGAGGGCGACTCGCGAGGCGGCCCGTCTCCCTCTATCTTCCCCCCGTTCCACGACCCGGCGGAACCTTCCACACTGCACGTTCAGGAGGCACGATGCGGGACCCGCGTGTGTCGGCGATGGCCGACGGGCTGATCGGCTCGGAGATCCTGCGGATCGCGGCCGACGTCCGCGCGATGCTCGCGCAGGGCGCGGAGGTGTGCAACCTGACCGTGGGCGACTTCGCGCCGGCCGAGTTCCCCGCCCCGAAGGAGCTGGTGGACGGGATCGTCGACGCGCTGCGCGCCGGGGAGACGAACTATCCGCCGTCGGACGGGGTGGCGCAGCTGCGCAAGGCCGTGGGCGACTTCTACCGCGACTGGCTGGGGCTGGACTACGGCATCGACTCCATCCTGGTCACCGGCGGCTCGCGGCCGGGGCTTTATGCCTCGTATCTCACCGTGATCGACCCGGGCGACACCGTGGTCTACCCGGTCCCGTCGTGGAACAACAACCACTACGTGCACCTCTCGGGCGCGCACGGGATCCCCGTCTTCTGCCACGCCGGCGACGCGTTCCTTCCCACGCGCGCGGCGCTGGAAGAGGCGGTGCGCGGCGCGCGGATGCTGGTGCTGAACTCGCCGCTGAACCCGTCGGGCACCGCGTTCACCGCCGGGCAGCTGGGGGAGATCTGCGACCTGGTGCTGGAGGAGAACGCCCGCCGCGGCCCGGACGAGCGGCCGCTGTACCTGCTGTACGATTCCGTCTACTGGATGCTGACCTTCGGGGCGACCGAGCACGTGAACCCGGTGTCGCTGCGTCCGGAGATGCGGGATTACACCATCTTCATCGACGGCATCTCCAAGTCGTTCGCCTCCACCGGCGTGCGCGTGGGGTGGATCGTGGGGCCGGCCGACCTGGTGAAGCGGATGGCCAGCCTGGTGGGCCACGTGGGCGCGTGGGCCCCGCGCGCCGAGCAGATCGCCGTCGCGCGGCTGCTGGGGGACCGCGCGGCAATCGAATCGTACCACGACACCATGCTCTCCGAGGTGTTCGCGCGGCTGGAGGCGATCTACGAGGGGCTGCTGGCGCTGCGCGGCCGCGGCTTCCCGGTCGAGGCGGTGATGCCGATGGGCGCCATCTACCTGAGCGCGCGCTTCGAGCTGCACGGCGCCGCGACGCCCGAGGGACAGACGCTGCGCACCAACGACGACATCCGCCACTACCTCCTGGGGGCCGCGGGGATGGCCATCGTCCCCTTCCAGGCGTTCGGGCTCCCCGACGAGAGCGGCTGGTTCCGGCTCTCCGTCGGCGCCGTCTCGCGCGGCGAGATTGCCCCGATGCTGCAGCGGCTGGAGAGCGCCCTCGCCGCGCTGCACTTCGGCACCGCCTCCGCCGCCGCGGCCTGACGGACGTCGCGAACTGCAGGTTGCACGCGGAGAAGCGGGGTAGGCGGGGG
>Ga0326721_10000634_pt1 | contig 10801 bp, 8 predicted proteins | sample SGPome_FD_203951 | JGI IMG/M metagenome (GOLD analysis project Ga0326721, IMG submission 203951) | Soil microbial communities from Southern Great Plains, Lamont, Oklahoma, United States - SGP_1_2016 | ecosystem: Engineered > Artificial ecosystem > Soil microcosm > Unclassified | place: USA...
TGCGGTGCAGGATCCACGGGATCACTCGGCGCCCGACGACCAGCATCAGCGCCACGAAGGCGACCACCTTGCCGATGGTCATGGCGAAGGCGCCGAACAGGCCCCCGGGTCCCGGCGGCGGGGCCTCGCCGCCCAGGATCCCCGACAGGGCCGGCAGCAGCACCAGGGCCAGCACCATGGCCAGGTCCTCGACGATCAGCCAGCCGACCGCGATGCGGCCGCGGTCGGTCTCGATCAGCCGCCGCTCCTGCAGGGCGCGCAGCAGCACCACGGTGGAGGCCACCGACAGGGCCAGGCCGAAGACGATCCCGGCCCCCAGCGTCCAGCCCAGCAGGTGGGCCAGGCCGATCCCCATCGCCGTGGCCGCCAGGATCTGCACGACGGCGCCGGGAATGGCGATCTTGCGCACCGCCATCAGGTCCTTGACCGAGAAGTGCAGCCCCACCCCGAACATCAGCAGGATCACCCCGATCTCGGCCAGCTGCGGGGCCAGCTCCTGGTCGGCGACATAGCCGGGGGTAAACGGGCCGACGACCACGCCGGCCACCAGGTAGCCGACCAGCACCGGCAGCTTCAGGCGGTTGGCGATGGCGCCGAACACGAAGGCCAGGCCCAGGCCGGCGACGATGGTGGCGATCAGCGAGGTATGGTGCAAAGGCGCTCCTTGACGGTCAACGTTTTCGGGCGTAGTCAACCAATATGGGTGAGCCGACCTGGAGCGCCAGATGCCCCACGCCAAAATTCTCCTGCCGGCCCAGTGCCGGGGCGCGCGCGGCCTGCTCAGCTGGTCGCAGGGCGAGCTGGCTGACCGGGCTGGCGTATCGCGCAGCACGGTCAAGGACTTCGAGACCGAGCGCCACGCCCTGCACCATAGCACCGAACGCCTGCTGATCGACGCGCTGGAAGCCGGCGGCGTCGCGCTGATCCCGCCGGGAGGCGGCGAAGGGGCCGAGGCCGGGGCGGGCGTGAGACTGAAGATCGCCAGCTAGAACGCGCGAAGAGGGGCAGGGGCACGTGAACCACGCGATATCGCCGGCGGACTACAAGGACCTGGTGCTGTTCCTGGCCACGGCGGGCATCGTCGCGCCGCTGTTCAAGCGGCTGAAGCTGAACCCGATCCTCGGCTTCCTGATCGCCGGCGTGATCCTGGGACCGTTCGGCCTGGGGGCGCTGAGCCACACCTTCCCGTGGCTGGACTACGTCACCGTCGACAACCCCCAGGAAATCGCCCAGCTGGCCGAGTTCGGGGTGGTGTTCCTGCTGTTCATGATCGGGCTGGAGCTGTCATGGGAGCGGCTGCGCCTGATGCGCAAGCTGGTGTTCGGCCTGGGCGCCCTGCAGATGATCGGCTGTTCGCTGGCCCTGGGGGCGATCGGCATGGCCCTGGGCCAGCCGCCGGTGGCGGCCCTGGCGATCGGCGCGGCCCTGACCCTGTCGTCCACCGCCATCGCCGTGCCGGTGCTGGTCGAGCGCAAGCGGCTGCACGCCGAGGGCGGGCGGGCGACCTTCTCGGTGCTGCTGTTCCAGGACCTGGCGGTTGCCCCGATCCTGATCACCCTGGCGATCCTGGGCCGGGGCGACGGCACGTTCGGCCTGGGCGACCTGGTGGCCCTGGGGCCGGCGGTGATCGGCTTGGGGGTGATCGTGCTGTTCGGCCGCCTGGCGCTGCGGCCGATGATGCGCTCGGTGGCCAAGGCCAAGAGCGAAGAGATGTTCATGGCCGCCTGCCTGCTGGTGATCATCGGCGCGGGGCTGGTGGCGTCGCTGTCGGGCCTGTCGATGGCCCTGGGCGCCTTCGTGGCCGGCATCCTGCTGGCCGAGACCGAGTACCGCCACGAGGTCGAGGTCAAGATCGAGCCGTTCAAGGGCCTGCTGCTCAGCCTGTTCTTCGTGTCGCTGGGCATTCGCCTGGACCTGTCGCTGCTGGTCGCCTCGCCGGCCCTGGTGCTGGGCGTCGCCGTCGGGCTGATCGTGGTCAAGGGCGTGATGATCATGGGGCTGGGGCGGCTGTTCGGCCTGTCGAACCGGGCGTCCATCGAGGCGGCCCTGACCCTGGCGGCCGGCGGCGAGTTCGCCTTCGTGATCCTGGACAACGCCATGGCGGCCAGCGTGGTCTCCGACCGGATCGGCCAGGCCGTGCTGGTGGCCGCGACCCTGACCATGTTCCTGATCCCGCTGCTGTCGGGCCTCGGCGGGCGGCTGGCCAAGAAGGCGGCGGCGCCGGTCAGCGAGGCGCCGGACCTGGTGGGTCTGCACAGCGAGGAGCCGGCCGGCCGGGTGCTGGTGGTCGGCTACGGCCGGGTCGGGCGGCTGGTCGGCGACATGCTGGACCGCCACGACCTGCCCTGGATCGCCATCGACCGCGACCCGAGCTTCGTCCAGCAGGGCCGCCGCGCCGGCCACCGCGTCTATTTCGGCGACGCCTCGCGGGTCGAGCTGCTCGAGCGCTGCGGCCTGGACCACGCCCGGGCGGTGGTGGTGACCATGGACTCGCCGGAAGCGGCCGAGGCGGTGGTGGCCACGGCGCGCGGCCATCGCCCCGACCTGACCATCGTCGCCCGGGCCCGCGACGCCCGCCACGCCGCCCGGCTCTACGAGCTGGGCGCCACCGACGCCGTGCCCGAGACCATCGAGGCCAGCCTGCAGCTGTCGGAAGCCGTGCTGGTCGACATCGGCGTGCCCATGGGCCTGGTCATCGCCTCGATCCACGAACGCCGCGACGAATACCGCAAGGTCCTGAACCGGCCGGACGCCCTGGGCGGGAAGAGGAAGCGGCTGCGGGACGCGGGACGGGTCTAGGGGGCGGTTTTTGTCTTGTTGAGCCGCTGACTTTTGATCCGCTCATCCCGGCGAATGCCGGGACCCAGATGGAATGGCTTCGAGGCTGACGCCAAAGGCTCTGAGCCCTTCCAATCAACCTCACCGCCAAGGGATCTGGGTCCCGGCATTCGCCGGGATGGGCGGATCAGATAAAGTGGGGGTTCAAGAATAGAAAGCCACGCCCAGGCCGCCGCCCTACTGTCCCGCCGAGATCCGCGCGATCATCTTGCGGGCGTTGTCGTTGGCCGGGTCGAGGACCAGCGAGCGGCGGTATTCGGCGATGGCCCCGGCCTTGTCGCCGGTCGCCGCCAGCGCCTCGGCGTAGCTGTCGTGGGCGTTGGCGCTGTCGGGGTGCTGGGCGACATTGTAGCCGAACAGCGCCTTGGCTTCGGCGGGGCGCGGCGCGAACAGCAGGCGGTAGCCCCAGCCGTTGACGCGCTCCTCGGTGAGATGGAGCTCCGGAAAGCGGCGGCGGGCGTCGGCGACCGAGGCGGCGACGTCGGCGTAACGGCTCTGCTCCAGCGCGGCCTCCAGCGCCGCCAGCCCCTTGGGCCGACCGAACAGCGCCTCGTGCGCGGCGTCGGCGGCCGACTGCAGCGCGCCCTCGAGCCCTGCGCGATTGGCCAGCAGAACGATGCCGTAGCCCTTGTCCGGATAGAAATCGCAGTAGCTCGAGAAGCCGAACGTGCCGCCGCCGTGGCGCAGATAGACCTGGCTGTCGGCGGTCTTGGCGATCATCCAGTGGAAGCCGATCGCGCCGGTGTCGGGCGAGCCCCAGGCCGGCTGGTGGGTCAGGGTGACGACGGGATCGCGCGCCGCCAGTTGCGCGGCGAGGTAGCGGGCCATGTCCGCCGTCGAATAGCGCAGCCCGCCGGCCGCGCGGACCACGGGGGCGGTGAGCGCCGGCGTCGCGGGGCCGCTGAGGTCGTACCCCTGTGCGACCAGGGCGGCCGATGGCGCGGCGACGCCCGAGGCCATGCCCAGCGGCCGCTCGACATACTGGGCCAGCAAGGCCTCGTACGGTCGGCCGTAGAGCCGTTCCAGCACGATCCCGACCAGTTGCGAGGCGACGTTGGAGTGGCGCGGCGCCGCACCGGGCGTGTCGACCAGGCTGACCGTGCGCAGGTCGGCCATCAGCGTTTGGGACGTATAGCCGTCGAGGAGCTTGGCGGCGATGAACGGGATCTGTTCCGGCTTGGCGTCGCCGATCGCCTGGCGCCAGTCGGGCAGGTTGTCCGGCAGGGCCGAGGTGGTGTCGACCAGGTCGATCAGCCGCACGGGCCGGTCGCCGCGCGCGAGGTTGTCGTAGCCCGGAGGCAGGTGTTTGCGCACGTCGTCGGAGGCGGCCGCGCGGCCCTCCAGGATCGCGTGGGCCAGCAGCAGGCCGGTGAAGGTCTTGGAGATCGAGCCGATCTCGTAGACGCTGCGCTCGGTCGCCGGCGTGGAGCCGCCGCGCGCGATCAGGCCGGCGTTGTGAAAGCGGGTGCGTCCGCCATGCACGACGGCGGCGGAGATCCCGTCGACGCGGCCCGCCCGCACGAACTCCGCGACGATCGTTCCCACCGGATCCGCCGTCCCGGCCGCGTTCGCCGCACCGGACAGCGCCAGCGGAATCGCCGGCGCCAGGGCGAGCAACTCGCGCCGCGCCAGGCCGCTCGCGCGCGGGGGCAGGCTCAAGGTCGGGGAAGTCCGGGGGATGAAACTCATCAATGAGGTCCGCTGCCGAGGTTCGGACGGCAACCTAGGGGCGATGCGGTCTTCGACATAGTGACATCGGGTTCACCTGCGGAGCACGACCTTCGCCGGAGCTTGCGATCGTCCCGATTTCGTATATAACTGACTCGTCAGTTATATACATCGAGCGCCCGCACCATGCAGACCGGCCAGCCCAAGTGGCGACGACGCAGCGAGGCCCGGCCCGGCGAGATCATCGCCGCGGCGCTGGAGGTGTTTTCCGAAAAGGGCTTCGCCGCCGCGCGGCTGGACGACATCGCCGCCCGCGCCGGGGTCTCCAAGGGGGCGCTCTATCTCTATTTCGAAACCAAGCAGGACCTGTTCCGGGCGGTGGTGCGCGAGACCATCGTCCCCAACCTGGCCACCGTCGCCGGCTTCGTCGCCCAGAGCCCGCTGCCGTTCGGCCACCTGATCCGCCTGGCCTTCGCCCGCGTCGCCGAGGTGATCACCGAGGGCCGGCTGGGCGCGGTGGCCAAGATGGTGATCGGCGAGTCGCGCAACTTCCCGGAGCTGGCCAAGGTCTGGCACGAGGATGTTGTCTCGGTGATGCTGGGGGCGATCAGCGCGGCCGTGGCCGCCGCCCAGGCGCGCGGCGAGGTGCGGCCCGGCGATCCCCAGCTCTACGTGTTCAGCCTGGCCGGGCCCTTGCTGCTGGGCGTGCTGTGGCGCGAGGTGTTCGTGCCGGTCGGGGTCAAGCCGATCGACCTGAAGGCCCTGCTGGCCCAGCACGCCGAGGTCGTCCTGCAGGGCATGCTGGTCAAGCCGGAGGAGGGCGCATGAAGCCGCCGGTCCGCATCGTCCTGGTCGTGGCCGCCGTCGGCCTGGCCGGCTTCGTCGCCTGGCGGCTCTGGGGCCCGGATGCGGCCCATCCCCGGCGGCTGTCGGGCTATGTCGAGGGCGAGACGCTTTATGTCGGCGCCTCGGCGGCCGGTCCGGTCAGCACGGTGTCGGTGCAGCGCGGCCAGCGGGTCGCCGCCGGCCAGCCGCTGTTCGCCCTGGACGCGGCCCAGCTGGTCGCCGCCCGCGACCAGGCCGCCTCCCAGGCCGCCGCCGCCCAGTCCCAGGCCCTGGACGCCGCCAAGGGCCAGCGGCCCGACGAGCTGGCGGTCTACGACGCCCAGCGCGCCGCCGCTGCCGCGGCCCTCGCCGAGGCCCAGGCCGATTACAACCGGGTCGCGCCGCTGGCCGCCAAGGGCATCTACGCCCCCGCCCGCCTCGACCAGGCGCGCGCCGCCCTGAAGACCGCTCAAGCCAATGTCCGCACCGTCGAGCAGCAGCGTCGGGTCGGGACCCTGGGCGCGCGGCCCGACGCCGTCCGCGCCGCCGAAAGCCAGGCCGCGGCGGCCCGCGACCAGCTGGCGGTCGCCCAGAGCCGCCTGGACCAGATCAGCCCCAGGGCCCCGGCCGCCGCCCGGGTGCAGGACGTCTTCTACCAGCCCGGCGAGTGGGTGGCGGCCAACCAGCCGGTGGTGGCCCTGCTGGTCGACGACCGGGTGCGCCTGCGCTTCTACGTGCCTCAGGCCGAGGTCGCGCTCTATCGCCCGGGCACGCGGATCGCCTTCGCCTGCGACGGCTGCGGGGCGGGCCTCGGCGCACGGATCAATTTCGTCAGTCCCCGGGCGGAGTTCACCCCGCCGGTGATCTACAGCCGCGACGCCCGCGACCGGCTGGTGTTCCTGGTCGAGGCCCTGCCGGACCATCCGGCCGACCTGCCGCCCGGCCTGCCGGTCGACGTGGTCCCGCTGAAGGCGGCGGGCCAGTGAGCGCCGCCGACCTGGCCGTCGACGTGCGCGGCCTGGACAAGTCGTACGGCGACAAGCATGTGGTCCAGGACCTGACCATCCAGGTGGGGGCGGGCAAGATCACTGGCTTCCTGGGCCCCAACGGCTCGGGCAAGACCACCACCCTGCGCATGCTGTGCGGCCTGCTGACCCCGGACGACGGCGAGGGGACGGTGCTGGGCCTGGACTTTCGGCGGCGCGCCGAAGCGGTCAAGCGCCAGACCGGCTACATGACCCAGAAGTTCTCGCTCTACGAGGACCTGTCGATCCGCGAGAACCTGGACTTCACGGCCCGGATCTACGGCCTGGACCGCCGTCGGGAGCGGGTGGACGAAGCCCTGGACCGCCTGGGCCTGGCCAACCGCCAGAAACAGCTGGCCGGCAGCCTGTCCGGCGGCTGGAAGCAGCGCCTGGCCCTGGCCGCCTGCGTGCTGCACGAGCCGCGCCTGCTGCTGCTGGACGAACCCACGGCGGGCGTGGACCCCCAGGCAAGAAGGGAGTTCTGGGATGAGATCCACGCCCTGTCGGCCGAGGGCCTGACCGTCATGGTCTCGACCCACTACATGGACGAGGCCGAGCGCTGCCACGACATCGCCTACATCGCCTATGGCAAGCTGATGGCGCGCGGGACCCTGGGCGAGGTGATCGGCCAATCGGGCCTGACGACCTTCCGCGCCGAGGGCCCGGGGGCCGATCGCCTGGGCCGCGAGCTGGCCAGGGCGCCAGGCGTGGCCATGGCCGCGCCGTTCGGCGCCGCCCTGCACGTCAGCGGCCAGGACCGCGCGGCGCTGGAGGCGGCCATCGCCCCCTATCGCAAGCCGCCGCTGACCTGGACCGAGGTCTCGCCCACCCTCGAGGACGTGTTCATCCAGCTGATGGCCTCGTCGAAGGACAACTTCCAATGAGCGCCCCAATGGGCGCCCCAATGGACGCCAAGCCTTCCGATCCGGCGGCGCCCGTCGATCGCGGCCTGTCGCTGAACCGCATCCTGGCGGTGCTGACCAAGGAGTTCATCCAGCTCACCCGCGACCGGCTGACCTATGCGATGATCCTGGTCATGCCGATCGTCCAGCTGCTGCTGTTCGGCTACGCCATCAACAGCGACCCGCGCGACCTGCCCACGGCGGTGCTGGTGCAGGACCATGGACCGATGGCCCGCTCGGCGCTCTCGGCCCTGGCCCACAACGGCTATTTCAAGATCGTCCGCGAGGCCGCCTCGCCCGAGGAACTGGACCAGGCCATCGCCCGGGGCGAGGTGCAGTTCGCCCTGACCATCCCCGCCGACTTCACGCGGCGCGTGGTGCGCGGCGACGACGCCCAGATCCTGGTCGAGGCCGACGCGTCCGACCCCGCCGCCACCGGCGGAGCCATCGCCGCCCTGGCCAACCTTCCGCGCACGGCGCTTTCCCGCGACCTCGTGGGGGCCGCCGGGCGACGGGACGAGGACCCGTTCGAGGTGGTGATCCACCGACGCTACAATCCCGAGGCCATCACCGCCTACAACATCGTGCCCGGCCTGCTGGGCGTGGTGCTGTCCCTGACCCTGGTGATGATGACCTCGCTGGGCATGACCCGCGAATATGAGCGCGGCACCATGGAGAGCCTGCTGGCCACCCCGGCCAAGCCGATCGAGGTGATGATCGGCAAGCTGTCGCCCTATGTGGTGGTCGGCCTGATCCAGACGGTGGTGATCCTGGTCCTGGCGCGGGTGCTGTTCTCGGTGCCGATGGCCGGCGGCTGGGACGCTCTGGCTCTGGGGGTGGTGCTGTTCATCCTCGGGTCGCTGTCGCTGGGCTTCCTGATCTCCACCGTGGCCCGCAACCAGCTGCAGGCCGTGCAGATGTCATTCTTTTACATTCTGCCGTCGATCCTGCTTTCGGGCTTCATGTTCCCGTTCCGGGGCATGCCGGCCTGGGCCCAGGCCCTGGGCAGCGTGATTCCCGTGACCCACTTTCTGAGGGTGGTGCGGGGGTCTTTACTTAAAGGACTGGGGCTTGTGGACCTGTGGACAAGTCTTGCCGCCCTGGCGGTATTTGTCGTGGCGATCGCCGCCGCCGCCATGTCGCGCTACCGCAGGACGCTCGACTGAGGTAGCCGGCGCCCATTGTGCGCTGCGGTGGAGTTCCTGGCCGGACGTGACGTTTTTACGCGCCTCGAAGGGGCAAAACGTGCTCAAGGCCTTGCGCTGCGCGGATTCACGTGCGAACCGGTACCGCGCTGGCGCTTTTTCCGGGACAGTCAGCCGAAACGCTCGGAAGTTGATTCTGCGGGGGCGGTCAGGTGTTCGCGGCGTCGTCTCTAGGGGATGCCGAAACCTGGCGGGTGTTGCTCTGCTGACACTTTCGCGGATCGCGCGCCTTGGTATAACAATGCTCGGTCGGTCTCGGCCGGTGCAGGGCAATAGAGGGCTCTTGATATGAAACTTCAACTCCTGGCGGGGGTGGCTCTGGCCGCGGTGTTCGCCGCTGGCGCCGCTTCGGCCCAAGAGACCGGCTGGTACGGCGCGGTCGACCTTGGCTACCACTGGCCCGAGGGCATCAATACCGAATCCGAGCAGAACGTGCGGGACGGCGCCCCGGCGCACTGGACCTGGGCGACGGATAACGACTGGGCCGGCTTCGTCCGCCTGGGCTACCAGTTCAACCCGAACTGGCGCGCCGAAGTCGAGGGCGGCTATCGCCCCGGCGACCTGCTCAGCGTCCGTGGCAACCCGGTCCGTCAGCAGCCGATCGGCCTCTGCACCCCCGGCGTGACCCGCACCACGGCCGCCCCGAACTGCGGCAGCCCGTCGGGCTCGATCGATTCCTGGTCGCTGATGGTCAACGTCCTGTACGATTTCGCGCCGGACTCGTGGATCAACCCGTTCCTGGGCGCCGGTGTCGGCATCAACCGCCTGGACGTCAGCGCGCTGGGTCAATACAGCGGCGTCGGCCCGGTCACCGCGACCAACCCGGCGATCCAGAACCTGACCGCCGACGACGACGACATCGCCGTCGCCTGGCAAGCCATCGCCGGCGCCTCGATCAAGGCGACCGACAAGCTGAAGGTCGACGTGACCTACCGCTGGTTCGCGACCCAGGATCATGCCTGGCAGACCACCAGCTCGGGCCCGATCAACCCCGGCACGTTCGAGGGCCAGTACAAGGACCAGTCGCTGACCGTCGGTCTGCGGTACTCCTTCGCCGCCCCGCCGCCGCCGCCGCCTCCCCCGCCGCCGCCGCCCCCGCCGCCTCCCCCGCCGCCTCCGCCTCCGCCCCCGCCGCCTCCGCCGGTGGCGCAGTACGAAGCGCGCGAATTCATCGTCTACTTCCCGTTCGATCAGTACGTGCTGACGCCGGAAGCCCAGTCGGTGGTTTCGGAAGCTGCGAACTACGCGACCTCGGGCAAGGCCACCAAGCTGGTGGTTGTCGGTCACACCGACACGTCGGGTTCGCCGAAGTACAACGCCAAGCTCTCGGAGCGTCGTGCGAAGGCCGTGGCTGACGCCCTGGTCGGCGCCGGTGTCGCCGCTGACACCCTGGCCGTTGACTGGAAGGGCGAAAGCGCCCCCGCCGTCGCCACCGGCGACGGTGTGAAGGAACCGCTGAACCGCCGTTCCACGATCTCGATCAACTTCTAAGATCAAGATCGTCACTAAGGTTGAGGGCCCGGCGGCGACGCCGGGCCCTTTTCTTTTGGGCGTTGATCCGCGGGACGCGGCGGTTGGTGCGCCGCTTGAGGCGTCGCGCCCGGGCCATCCTCCCGAAGAAGCCCGCCGTTCGGGCGCATTGGATTGGCAAGCGCCTTTTGGGCGAATCCGCTCCGCGGCCGGATCACTTCTTTGTTGGCCGCGACAGGGCGTCGCAGGCGTCATCGCCTTGATCAGGCAACCCGTTGATCGCGCCCAGCATCTTCCGAGGGACCGGCGTTCGTTCACAGCTTGTTAAGAAAAAACTCGCTTCGGAGGCGCATCTCGTCGTTGACGAGTCATTAGCCACTGTGGCCCCATATGTGGGCTGAGGGGGCTCCTCGGCCACAAGATATAGCGGCTGGACGGGACTTCCCTTTTCCGGAACACGCTGATTGATTATGGATTTTGATCATGAACGGCAGTGAAGCGGCGAAGACGACGGCGATCCCCCAGGCCCGCACCGGCGGCATGAAGGCTGAACGTCCGAAACTGGCGCTGGTGCGCAAGGTCGAGGTCGATCGCTCGCGCGACGCCCTGCTGACCGATTTCGGCAAGACCACGCTGGAAGATCGCTACCTGCTGCCGGGCGAGTCGTACCAGGACATGTTCGCCCGCGTCTCGACGGCCTTCGCCGACGACGCCGACCACGCCCAGCGCGTCTACGACTACATGAGCCAGCTGTGGTTCATGCCGTCGACCCCGGTGCTCAGCAACGGCGGCGCCGAGCGCGGCCTGCCGATCAGCTGCTTCCTGAACGCGGTCAACGACAGCCTGGACGGCATCCTGGGCGTCTGGA
>Ga0326721_10000635_pt1 | contig 10793 bp, 4 predicted proteins | sample SGPome_FD_203951 | JGI IMG/M metagenome (GOLD analysis project Ga0326721, IMG submission 203951) | Soil microbial communities from Southern Great Plains, Lamont, Oklahoma, United States - SGP_1_2016 | ecosystem: Engineered > Artificial ecosystem > Soil microcosm > Unclassified | place: USA...
AGCCGGCCCAGCTCGTCCGGGCCGGTGTCGGGACCGACCGGCACCCCGCAGGCCTGCGACACCGCGTCGTGCACCGTCACCGACCGCCACGGTCCGGACAGGTCGACCTCGACGAACCCCCCGTCCGGACCGGGCCGGCGGGCGACCGGCGAGCCGTGCATCGCGGTGGCGACCTCGCAGACCAGCTCTCGGGTCAGCTCGCGCATGTCGAGGTAGTCGGCGTAGGCCTGGTAGGCCTCCACCGAGGTGAACTCGGGATTGTGGGTGGCGTCGGCGCCCTCGTTGCGGAAGTTGCGGTTGAGCTCGAACACCTTGCCCATTCCCGCCACGCACAGCCGCTTCAGGAACAGCTCCGGCGCGATCCGCAGGTACAGCGTGGCGTCGTAGGCATTGCTGTGGGTGACGAACGGCCGGGCGTTCGCGCCGCCGTGCACGGGTTGCAGCATCGGCGTCTCGACCTCGGCGAAGCCGCGCCGATCCAGCGCCTGGCGCAGCTCCCGGACCGCGACGCTGCGCCTGGCCAGCAGCTGCATCGCCTCGGGATTGACGATCAGCTCGACGTGCCGCAGCCGCGCCCGGGCATCCGGATCGGCCAGGCCGGCATGGCTGTCGGGCAGCGGCCGCAGGCACTTGGCGGCCAGCTGCCAGGCCTGCACCTGCACCGACAGCTCGCCGTGCCGGGAGGTGACGATCTCGCCGGTGACGCTGACGAAGTCGCCCAGATCCACCGTCGAGCGCAGCAACCGGTGCTCGGCCGCGCCCAGGGCAGCGCTGGTGATCATCGCCTGGATGGTGGCTTGCCCGTCCTGCACGGCGGCGAAGGTCAGGCCGCCGAAGTCGCGCAGCGCGCGCACCCGGCCGGCCACCGAGACCACCTGGCCGGTGCGGGCATCGGCAGGCAGCCCGGCGAAGCGCTGCACCAGGCTGGCGACGTCGCAGCTGCGCGGCACCGAAGCCGGATAGGGCTCGCGGCCGGCCTCGACCAGCCGGGCCAGCTTCTCGTGGCGGACCCGCTGCTGCTGGCTCAGCCGCCGCGCCGGCCGGACGCCCTGGCGCGCCGAGCGGTGCTGGGCGGCCACCGCGTCGGCGAACGGCAGCAGCTTGCCGTCCAGCATCACCCGGCCGTCGGAGGACCGTTCGCCGCTGCCTTCGACGGCAGGCAGGAAGCCCTCGGCGATGCCGGCCGCCAGCGCCACCCGGGTCAGGGTGAGCGAGGAGTCGTAGCACAGGTATCGCGGGATCCAGCGGGGCAGGTAGCGGGCGTTGGACCGGTAGAGGCTCTCGATCTGCCAGAACCGGGACGCGAACGTGAGCACCCGGCTGGTCAGCCGCACCACCGGGCCGGCGCCGACCCGCTCGGCGGCGCTGAAGACGCCCCGGAACATGGCAAAGTTCAGCGACAGCTGGCGCACCCCGAGCTCGTCGCGGCAGGCGTCGACCAGGGCGGCGACCATCGCCTCGACGAGGCCGTTCTCCGCCGTCCGGTCCCTGCGCATCAGGTCCAGCGACAGGCCGCGCTTGCCCCACGGCGCCATCGACAGCAGCCCGCGCAACCGGCCGTCGCGGTCCTGGGCCAGCACCGCGACGCACTCGCAGTCGGCCGGGTCCCCGAGCCGGCCCAGCGCCATCGAGAACCCGCGCTCGGTGTCCTCCCCGCGCCAGTCCTCGGCGCGCTGGGCGAGCTCGGCCAGCTGCTCGGGCGTGAGGTCGCCGTGCCGGCGTACCGAGATGGTGTAACCGGCCCGCTGCACCCGGCGCACCGCCTGCCGGACCGGCTGCATGGTGGGGCCCTCGACGGTGAAGGTGTCGACGTCGATGATCGCCTCGTCGCCGATCGGCAGTGCCTTCAGCCCGGCCGCGACGTAGGCCTGGGCGCCTTCCTCGCTCGCCGACAGCACCGCCGGGAACCAGCCGAACGTCCGGGCCTCGGCCAGCCAGGCGGCGATCGCGGCCGGCCAGGCCGCGGGCGGCCCGATCGGGTCGGCGCTGGCCAGGCTGACGTTGGCCAGCACCCGGTAGGTGACGGCGGCGGTCTGGCCGGGCGCGAAGATCACCGACTTGTCGTGCCTGGTCGCGAAGTAGCCGAGCGAATCGCGGTGGCCGGCCTGCAGCAGCAGCCGGCGCACCTCGAGCTCGTCCTGCGCGGTCAGGTAGGCCTTGGCGCGGGCCGAGCGCAGGAAGATCACCGCGGCCAGGACCAGCGAGAGGGCCGACAGCAGGCCAGACAGCGCCGCGATCCAGTGGTGGCCGTGCTGTCCGTGCCAGCCCACCTCGGTGGCGCTCGGCTCCACACCGAAGGACACCCGGACCGCCCAGACCAGCCGCCGCCCGAGTCCGGTCAGGGTGTCCGGGAAGCTCAGCGTCAGGGCCAGCGTGACGCTGACCGAGATGATCAGGCCGGCGGCCAGGACGGTCAGCGCCCGCCACCGGGCGCCCGGTTCGAGCCGGGAGGTGAAGGCGCCCCGGCTGCGCCAGAGCAGCACCACCAGCAGCACCGTCAGCGGCAGGTTTACCACCAGCTCGGCCGCTTCGATCGGCCGGATCTGGCGCGCCTCGGTGCGGTTGAGGGCCAGCTGGAGCACTGCGCCCAGCAGCACCAGGGCAGCCAGGCCCTGGAAGGCCAGCAGCAGCCACAGCGAGACCTTCATCCGGCGCCGGACCGCGCCCCCGACCACGAACAGCAGCACCGTGGAGAACAGGCTCGGCCCGACCGGCAGGTTGACCAGGCCGAACAGGTCGTCGATCCAGCGAACCCAGCGGATCGGGCGAAGGATCAGGCTGACCAGCGACCAGAAGCCGCCCAGCACGATGACCCGGCCGGCCAGCGCCACGAACTCATCCCGCCAGCCGGTGACCACCGGCGGCTGCGGCGGCTCGGCCGGTGCTGCCATTGGACCCGCCACGGCCTCGCTCAGCACCACGCCCCTTTGTCCAACCCTCCAGCTACGGCGGCGGGCGGACGCCCGCGATCTGCGAACCAGTGCAGACGGTACGTCAGTGGGGGAGCTGAGCGCTCAGGGCCGGCCGCCGGGAGCCAGCAGAGCTGGCGTGGGGACCAGAACAACGAGCAGCTGCAACGGCGAGGCGAAGGACTGGCCGGTTCACGGATCGCTGGGAAAGATTCTTTCGGCGCCGATGGCCCATACCGTCGCTATTACAGCGACGGCGAGGATCGCCCAGACGAGCACCCAGATCCAGCTGAGCGACCTGCGACCACCCGGTTCATGAACCGGCGGCATCGGTGGGTGACCGGTCATCCGGAGCGTGCCTTGAGCGGGCTGATCTCGCCGGTATGGCACCCGCGGTCGCCGGCCTGGCTCCGGTGGCTGATCAGCATCCGGCAAGGGTAGATCGCGCACCGGCGTCCTTCGCCAGTTGTAGCGTCTGACCATGGCATCCGGCTTCTGGTCCGACGTCGATCAGTACCTAGTCCGCTACGGCGGCACGTTCACCCCCGAGATCATCGCGCGCGCCGAGGGCAGCTTTCTGTTCACCGAGAGCGGCCGGAAGATCCTGGACTTCACGTCCGGCCAGATGAGCGCGATCCTCGGCCACTCCCATCCCGAGATCGTGGCCACGGTGCGCCAGCAGATCGGCACGCTGGACCACCTGTTCAGCGGCATGCTCTCGCGTCCGGTCGTGGAGTTGGCGCGCCGGCTGGCCGAGTCGCTGCCGGCGCCGCTGACCAAGACCCTGCTGCTCACCACCGGCGCGGAGGCGAACGAGGCCGCGTTGCGGATGGCCAAGCTGGTCACCGGCAAGCACGAGGTCGTCTCGTTCGCCGGATCCTGGCACGGCATGACCGCAGGCGCGGCGGCGGCCACCTACAGCGCCGGGCGGCACGGCTACGGCGCCACCGTCGGCAACCTCGCGATCCCGACCCCGAACAGCTACCGTCCGGACTTCGTCACCCCGGACGGTGAACTGGATTGGCAACGGCAGCTGGACTGGGCCTTCGGCCTGGTCGACGCCCAGTCGGTGGGCAGCCTCGCCGCCTGCCTGGTGGAGCCGATCCTCAGCTCCGGCGGGGTGATCGATCCACCGGTCGGCTACCTCGCGGCGTTGAAGCGCAAGTGCGAGGAACGGGGCATGCTGCTGATCCTGGACGAGGCACAGACCGGGCTGTGCCGCACCGGCGCCTGGTACGCCTTCGAGCGGGACGGCGTCGTCCCGGACCTCATCACGCTGTCCAAGACCCTGGGCGCGGGGCTGCCGCTGGCCGCGGTCATCACCTCAGCCGCCATCGAGGAGGAGGCGCACCGGCGCGGCTACCTGTTCTACACCACCCATGTGTCCGATCCGCTGGTCGCGGCGGTCGGCAACACCGTGCTGGACGTGGCCCAACGGGAGCGGTTGGACGAGCGGGCCCGCAAGCTCGGCGCGCTCCTGCGGGACGGCCTGCTGGCCGTGCAGGACCGGCACGCTGTCGTCGGAGACGTCCGCGGCCGGGGCCTGCTGCAGGGTGTCGAGCTGGTGACCGACCGGGCGACCAAGGCAGGCTCGGACCAGCTCGGCGCCCTGGTGACTCGGCGCTGCCTGGAGCTGGGGCTGCACATGAACGTGGTGCAGCTGCCCGGGATGGGCGGCACGTTCCGGATCGCGCCGCCGCTGACCAGCACCGAGGACGAGATCGCGCTCGGCGTCGAGATCCTCGACCAGGCGATCGGCGAGGTTGCCAGCAAGCTGCACGGCTGACAGCCGCGACACTGACAGAGGCGGGGTGTTCCGGGCTGCGGTTGTACCGTGGGGCGGGTGAGCATCGCACCCCTGCCGACGGTTGAGCTCGAAGATCGGTTCGCCCGCGAGCTGGCCGAGCTGGCGGTTCCGTGGCAGGCCGAGCAGGCGCCTGACCCGCGGCTGCTGGTGCTCAACGAGCCGCTGGCCGCCGAGCTGGGCCTGGATCCCGGCTGGCTGCGCGGCCCCGACGGCCTGCGGTTCCTGGTCGGCAACCTGGTGCCCAGCGGAGCGACTCCGGTGGCCCAGGCGTATGCCGGCCACCAGTTCGGCGGGTTCACTCCGCGGCTGGGCGACGGGCGCGCGCTCTTGCTGGGCGAGGTTGTCAGCGCGGATGGGCAGCGTCGCGACCTGCACCTGAAGGGATCGGGACGCACCCCGTTCGCGCGCGGCGGGGACGGCCTGGCCGCGGTCGGTCCGATGCTGCGCGAGTACGTGATCAGCGAGGCGATGCAGGCGCTGGGCGTGCCGACGACCCGCTCCCTCGCGGTGGTGGCGACCGGCCGCCCGGTGCGGCGGGAGACCATGCTGCCGGGAGCGGTGCTGGCGCGGGTGGCCAGCAGCCACCTCCGGGTGGGCAGTTTCCAGTACGCCGCCCTGACCGGGGACCTGGACCTGCTGCGGCGGCTGGCCGATCACGCCATCAGCCGGCATCACCCCGCCGCCGCGGACGCGCCGAACCGCTACCTGGCCCTGTTCGAGGCCGTGGTCGCCGCCCAGGCGTCGCTGGTGGCGCGGTGGATGCTCGTCGGGTTCGTCCACGGCGTGATGAACACCGACAACATGACGATCTCCGGTGAGACCATCGACTACGGCCCGTGCGCCTTCCTGGACGCCTTCGATCAAGCCACCGTCTTCAGCTCGATCGACGCGGGCGGGCGTTATGCCTACGGCAACCAGCCGGCGGCCGCTCAGTGGAACCTCGCTCGGCTGGCCGAGGCGCTGCTGCCGCTGTTCGATGACGACGAGGAGCGGGCGATCGCCCTCGCGGTAGCGGCGCTCGAACGGTTCCGCGAGCGGTACGCCGCCGCCTGGTCAGCCGGCATGCGCGCCAAGCTCGGACTGCCGTCCGGCGTCGAGGACGCCGAGGCGACCGCGCTGGCAGACGAGCTGGTCGCGCTGTTGCAGGCCAACCACGTCGACTACACGGCGTTCCTCCGCGGGCTGGGCACGGCCGCCCGGGGCGACCCCGAGCCGGTCCGCGCGCTGGTCCTCGATCTCGCGGGGGTCGACAGCTGGCTGCGGCGCTGGCGTGCGCTCGGGCCGGACGGGCAGGCCATGGACCGGGTGAATCCCGTCTACATCCCGCGCAATCATCTGGTCGAGCAGGCTCTCGCCGCCGCGGTCGGCGGCGACCTCGACCCGCTGGAACGGCTGCTCGAGGCGGTGACCGGGCCGTTCGACCAGCGTCCGGGCCTGGAGCGCTATGCCCGACCCGCTCCGGAGGACTTCGGCTCGTACGTGACCTTCTGCGGCACCTGAATAACAGCGAAGATCTTGGCATGAGTCGTTCGGAGTTCTTCACGCGCGCGGCGGCTCATTATCTGGACCTACTCGATGCCGAATCGGTGACGCAACAGATCAACGACGCTGTGGCCGCGCTGGCTGGCCTCGATGACACCGCCGAGCACGCTGTCACGGCAGGCCGGCAGGTCCTGGCGTCGACGCCGGAATGGTGATCCGGCGCGGCGACATCTACTGGGCAGACCTGGGGAGCCCGTCGGTTCTCGCTCTGCCAAAGCGTCGGCCAGTCTTGGTGATGTCAGCAGACACGTATGACCGAACGTGCCGGAGCGCTGGCCCTAGCCCTGGTGCGCGAGGTCGATCGAGGCCTGCGACGCGTCCTGGACCTCTAGCAAGCTCGCACACGTAACCGGATGGCTAGACAACCGAGGGTTGACGATAGGCATGTCGTCAACCTATGGTTGTCGGATGACAGAGCCAACCCAGATGGGCAGCCCGGTCCGGCTGGACGACCTGATCGCCGCCATCAAGAAGGTGCATACCGAACCACTGGATCAACTCGCCGACGCGGTGCTGGCCGCCCAGCACATCGACGAGGTGGCTGACCACCTGATCGGCCATTTCGTGGATCAGGCCCGGCGCTCAGGCGCGTCCTGGACCGACATCGGCCGGAGCATGGGGGTCACCAAGCAGGCGGCGCAGAAGCGCTTCGTGCCCAAGGCCGGAGCGCCGGACCTCGATGCGAGCCAGGGCTTCAGCCGGTTCACCCAGCGGGCCAGGAACGTCGTGATGGCCGCCCAGAACGAGGCACGGGCCGCGGGCAACGACACCATCCAGACCGAGCACCTGATCCTGGGGCTGCTCACCGAGCCGCAGGCGATCGCGGCCACCGTCCTTCGTGGCCAGGGCGCGTCGCTGGAGGCGGTGCGATCTGCGGTCGTGGCCACGCTGCCGCCGTCGGCTGCCACCGTGCCCGACCTCGTCCCGTACAGCACCGAGGCACGCAAGGCCCTGGAGCTGACCTTCCGCGAAGCGCTCCGGCTGGGCCACAACTACATCGGCACCGAGCACATCCTGCTTGCCCTGCTGGAACACGAAGCCGGCTCAGGACCCTTGACCGAGCTCGGGCTCGAGAAAGCCCAGGTGGAAGCGGCCGTCCTCTCGATGATCGGCGTCTTCCACATCGCTCCCAACACCGGCGACTAGCGGGCCCGGCAGCGGCCCCGGCCCGGTGCTCACGGCGTTCACCGCGCGCCGGGCCGTGCGGCGCTACGGTGACAACCGATCTGCTGGCGCCTGAAAGGGCTGGGGCTCACATGGCATGCATACGACGCGGCCGGGCTCGGGCGCGAGGGTGAGCGGCGCGCCGGCAGGAGATGAGCTGGCCCGGCGGCTCGGCACGTTCGACGCCGTGGTGATCGGCCTGGGGTCGATGGTGGGCGCGGGCGTCTTCGCCGCGTTCACCCCTGCCGCCCAGGCAGCGGGCGGCGGCCTGCTGGTCGGGTTGGCGATCGCGGCGCTGGTCGCCTTCTGCAACGCCACCTCGTCGGCGCAACTGGCGGCGCAGTACCCCACGTCCGGGGGGACCTACGTCTACGGGCGGGAGCGGCTGGGGGACTGGTGCGGCTTCCTCGCCGGCTGGGGCTTCGTGATCGGCAAGACCGCCAGCTGCGCGGCGATGGCGCTGACATTCGCCTCCTACGCGGCGCCGGACGGCTGGACGCGGCCGGTCGCGGTCGTGGCCGTGCTTGCGCTGGCCGGGGTCAACTACCGGGGCGTGACCCGCACCGCGCGGCTGGCGAGGGTGATCGTCACGGTGGTGCTTGCCGCGCTGGCCGTGGTGGTGGCGGCGGCGCTGGCGGGTGGGCAGGCGCGGGCCGACCGGCTCGGCGGCTGGGGCGACGTTCTCGGCAGCGGCCCGTACGGCATCCTGCAGTCCGCCGGGTTGCTGTTCTTCGCCTTCGCCGGGTACGCCCGGGTAGCGACGATGGGCGAGGAGGTCAAGGATCCGAGGCGGACGATCCCGCGGGCCATCGCCGCAGCCCTGGGTATCGCGCTGGTCGTCTATGCGGTGGTCGCGGTGTCGATCCTGTCCGTGCTCGGCGCCGCCGGCGTGGCCGCCGGCGCCGCTCCGCTGGCCGCTGCCGTGCACGCCGGGACCTGGTCGGCGGCCGGGCCTGTGGTGCGCCTGGGCGGCGCGGCCGCCTGCCTGGGAGCGCTACTCGCCCTGCTCGCCGGCATTGGGCGGACCAGCCTGGCGATGGCCCGCAACGGCGACCTGCCGCGCTGGCTGGCCGCCGTGCATCCGCGCCACCTCGTCCCGCACCACGCCGAGGCAGCCCTCGGGGTGGCCGTGAGCGTCATCGTCCTGACGGCTGACCTGCGAGGCGCCATCGGCTTCTCCTCGTTCGGCGTCCTGCTCTACTACCTTGTCGCCAACCTCGCCGCCTGGACGCAGACCGGCGCCGACCGGCGGTATCCGAAGGCGCTGCAGGCGGCCGGCGCGCTCGGCTGCGTCGTCCTGGTCGTGACCCTGCCCCTGTCCTCGATCATCGGAGGGCTGGTGGTCTACCTGCTCGGCGTGCTGTACCGGCTGCGCCTGCTGCGCCGCTCCGCGTCGTCCTTGACCTGACGTCAGTCAGAACTGGACGAGCCCCTCGCAGCCAGCTCCCACGGCGCATCGGGTCGGGGCGCGCCGGGCAGGTATCTCAACTTCCTCTCAAGTTGCCGGTGTGCCACTTGCCGTGCCGCGACTGCAACCCCTAAGTTGAGGACCCGCGCCCAGACCGGCGCTGTCCGTGCGGCTCGCCGAATCCTGCCCCGCACGTCACACGCTTTCGAAACACGCTCGGCAGGAGCGGGGGAACCAAACGTGACGGTCGCTCGCGCGACCTAGGGGTGAAGCCGCGTGGCCGCGGCCGGGCATCTCCCGCCCGAACCCGACAGCTCACCCCGCAGGCGTGAGGAGAGGATCTCCCTTGCTCCGTCATGCCCCCATGGCAGCAAAGCACACGCCCGCGCGCCGGGCACATCGAGGAATCGCCCGGCAGGCCGGCCGGCCCCGGCCGTCCGCTGCGGGCTGGCGGCAGGGCCTTCGGCTGGGCCTGGCCGCGCTGACCTGCGTGACCGCCGTCATCGCCAGCAATGTGGTCCTGAGATCGACCGCCTCGGCCGGCGAGGAGGTCCAGAACGGGACCTTCGAGACCAGCACCAGCGGCTGGCTCGCCACCCCGAAGGACGACGGGACGGCGCCCGTGGCGCTGGCCCGGGTCGCCGGCGGGCACACCGGCAGCTATGCCGCTCGGGTGTCCAACACCTCGGCTGCCACCGCCACCACAGTCCTCAACGACTCGCCGAACAGCGTCACCAGCACCACCGCGGGTGTGACCTATCGCGCGACGGCCTGGCTGCGCGCGAGCCAGGCCAACACCTCCCTGGTGCTGCGCCTGCTCCAGTTCGACGCCAGCGACGTGCTGACCTCGAGCAAGCAGAGCTCCTACTGGGCCACCGACACGCTCTGGCACAAGCTGACCGTGGACCTACCGGCCTCCCGCGCAGGGGCCAGCATCGACGTCAACGCGCTCGCCTGGGATCTCGGGCCCGGCAAGTCCTTCCTGGTCGACGACGTCAGCGTCGTGCCGCTCGCGACGACGACTCCGGTTCCGGTCACCGCGGCTTCCGGGGTGCTGCCAGCGCAGGGCGCCGGCGCGCTGTTCGGCTACTACCAGGCAGGCGGCGCGGATCCCCGCCCCATGGAAACCAAGATCGGACGCAAGTTCGACCTGATCCACCACTTCAAGGACTTCGACGCCACCAACAACATGTGGCCGACGTCGGCGATGCTCTCGCAGGCCGCCGAGGGCCGGACCATCCACGTCGGCTGGGAGCTGGTGTCCTACGACGGCGGCTACGACTCGGCCTTGCAGCCGGCGCCGGGGGCGTCGTCCACCGACCGCAGCGGGCACGTCCAGAAGACCTGGACCTACCGGCAGGTCACCAGCGGCTCGCTGGACCGCTACCTCGACGCGGTGGCGGCCAAGGTGAAGGCCACCCCGTCGTACAAGTTCATCGTCGATATCGACCCCGAGACCGACGACCGGCCCGACGTCGGCGGCACCGCCAAGATCCGCGCGGCCGCCGGCACCCGGACCGACTACGCGGCGGCCTACCGCCACATCGTCGACCGGTTCCGGGCCCGGGGCGTCACCAACGTGCTGTGGGCGTGGACCATGTCGGGCTGGACCGCATCCGACCCGAGCAAGGCCTGGTCCCTGCAGCAGCTCTGGCCCGGTCCCAACTACGTCAACCTCATCATGTGGGATCCCTACAACCACGACCCGTCCCGCTGGCGCACCTTCAGCCAGATCGTCGCGCCGTTCTACAACGCGATCCGGGGTGGGTTGCTGGACCCGGTCGACGCGACCGCCAAGAAACTGCCGCTAGGCCTGGGTGAGTACGGCTGCGTCGCCGACCCGCGCCGGCCAGCCTGGTTGCAGGCAATTCCCAGCCAGGCCCGGACGTTCCCCGGTCTGGTTTCGCTGGGCTATTTCAACAGCGGCAGCTGGGGATCGCTCGGTACCGACACCACGTCCATA
>Ga0326721_10000636_pt1 | contig 10784 bp, 9 predicted proteins | sample SGPome_FD_203951 | JGI IMG/M metagenome (GOLD analysis project Ga0326721, IMG submission 203951) | Soil microbial communities from Southern Great Plains, Lamont, Oklahoma, United States - SGP_1_2016 | ecosystem: Engineered > Artificial ecosystem > Soil microcosm > Unclassified | place: USA...
ACTGGGCGATCCATCCGGGCGGGCGGAGCATCCTCGACAGGATCCAGGAGCGCATGCACCTCAGCGACACGCAGCTGCGCCCGGCCCGTGAGGTGCTGCGCCAGAACGGCAACATGTCGAGCGCGACGATCCTGTTCGTCCTGAAACGGATCCTCGAAGAGGAGGGGGCGCAGCGGGGCGACCGAGTAGCGGCGATGGCATTCGGGCCCGGACTCACGGCCGAGAGCGCCCTGATGACCGTCGAGGCGCCCCGCGACGACGATGCCTGACCTGTCGGTGCGCGCCGCCGAGGCGGTCGAGCTGATGGACGATCCCGATGCCGACCTGCGGATGCTGGAGCAGACCTATCGCCGATTCCAGCTCGTCAACGCGGTCGTCTCGCGTCCCGGGCTGATCTATCGTCGCGACGTTCGCCCGCGCGCCCGCGGCCATCGCGTGCGCATCCTCGATGTCGGAGCGGGCGGTGGCGACCTGTGCCGGTCATTGGCGGCGCGTCTGCGCCGCGATGGGCTCGCCGCGCAGATCACCGCACTCGACCCCGATGAACGGGCGATGCGCTGGGCCGAGACGCACGACGACGGAGCCGGTGCGCGATACCGCCGGGAGCGGACGGGTGACCTGGTGGCCGCGGGGGAGCAGTTCGACATCGTGCTGTCGAATCATCTGCTGCATCACCTGGGGCCCGATGAGGTCTCGGCTCTGCTTACGGAATCGGAGCGGATCGTCGCGCCGGGCGGGCTGGTGGTGCACCACGACATCGCCCGCAGCCCCACCGCCTACCGGCTCTATGCCGCGGGCACGGCGCCCTTCGCCGGCAACCTGCTGGCGGGTTCCTTCATCCGCACGGATGGGCTCCTCAGCATCCGACGTTCGTACACGGTCGCTGAGCTCGCGGATATCGCGCCGGTCGGGTGGGAGGCGCGTCAGGGCTTCCCCTATCGGGTGCAGCTGCGGTGGGAGCATCCGGACCCCCGACCATGACGCACGAAGGTCCGGCCGCGAGAACGCGACCGGACCTTCGATGTGAGGCGTGATCAGAAGTTGATCATGTGACCCGCGAGGCCGTGGAAGCCCTCCTGCAGGGCCTCCGAGAGCGTCGGGTGGGTGTGCACGTTGCGGGCCAGCTCGAGAGCGGTGAGGTCCCACTTCTGAGCCAGCGTCAGTTCGGGCAGCAGCTCGGAGACATCGGGGCCGATCATGTGGGCGCCGATGAGCTCGAGGTGCTCGGCATCCGCGATGAGCTTGACGAAGCCGACCGGCTCGCCCAGACCGTGCGCCTTGCCGTTCGCCATGAACGGGAAGCTGACGACCTTGATGTCGCGCCCCTCGTCCTTCGCCTGCTGCTCGGTGAGACCGAACGAGGCGACCTGGGGCGAGCAGAACGTCGCGCGCGGCATCATGCGGTAGTCGCCCAGCGTCTGGGTCTCCGCGCCACCGATGGTCTCGGCGGCGACGACGGCCTGAGCCTCGGCGACGTGTGCGAGCTGCAGCTTCGCGGTGACGTCGCCGATCGCGTAGATGCCTTCGACGTTGGTGCGCATGTGGTCGTCGATGTCGATCGCGCCGCGCTCGGTGAGCGTGACACCCGTCTTGTCGAGACCGAAGTTCTCGATGTTCGGGGCGAAGCCGACTGACATGAGAACCTTGTCGGCCTCGATCGAGCTCTGCTGCCCGTCTTTGGCGGTGTAGGTGACGGTGACGGAGGAACCGTTGTCGACGACCGTCTCGACCTTGGTGGAGGTCAGGATGTCGACGCCGTAGTTCTTGTACTGCTTGGTGATCTCCTTCGACACGTCGGCGTCCTCGTTGGGGAGCGCGCGGTCGAGGAATTCGATGATGGTGACCTTGACGCCGTAGTTCGTCATCACATAGGCGAACTCCATGCCGATGGCACCGGCGCCGACGATGACGATCGACTTAGGCAGCTCACGGCTCATGATCTGCTCTTCGTACGTCACGACGTTGTCGCTGAGCTGCACGCCCGGGAGCAGGCGCACCCGCGAGCCGGTGGCGATGATCGCATTGTCGAAGGTGACCTCTTCGGTCGAACCGTCGGACTTGGCGACCGAGATCGCCTTCGGGCCCGTGAACGTGCCGCGGCCGTCGTACTCGGTGACCTTGTTCTTCTTCATCAGGAAGTGGATGCCCTTGACGCGGCCGTCGGCGACGACGCGGCTGCGATCGAAGGCCTTGCCGTAGTCGATCGTGAACTCACCGGAGATACCGAAGAAATCGGCCTTGTGGTTCAGCGTGTGCGCGAGCTCCGCGTTCTTGAGGAGGGCCTTGGAGGGGATGCAGCCCACGTTGAGGCAGACACCACCCCAGTACTTCTCCTCGATGATGGCGGTGGACAGGCCGAGCTGCGCGCTGCGAACCGCAGCGACGTATCCACCAGGACCTGCACCGAGGATGACGACGTCGTAATGAGGCATGCGTCAAGCCTATCGCTCTGAGGACGAGTCGGAATCGGCTCCGCCCGCCTTCCGCCGCGAGCGTACGAGCAGCCAGATGGCTGCCCCGAGACCTCCGACGAAGACCACGATGCCGAGGATCGTGAACGGCCAGACCAGCCCCGACGGGGACGAGACGGCAGGCGCCTCGGTGGCGGTTGTCGTGGGCGACGGGGCGATCTCGTCGAGAGGCGCTCCGGTGGGCGCTGCCGACTCCGAGGCGTTCGGCTCGGCGGTCGGAGTCGAGACCGTGCTGTTGGTGACGGAGAAGAAGTACTCGCCGGACGTCGGATGCCCGTCGCTCGAGACCACCTTCCAGATCACGTGATACGTGCCGGCCGCGGCTTCGGCGACGAGCGGCTGCGTGACGACCGATCCCGCGGTGACGGCGGCGCCATCGGTGACGGATACGCCATCGGCATCCGTCACGACCATCTCGGTCGCGCCCTCGCCGGTGATCAGCTCGGCGCTGAAGGTGAGAGTGATCTCGCCGGGAAGCGTGTCAATGGTCGCGTCGGCCTCGGGGGAGGAGGAGACCAGGGCGTCGTGAGCCGATGCCGAGACGGGGGAGAAGAGGACGAGGAAGGCCGCGAGGAGCGCCGTGGCGAGGGCGACGGGGGCGGCGGAACGTCTGATTGCTGTGGTCTGCACGTGTACAGCCTAAGAATCTCCGGTGTGGGATGGCTGAGTGTGAATCCGGCTCCCGCGAGGGTCGTCGTATCCGTTAGTCTGGACGATCAGGAGGGCAACGTGACAGACAGCGAAAGCCGATCAGCCGGAGACGCGGCAATTCATCGTTCCGGCGAGCAAAAACACGACGTGACACAGACGTTCGGGCACGATTCCGATCTGTCATTCGTGCCGTTCGGCGTGGAACTGACCGACGTGGAGCAGTCCGCGATCGCAGCACTGCCCTCGGGCTCTGCGCTGCTGCTCGTGCGCTCCGGTGCGCTCGCAGGTGCTCGCTACCTGCTCGACACCGACGTGACGACCGTGGGTCGTCACCCCGAAGCCGACATCTTCTTCGACGACGTGACGGTCTCTCGCCGTCACGCCGAGGTCACCCGCACCGGAACCGCATTCGAGATCATCGATCAGCGCTCGCTCAACGGCACCTACGTCAATGGGGAGCGGTTCGACCGCAGCCCGCTGATCGACGGCTCCGAGGTGCGCGTCGGAAAGTTCCGGATGAACTTCTTCGCCTCCCCGCTCGACCGCGTCGCGGCCGGCGAGTGATGGCGGCTTCCCCCGCCCGTGAACGCCCGGCGTCCGCGGGCCTTCTGAGCATCGGTCAGGTGCTCGCGCGTCTCACGCCCGAGTTCCCCGACCTGACCTCCAGCAAGCTGCGGTTCCTCGAAGTGCAGGGAATCGTCACCCCCTCTCGCACCGAGTCGGGCTATCGCAAGTTCTCCAACGCCGACATCGAGCGGCTCCGTCTGGGGCTCACCCTCCAGCGCGACCACTACCTTCCCCTGAGCGTGATCCGTGATCAGCTCGATGCCGCCGGATCCGAGGCCACGGGCTTCGCACCGCCGCCCTCGATCACTCCGACGCCGCGTCGCTACCGTCGCGATGAGCTGCTGGCTGCGGCCGGTGCCGGCCCCCAGATCCTCAACGACGCGATCAGCACCGGAGTGATCACGGCCCAGGAGAGCTACCCCGAAGTCACCGTGGCGCTCCTGCGCGGCCTCGTCGCGCTCGACCGTCACGGGATCGAACCCCGCCACCTCCGTTCGCTGCGCCAGGGCGCCGAGCGCGAGGTCGCACTGATCGAGTCCTCGTTGTCCGGACTCCTGCGGCGCACCGACAACGCGTCGCGCGCCAAGGCGAGCGAACTGGCCCCCGAACTGGCCTCGAAGATCGACGAAGTCCGCGGTCTTTTCATCAAGGACGCGCTTGCGCGCGTGCTTTCGTAACGAACTGATTGCGACACACCTTCGCCGCATGGCGGATGTCATTGCTGCTCCCCGGGCACTGCTCTACCGTGGAGGTAACCGTTCCAGGGAGGATTTGAAATGAATGCGGATGAGCTCACAGGCGACCCGCGGTTCGTACCCGAACTCCTCTTCACCGACGGACTTCCGGCGATGGACGACGAGGTCGGCTATCGCGGTGCTGTCGCCGCGCGTGCGGCCGGCATCACCTACCGCCAGCTCGACTACTGGGCTCGCACCGAACTCGTCGAACCGACGGTGCGCGGCGCCAGCGGCTCCGGTTCGCAGCGACTGTACGGCTTCCGCGACATCCTGGTCCTGAAGCTCGTCAAGAGCCTGCTCGACACCGGCATCTCGCTGCAGCAGATCCGCACCGCCGTCGAAGAGCTTCGCCGCGCGGGCATCCGCGATCTCGCAGGAACCACGCTCATGAGCGACGGAGCGTCCGTGTACCTGTGCACCTCGAACGACGAGGTCATCGACCTCGTCAGCCGTGGGCAGGGCGTCTTCGGCATCGCCGTCGGCAAGGTGCTCCGCGAGGTCGAATCGACGCTGGTGCAGTTCGACGCCACCGCTCCCGACCCCGTCGACGAGCTGGCGAACCGCCGGGCCAAGCGCTCCGCCTGAGTTCCGCCCGATCTTCACGAAGAACGGCCACCCTCGAATGAGGATGGCCGTTTCTTGTGCGACGTGTCGTGCCGGTCAGGCCTGCGGGCCGCTCTCGGCCACAGCGATGCGTCCGGTGCGGATGATGCGGTCGAGCAGCTGATCGAAGTCGGCCGCGAGCTCCTGAGCGGAGTCGCCGGGCCAGATGTGCAGCGGCTTGGCGGCACCCTGAGCCTGCTGGAGCGAGGTGCGCTCGGGAAGCTGGGGGGAGAGTACGAGCGGCCCGAACATGTCGCGCAGCTCTTTGATGCGGAACTGGTGCTCGATCGACTGCGGGCGCACCCGGTTGACGACGATGCCCAGAGGCTGCAGGCGGGGGGAGAGGCCGCGACGGATCTCTTCGATCGCGCGCAGCGCGCGATCGGCGGCTGCGACCGAGAACAGCCCGGGCTCGGTGACCACCATGACGCGGTCGCTGGCGGCCCAGGCGGTGCGCGTCAGGGCGTTCAGCGACGGGGCGCAGTCGATCAGGACGAGGTCGTAGTCGGCTTCGACAGCGGCGAGCGCCTCTTCGAGCTTCCAGACGTCGCGGACGCTCGGATGCGGTCCGTCGAAGTTGATGGCGGACGGGCTGCCGATGAGAACGTCGATCGTGCCCGGGTGAACCTTCGCCCATCCGCTGGAGGTGATCGCCTGACGGACGACTTTCTCCTTCGGGTTCGCCAGGACATCGGCGATGTTGAGTCGTCCGGCCACCTGGATGTCCATGCCGGTGGACACATCGGACTGCGGATCGAGGTCGACGACAAGAGTACGGACGCCACGGGCGAAGGCCGCAGAGGCCAAGCCGAGGGTCACGGTCGTCTTGCCGACGCCTCCCTTGAGAGAGCTGACGCTGAGTACGTGCACGGACTCCACGTTACCTTGCCCTAGTCTGGGGGGACACTCAGCCCCGCCCCATGTGCGTGCATCAGCGCGCGCGTCGAGCTCCCAGAGGTGTGCATGTTCCAGAAGATCCTTGTGGCCAACCGCGGCGAGATCGCGATCCGTGCCTTCCGCGCGGCCTACGAAGTGGGAGCCAGGACCGTTGCGGTCTTCCCGCATGAGGACCGGGGCTCCGTGCACCGGCTCAAGGCCGATGAGGCGTACGAGATCGGCGAGCGCGGGCATCCGGTGCGCGCGTACCTGAACGTGGATGAGATCATCCGCGTCGCGCTCGAATCCGGTGCCGACGCGATCTACCCCGGGTACGGCTTCCTCTCCGAGAACCCGGAACTCGCCGAGAAGGCCGCCGCCAACGGCATCGTCTTCATCGGTCCACCGGCCGCGGTGCTCGAGATGGCGGGCAACAAGGTCGAGGCGAAGAGGCACGCGATCGAGGCCGGAGTACCGGTGCTGCGCTCCACGGAGGCATCCGACGACGTAGAGCTGCTCGTCGCCCAGGCCGAAGAGATCGGGTTCCCGCTGTTCGCCAAGGCCGTCGCCGGAGGCGGCGGGCGCGGCATGCGGCGCGTCGCGACCGCGGCGGAGCTGGCTCCGGCGCTGGCCGAGGCGATGCGCGAAGCCGCGAGCGCGTTCGGCGATGCGCGGATGTTCCTCGAGCAGGCGGTGCTCCGGCCCCGACACATCGAGGTGCAGATCCTCGCCGACAAGACCGGCGAGACCGTGCACCTGTTCGAGCGCGACTGCTCTGTGCAGCGCCGCCACCAGAAGGTGGTGGAGATCGCTCCCGCTCCCAACCTCGACGACGACGTCCGCACGGCCCTGCACGGGTACGCGGTGGCGTTCGCCCGGTCGATCGGGTACGAGAATGCGGGCACCGTGGAATTCCTCCTCGAGACCGCGGGGGAGCGCACGGGCGAGGTCGTCTTCATCGAGATGAACCCGCGCATCCAGGTCGAGCACACCGTCACCGAAGAGGTGACGGATGTCGATCTGGTGCAGAGCCAGATGCGCATCGCATCAGGGCAGAGCCTGGCCACCCTCGGGCTGCAGCAGAAAGACCTCCAGCTACGCGGTGCCGCCCTGCAGTGCCGCATCACGACCGAAGACCCGACCCAGGGCTTCCGCCCCGACACGGGCAAGATCACCACCTACCGGTCGCCCGGCGGCGCCGGTATTCGTCTCGACGGCGGGACCGTGCACCAGGGCGCGCAGATCAGCCCCCATTTCGACTCGATGCTGTCGAAGCTCACCTGCCGCGGCCGCGACTTCCCGGCGGCCGTCGCGCGGGCTCGCCGGGCGTTGGCCGAGTTCCGCATCCGCGGGGTTTCGACCAATATCCCCTTCCTGCAGGCACTGCTCGATGACGAGTCGTTCATCGCGGGCGACCTCAGCACCTCTTTCATCGACGAGCGGCCCGAGCTGTTGCGCGGGCGGGTGTCGAAGGACCGCGGAACCAAGATCCTCAACTGGCTCGTCGACGTGACGGTGAACAAGCCGCACGGGGCGCACCCGGGAGCGGTCGACCCGCGCACCAAGCTGCCCTCGATCGACCTCGATGCGCAGCCCGTGCCCGGGTCGCGACAGCGTCTGCTCGAGCTGGGGCCGGAACGCTTCGCCGCAGAGCTGCGCGCCCAGACGGCTCTGGCGATCACCGACACCACGTTCCGCGACGCCCACCAGTCGTTGCTCGCCACGCGTGTGCGCACCCGCGATCTCGTCGCCGCGGCGCCGTACCTGGCGCGGCTGACACCCGGGATCCTCTCCGTCGAGGCCTGGGGCGGTGCGACCTACGACGTCGCGCTGCGATTCCTCGGCGAAGACCCGTGGGAACGTCTCGACAAACTGCGGGAGGCTCTCCCGAACGTCGCGATCCAGATGCTCCTCCGCGGGCGGAACACGGTCGGCTACACCCCGTACCCCACTGCCGTGACCGACGCGTTCGTGGCAGAGGCCGCCGCGAGCGGCGTCGACATCTTCCGGATCTTCGACGCACTCAACGACGTCGAGCAGATGCGCCCGGCGATCGAGGCGGTGCGGCGCACCGGGACCGCCGTCGCCGAGGTCGCGCTCTGCTACACGGGCGACCTGTTGAATCCCGCCGAGGACCTCTACACGCTGGACTACTACCTCGGGCTCGCCGACCAGATCGTCGACGCCGGCGCGCACATCATCGCGATCAAGGACATGGCGGGGCTCCTGCGCCCCGCTGCGGCCGCGAAGCTGGTCACGGCGCTGCGCGAGCGATTCGATCTGCCCGTGCACCTGCACACGCACGACACCCTGGCGGCCAACTCGCCACGCTCCTCGCGGCGAGTGCCGCGGGTGTCGATGCCGTCGACGCAGCCTCGGCGCCTCTGTCTGGCACGACGAGCCAGCCCTCGCTGTCGGCTCTCGTGGCGGCGCTCGCTCACACGGATCGGGACAGCGGCATCGAACTGGCCGCGGTCTCGGACCTCGAGCCTTACTGGGAGGCGGTGCGACGCCAGTACGCGCCGTTCGAGTCGGGTCTGCCGGGACCCACGGGTCGCGTGTACCACCATGAGATTCCCGGCGGGCAGCTCTCGAACCTGCGCCAGCAGGCGAAGGCGCTCGGTCTCGCGAACGACTTCGAGCTGATCGAAGACATGTATGCCGCAGCCGACCGCATCCTCGGCCGGGTGCCGAAGGTGACGCCGTCGTCGAAGGTCGTGGGCGATCTCGCCCTGCACCTCGCCGCGGTCAAGGCGGACCCCGCCGATTTCGAGGCGAACCCCGAGAAGTACGACGTGCCGGATTCGGTCGTCGGCTTCATGGCGGGCGAGCTGGGCGACCTGCCCGGCGGGTGGCCGGAGCCGTTCCGTTCCAAGGTCCTCGCGGGGCGCACGGTGCGCACCGGGCTCACGGACATCACCGCCGACGACGAGGCCGCTCTGGCCGGCGATAGCGCGACACGCCGCGCGCGGCTCAACACCCTGCTGTTCCCCGCGCCCATGCGCGAGTTCAGCCAGATGCGTGATCTCTTCGGCGACCTCTCGGTGCTCGACACCAACGACTACCTCTACGGGTTGGTGGCGGGGCAGGAGCACCTCATCGAGATCGATCGTGGTGTGCAGCTCTACGTCGGGCTGGAGGCCATCGGCGAAGCGGATGACAAGGGCATGCGGACGGTGATGACGACGCTCAACGGGCAGTTGCGTCCCGTCTTCGTCCGTGACCGCTCGGTGTCCGTCGACGCCCACGAGGTCGAGAAGGCCGACACCTCGGTGCCGGGTCAGGTCGCGGCCCCGTTCTCGGGCGTGGTCACGCTCAAAGCCGAGGTCGGAGCATCCGTGCGCGCGGGAGAGCCGATCGCGTCGATCGAGGCAATGAAAATGGAGGCGGCGATCACCGCTCCCGTCGACGGCGTCATCGAGCGCCATGCGATCGCTGCGACGCAGCAGGTGGATGCCGGAGATCTTTTGGTCGTGATCCGTCCCGCACACTAACCTTGTCCGGGCGGGGGCCGCACATTCTTCGTGTGCCCTCGTCCGGACAAGCTTGGAGCGAGACCGTGACCCCGAAGAACACCGCTGACCCTCACGACGACGACTCGATGGGGGTGCTCGACGACACTGCGTCTGTGGCGACCACCGGAATCGGGATCATCGGCGGCACCGCTCAGGTGAGCGTCGTGCTTCCCCAGCAGGAAGACGACGACCTCACGGACGAAGCGATCATCGACGGTGAGATCGATGAATCCGTCGTCGCCGATCTCGTGATGGACGAAGCGCCCGCCGTGGCGGAGGCTGCGGCTCCCGATCCGATTCCCGCGTCCGCGTCCGTGAATGAGAAGTCCGAGGCATCCCGCAGCGATGACCGGCAGGACGACGGGTTCTCGACGAAGTCCGTCACTCTTCGAGCGGCGCGCGAGTACGTCGCCGCTGCTGTGACCTCGACCCCAGCGCCGGCCGCCGAACCGACGCCGACGGCGGGAGCCGAACCGACGCCGACAGCCGAGCCGATTCCCGTGCCGAAGCCCGCTCCTGCTGCGAAGCCCGTGCCCGCGCCGAAGCCCTCGCCTGCACCGAAGCCGACTCCTGCATCGAAGCCGGTGCCCGCACCGAAGCCCGATCCCGCACCGGAGCCCGTCCCGACGCCGACTCCCGAGGCGCCTCCCGTCGAGGAGTCCGCGCCGACCCCCGTGTCGCCGTCCGTCTCCACCGCCGTCCCTCAGGAGGTCACTCCCGTGAACAGTCCGAGCGAGAAGCCCACGACACCGAAGCCCGCTGCTCCCGAGCACCCTCGGGCCGCAGCGCGCGCCGCATCGATCCCCGCCGCGAAGCGCCTCGACGAACTCAGTGATTCTGCGCGGGAGTCGGCGGATCTGCTCACCGCAGACCGGTTGCTCGACCCTCATCGGCTGACGAAGCCGGAGCCCGAAGGTGCGTGGAGCCACCTGCTGTACTCGATCTCCGGACGCCGGATCAACATCGGTGACGGACGTCGGGCGCGCGAGCGCAAGGCGCTGACGGCGCGGATCGCCGCTCCTCTCACGGGCGGTGCCCGGTTCGTTCCCGTGCTGTCGCGCAAGGGCGGCGTCGGGAAGACCGCGATCACCGCACTGCTCGGGATGGCGCTCGCGGATGCGCGTGACGACCGGGTGATCGCTGTCGACGCGAACCCCGACCGCGGCACGCTGGCGGATCGAATCGTGCGCACGCACCACACGAAGTCCGTGCGCGATCTCGTCCGCATCCGCGACGACGTCAAGGGATATCACGATGTCTCCGCGATCGTCGCCCGTGATGCGACACGTCTCGACGTGCTCGCCTCCGACACCGATCCGCACATCGCCGAAGCGTTCAGCGACAGCGACTACCGCGATGTCGCC
>Ga0326721_10000638_pt1 | contig 10767 bp, 7 predicted proteins | sample SGPome_FD_203951 | JGI IMG/M metagenome (GOLD analysis project Ga0326721, IMG submission 203951) | Soil microbial communities from Southern Great Plains, Lamont, Oklahoma, United States - SGP_1_2016 | ecosystem: Engineered > Artificial ecosystem > Soil microcosm > Unclassified | place: USA...
CGTCAGTGAGTCGTGAGTGGTGCTCAGTAAATCGTGCCGAGTGTGTGACGGCGGTCATAGTGCGTTGTCGATCGCGGCGTTGCCACCGCGCGGCTGTCGTGTCAGCCACGGTCGAGGACCGCGGCCACAACAGGTCACAACACAGCGCCGGCAAGCACCGCGTCGATAACGGGCCCCACCTACAACCCGTGCCGCGCCTGACCGGCACAGCTGGATCGATCTGTGGGCTCCCTCGCCGAGGCAACCCTGCAATCCTACAAGGCTGGTTGATCACCAGGGAAATCGGGTGGCTCGTCCCCGGCGCCACCACTGGTGGCCGGCACGCCCGGCCCGCGCACTAGCATCGCAGCCGTGTCCGATTCTGCCTGCGAAGTAAGCGTCCGGGTTCCCGCCAAGCTCAACCTCCAGCTGCTGGTGGGGCCGCTGCGCGCCGACGGTTTCCACGAGATCGGCACGGTGTTCCACGCCCTGGAGCTGTTCGACGTGCTGACCGCTGCCCCGGCCACGTCGCTGACGCTGAGCATGCGAGGCGCCGAGAGCGCCGGGCTGCCCACCGACCGGGGCAACCTGGCCTGGCAGGCCGCCGAGCTGCTGGCCAACCACGCCGGCGTGCCCGCCCAGGTGGAGCTCACCATCGACAAGCACATCCCGGTGGCCGGTGGCCTGGCCGGCGGATCCGCCGATGCCGCCGCCACGCTGTTGGCCTGTGACCGGCTGTGGGGGCTCGGGCTCCCCGCTGCCGAGCTGTCCGCGCTGGCCGGCCAGCTGGGCAGCGACGTCGCCTTCGCGCTGATCGGCGGCTCGGCGGTGGGCGCCGGCCGCGGCGAGCGGCTGCGGCCCATCGAGGACGGGGCGCAATTTCACTGGGCGCTGGCGGTATCGCACGGCGGCCTGTCGACGGCGGCTGTGTACGCGGAGCTGGATCGCCAGCGCGGCCCGGAGCTGGCCCGGACGGCCCCGGACCCGGCCGAGGCGATCGCATCCAGCGGGCTCATCGAAGCGGTCGCCAGCGGCGACCCCGAGCGGCTGGCGAGCCGGCTGGCCAACCACCTGCAGCCCGCGGCGATCACCATGGCGCCGTACCTGGCCGACACCCTGGCCGCCGGCCGCGACTGCGGCGCGCTGGCCGGCATCGTCTCCGGATCGGGCCCGACCTGCGCGTTCCTGGCGCGCGATGCCGAGCACGCCGCCGAGCTCGCCGCGGCGCTGGCCGCCAGCGGCGCCTGCCGGAGCGCCCTTGCGGCAGCCGGCGGCAACGCCAGAGCGACAGTGCTGGCCTGATGGCCGGCAGGCTCAACGCCGCCAACCTGGTCAACCTGGAGAACGTCTCCAAGAGCTACGGCACCACCTCGGTGCTGGAGTCGGTGTCCCTCGGCGTCGGTGACCGGGACCGGATCGGGGTGGTCGGGCGCAACGGCGGCGGCAAGTCCACCCTGCTGCGGATGATCACGGGCGCCGAGCCGCCGGACTCCGGCCGGGCCACCGCCACCGGCGGCCTGCGGATCGCCACCGTCGACCAGGCCGGGCACCTCGCCGCCGGTTCCACCGTGCGCGATCTGGTCGTGGGCGATACGGCAGAGCATGTCTGGGCCGGCGACGCTGCCGTCCGTGAGGTGCTGGCCGGCCTGGGCCTGGCGACGTCCGGCCTGTCTGCCGTGGGCTTGGACATCGCAGTGGACCGGCTGTCCGGTGGGGAGCGCCGCCGCGTCTCGCTGGCCGCGGCGCTGGTCACCGACGCAGACCTGCTGGTGCTGGACGAGCCCACCAACCACCTCGATATCGAGGGGGTCACCTGGCTGGCGGAGTACCTGAATCGGCGACGCGGCGCGCTGCTGGCCGTCACCCACGACCGGTGGTTCCTCGATGCGGTCTGCACCCGCACCTGGGAGGTCATCGACGGGTCCGTGCGCAGCTTCGACGGTGGGTACGCCGCCTACGTGCTGGCCCGGGCCGAGCGGGACCGGCAGGCCAGCGCCAGCGAGGCCAGGCGGCAGAACCTGCTGCGCAAGGAGCTGGCCTGGTTGCGCCGTGGCCCGCCGGCCCGCACGTCCAAGCCGAAGTTCCGGATCGACGCCGCCGAGGCGCTGATCGCCGACGTGCCACCGGTACGCAGCGCCGTCGAGCTGCGGGCGCTGTCGGCCAAGCGGCTCGGCCGCACCGTCTATGACGTGGAGAACGTGACGCTGTCGGTCGGCAGCGGTGGCACCGGGCGGACCCTGCTCGCCGACGCCACCTGGCATGTCGGCCCCGGTGACCGGATCGGGATCATCGGCGTCAACGGCTCCGGCAAGACCCACCTGCTGCGCCTGCTGGCCGGCGAGCTGTCGCCCGACACCGGCACGGTGGTGATCGGCCAGACCGTGCGGGCCGGGTACCTCTCGCAGAACGTCACCGAGTTGCCGTCCCAGCTGCGGGTGATCGAGGCGGTCACCGAGGTGCGCAGCAGCGCGGTGCTCGGCGGGGTCGAGCAGTCGGCCAGCCAGCTGGCCGAGCGGTTCGGCTTCGCCAACGAACGGCAATGGACGCCGGTGAGCGACCTGTCCGGTGGCGAGCGGCGGCGGCTGCAACTGCTGCGGCTGCTGCTCACCCAGCCCAACGTGCTGCTGCTGGACGAGCCGACCAACGACCTGGACACCGACACCCTGGCCGAGCTGGAGGACCTGCTGGATTCCTGGGCCGGGACCCTGGTGGTGGTCAGCCACGACCGGTACCTGATCGAGCGGGTCTGCGATTCGACGGTGGCGCTGCTGGGCGACGGCTCGATCGCGGCGCTGCCCGGCGGGATCGATGAGTACCTGCAGCGTCGGGCCGCGAGCCTGCGGGCTGCCGAACAGGACAGCCGGGCGGCTACGGCCAAGGACCCGAAGCCGGCCCGCAAGGCTGACCCGCGGGCGGCCCGCAAGGAGCTGACCCGGCTGGAGCGCGAGATCGCCAAGCTGGATCGCCGGGAGGCCGAGCTGCACGCGGCGCTGGCCGAGCACGCCACCGACTACGCCCGGATCAGCGAGCTCGACGCCGAGCTGCGGGCCGTGCTGAACGCCAAGGAGGCGGCCGAGCACAGCTGGCTGGAGCTGTCGGAGGAGCTGTAGCGCTCCTGTGACAGGCGGGTTCGAGGCGCTCGCGGCGCCGCGGCCGAGCCCGAGGCTCAGGAGTCCAGCGACAGCTTCGGCTTGGCCTCCAGGCCCCGCAGGCCGTTCCAGCCCAGATTCACCAGGTGCGCGGCCACCTCCTCGCGCTTGGGCTTGCGCACCTCGAGCCACCACTGCCCGGTCAGCGCGACCATGCCCACCAGCATCTGGGCGTACATGCCGGCCAGCTTGGGATTGAGCTGACGGGCGCCGAATTCGCGCACCAGGATGTACTCGACCTGGCTGGCGATGTCGTTGAGCAGCGAGGAGAACGTGCCGGTGCTGGTGGCCACCGGCGAGTCCCGGACCAGGATCCGGAAGCCGTCGGTCTGCTCCTCGATGTAGGTCAGCAGGGCCAGCGCGGCCTGCTCGACCAGCGCCCGCGGGTTGTCACCGGTCAGGGCCGAGGTGATCCGATCCATCAGGTTGCGCATCTCGCGGTCCACCACCACCGCGTAGAGGCCTTCCTTGCCGCCGAAGTGCTCGTAGAACACCGGCTTGCTGACGCCGGCGCGGCTGGCGATCTCTTCGATGGAGGTCGCTTCGAAGCCCTTCTCGGCGAACAGCGCCCGCCCGACATCGAGCAGTTGCTCACGGCGTTCCTTGCCGGTCATCCGGACCCGGGGCCTCTGGCTGTCGGTCACCGGGCCCATTGTTGCAGTCCGGGCCTGAAGGGCCGCATTCGTCGCAGCCCCGTTGTGCGCAGCCCCGGTCCGGCGGGCGCGCCGTCTTGTGCGGGCTTGCCATCATGGGTGCATGACCGACTCGCCGAGCGCCGCCGCCGCGACCATTGCCGAGGACCCGTTGCTGGTAGCGGCCCGCCGGGCCGACGCCGAGGACGAGCTGGCCTTCGTCCGCGACCGCTTCGAGCTGCCGGACGGCACGGTGTACCTCGACGGGAACTCCCTCGGCCCGCTGCCGCGCGCGGTGCTGCCGGCGATCGAGGAGGTGGTGCGCCGGCAGTGGGGGCAGGGCCTGATCACGTCCTGGAACGTCCACGACTGGTGGGGCCTGCCGCGCCGGGTCGGCAGCCAGCTGGCCGGCCTCCTGGGCGCCGCCGACGGGCAGGTGATGTGCGGCGACTCCACCTCGGTGCAGCTCTTCCAGGCGCTGGTGGCGGCCTGCCGGCTGCGGCCCGGACGGTCGGTGCTGCTGACCGACGGGGCCAACTTTCCCACCGACCAGTACCTGGCCGACTCGGTCGGCCGGCTGCTCGGCCTGCGGGTGGTCCGGCTGCACCCGTCCGAGCTGGCTGAGCACCTCAAGCAGCACGGCGACCGGGTGGCGGCAGTGTCGTTCTCGCTGGTGGACTACCGCACCGGGGAGCTCTTCGACGCCGCCGAGCTGACCCGGGCGGTGCACGACGCCGGCGCGGTGATGGTCTGGGATCTGTGCCACGCCGTCGGCGCGCTGCCGGTCGCGCTGGACGAGGTCGAGGCCGATCTGGCCGTCGGCTGCACCTACAAGTACCTCAACGGCGGCCCGGGCTCGCCCGCCTTCGTCTACATCGCGCACCGGCACCAGCGGCAGGTCGAGCTGCCGCTGACCGGCTGGAACGGCCACCGCGAGCCGTTCGGGCTCGACGGCAGCTACGTCCCGGCCGACTCGATCGAGCGGGCCAGGATCGGCACTCCGACGCTGCTGTCGATGGCCGCCCTGCAGGCGGCGCTGTCGGCCTTCGACGGGGTGGATCTGGGCAGGCTGCGGGCCAAGTCGCTGGCGCTGACCCAGCAGGTGATCGAGTTCGCCGACCAGCGGCTGGCCGGCTTCGGGGTGGAGGTGGCCACCCCGCGCCGGCCGGAGCTGCGCGGCTCCCAGGTCTCGCTGCGGATGCCCGATGCCTACCAGGTCTGCCAGGCGCTGATCGAACGTGGCGTGATCGGCGACTTCCGGGCCCCCGACCTGCTCCGGCTGGGCTTTCCGCCGATGTACCTGAGCTTCGCCGACGTGCACCGGGGGATGACCACGCTGGCCGAGATCCTGGCCGACGGCAGCTACCGCGAGCCCCGGTTCGCCCAGCGGGCCGCGGTCACCTGAGCGCGCCTGCCGCGGTGGGCTGAGACAGCGGCTCAGGCAGCCGCGGGCTCGGTGTCGCGCTCGGCGGCCTTGCGGGCGGCCAGCTTGTCGAACCGGTCCCGGCGCGGCCAGCGGACCTCGGTGGCCCAGCCCAGCTTCTCGAACAGCCAGATCGTCCGGGCCGAGATGTCGAGCTGGCCGCGGTCGACGCCGTGCCGCGCGCAGGTCGGGTCGGCGTGGTGGCTGTTGTGCCAGGACTCCCCCATGCTGAGGATCGCCAGCGGCCAGAAGTTGGCAGACCGGTCCCGGGAGGCGTAGGGGCGCTCACCGATCAGGTGGCACACCGAGTTGATCGACCAGGTGACGTGGTGCAGCAGGCACAGCCGGACCAGCGAGGCCCAGAAGAACGCGGTCAGCGCGCCGGTCCAGGACCAGCTGATCAGGCCGCCGAGCAGCGCCGGGGCGAGCAGCGTGACGGCCACCCAGAAGGGGAACTGCTTGTCGATCCGGACCAGGTCGCGGTCGGCCTGCAGGTCCGGGGCGTACTTGGCCTGGTTGGTGCGCTCGGAGTCGAACATCCAGCCCAGGTGGGCGTACCAGAAGCCCTTGGCCAGCCCGAGGGCCGATTCACCGAAGCGCCAGGGCGAGTGCGGGTCGCCCTCGCGGTCGGAGAAGGCGTGGTGGCGCCGGTGATCGGCGACCCAGCGGATCACCGGGCCCTCGATGGCCAGCGAGCCGGCGACCGCCAGCGCGATCTTGAGCCCTCGGTTGGCCGTGAACGCGCCGTGGGTGAAGTAGCGGTGGAAGCCGACCGTGATGCCGAGCGCGGACACTACATAGAAACCCAGCGCGATGCCGGCGTCGGTCCAGCCGATTCCCCGGCCCCACGCCAGCGGGATCGCGGCGAGCAGCGCCAGGAACGGCGCCACCACGAACACGTAGAGCAGCACCTGCTCGCCCGCGCCCTTGTGGCCGGAGATCATCGGCTTGGCCTCCGGTTGGCCGTCGTGCAATCGACGGGCCGCCGCGGCGCCGGGGGTGTCCTCGAGCATGGTCATGAACGGGCTCCTGGAAGGTGTGCGCCGGCGCGGCGGTTTCGGCCCGGCAGTGTCGTTGCGTCGGACGCTAGCCCCGAAGGGGTTACGCCAACGTAACCTACGCTACCGTAAGTTCGGTGACCCGGCAGCGCCAACGCCTCGGCGGGTAAGCTGTTCCGGTCGAGCGCCGGCTGTCGGCCGGCGCAGTGGGAGATGGGGTAATCGGCAGCCCGCCGGCCTTTGGAGCCGTGCAGTCTGGGTTCGAATCCCAGTCTCCCAGCAATGTGACTCCAGACCTGCCTTCCGTACCGCCGCACCGACAAAGAGCGCAGACCCAGCGCGAATGTGCACAACCAGCAGGCGTGCTTCATCGCTGCCGATCGACGGAAAACCGGACCCGCAACCGGCCGCCCGGCGCCCCCGCTGGCGCGGCCAGAACACGGTGGCACGTCGGATAGGCTCCCGCACGTGACCGCCCCTGACACCTCGATCACGCCGCTCACCATCATCGTGCTGGCCGCCGGGGAGGGCAGCCGGATGAGGTCCGCGGCGTTGCCCAAGGTGCTGCACCCCTTCGCCGGGCGATCGCTGCTCGGTCACGCGCTGGCCGCCACCGCCGGCCTGGCTGCCGAGCGGACCGCCGTGGTGATCGGGCACCGCCGCGACGAGGTCGCCGCGCACCTGGCCGAGATCGCGCCGGCCGCGGTCGCGGTGGTGCAGGAGCAGCAGAACGGCACCGGGCACGCCGTCCGGATGGCCCTGCAGCAGCTTGCCGCCGACCGGCCGGTCACCGGCACGGTGCTGGTCCTGCCCGGGGACGCGCCGCTGCTGTTGCCGGACACCCTCGCCGGCCTGCTGGCCGAGCACACCGCCATCGGCGCCGCTGCCACCATGCTCACCAGCGAGCTGCCCGATCCCACCGGGTACGGCCGGGTGATCCGCTCGGCCGACCCGGGCCGGGCCGGCGCCGTGCTGCGGGTGGTGGAGCAGAAGGACGCCAGCCCGGACGAGCTGGCCGTCACCGAGGTGTCGGCCGGGGTCTACGCCTTCGACGCCGGGCTGCTGCAGGACGCGATCGGCCGGCTGAGCACCGACAACGCCCAGGGCGAGGAGTACCTGCCCGAGGTGATCGGCATCTTCGTCGCCGAGCAGCGCGACGTCCGGGCCCGGACCGCGCCGGCCGAGGAGACCGCCGGCGTCAACGACCGGGTGCAGCTCGCGGCGGCGCACCGCAGCTACAACCAGCGGCTGCTGGACAGGCACATGCGCGCCGGCGTCCGGGTGATCGACCCGGCCACTTGCTGGGTGGACGCCGAGGTCACGCTGGAGCCCGACGTCACCTTGAAGCCGAACGTGCAGCTGCACGGCCGGACAGCGGTCGCGGCCGGGGCGACGATCGGGCCGGACACCACCCTGACCGACACGGTGGTAGGCGCCGGCAGCATGCTGACCCGCGCCGTGGCCAACCAGGCCCGGATCGGCGCCGGCGTCACGGTGGGCCCGTTCGCCTACCTCCGGCCGGGAACCGAGCTGGCCGACCAGGCACACATCGGGACCTACGTCGAGATCAAGGCCTCCGACATCGGCGAGGGCAGCAAGGTGCCGCACCTGAGCTATGTCGGCGATGCCACCATCGGCGCGCACACCAACATCGGGGCCGCCACCGTGTTCGTCAACTACGACGGCGTGCACAAGCACCGCTCGACGGTCGGCGACCACGCCCGGACCGGGGCCGACAACATGTTCGTCGCACCGGTCACCGTCGGCGATGGCGCCTATACCGCGGCCGGGTCGGTGATCACCTCCAACGTCCCGCCAGGCGCCCTGGGGGTGAGCCGGGCCCCGCAACGCAACGTGGCAGGCTGGGTGCTGCGGCGCCGGCCCGGCACCACCTCAGCGGCGGCCGCGGAAGCGGCCATCGACGACGCCCCGGCGCCGGATCAGGACAGCTCGAGCAGCACAACTGGGAGCGGCAGCGCATGAGCAATCTCGAGGTACCCAACCGCAAGAGCAATCTCGAGGTACCCAACCGCAAGAGCATGACGCTGCTCTCCGGCCGGGCGTTCCCCGAACTCGCGGAGGAGATCGCCGGCCACCTCGGGATGAGCGTCACGCCGATGACCGCCCGGGACTTCGCCAACGGCGAGATCTTCGTCCGGCCGGAGGAATCGGTACGCGGCTCGGATGCCTTCGTGATCCAGTCGCACACCACGCCGATCAACCACTGGCTGATGGAGACCCTGATCCTGGTCGACGCTCTCAAGCGGGCGTCGGCCAAGCGGATCACGGTGGTCGCGCCGTTCTATCCGTACTCCCGGCAGGACAAGAAGCACCGGGGCCGCGAGCCGATCTCGGCCCGGCTGGTCGCCGACCTGCTCAAGACCGCCGGCGCGGACCGCATCATGTCCATCGACCTGCACACCGCTCAGATCCAGGGCTTCTTCGACGGCCCGGTGGACCACCTGTTCGCGCTGCCGCTGCTGGCCAAGTACGTCTCCGACACCTATGCCGGCGAGGAGCTCACGGTGGTCTCGCCGGACACCGGCCGGGTGCGGGCCGCCGAGCAGTGGGCCGACCGGCTCGGCGGCGTCCCGATCGCGTTCATCCACAAGACCCGCGATCCCAACGTGGCCAATGCCGTGGTCGCCAACCGGGTGGTCGGCGACGTTGTCGGTCGGCTGTGCATCCTGGCCGACGACATGATCGACACCGGCAGCAGCGTGGTGAAGGCCGCCGACCTGCTCTACGAGGCGGGCGCCTCCGACGTCATCATCGCCGCGACCCACGGGATCTTCTCCGAGCCCGCCGCCGACCGGCTGAAGAACAGCCGGGTCCGCGAGGTGATCATCACGAATACGCTGCCGCTGCGCCCGGAGCAGCGCTTCGACAAGCTCACCGTGATCTCGATCGCCCAGATGATCGCCCGAGCCATCAAGGAAGTCTTCTCCGACGGGTCGGTCACCAGCCTGTTCGACGGCCGCAGCTAGCGTCGGAACGGACCGCCTTGAGCCGTCCGCCTCTTAGCTGTTTCATCGCTATTGGGGCGTTGTGCGAAGTTTGCTGCTTCTGTAAGGATTCCCTGATCGTCTTTCGTGGAATGTCTGGATGGACGAGGGCTTTCCACCGTGCTCGGTAGGTGGCTGCTAGGTAGACGGGGTTCACGGCCCGGCCTTCGGTGGTGTGGTTGTGGCAAACAGTGCCCGCTGCCCCCTCTTCCGTTCAGGTTGTCCTTCTTCTGCGTGAGAGCGAGCCCTGTGGTGAGTGTTGTTCGTCGTGCCCGTTTGTCGTCGGTGTTGGGTGTGCTGGCGTTGACCGCCGGCACGTTGGTCGGGGTGACGGTGGCGGCGACGCCGGCCTCGGCGGCGTCGAATCCGGCTCCGGCGGCGGGTGAGCGGCGGAGCGCGACCCGGTTGGATTCCGGGGTGTCGGGGACGGCGAAGGTGTCGGTGGATGTGGGCACGGGTAATGCGTTGTTCACCGATCGGCTGTTCACGCTGCCGGGGGTCACGGCTGATGTGCCGATCAACCTGTATTTCAACTCCTCGGTCGTTGGCTCCAGCGTTGCCTCGACGGTGACGGGCAACACCCACTCGGGCTGGTCGATCACCGGCTTCGACCAGCGGCTGATCGCCAATAGTGACGGCAGCGTCACCTACTTCGGGCCGGGTGGCCTGACGGGGGTGTTCACGCCGGATAGGGCGGGCGGGTTCGTCGCGCCGGTGCAGTTCCGGGCTGATCTGGCGACGGTGTCGGGCGGCGGTTGGCAGCTGACCATGCCTCCGGTGAGGTGTTGGTGTTCACCGCCGGCGGCCGGCTGTACCAGGACAAGGACCGCAACGGCAACACCACCACCTACAGCTACTCCGCTGGGCTGCCGGCCAGTGTGGTGTCCTCGCGCGGGTCGACCGGAGCACGCACGCTGACAGTGACGACCAGTTCCGGTGTGATCACGGGGTTGTCGCAGTCCGACGGGTCAAGCACGCGGACGGTCAGCATCGACTATGACGTCAGCGCCGGTCAGCTGCTGTCGGTGACGGACACGCTGGGCGGGGTTACCAGTTTCAGTGGTCCTGGCAGCGGCGGCTTGATGATCACCAACCCGGACGGGGCGAGCACCACGTTGTCGTTCAGCTCCGGCAAGGTGTCGCAGGTGGATCAGTCCAACACCGCGACTGGTTCGCCGGGGACGTCGACGACCCGGCTGACCTATCCGTCGGCGACCCAGACGTTGGTGGCCGATCCGACGACCGATCAGGGTTTGGCGGTGTCGGCGGTGCCGCACACCACCTACAACCTGGACTCGTCGGGGTCCCAGCTGGTCTCCTCGGCGACCGATCCGGACGGGAACACCCGGTCCCGGACATACACGCCGTTGCAGGACATCGCCTCGACGACGCCAGCGGCCGGCGGCGGCTCCACGTTCGATTGGAGCGCCAACACCGGCGAGTCGCTGACGTCGGCGACCGGCGGCGGCGGCGCGACGGAGTCGGCGGCGTACGGCAATTCCGGAGTTGCGAAGTACTTGCCGTCCTCGACCACCGACGACTCGGGCAACAGCCTGAGCTACACCTATGACGGGCAGGGCA
>Ga0326721_10000639_pt1 | contig 10764 bp, 12 predicted proteins | sample SGPome_FD_203951 | JGI IMG/M metagenome (GOLD analysis project Ga0326721, IMG submission 203951) | Soil microbial communities from Southern Great Plains, Lamont, Oklahoma, United States - SGP_1_2016 | ecosystem: Engineered > Artificial ecosystem > Soil microcosm > Unclassified | place: USA...
TCGGCAACGAGGCCTCCGGCTTCCTGGTGGTCCGGGAGCCGTGGCCCTCGATGCTGCGCACCATCTGGGGCGACGACCAGCGCTACGTGGACACCTACTGGTCCCGCTTCGGCGAGATGTACTTCGCAGGGGACGGCGCCAAGCGCGACGCCGACGGCGACGTGTGGATCCTGGGCCGCGTGGACGACGTCATGAACGTCTCCGGCCACCGCCTCTCCACCCCGGAGATCGAGTCCGCCCTCGTCTCCCACCCGGCGGTCGCGGAGGCCGCCGTCGTGGGCGCCACGGACGAGACGACCGGCCAGGCCGTGATCGCGTTCGTCATCCTGTCGGACCAGGCGGAGGCCGAGGGCCGGGACAAGGCGGAGCTCGCCGAGGAGATGCGCGCCCACGTGGGCAAGGAGATCTCCCCGATCGCCAAGCCCAAGAAGGTGCTCATCGTCCCCGAGCTGCCGAAGACCCGCTCGGGGAAGATCATGCGCCGCCTGCTCAAGGACGTGGCGGAGGACCGCCCGGTCGGCGACGTCACCACGCTCGCGGACCAGACCGTCATGCAGCAGATCGTGGACTCGCTCGCCAAGTAGGCGCGCCTGCCGTCCCGGAGGGCGGCGTGCGGGCGGGGCCCCGGGCGGGGCCCCCCCCCCCACGCCGCCCTCCGGCGTTCGAGCAGGCGTCCGGGCGGGTGGGGCGGCGGACGGGACGGCGCGCCGGCGTGTGAGGATGGGTGCCATGCGCAAACCGATCTACGTGCTCAACGGCCCCAACCTGAACCTGCTCGGCACCCGCAAGCCCGAGGTCTACGGCACGACGACGCTGGCCGACATCGAGGCCGCCGTCCGCGCCCGGGCCGCGGCCGGCGGCTGGGAGGTCTCGTTCCACCAGTCCAACCACGAGGGCGACGTGGTGGACCGGATCCAGGAGGCGCGCACGCAGGGCGCGGCGATCCTCATCAACCCCGCGGCGTTCACCCACTACTCGATCGCGATCCACGACGCCCTGGAGGCCGCCGACGTCCCGGTCGTCGAGGTGCACATCTCCAACGTCCACCGCCGGGAGCCGTTCCGGCACACGTCCTACGTCTCCCTGCAGGCGGACGCGGTCATCGCCGGCGCGGGCGCGTACGGCTACGAGCTGGCCGTGGACTGGCTGCTGCGCACGCTGGAGGGCTGAGCCTCAGGCCGCGCAGGCCCCCGTCGGCACGGCCTGCGTGCTGCCGGCCGCGGCGGCCAGCGCGCCGCGCAGCTCGTCGAGGGTGAGCGCGTAGCCGACCTGCCCCTCGAGGGCCTTGGCGAACACGACGCCCACCACGGACCCGTCCTGCGCGACCAGCGGGCCGCCGGAGTTGCCCTGCTGCACCGCCCCGGCCAGCTGGATGATCTCCACGGCCCCCGTCCCGCCCTCGCCCACGTCCTGCAGGGGCGCGAGCGCCGTGCCCTGCACGGTGGCGGGCTCGGCGGTGAAGGGCCCGCCCAGCGGGTAGCCCATGAACGCGACCAGGTCCCCCGGCGCCGGGTCCTGGCCCAGGGGCAGCGCCGGCGTCGGCAGCGTCGGCACGGAGAGCACGGCGAGGTCCGCGGCCGCGTCGTAGTGGACGACCGCGGCGGTGTGCACCTGGCCGTCCCGGGTCTGGACCACGGGCTGGTCCACCCCGGCCACCACGTGGGCGTTGGTGACCACCTGGCCCGGCGCGGTGGCGAACCCGGAGCCGGTCTGGGTCTGCCGGCAGGCGACCGCCGTCCCGTACACCTGCACCACGGAGCGGCCCGCCTCGGCCAGGGCGGGCGTGTCCACGCCGTCGGCCGGGGCCTCCTGCGCGGGGAACAGCAGGGCGTCGAGCTCCCGCATGCCGGTGGCGCCGTCGACCGCCTCCCGGGCGCTGGTGACGGCGGAGCGCACCGGGCCCGGGGTGTGCTCGTCGATGGCGCGCAGCACCGCGGAGGCCGCGACCTGCTGGGAGACGGCCGGCAGGCCGAGCTGGCCCACCAGGGAGGCCAGCAGGGAGATCGCGAGCGCCGCCACGGCGACGTCGAGCGCGGCCCCCGCGATCCGGTTCAGCAGCCCCAGGCGCATCCGCTCGGTCACCGCCGACAGGGCGCGGCCCACGACCCCGCCGAGCATCTGCCCGGCGACGAGCAGGACGAGCACCGTGGCGAGCACCGCGCCCACCCGGTACTGCGGCCCGACCTGCGCGCTGACCCACGGGGCGGCCGAGAACGCCGCCACGGCCCCGACCACGAGGCCGGCCAGGGAGAACAGGGAGTTGAAGAACCCGCGGCTGAACCCGTAGAAGAGGTAGCCCAGCAGCACGACGACGAGCAGGACGTCGAGCAGGTTGAGGGACGGGGGCATGGGCATCCTCTGGGTGGGGCGGCGCGGCCGGGGCGGGAACGAGCCACCAGCATAGGGAGTGCGCCTGGGAGAACCGTGGAGCGCCGCCGCACGGAGGCCGGGGCCCGTCCTTGGGAATCGCGCGCCGGAGACACTACAGTGAACGTCAGGTACGTTAGGCCGCTCACACGTGCGTGCACGGCCCCCGTTGACACCGCCCCGCCGGGCCCGCCCGGACGACGGCGAGACCCTGAGGAGAAGCATGGATATCGACGTCCTCCGCCGCGCCCCCCTGTTCGCGTCCCTGGACGACCAGGCGTTCGCCGCCCTGACGGAGGAGCTCACCGAGGTGGAGCTCTCCCGCGGCTCCACCCTGTTCCACGAGGGGGACCCGGGCGACCAGCTCTACTTCATCGTCTCCGGCAAGATCAAGCTCGGCCGCACCGCCCCGGACGGCCGCGAGAGCCTCGTGGCGATCATGGGCCCCGGCGAGCTGTTCGGCGAGATGGCGCTGTTCGACCCGAGCCCGCGCTCGACCTCCGCGACCGCGGTCTCGGAGACCCGCCTGGCCGGGCTCAAGCACGAGAACCTCAAGAAGGTCATCGAGCGGTCCCCGGACGTCTCCGCGCAGCTGCTGCAGGCGCTGGCCCGCCGGCTGCGGCGCACCAACGAGTCCCTCGCGGACCTGGTCTTCTCCGACGTGCCGGGCCGTGTGGCCAAGGCCCTGCTGGACCTGGCGGACCGCTTCGGCCGGCCGGCCACCGACGGGATCCTCGTGGCGCACGAGCTGACCCAGGAGGAGCTCGCCCAGCTGGTCGGCGCCTCCCGCGAGACCGTCAACAAGGCCCTGGCCGAGTTCGTCCAGCGCGGCTGGATCCGGCTGGAGGCCCGGGCCGTCGTGATCCTGGACCTGCAGCGGCTCAAGCAGCGCAGCCGCTGACGCCCCCACCGCCACGTGCCACGGCCCGGGGCCCCGCGGGGACCCGGGCCGTGGCGCGTCCGGGGTGCGGCGCGGCCGCGGTGCGGGCGGCTCAGGAGAGGTCGATGCGCAGCACGGGCTGCCCGTCGCGCACCTCGAGCACCGGGTTGCGCAGCGCGACCGTCCGCTTCCGGGCCAGGAAGGCGATCGCCGAGGAGCACTCGGCGATCGACTCGAGCACGCACTGGACCCCCGGGGAGACGAGGTCCGCGAGCCGGCGGCCCGCGGTGTCCTCCTGGCCGACGAGGTCCCCGAGCCACGTGCCGCCGGGCTCGGCGGTCGCCTGCCCGGCGTCCACCCAGCGCCCCCAGATGCCCCTGGACTCGAGCAGGGACGCGGCCTGCCCGTCCGGGACCACTGCGGCGAAGTAGTGGATGTCGTAGCGGCGGTGGACGAAGTCGGAGGTCACCCAGTGCGCGAGGGGCCGGAGCAGGTCGGAGCGCAGCAGGAGCCGGCGACGGCCCAGCACCTGGGCGAGGGACACGTCCCCCAGCGCCAGCGCCTCGCGCGAGCGCATCCACTCGGCGCCCTCCACGGACTCGACCGTGCTCATCGGGTCGGCCCCGGCCAGCAGCACCCCGGTCTCCTCGAAGGCCTCGCGGGCGGCGGCGACCACGGCGCGGCGGGCGCGGCCGACGTCGTCGGTGCCCAGCCTGCGGGCCCACTCGACCGGGGTCGGCCCGGCCCAGTCGAGCGGGTCGTCGTCGTGGGCCTCCACGATCCCGCCCGGGAAGCCGATGGTGCCCAGCGGGGACGTGCCCGGGCGGTAGGTCAGCAGGGTCTCGACGCCGCGCTCCCCGTCCCGGACGAACACCACCGCCGCCGCCGGGGCGGGCGTGCTGCTCGGGATCCCGGCGCCGCGCTCGAGCCACGCCTGCGCGGCCTCGCGGTGGCGCTCCGGCACCTCGAAGTACCGCACCGCCGGCGGGCGGCCGGTGCCCGAGGTCCGCTCGGGGTGCTCAGCTGAACTCGGCAACCAGCTCCACCTCGACCGGGGAGTCGAGCGGCAGGACCGCCACGCCGACGGCGGAGCGCGCGTGCACGCCCGCGTCGCCGAAGATCCGGCCCAGCAGCTCGGAGGCGCCGTTGACCACGCCGGGCTGGCCCGTGAAGGCCGGGTCGGAGGCGACGAAGCCGACGACCTTGACGATGCGGACCACCCGGTCCAGGTCGCCGATGCGGTCCTTGACGGCCGCCACGGCGTTGAGCGCGGCACGGGCGGCGAGCTCGTGCGCCGTCTCCGGGGAGACGCTCCCCTCCGCGCCGTCGGCGGAGACCTTGCCGGTGGCGGGCAGCGCCCCGTCCACGAACGGGAGCTGGCCCGAGGTGTGCACCCACGAGCCGGTGACCACGGCGGGCACGTAGGCGGCCACGGGGGCCGCCACGGGAGGGAGCTCGAGGCCGAGCTCGGCGAGGCGGGATTCGACGGTGGAGCCGTTGCTCATGAAGTCCTCCGGGATCTCTGCGCGGTCCGGTCCGCGTCAGTTCGTGGGCCGCTTGAAGTAGGCGATGGGGTTGGTCTGGACGGGTGCGTTCATGTTGCCCGCGGGCACGTCGGCGGGGGTCGAGCCGGGCAGGACGGTGACGAGCTCCCAGCCGTCCTGGCCCCAGTTGTCGAGGATCTGCTTGGTCGCGTGGATCATCAGCGGCACGGTGGCGTATTCCCAGGTAGTCATGCGCCCAGCGTAGCCACCAGCGGCGGGGCGCGCGGCACCCGTGACCGTCCCCACATCAGGGTCCACCACGGTTGCGCTTGTAGACTGCACCAATGGCTTCCCGCAAGAACTCTGCCTCGCAGGCACCGTCGGCCCTCGGCAACGTCGTGGCGTTCATCGCCACCAGCATCGTCGCCGGCATCGTGGCCGCCGGTCTCCTGGTGCCCCCCGCAGCAGCCACGGGCCTCGCCGCCAACGCCTCGATCGGGTGGTTCAAGGACCTCCCGGCGCAGATGGAGACCGGGCCGATGTCCCGGGCCTCCACGCTCGTCGCCCGCGACGGGACCGAGATCGCGTCCTTCTACGCGCAGAACCGCACGCCCGTCCCGCTCCAGGAGATCTCCCCCCACATGGTGGACGCGCTGCTGTCCATCGAGGACCGGGACTTCTACGAGCACGGCGGGGTGAACCTCAAGGGCATCATCCGGGCGCTGGGCAACAACATCATCCGCCCGGACGCGCGCCAGGGCGCCTCGACGATCACGCAGCAGTACGTGAACAACCTCATCATCGACGCCCAGGACCGGGCGGGCGAGGAGGCGTCCACGCTGGGCGCCAACAAGGGCTACGCGGACAAGATCAAGGAGATCAAGCTCGCGCTGTCCATGGAGCAGGAGCTGTCCAAGGAGCAGATCCTGGAGGGCTACCTCAACATGGTGCTCTTCGGCGGGCAGAACTACGGCGTGGAGGCCGCCGCCCAGTACTACTGGGGCATCCCCGCCTCCGAGCTGACGATCTCCCAGTCGGCGGTCCTGGCCGGGATGGTCCAGTCGCCCAACTACTACGACCCCGCCGCGAACCCCGCCGCCGCCACGGAGCGGCGCAACGTCGTGCTGGACACCATGCTCCTCACCGGGTCCATCACCCAGGCGGAGCACGACGCCGCGGTCGCCGAGCCGGTCGAGGTGGACCTGCACCCCACGAACTCCGGGTGCTCGGCCGCCGAGATGGCCCCGTACTTCTGCGACTACGTCGAGAACGCCATCCTCCAGGACTCCGCCTTCGGCGAGACCCCCGAGGAGCGGCTCATGACCCTCCAGCGCGGCGGGCTGACGATCACCAGCACCCTCGACGCCGACGCCCAGCGCACGGCCGAGGAGGAGGTCAACCGCACGCAGCCGCGGGACGAGAACCCGGACAAGGTCTCCACCGCGCTGGTCTCCCTCGAGCCCTCCAACGGCGACATCGTGGCCATGGCGCAGAACACCTACTACTCCACGGGCGAGGGCGACTCCAACACCACGTACAACTTCAACGTGGACTCGTGGATGGGCGGCGCCGGCGGCTTCCAGGTCGGCTCGACCTACAAGCCGCTGACCCTGGCCACGTGGATCGACGACGGCAAGGGCGTCAAGGACGTCGTCGACGCCTCCCAGACCCGGTGGCCCGCGGACTACCGGTGGGACGCCTCCTGCCTCGAGGGCGGCTACAAGATCGAGCCCGGGGACAACTCCCAGGGCTACGAGATCCAGAACGCCTCCCCCGGCTACACCCGGTCCATGCCCGTGGACTACGGCATCTACAACTCCATCAACACCGCGATCTACGCGATGGCGGAGGAGATGGACCTGTGCCACATCGGGGAGATCTCCCAGGCGCTGGGCATCGTCAACGGCAAGACCGGCGACCCGGTGGACACCACCGTGCTCTCCGCGCTGCTCGGCGGCTCGGTGGACATCTCCCCCATGACGATGGCCCGCGCCTACTCGGCGTTCGCCAACCGCGGCGAGATGTGCGAGCCCCGGGCCCTGGCGAAGGTCGTGGACTACACCGGCAAGGAGTACGACATCCCCGGGACCTCCTGCGAGCAGGTCATCAGCGAGGACGTGGCCGACGGCGTGAACTACGCCCTGGAGCAGGTGCTCGTGCGCGGCTCCGGCTACAAGCGCGGCATCGGCCTGCCGGGGGCCTCCGCGGCGAAGACCGGCACCACCGACAACTCCACGCAGACCTGGATGGTCGGCTACACCCGCGGCCTGGCCACGGCGTCGTGGGTCGGCAACTACGAGTTCGGCTCCCGGTCCCTCAACGGGCTGTCCATCGGCGGCCAGCGCGGCGGCTCGGACACCGAGTGGGTGGACGGCTCCACCTACGCCGGCGCCCAGTGGCAGCGGTTCATGGAGGACATCGCCCGCGACTACGACACGGAGGACTTCGAGAAGCCCTCCGAGCGGGTGCTCGAGGGCCGCAACGGCAGCACGGCCATCGGCTAGGTGGCGGCCTCCGTGAGCCCCCGGCACGCGCCCGGAGGGGCCGGCCTGCTGCGCGCGGCCGCCGCCACGGCCGGGGCCGGCGCCGCCGCGGCGGCGGGCCTCGGCGCGTGGGGCGTCCTCGTCGAGCGCCGGCGCTTCCAGCTGCGCACGGAACGGCTGCGGCTGCTGCCCGAGGGCAGCGCGCCGCTGCGGATCCTGCACCTGTCCGACCTGCACGTGTGGCCGGGGCAGCGCTCGGTGCGGGAGTTCGTGCACTCGCTGGCCGGGCTCCAGCCGGACCTCGTGGTGGACACCGGCGACAACCTCTCCCACCTGGACGCGCTGCCCTGGCTGCTGGAGATCCTCGAGCCGCTGCTCCGCTTCCCCGGCGCCTACGTGCCCGGGTCCAACTGCTACTTCGCGCCGCGGCTGAAGAACCCCGTGCGCTACCTGTGGCGGGACACCTCCGGGGAGTCCCGCGACGAGGCGCCCCGCCTGCCCACGCAGGCCATGCACGACGCCTTCGACGCCGCCGGCTGGACCCCGCTGATCAACCGGGCCGCCCGGCTCGAGGTCGCCGGGCGGGTGCTGGACCTCTCGGGCGTGGACGACCCGCACCTGGGCTACGACGAGCACCCGGGGTTCGTGGACCCGGCCACGGCGGACCTGCGGATCGGGGTGGCCCACGCCCCGTACCTGCGCACCCTGGACCGCTTCGCCGAGGACGGCGCCCAGCTCGTGCTGGCCGGCCACACCCACGGCGGCCAGGTCTGCCTGCCCGGCGGGCGGGCGCTGGTGAGCAACTGCGACCTCGAGCCCGCCCGCTGCAAGGGGCTGATCACCCAGCGCGGCGTCCCGGTCAACGTCTCCGCCGGGCTGGGCACCTCCCGCTTCGCGCCGATCCGGCTGTTCTGCCCGCCCGAGGCCGTCCTGCTCACGCTCACCGACTGAGCGCCCGCCCCGGCTCGGGGCCGGCGCAGGTCAGGACCCGGCGGGTCGGGTGAGGGCGTCGAGCACGACGGGCAGGCGGCTCACGCCGTCGGAGCCGCAGAAGTGCCCCGCGCCGGGCACGACCCGCAGCTCGGCCCCGAGCCGGGCGGCGAGCTCCTCGGTGGCCGCGGCCGGCACGGTGGGGTCCTCGTCGGAGCGCAGCACCAGGCGGTGGCGCGTGTTCGCGCGCACCGCCGCGAGGTCCACGTCCTCGGCGAGGAAGTCGTCGAGCAGCGGGACGCTCTCGAGCCGGCCCGTGAACCCGGCGACGAGCACGATCCCCCCGAGCGTCCACGGCTGCGGCAGCCGGGCGAGGTGGCGCAGCACCGTGATGCACCCCAGGCTGTGGCCGACCAGGTGCGTGTGCTCGTCCACCCCGCCCACGGCCCGCCCCACCGCGTCGAGCCACGCCCCGGCCTCCGGGAAGGACGGCTCCGGCAGCTCCACGAGCACGACCTGCACGCCCCGGGCCGCGAGGCGCTCGCGCAGCCAGGGGAACCAGTGGCTGTCCGGGGCGGCGTCGTAGCCGTGCACGACGGCGACCCGCCGGACCGGTGCGGCCGGGACGGGAGCGGTCATCCGCTGATCTCGGGCACCGCCACGATCACCCGGTGGTTCGTCCTGTCGCACAGGTACATCTCGACGGTGCCCTCCGGCACCGGCCCGCCCTCGGGCCACTGGTCCTCGGGGATCTGCCGCAGGGGGCCGCCGCAGGACGGGCAGATGGGGTCCATGGTCGTCTCCTCGGTCGGTGGGGGCCTCCGGGTGCTCGGAGCCCGTGGCCCGAGCATCCCGCAGATCGCCCCGGGACACAATCCCCGCCTCCCGGGCCACCGCCGGTGACCACTTGTGTTGTGCACAACTGGGTTGTGTGCGACAGTACTGGCATGGATCCCGACCTCCGGCTCGACGAGCAGCTGTGCTTCGCCCTGTACGCGGCCTCCCGCGCCACGACCTCGGCGTACCGCGAGCTGCTGGCCGAGCTCGGGCTGACCTATCCGCAGTACCTGGTCCTGCTCGCCCTGTGGGAGCAGGACGGGCCGACCGTCTCCGCCCTCGGCGCGCGCCTGCACCTCGACAGCGGGACGCTGTCCCCCCTCCTGAAGCGGATGGCGGACGGCGGCCTGCTCGAGCGCCGCCGGGACCGGGCCGACGAGCGGCGGGTCACCGTCCACCTCACGGAGGCCGGCACGCGGCTGCGCGAGCGCGCACCGCAGGTGCAGCGCCGCGTGCTGGAGTCCGCGGGACTGACCCCCGAGGAGATCGCCACGCTGCGCCGCCTCGCCCGCAAGATCAGCGCCTCCACCCGCACCACCACCACATCCACCAGCCCCGCCCCCACCCCCATCCCCACCGAGGAGTAAGCCCCATGCAGACCGTCTACACCGCCGAAGCGCTCGCCACGGGCGCCGGCCGCAACGGCCGCGCCCGCACCACGGACGGGCGGGTGGACCTCGCCCTGGCCGTGCCCCGGGAGATGGGCGGCTCCGGCGACGGCGCCAACCCCGAGCAGCTGTTCGCCGCCGGCTACGCCGCGTGCTTCCACTCCGCCCTGCAGATGGTGGCGCGGCAGCAGAAGGTGGAGCTGGGCGACTCCAGCGTCGGCGCCCGCGTGGGCATCGGCCCCGACGGCCAGGGCGGGTTCGGCCTCGAGGTCGCCCTCGAGGTCGTCATCCCGGACCTGGACCCGCGGACCGCCGCGGACCTCGCCGAGCAGGCCCACCAGGTCTGCCCCTACTCGAACGCGACCCGCGGCAACGTCGAGGTCGTCCTGACCGTCGTGGAGGACTGATGAGCGCCCCGGAGAACACTCCCCCCGGCACCCCCCGGAGCACCCGCCAGATCGTCCTGGCCTCCCGCCCGCAGGGCTGGCCCACCCCCGAGAACTTCCGGCTCGAGCAGACGGAGCTGCCCGAGCTCCTGCCCGGGCAGGTCCTCGTGGCCAACCGGTGGATGTCCGTGGACCCCTACATGCGCGGACGGATGAACGACGTGAAGTCCTACGTCCCGCCGTTCCAGGTGGACCGGCCCCTCGAGGGCGGGGCCGTGGGCGAGGTCGTCGCCTCGGCCAGCCCCGACGTCGCCGTGGGGCGGACGGTCCTGCACGGCGCCGGGTGGCGCGAGCACGCGGTGCTCGACGCCGGCTCCGTCACCGTCGTCGACCCGGCCCTGGCCCCGGGCTCCGCCTGGCTCGGCGCGCTCGGCATGCCCGGCCTCACCGCCTACGCCGGTCTCATGGCCGCGGCCCGGTTCCGGCCGGGGGACGTCGTGTTCGTCTCCGGCGCCGCCGGGGCCGTGGGCTCCCTCGTCGGGCAGATCGCCCGGCTCAGCGGCGCCGCGCGCGTCATCGGCAGCGCGGGCTCGCCCGCGAAGGTCGCGCGCCTGCTGGAGCTCGGCTTCGACGCCGCCTTCGACTACCACGACGGGCCGGTGGTCGAGCAGCTGCGGGCGGCGGCGCCGGAGGGCATCGACGTGTACTTCGACAACGTGGGCGGCGACCACCTCGAGGCCGCCATCGACGTGCTCACCACCGGCGGGCGGGTGTGCCTGTGCGGGGCGA
>Ga0326721_10000640_pt1 | contig 10751 bp, 10 predicted proteins | sample SGPome_FD_203951 | JGI IMG/M metagenome (GOLD analysis project Ga0326721, IMG submission 203951) | Soil microbial communities from Southern Great Plains, Lamont, Oklahoma, United States - SGP_1_2016 | ecosystem: Engineered > Artificial ecosystem > Soil microcosm > Unclassified | place: USA...
ACGGAGGAGTCGTCGTGTGGTTCACCGACGGCACCAAGACCCCGCCGCTCCACGGGCGCACGGCCTGGATCGTCGCCGAGCGCGAGCCGGGTGCGCACAGCCCTGCCCGTGGGGTGGCGTGACACGGGACGCCCGTGGACGCGCCGGTGCGCGCGGTCTCGCGGACGGGAGGCCCGGGCACGGGGCGGGAGGCTCGGGCACGGGGCGGGAGGCTCGGGCACGGGCGTTGGCAGGAACGACGCGATGGGCGTCTTTCCTGCCACTCGTCGCTGAGTCCTGCACGGTCGACGCTGGTCCCGGCGGCGGACGCCGCCGGAGGCCGGACAGCCCGGGAGGGGACCGATGGTCCGCTGGAGGACGACGACGCTGCGAGCCTGGCGGGGACTCCGCGAGTTCCTCGCCGTCCAGGTCGAGCTGCACGAGCGCGCGGCACTGCTCGACCGGCCGTGGGAGGAGGAGTTCCTGCACTGGGCCGGCGGCGGGCGCGAGCTGCACGGCCGGTTGATCCCACCCCCCGGACGAGGCCGGGGCACCACCCGCAGCGGCTGGTGCCCCGGCCTGGAGGGCGCCCACGGCGCACCGCCCCGGACGGGTGCGCGGTCGCCGGCCTGACGACCTCCCCTCCGCAGGGCGCTGGACGCGGCGTCCCTCGCTGTCGACCCAACGGGAGGTCGACGGCCCGCGGCCGTCGGAGGGCCTGCGGATCCGCCGCCCCGTGCTAGAGGTCGGGGCGGGCCATGGTCCGGCCCTGGTCGACGGGACGGGGGACCGGTACGGCGCGGGGTGCGGGAGGGGGCGACCCCGGATCGCTCAGCGGTACCCGGCCCACGACCCTGGTGCCCTCTCCGGGGGCGGATCGGACGTCGAGGTGCCCACCGAGGGCCGCGATGCGTGACGTCATGTTGCGCACCCCCCGCCCGAGGGGATCCGGCCGGGTCTCCGGATCCCAGCCCCGCCCCTCGTCCTCGACGGTGAAGAGGAGGTGGTCGTCGGCACGGTGCAGCCGCACGCAGATGGGCGCCCCACCCGCGTACTTGCGGGCGTTGTTCACCGACTCGAGGCAGCAGAAGTAGACGGCGGCCTCGACCTCGGGGACGAACCGGGCGACGGTCACGGCAGTGGTGTCGAGCCGGATGTGCGGGTCGCCTCCGAGCTCGGCGCGGAGGGCGGCGACCAGGCCGCGCTCGGCGAGCGCGGCCGAGGAGAGGCCCGTGGCGGTCCGGGCGAGGACGGCCTCCGCGGTGTCGAGCTGCCCGACGGCCTGGTCCAGCCGGGCGCGTGCCTGCTCCAGCCGCCCGGCCCGGACCTCGTGCTCGGCCAGCCCGAGCGTCAGGCTCAGCGACACCAGGTGGTGCTGGGCTCCGTCGTGGAGGTCCCGCTCGATGCGCCGCCGCTCGCTGTCCGCCTCGGCCACGACCCGGCGACGAGCGTCGGCGATCTCGGCGGCGTGGGCGACCGCAGCGCGCAGCTCGCGCTCGAGGTCGATGCCGGTCCGCACGGCCTGCAGCACGACGCCGAGGCTGGTGGCGATCGCCTCCAGCAGGACCTGCCGCTGGTCGTCCGCCCCGGCGACCGCAGCCCGGTCGACCCCGATCGTCCCGACGTCCTGCCCCCCGTGCCGGACGGGGACCTCCAGCGACGTCTCGGCCTCCTCCTCTCCCGGCCTGACCCACCGGTAGCTCCGGTCGCGCAGCCCCGGCCGGTACACGGTCAGCCGGCACGTGGTGGCGCCCAGGCCCTGGCCGACCGCCTCCGCGACGCCGGCCAGGTCGGGCACGCCCCCGGTCGTGGCCCGTGGCAGGGCGGCGAGCTCGGCCAGCACCCTGTACGGGGTCGGCCTGGTGCCGTAGAGCAACCGGTCGGCCGCGCGTTCGGTCAGCAGGAACACGGGGAGGAAGACCAGCGCGCTCACCGTCACAGCCACTGCCGTGGTGACGGGGGGAGGAGCGAATCCGGCTCCGTACTTCAGCTTGCCGACGAGTATGTCGACGATCGCGTAGAGACAGCCGATCGAGGCCGTGACCAGGACGACCACCACCCCGCGGCTGAACCACCGCTGCGCGCTCGCGGCGCCGGGCCGCCGGCTCGTCACCAGCACGGCCACGGCCACGACGGGCAGGGACAGCCGGGATGCCCAGTACCACAGCACGATCGGCGGCAGGGACCGTGCGGTCGTCCAGTCCACGCTCGTCCAGTCGATCTGGGCTAGCCCCCGCAGGCTCAGCAACGCCAGCACGCCGGTGAGGACGGCCAGCGCCGCCCCCATCGCCACGGTCGCCACCAGGAGGCCGAAGAGCAGCCGCGCCGGCGCCCGCAGCCGCTCACTGGTGCTGGCGCGGAGCTGCCGGCGCAGGCCGGCGATCCCGAGGAGCGGCAGCACGACCCCGGCCAGGAGGACACAGCGGACCGACGCCGGGAGGAACACCGCGCTCAGCAGGGCCGCCGCCGCGGCGCCGAGCGCCGCAGCCACCACCCACCGGTCGGGGCGCCCGAGGGGACCGCTCCGCGGCGCCCAGGCCAACGCGAGCACGTAGGTGACGCAGGCGACCACCGGCAGCAGCAACCGGGGGACCGCAGCGACCCCGTCGACCCCGGTGACGGTGGCCAGCACCTCCGACGCCGTGTCCGACTGCGGGCCGAAGGCGGCGGCCGAGGCGGCCAGCGCCGTCCCGAGCAGGAGCTGCGCGGGATCGCGGGGAGGGCGCACCAGCAGGGCGCCCGCGAGGCCGAGGACGAGCACGGTCAGTGCCGCGTCGGGGATCAGCACGGCGAGGGGCTCGCTGTGCCGCATCCCGGCGACCAGCCCCCGGGTCCACACGTCGCTCGCGGCGACCGCCTCCGGGGTGAGGCTTGCGGTGCCGGCGAACTCCCGCGCCACGGCCACGACCACCCCGAGGACCAGCCAGCAGACCGACAGCAGCGCGCACCCGACGAGGAGGGCACCGATCCAGGTGCTGCCTTGTCGTCCGGCACGCCCGCCGGTCACCGGACCGCGACCGCCATCTCGAGGACGGCCTCCACGACCGGTTCCACCCGGTCGGGCACCCAGGCGCGGACGACGACAGGGGTACTGCCGCCCCGGCTGGCGGGTGGGGCGGCACCGTCCTCGCTGTGCGCGGTGACCTTCAGGCCGCCACCGAGCGCGACCAGGCGGTCGGCGTCGTCGGCGAGCACCGCCTCGAGACGAGCCGGACCCACCGGCGGGGCGGGGTCGTCGAGGACCACGCTGATCTCGCCGCGACACTCCTCCAGGCGCAGGCTCAGCTCGTGTTCGGCGGGTCGTCCGGCCAGCTCGCGCAGTGCCGAGGCAGCGGCGTAGTAGAGCCCGGACTCCAGCTCCCATGCCGCCCGCGACGACAGGTGCGCGTGGAGCCGGACCGGCCGCGGCAGGTCGGCCACCACCTCGTCGAGCGCGGCGGCCGGCCCGTGGTCGCGGAGCACGGACGGGTACACGCCCCTGGCCACCGTGCGGAACCGGTCGAGCAGGTCGTCCAGCCGGACCCGGGCGTCGGCGAGCGCGTCCCGGAACGGCGTCAGGTCGTCCGGTGCGTCGGCCAGGCGGGCGCGGGTCGCCGCCAGCTCGGTCCGCAGCGCGGCCAGGCGGTCGTCCGTGGCGTGCGAGAGCTCCGCGACCAGCCGCCGGCGCGCCGCGTCCCGTGCCGAGGCGAGACGGCGGCGGGACGCCCGGAGCTCCTCGGCGAGCTCGGCGGCCCGCCGGACCCGCTCGCTGAGCTCGGCGTTGAGCGCCACCACGCGGAGCGGCAGCGCCGCACCGTTGGCGACGTCGTGGAGCAGGTCCCGGTCGGCGACGGTGATCGGTCCCTGCTTGGTGATCGTCAGGGCGGCCCGGAGCACCCCCGCGTCGAGCACCGGCACGACGTGGTCGACGTCCGGGTCCACGAGCAGGTCCGCGAGCCCGGTCACGGTCCGGCCGGGTGGACTCGCGCCTCCGGTGTCCGGAGGGTGGTGGACGGCCTCCACCAACCGGTCTCCCACGGTCAGCCAGACCGCGGCCCGGACCGCCCCGGTGCCCTCGGCCAGCACCTGCGCCAGGCCGGGGAGGACCCGGTCGAGGGATCCGGCCTGGATCCGCCGGGCCGCCTCGGCCAGCGCCGAGTACGGGCTGGCCAGCCTCTGGCCGGCCACGCGGGCGACCGTGCGCTCGAGCACGGGCCACACCAGGAAGAGCCCGACGGCCGCGAGGCAGGCCCCGAGGAACGGCAGCGCCAGCCTGAGGAGCCATCTGCTGTCGATCACCGCCCGGCCGCCGAGGACGACCGCGAGCAGCACCGCGGCCACCCCTCCGGCGACCAGCAGTCCACGGAGCACCACTGCTGTGCTGACCCGGGTCATCCGCACCACCGACCCACGCCCGGCGCTCCGGCCGGGCCGTGCGCTCACGCTAGGCCCAGCCGCAGGCCGCGCCAACCCCCTCTGCGGCCGGGGTCAGTCCTCGTCGCGCTGAGCCCGCAGGTAGGTGAGGACCGCCAGGACCCGGCGGTGGTGCTCGGTGGCGTCCTCGGGCAGCTGCAGCTTGCCGAAGATGCTGGCGATGTGTTTCTCGACCGCCTTGGGCGTGACGAACAGCTGGGCCGCGATCCCGTTGTTCGACCGGCCCTCGGCCATGAGCCGCAGCACGTCCAGTTCTCGTGGCGACAGTGACTCGACGGCTCCCTTCTTCTCCCCGCGGGGGTGCTCGACCAGGCGTTTGGCCAGGACCGGTTCGATGACGATCTCACCGGCCTCGATCCGGGCGAGCGTGTCGCTCAGGACGTCGACGCTGCCGACCTTCTCCTTGAGCCGGTAGCCGATGGACTCGGTCCCGATCTGCAGGATCCGCATCAGGTAGTGGGACTCGGCGTAGTGGGAGAGGAACAGCAGCCCCATGTCGGCGTGCAGGGCCCGAAGCCGTTCGGCGGTCACCAGGCCGCCGTCGGGCCCCGGGGGCATCCGGATGTCCAGGATCGCCACGTCGGCCCGTTCGGTGTCCAGCAGCTCGACCAGCGCGTCCCCGTCGGCGGTGGAGCCGACGACCTCGTGGCCTGCGGCCTCCAGCAGCATGAGCAGCCCCTCGCGGAACAGGGCGCCGTCCTCGGCCAGGGCTACTCGCACGGGATCCTCACCGTGATCCTCCCCGAGCCGGGCGCCTCTGCGACGCTGACCTGGCCACCGAGCCCCTGCACCTGGCTCAGCACCTGGACGGCGTGCCGGCCCGGCACGCCGTCCAGGGAGACGACGAGCCCCTCCCCGTCGTGGCGCAGCACCACCTCGACCGGCGACCCCCCGGCCTCGAGCAGGCTGAGGCACTGGGTGACGGCGAAGTAGACGGCCCCCTCGACCTCCGGACCGAAGCGCTCCGCCGGTGCCACGACGTACACGGGCACGGCGACGCGGTCGGCGAACTCGCACAGCGCCGGACCCAGCCCGGCCTGGTCCAGCAACGGTGGGTAGATCTCCCGCGAGACCTCCCGCAGCTCCTGCAGCACCGTGTGCAGCTGGTCCTGCAGGTCGTCGATGGAGAGCCGGACACCCTCCTCGTCGTCCGACAGCCGCTTGCGGACCACGCCGAGCCGCGGCACGAGTGCGGAGATCTGCAGGGACGCGCCGTCGTGCAGCCGGCGCTGCAGGCGCAGCCGACGCAGCCAGTGGTCGCGCACGACCTGGCGGGTGCCGGCCGCCCCGAGGTCGACCGGTTGCGACGGCGCCCCGTTCCCGGCAGCCCGTTTCGGGGCCGCGGCACCCGTGTCGTCCGGCCACTGCGCAGGCGTGTACATCACCAACAGATCCTCCGGCCGGGCCGGCGCGGCCGGAATGGGGTGCGCCCCATCCCAGGGGTGGGGTAGACCCCCGAGTTCGCTCCGTGACGGATCGCTCGCGGCGCACCCGCGCCGCCGGAGGACGGACCGCACGGTCCGCCCGCCTCGTTACGCTATGGCCGGCGAGGAAGTCCCCTGCCCGCTGCTTCCCAGGGGGCGCTGTGGGTTACTGCCTCGGGGTGGACCTCGGGACGACGTCCGCCGCGGCCGCGGTCGCGGACGGCGTTCGCGTGGAGGTGTTCCCGCTCGGGAACCGGTCGCCGGTGATGCCCGCGGTCGTCCACGCCGGGGACGACGGCGCGCTGGTCGCCGGGGACGAGGCCGCGAGGCGCGCCGTGAGCGAGCCCGACCGGGTGGCCTCCGAGATCACGCGCCGGCTGGGGAACCCGACGCCGGTGGTGCTCGGCGACACCTCTCTCCCGGCCACCGACCTGCTGGCCGCGCTGCTGCAGGAGGTGGTCGCCCGGGTCGCCGCGCAGCAGGGCCTCGAACCCGAGGTCGTGGTCCTCACCCACCCGGCCAACTGGGGTCCCTTCCGGCAGGGGTTGTTCGAGGAGGTGCCGCAGCTCGTCGGCATCCCCGATGCACGGACGATCACCGAACCGGAGGCGGCCGTCGCCTACCACGCCGCCACCCGGCAGCCGGCGATGGAGGAGACCCTCGCCGTCTACGACCTCGGGGGCGGCACGTTCGACGCGGCGGTGCTGCGCCGGAACGGTCGCCGCATCGACGTCCTCGGCACGCCCGAGGGCATCGAGCGTCTCGGCGGTGCCGACTTCGACGAGGCGGTCCTCTCCTTCGTCGACGACGCCACCGGTGGGGCGCTCTCGGAGCTGGACAGGGGCGATCCCCGGGCCGCTGTCGCCCTCGCCCGGCTGCGCCGGGACTGCACCCTCGCCAAGGAGGCGCTGTCGCTCGACACCGAGACCGTCATCCCGGTGGTCCTGCCCGGGATCCGCCTGGAGGTCCGGCTGACCAGGGAGCGGTTCGAGGAGCTGGTCCTCGGTCTGGTCGAGTCGACCGTCTCCACGTTCCGGCGGGCACTGAGCTCGGCGGGGGTCTCCCCGGAGGTGCTCTCGGCGGTGTTGCTGATCGGCGGCTCGTCGCGGATCCCCCTGGTGGCCCGCCTGCTCTCGCGCGAGCTGGGGCGTCCGATCGGAGTCGACCCCCGTCCGGAGCACGCCGTGGCCCTGGGAGCTGCCGCGTCGGGGCACGTCCACTCCGCTGCGCACCCGCGGACCCCCCGCGGACGGCCGTGACCGGGCCGGCCCGGGAGGTCGCCGATCGGGTGTTGCCGGCGGAGACGGCGGCGGGGCGTCCGGAACGGGAGTCGAGGTCGCGGGCCGACCGACCTCGGGGGAGCGGCTGCGCGCGAGGTGCGCGTCGAGGACGACGTCGATCCGGGCGCTGCTCCGCTGGACGGCGAGCCGGGTCGCCGGCGTGTCCCCGACCCGCTGCTGCTGCCGGGCCTCGGCGCGCTCGTCGCAGGCGCGCCGGAAGGCGACGCGCAGTCCGGTGGAGCGGCCGTCGGTCTCCTGCTGCTCGCGGGAGCTCTCGACGACTGCGGCCTGGGTGACTGCGGTTCCGGCGGCTTCGTCCTGTAGCGCGGAGTCCTGCGTCACCGGCGGGACGACCCGCTGCGCGAGCTGCCGGGACAGGTGCCAGGCGGTGCAGTCGTCGCAGGACGCCAGCCAGGTGCGCGCGTGGCGCAGGCAGGGCAGGGGAGCGGACATGGCAGGTCCTCGATGTGGAGGGGGCGTCCCCGCTCTCGTCCGGGAGGCCGCGAACCGGCCTCCGGTCCAGGAACGCTGAGACCAGGGTCGCCGGGTCCGGGGTCACCCGACATCCGGCCAACCCCCCACCTGCCGGCGCGAGCCCCCGTTCCGGAGCGGGGGAGGACCCCCCGGGCCGAGGGGGGCGGTCACGTGGCCGCCCTCTGCGGTCCGGCGCCTCGGCGGTGGCCGGCGAACGGCGGGCGCTGGGACGGCAGGACGCCGTCGTGCGGGCTCCGCCCCGCCTCCTGGAGCAGCCACCGCGCCAGGGTCAGCGCGAGGTTCAGCGAGTGCAGCTCCGGAACGCCGAGGCCACCGACAGCACCGCGGTCGAGGACGGCCGCCAGCGCCTCGGCGTCCAGGATCCCCCGGTCGACGACCGCGGGATGACCGACCAGTTCGACCAGTTGTCCCCGGTTGCGCAACAGCCCGCGGTAGTAGACCTCGTTGAAGTGCCCCTTGCGCCGGCGCGTCGCGATCGGGTCGGGCAACGTACCGCGCATCGCGGCGCGGAGCAGCGGCTTGCTCGGCGTCGGGTCCGGGCGGACGCTCGCGACGGCCCGCAACCCCGCCTGCAGCACCCGCCGGTCGAGGAAGGGGTGCGAGACGACCAGGCCGAGGGGGTGTGCCACCGCCCACCGGACCGGGTCCCCGGTCCGGCCCCGGATGCCGGCCAGGGCGGACCCGACGGCGGGTGTCGGGTGGAACGCGGCCCCGGACGCCGCCTGCTCCGCGGTGCGTTCCGCCAGGGCCGTGCGCCGGGCGAACTCCGGCCGGACCCACGCCGGGACCTCGGGTGCCCGGCGGCGCCGACGGGCGAGCAGCGGGTCGAACCCGTAGGGCCGCAGCACCGTCCACGGGTCGGTGTTGTCCGCCGCCGCCCAGCGCCGCGCCTCCCGCCAGGCCCGAGCCAGCCGCCAGCTGCGCAGGTCCGCGGCGAGGTGGAAGGGATGGGTGTCGAGGATCTCGTCGGCCCCGACGCCGGTGAGGACCCGCTCGGCACCGGCCTCGCACGCCGCGAGGGTCAGGGCGCGGTCCATCCCGATGCGCCACAGCCCGGGATACGGCTCGTCGTGCTCGGGCGGGTCGGCGAAGGCGTCGAAGTCCAGCAGGTGGTCCCCGTCGAGCCGCACCGACCGCAGGTGGGGCGCGATGCCGAGCGCGGAGTCGACGTACGGCGTCTCGCGCGCGAGCAGGCCCAGATCCCGGTACACGACCGAGAGCCCGGCCACCAGCGTGCACCGGCCGTGCGCGGCGGCGTCGGCCGCGCAGCGCAGTACGGCAGACGAGTCCAGCCCGCCGGAGACGTGGCACGCGACGTCGCCGACCGCGCGTTCCCCCACCGCGGCGACGAACACCTCGCGGAAGTCGGCCGCGGCACCGGACAGCGTGTGGCCCCGGACGGGAGCGGCCTCCAGCGGGGCGAACAGCGGACGGACGGCCGTCGTCAACGCGGGGATCTCGACCTGGAGCACCGCGCCGGCCGGGACCCGCTCGACGCCTCGGAAGGGCGTGCTCGTTCCGGCCGGCTCGTTGAGCGGGAACGGGGCGGCGAGGTAGCCGGCGAGGTGGTCGTCGTCCAGGTCGGCCGGCCGTCCCCGCAGCCGGTGGAGCGTCGCCAGGTCGGTCGCGACGACGACCTGCTCGCCGAGACGCTCGTGGTAGAGCCGGTGCCCTCCCATGGGGTCACGCACGGCGAGGACCCGACCGGAGGGCTGGTCGTACAGCAGGAACGCGAAGTCGCCCTCGAGCGCCGCGAGGCCGGTGCGACCCCCCCGGCGGTAGACGCGAGCGATCCGCTCGGCGTCGTCGGGCCGACCCGATCCCACGTGCAGGTCCGCGCGGTAGTGCAGCTCACCCAGGAGCAGCACCGTGACCCCGCCGCCGCTGGCGGCCGTGACGTGCCGGCCCGTGGCCGTCAGCGCCGCGCCGGTCGGACCGATCGTGGCGACCAGCACGCCGCCGCTCATCGGTAGCGGGCCACGGGCCGGAACGCGTCGCAGAGGTCGGGATAATCGCCGAGGACGACGTCGTCGCCCACGAGGCACCAGGTGTGGGTTGCCAACGGGTAGAAGCTCAGACCGAGCACCACGGCAGCCGGCAAGCCCGCGGTCCGTGCCTCGGCCAGGCAGACCACGGCCCGTTCCTTGCACGTGTGCCCCAGGGCGCTGCCCGTGGCCGCGCGGCGCACCCGTCGGTCGATCTCGGCCGCGGAGCCTCCGCCCGGACGGCCCCGGAGCGGCAGGGCGGTCCACCACCGGAGGGTGCGGGACCACCCCGCCGTGGCGAAGCAGACCCGCGCAGCCGCCAGCAGGACCCAGGTCCTCAGGCGGAGGTGCCCCACCCGGCGCAGGAGGGACAGCACCGCGACGACGAGCGGATCGACCCGCCCGCCGCGCCCGATCGCGCCCTCGGTACCGATGCCGGGGGGCAGCTCCGTGACGAGGGCGTCGAGGTCGGCCGCGACCTGCTGCTCGGGGACCCGGTACCGCCGGGCGGCGGCGCGCACCGTCTCGGTGCGATTCCCGCGCGACAGGCCGACGAGGAGCTCCGCGGCGATCGGGTCGACGGCGTAGAAGGAGCCCGCGAGGTCCAGGAGCCTGCCGCTGCCGTCCGGGGCCCGGACGAGCAGCAGATCGGGGCGGAGGCGGATCGCCCCGCCGGCGAGCTCAGGGCTCCATGTAGTAGCCGGTGTAGCCGTCACTGGCCTTGCCGAACATGCCCCCGCGGACCAGCCTCGTCGCGGAGCCGACGGCGAAGGCCCGCGGCCGGGAGTACTCCCGCTGCTCGGGAGCGTTCCGTTCCGTGCTCTCTTCGGGAGCAGCCGACCGGTCAGGGCCGTCGTCCAGCGGTACATCGGTGACGGGCACGGGGGCCTCCTGGTGGGGATGGGACGGTCAGCCGGCCCTGTCGACGAGGAGGCGGGCCTCCCGTCATCGGGGCGACTGGGACCAGGGACGTCCACGCCCGGCCCTGGCTCGGCGGGCGAGGTCACAGGCCACAAGACCATCGTCACGGCGGCCGGGGCGGGCACGGAAGAGGGCGGCCCCTACCAGGGGGTGGGGGAGACCCCACCTTCCCGGCAGGGGTGACGCCGGCAGCGCGACCGTCGCAATGGGAACGTCACCGACGTGGATGGCGGTCCTGCCCGACGGGACGACGG
>Ga0326721_10000641_pt1 | contig 10746 bp, 11 predicted proteins | sample SGPome_FD_203951 | JGI IMG/M metagenome (GOLD analysis project Ga0326721, IMG submission 203951) | Soil microbial communities from Southern Great Plains, Lamont, Oklahoma, United States - SGP_1_2016 | ecosystem: Engineered > Artificial ecosystem > Soil microcosm > Unclassified | place: USA...
TCGGAAGTGAAAACCCGCTGCGCGGATGGTACTGCCGGGGCCACCCGGTGGGAGAGTACGGCGCCGCCGGCCTTCTTTATGACAAACGCCCGTCCTGATCCTCGTGATCAGGGCGGGCGTTTGGCGTATCCGCAGGTTACCTCTCACGGGCTGAGCTCGTGGGCCGGCGGCGGGATCTCGGCGCGGGCGGGGCGCCCCCCTCCCCGGCCCTCCCCCACAAACAGCGTGGGGGAGGGAGGTGGGGTCCGGCGCGGGCGCGAGGGAGATCGCGGGGGCGAGGGGCGGAGAGGGGCGGCGAGAGCGAATGAATTCGCGGCTTCGACATCACACCGTCGGCCTCCGCCGACACCAACGACGGTCCTCGCCGGGAGCTCTGGCGCTGCGCATGGAGGTGGCGGTGCAGTCCGCGAAGGCGGACTTCGTGATGTGCGAGCCGCGGTTTCAACCGCCTGGACGGAGAGCCGGTGGATCGGCACGTAGACCTGGTCATACGTGGCCTGTCGTTCATCCGCAGAAGAAAACAGCCCCGCCCCCGGCGCCATTGTCCGGGGGCGGGGCTGTTCGGGTCGTTGCAGGCTGTAATCTGTAACCTGTCCCCTGTAACCCGCAGTTCAGTCGGGCCGTGTTCCGCCGACCGCCGGATCCCCCTTGCTCTCGCCGCCGCGCTCGCGGACCACGACGTTCTCGCTGTCCGGGTGCTGCTCGCTGGGCGTGTTCACCTGGCGCTGACGGTCCTCGGGAACGCCGGCCACCTTCTGGCCGTGGCCGCCGGGGCGCTTGTCGTTCTCCTCCATCCCGGGCGCCGAGAACGAGGGGCCGCCGCCGGGGGCGTCCTCGAAGCCGGCTTCGGCGAACATCTGCTCGCCGAGCGGATCGTCGTTCTCGATCTCCTCGGGGTCAAAGCTCGGGTCGATGTTGCGCTTGGTCATCCGATCTGCTCCTGCGAATGTGGATGATGATGGATCAGCGACGCGGCCCCAGCCGCGGCTGGATGGTGGTTCCCACGTCGTAGCCCCGCGACCGCGCCCACTCCCGCAGGGCGCGGTCGCCGCCCTGGCCGTACTGCGGGCTCTGGCGGGGCGGCATGCGGTGCTCCGGCATCGGCGGGCGCCCGTAGTCGCCGCCGTAACGGTGCGCCACGTTGCCACGGTAGTAGTCGTGCTCGTAGCGGCGGGCGTCCTCCGCCAGCCCGTACGACCACTGGCGCGGCGTGTCCTGGTACGGGATGAATCCCGCGAGGGGATCCCAGCCGGTCCAGCGCAGCATGGGGTCCCAGCCGAAAGGGGTGAACATCCCCGGCCCGTTCATCCCCATCCCGGGCGCGCGGCCGTACGCCATCTCCTGCGTCCACCCGCGGTCGTACCGCCCGCGCATGGGCGCGTCGTATCCGCGCCCCCCGGCAGCCCCGTACCCGTACCCGGTCGTGTGCCCGCGGCCCTGCGCGGGCCCCTGCCGTCCGCCGAAGTCGCCTCCGTATCGGCTGGCCGGCATCCATCCGCGGTCGTAGCGGTTGCCTCGCATGCGAAAGCTCCTCTCCGTTCGGGATCGCGTTCCAGGGGTGCTTTCGCAATCTCCGTGCGTGCGCGGAGAGGAACGGCGGTTGCACGGTGAGTGCCCGGGCCGTCCGCGCGGTGGCGGCAAGTGCATGCGGGACAGGGAATAGCGATGTTGTTGCTGATGTGGATGGGACTAAGCGCGGTGCTGCTGCTGGGGCTGACGGTCTGGGTCACCCATCAGCTGACGTCGCTGCCGTATGCGCCGGAGTGCCCCACGTGCCGCGCGGTGACCACGCACCGCGTGCGGGTGTCGCGGATGGACCGCCTGCTCACCCGCCTGGGCAACGCGGACAACCGCCGCTGTGCCCGCTGCGGATGGAACGGCCGCATGCGCTGGCGCCTCGCCGAGGAACGCGTGCGCCGGCGGGACTGAGCGCCACCGGCTTCTCCTTCTCTCGCCGCTTCCGTGCGCCCTGCGGAGGCGGCCTTCACCGGAACTCCGGAACTTCCCGTCTCCCGCCCGAGTACGCCGGGCGGGTTTTTCGTGCGTCAGCCCTGACGGGAGGAATGAGATGCACCTGCGGATACCGGGAGTCGTGCTGTTCGCCCTGCTGGCCGCCGCGCCCCCGATGCGCGGGCAGCCGGCGGACGCCCTCAACCGCGTCCCGTTCGACTCGTTGGGCCTGGCGGCCGACGCGGAGCCCCTCCCCGCCCGGCGCCTGCGCGGAATGGGCAACTGCGGCGCGCATCCCACGGTGGTGATTGCCGACACGGCGGACCTGCGGCGCCTGCGGGCGTATCCGCCCTGCGCCGCCGCCCCCTTCCCGGAGCTGCCGGGCCGCACGCTCGTGGGCGTGTCGGTGATGGGCGACTGCCACCTGGTACCGGCTGACGGCGTTCCGCTCCGAGCATCGGCGCGAGTACCGCGTGCGGTTGCAGCGGCGGTACGGTGGCTGCCGAGCCGGCGGATCGGCGGATGCCTGGCTGGAGCTTCCCCCGTTGCCGCCGGGGTGGACCTTGGGCTTCACGGACGAGCCGCTGGATCGCGACGTGGACATCGACATGCTCGACCCCGAGTGGACGTACATTCGCGACCGCGGCGACGGGTCGTGAGCCTCCGTGCGAATCTCCATCCCCTCCCATTGCACGCATCACTGTAACCTGTCCCCCGTCCCCCGTCCCCCGTCCCCTGTAACCTGTAACCTGTAACCTGTAACCTGTAACCTGTAACCTGTCCCCCGTAGTGCCCGCCCGGCGCTCTCCCGTTGCGATCCGCCAAGGCCCCGCCTATGTTCAGCCCCGACCCCCCAGTCCGTTGTCCGCAGCCCCTGGAGTCATGCTTTCGATGAGCAGGAACGCCGCCCCCAACACCACCGGGCAGGCCTACGTGGAGCGCCGCCGCGCGCGCATCTGCGGCATTCTGGAGAACCCGACCGTCGCCGGCGCCGGCGCGGAGCCGCTGCCCGCCGACCGCATGGAGTTCATGCGCAAGGAGGCCGAGGACCTGTACTACAACGAGCTGGAGTGGGAAGACCTCACGGATGAGGAGGCCATCCCCGGCGGGCACCTGACCGAGATGGTGTTCTCCGGCTTCATGGCCTACATCCGCGGCCTGCTGGTGGAGGTCGTCCCGGCCGACGCGCTGGCGCCCGCGCGCCCGCACCCGGACGTGGTGGAGGAGGTGCTCACCTTCCTGGGCGAGCGCTACGCCGAGACTACGGGCGAGATCGAAGGCGGCGCCGATTCGCAGAAGCTGGTGTGGCAGCGCCGCATGACGGCGCGCCTCATCGACATGGTGCTGTACCGGCTGTACCGCCTTTCGCCGGCCGAGCAGGAGCGGCTGGAAGCGCAGGCCTGATCCCGACCCCCGGCCGGCGCGTGCGGCTCCCCCGGCTTCCGCTGGGCGGCGGGTCCCGCCCCGGCCATCGCTACCTGGCCGGGGCGCCGCTGCTCATCGCCCACCGCGGGGGATCGGCGCTGGCGCCGGAGAACACGCTGGCCGCGTTCCGGCGCGCCATCCACTGGTGGCGCGCCGACGTGCTGGAGATCGACGTACAGCCCACCCGCGACGGCGACTGCGTCGTCATCCACGACCCCACCGTAGACCGCACCACCGACGGCCACGGCCGCGTCGCCGACCTCACCGTCGAGCAGCTGCGCGGGCTGGACGCGGGCTACCGCTTTACCCCCGACGGCGGGGAGACGCGCCCCTTCAGCGGCATGGGCGTGCGCATCCCCACCCTCCGCGAGGTGCTGGAGGAGCTGCCCGACGCGCGCGTGAACGTGGAGATCAAGCACACCCGCGCCCAGGCCGCCGTCCAGCGCACCATCCGCGACCTGGGCGCCGAGCACCGCGTGCTCATTGCCGCGGGGGATGCGCGCAACCGCTCGCTCTTCCATGACTACCCCGGCCCCACCAGCGCGGGCGCGCAGGACCTGTACGCGTTCTACGCCCTGCACCTGAGCCGGACCACGCGCTTCTATCGCCCGCCCGTGGACGCCTTCCAGATGCCGGAGCGCAACGGCGGCCGGCAGGTGCTCACGCCCCGGCTCGTCGAAGAGGCGCACGCGCACAACGTCGCCATCCACGTGTGGACGGTGGACGAGGAGGACGACATGCGCCGGCTGCTGGACTGGGGCGTGGACGGGCTGATCAGCGACCGGCCGGACCGCCTGGCCCGCGTTCTCCACGAGCGGACGGGCCGTCCCTTGCCCCCCGGCGTGCCGGAGGACGAGATGGAGCCCTGGCTGGAACGGATCGTGCGGCCCTGAGGGCGCTTCGCGGGGTGGATGCGGATGGCCGCACCGCCCGCGGATCCCGATGGAACGCACCCAATCCAGCCATGCAGGGGAGACGCTGATGCCGCGCTACGACAACGATCGCGACGTGCCGGGCCCGTGGGGCTCGTCCGGCCGCGGGTTTGGTCCGGGCACCTGGAATCCCTCGCGCGGCGGCGAGTACGCGGGCGACTTCCGCCCGCATCCCGGGATGGGCGGCGGGGGCGGCGAGATGGAGTTCGGGCGCGGCGCGTTCCAAAACTTCGGCGGCGAGTGGGAGAGCGGCCCGGTGCACGGGCCGGCGCGCTACGGCCTGGGTCCGTACCACCAGCGCCTGCGCACCCGCCGCCGCCCGGACGAGGAGGTGCGCAAGGACGTGGAGGACGCGCTGTTCTACGACACCTGGGTGGATGCAGAAGCCATTACGGTGGAGGTCAAGGAAGGCGTCGTCACGCTCACTGGCGAGCTGCCGGACTACCAGGAGGTGCGCTACGCCACGGACGATGCGTGGGACGTGGATGGCGTGCGCGGCGTGCACTGCCAGCTGCGCGTAAACGGCACCCGCCGGCCGCCCGTGGACGGCGTCGGAACGAACCGGCAGGGCGGCGGACGCTAACCGCTGCTTCCCATTGTCGCCGCCCACCCGGGCGGCGATTTTGTTTGGGACGACGGGGATGGGATACGGAGGGTTCCCGGAGGATGGGGATCGTGCGATGCCGCGGTAGTGGGTGCGGGAGGCGGACATCGAGAAGCCGGGCGAATGAATTCGCGGCAATGAACCCGCGATGTCGGCCTTCGCCGACAGGTCCGGCACGGGCCCGTGCCGTGGGGTACGCGGGGAATCGCCGGGCCGGGGGCGGAGTGCCGGCCGGGGAGCGGGGCACGAGCACGGGCTGCGTAGATTCCTCGGTCGCGCGCGGAGTGCGTGCACGGCCGGTTCCGCGAGTGCGCTCCCTCGGAATGACAGTGTCGCCGACGGCGAGTCTTCTCGACTGGCCAAGGCATCCCGCGCCCGCGACGGAAGTTCTCCCCCTCCCTCCGCGACAGCGGGGGGAGGGGGCGGGGGGAGGGGGGCCCTCCGCGCGCGGTAGAAAGACCGCCAACGTGCTCGGATCCCGTGCCCGCCTTCTGTCCCATCCATCCCGCGCACCTATCACGATCCGCGACCTCGCCACGATGCCCCGCACGACCCAGCGCCCATCCTTTTCCGAGCGCGTGCGCCGCAGCCTGGACGGGCTGGGGGCGCGGGGGACGGGTGCGCACGTGCTTGTGGCGGTCTCGGGGGGATGCGATTCCGTCGCGCTGCTGCACCTGCTGCGCTTTGCCGCGGATGATTCGGGGATGCGCATCACCGCCGCGCACTTCGACCACGCGATGCGGCCGGGGAGCGCGGGAGACGCGGCGTGGGTGCGGGGTCTCTGCCGGGCGTGGGAGGTGGCGCTGATCGAAGGTCGGGCGGACGGACCGCTGCGCACGGAGGAGGAGGCGCGGGACGCGCGCTATGCGTTCCTCCGCCGCGCCCGGGCGGAGTGCGGGGCCTCGCACCTGGCCACGGCGCACCACGCGGACGACCAGGCGGAGACGGTGCTCTTTCGCGTGCTGCGCGGCACGGGCATCCACGGCCTCGCCGGCATCCCGCCTGCGGACGGCACGGGGCTCATCCGCCCCCTGCTCCCGTTAGCCCGGGCGGAGATTGGCCGGTACGCGCGGGAAAACGGGCTGCGCTGGCGTGCCGATCCCACCAACGCGGGGACGGATCCCGCGCGGAACCGCATCCGCCTGGAGCTGCTGCCGTACATCGAGCGGCACCTGGCCCCGGGGGCGCGGCGCAGCCTGGCGCGCTTGGCGGAGCTGGCCCGTGAGGACGAGGCCGCGTGGAACGCCGTGCTCCGCCCCCTCCTGGCAGAAACGGTTCGGGAGGAGGACGGGGCGCTCGTGCTTGTCCGGGAACGGCTTACGTCTTATGATTGGACCCTGCGCGCCCGCGTGCTGCGCTCCGTGCTGCGCCGGCTGGACGCCGCGCCGGACCGCGCGGGAACCCGCATGGCACTTTCGTTTATCAGCAGTGCACCCAGCGGCCGCGTCCTGCAGCTCCCCGGCGGCATCCGGATCACCACCGAGTTCGGCACGGCGCGCATCGAGCGCGCGCCCGCGGAGGCGGTGGAGACGGGGCCCGACGAGCCGCTGCGGATCGCGGCGGAGGGAGCCGGCGAAGGGCGCTTCGTCATTGGCGGCAGGCCGGGGATCGCGCGGTGGACGTGCGGCCCGGCGGACGGCGCGGACGAGGACGGGCACACGCTGCGCATGGCGGCGGAGGGCGTGCGCTTTCCCCTGGTCCTGCGCGGACGGGCCCCTGGCGACCGCATCCGCACCCGCGCGGGCACCCGCCCGCTCAAGAAGGTGCTGGGCGAGGCTCGCGTGCCCCTGCGCGCGCGGCGCGCCCTGCCCGTGCTGGTGGATGCAGACGGCGCGGTTCTGTGGGTGCCCGGCGTGGCACGCGCGGACGTCCCCGCGCCCCGGCCCGGCGAGCGGGCCATCACCCTTGTCGTAATCTGATGCAGACCACCGCAGAGACCCTGGCCCGCACGGGTGGAGTACACCTTTCGCGCGTGCTGTTCAGCGAAGAGCAGATCGCCGCGCGCGTAAAGGAGCTGGGCGAGCAGATCACCCGTGACATCCCGGAGGGCGAGGACATCCTGGTGCTGGGGCTGCTCAAGGGATCGTTCATCTTTCTGAGCGACCTGGTGCGCGAGATCCGGCGGCCCATCGAGGTGGACTTCCTGATCGTCTCCAGCTACGGCTCCGGGACCGAGTCGTCCGGCGAGCTGAAGCTGCTGTACGCGCGGCAGGCCAGCATCGAGGGCAAGCACGTCATCCTGGTGGAAGACATCGTCGACAGCGGCACCACGCTGAACCGGCTGATCCCCATCCTGGAACAGCGCGGCCCCCGCTCCCTGGAGGTCTGTGCCCTGCTGCACAAGCACATCGCCAAGGAGATGGTGCGGGAGGCGCGCTGGGTGGGCTTCGACTGCCCGCAGGAGTTCGTGATCGGGTACGGGCTGGACCATTCCGAAAAGTACCGCCACCTGCCGTTCGTGGGCGTCATCGACCCCTGACCGTCGGCGGCGGTCCGACCCAATCTTGACGCGGACCCGCCCGACCGGCGGGATTCGCGGGCGCAAGGAAAGCAGTCCATCATGGCAGACGAAGAAAAAGGCACGCCCAAGCAGCAGCCGCCCAAGCTGGCGCGGGTGGGACGCACGGCCGGGTTCTGGCTGCTTCTGGTGCTGGCATCCATCCTGGCCGTGAACCTCACCAACGGCAGCGCCGAGCGCGTAAAGCCCATCGACTACTCCGAGTTCCGGAGCGAGGTGCGGCGCGGCAACGTGGCGGAGGTCACCATCATCGACGGCGTGCAGCTGGAGGGCCGGGTCAAGAAGGCGTGGCCCCACCCGCAGCAGCGCGGCAAGGAAACGTTCCTGTTTCGCACCCGCGCGCCCGTGCGCGACTCCGAGGCGCTCGTGGAGCAGCTCGAGGCCGCCGGCGTGACCATCAAGGCGCGCGAGCCGCAGGTGGGCTTCGGCGAGGTCTTCATACGCGCGCTCCCCTGGCTGCTCATCATCGGCCTGTGGGTGTTCTTCTTCCGGCAGATGCAGGCCAGCGGCAACAAGGCCTTCCAGTTCGGCAAGAGCAAGGCGCGGCTGCTGAACGCCGAGGCCCCCAAGGTCACGTTCGACGACGTGGCCGGGGCCGAGGAGGCCAAGGCCGAGCTGGAGGAGATCGTCGAGTTCCTGAAGGACCCCAAGAAGTTCGGCCGGCTGGGCGGGCGCATCCCCAAGGGTGCGCTCCTCGTCGGCCCCCCGGGAACGGGCAAGACGCTGCTGGCCCGTGCCGTGGCCGGTGAGGCGGGGCGGCCGTTCTTCAGCATGTCGGGCTCGGACTTCGTGGAGATGTTCGTGGGTGTGGGCGCCAGCCGTGTGCGCGACCTGTTCGAGCAGGGCAAGGCCCACGCGCCCTGCATCATCTTCATCGACGAGATCGACGCCGTGGGCCGCCACCGCGGCGCCGGGCTGGGCGGCGGGCACGACGAGCGCGAGCAGACGCTGAACCAACTGCTCGTGGAGATGGACGGCTTCGAGAGCAACGAGGGCGTCATCCTGATCGCCGCGACGAACCGCCCGGACGTGCTGGACCCGGCGCTGCTGCGCCCGGGCCGCTTCGACCGGCAGATCGTGGTGGACGCGCCGGACCTGCGCGGCCGCGAGGGCATTCTGCGGGTGCACCTGCGCAAGGTGCCCGTGCACACGGACGTGGAGGTGGGCGTGCTGGCCCGCGGCACGCCCGGCATGTGCGGTGCCGACCTGGCCAACCTGGTGAACGAGGGCGCGCTGCTGGCCGCCCGCCGGGGCCGCGAGAAGGTCTTCATGACCGACCTCGAGGAGGCCAAGGACAAGGTCATGCTGGGCGCCGAGCGCCGCTCCTTCGTGATGAAGGAGGAGGAGCGCCGGCTGACGGCGTACCACGAGGCGGGCCACGCGGTGTGCGGGATGATGGTCGCCGGCAACGACCCCATGCACAAGGTGACCATCGTGCCGCGCGGGCGGGCGCTGGGCATCGCCTTTACGCTGCCGGAGGACGACCGCGTCTCCATCACCCGGCAGCAGCTGGAGGCCACGCTGGTGATGACGTACGGCGGCCGCGCGGCCGAGGAGCTGGTGTTTGGCCGCGACCGGGTGACGACGGGCGCCAGCAGCGACATCAGCAAGGCCACGGGCCTGGCCCGCCGCTACGTGACGCAGTGGGGCCTGTCGGACGTGATCGGCCCCGTCGCCATCAGCGAGAACGACCAGGAGGTGTTCCTGGGGCGCGACATCGGCTCGCGCCGCGAGGTCTCGGAAAAGACGGCGGAGCTGGTGGATGCCGAGGTCACGCGCGTGCTGAACGAGGCCCTGGGCCGCGCCCGCCAGACCCTTCGCGAGCACCAGGACCTGCTGCACGCGGTCGCGCAGAACCTGCTGGAGCGCGAGACGCTGGCCCGCGACGAGCTGCTCCTGCTGGTGGCCGGCAAGGCCCTGCCGCCCCTCAAGCCCGTGGACATCCCGGGCCCGCCCGAGGTGGCGGAGCTGCCCGTGGCCGCCACGGAGCGCCCCGCCAAGGGCTCGGCCCCGGAGCTCAAGCCGCGGCTGGCGTAGGAACGGCAGTTCCAGGTGACAAGTGCCGAGTGCCCAGTGATTCAGTTCGCTGGGCACTTTGCGTTGCACCGGTTCTCGCACGGGCCGGGGAACGGCAGTTTCACGCGCAGGACGCGGAGACGAACGGATGAGGACGCGGAGAACTTCTGGATGTTCTCCGCGTCCTCTCTTTTTTCCTCCGCGTCTTCCGCGTGAAACCGTCTGTCCTTCGCCGGAGCGGGATCTCGGTGTCACGAAGCGGTTCCCGGTGCTTGCTTTCGCGCTTTCGTTTTCGATAGGTTCGCGGTATGAGCCTGCACAGTGCCCAGCCCGTTGCCACCAGTTCCCGGCACGCCGAGACGGAGCCCGCGTCTCGGCGATCCGGTCACTTGGCACTGGGCACTGGGCACTCGGAACTTATGTCCACCCACTGGCGCATCCGGGAGGGGACGATCTCGCTCGACCGGCCGGTGGTGATGGGCATCCTGAACGTCACGCCGGACAGCTTCAGCGACGGCGGCCGGTTCATCGGCCTGGACGATGCCGTGCGCCGCGCGCGGGAGATGGCGGCGGAGGGCGCGGACCTCATCGACCTGGGCGGCGAGTCCACCCGGCCGGGCTCGGCGGAGGTGTCGGCGGACGAGGAGGCGGCGCGCGTGGTACCGGTCCTCCGCGCGTTGATGGATGCGCTGGACCTGCCGCTCTCGGTGGATACGCGCAAGGCGGCGATTGCCCGCGAGGCGCTGGCCGCCGGCGCGCAGGTGGTGAACGACGTCTCGGGGTTGGCGGACGCGGGGATGGCGGACGCGGTCGCCCCCTCCGGCGCGGGGCTGGTGCTGATGCACATGCGCGGCACGCCGGCCACCATGCAGGGGCTGACGGACTACGCGGACGTCGTGGAGGAGGTGGCGGCGGAGCTGGCGTCGTCGCTGGCGCGGGCGGACGCGGCGGGGATCGCGCGGGAGCGGGTGGTGCTGGATCCGGGGATCGGCTTCGCGAAGACGGCGGAGCACAACCTCCAGCTGATCGCATCCCTCCACCGGCTGGAGACGCGGCTGGGGCGCCCCGTGCTGCTGGGAGCGTCGCGCAAGGCGTTCATCGGCGCGCTGCTGGGCGGGCTGGCGGCGGCGGAGCGCGACGCGGGGACAGTGGGCGCGTGCGTGGCCGGCCTCGCCCGCGGCGCCCGCCTGTTCCGCGTGCACGACGTGCGCGCGGCGCGGCAGGCGCTGGACGTGGCCTGGGCCATCCTCCGCATCCCCGCGAGGGCGCCGTGAACGGGCTGGTGGAGCGCTTCGGCTTCC
>Ga0326721_10000642_pt1 | contig 10742 bp, 8 predicted proteins | sample SGPome_FD_203951 | JGI IMG/M metagenome (GOLD analysis project Ga0326721, IMG submission 203951) | Soil microbial communities from Southern Great Plains, Lamont, Oklahoma, United States - SGP_1_2016 | ecosystem: Engineered > Artificial ecosystem > Soil microcosm > Unclassified | place: USA...
CGTACCGACTACAACTACGGATACGGGCGGGCCCTCGCCGACGGCGTGGTGCGTCCGGTGCTCTTCCACATGTACGCCGGCAAGATGCGGTGGCAGACGAGCACGGGCGACGAACTCGAGACGCACCTCGGACAGGACAACACCAAAGACGTGACGTCGCAGGCGTGGCGCACCGCACTCGACCCCGAGGGTGACTGGATGCCGGCGGTGCTCTCAGCCGCCGATCGGCGCCTCACCGAGATCCGTCACCACGTGCCCGATGCCGGGGGACTGGTGCTCGCGACGGATCAGACGGTGGCTCGCGCGTACGCGAAAATCCTCCACAGCATCACGCGAGAACAGCCGACCATCGTGCTCTCCGATGACGCGACCGCCTCCGAGCGCATCGAGAAGTTCAGCGCGAACGGAAGCCGATGGATGGTCGCGGTGCGCATGGTGTCCGAGGGCGTCGACGTTCCGCGCCTCGCGGTCGGCGTCTACGCCACGTCGTCGTCGACACCGCTGTTCTTCGCTCAGGCCATCGGCCGCTTCGTGCGGGCGCGTCGTCGCGGCGAGGCCGCCAGCGTGTTCCTCCCTCAGGTTCCGGTCCTCATGGGGCTCGCGAACGAGATGGACAAGCAGCGCGAGCACGCGCTCGACCGCCAGTCGAAAGATGACGACGGTCTCGAGGACTCGCTGCTCGAGAGCGCCAATCGCGAAGACGATGCGTCGGATGCCCTCACCCAGGAATTCAGCTACAAGGCGCTCTCCTCTGTGGCGCACTTCGACCGGGTGGTTTTCGAGGGCCAGGAGTTTGGTCAGCTCGCCGAGCCCGGCACTCCCGAAGAAGAGGAGTTCATCGGGTTCCCCGGGCTCCTCGAACCGGAGCACGTGCACGACCTGCTGATGCAGCGGCAGTCGCGCCAGTCGCGGTTGCGTGAGGCGCGCGAGGCGACGACCGATCCGAATCAGACGACCACGCTGCCGGCGCCCCTGCACCGCACGCTCCGTGAGCAGCGCCAGCTGCTCAACAGCCTGGTCGGACTCTATGCGCGACAGGCGGGCGAGCCGCACGGTGCGGTGCACGCCGAACTCCGACGGATCTGCGGTGGTCCTGCCGTGGCGCAGGCCACGGTGACGCAACTGCAGTCCCGCATCGAGGTGCTCCGCAAGCGCGTGCGTTCCTGACCCCCTTCGGATCCCCGAAATGCTGGCAATCCCGGCATCCGGGGCATCAGAGGCGAGTCGCGCGGATAGCGTGGAACGGTTGTCCGCACACCTGGAGGATGCATGACCGCCCCGCTCGCCGCCGCACCCACATCGGCGGACCGCCGCCGGTGGGCCCGCTATCTCGTCGAGGAGCGTGCCGAGGGCACGGTCTACCAACGTCTCGCCGCCCGCCGCGACGGAGAGGAACGCGACATCCTGCTGCGCCTGGCCGACGCCGAGCGCCGGCACGAGGAGCACTGGCTCGACCTTCTCGGCGGCGAGCCGCGACGGCTGCCGCGCGCCGGGGTGCGCTCCCGCCTCCTCGGGTGGATGGCCGGTCGATTCGGCTCGATCTTCGTGCTGGCCCTCGCGCAGAGCGCCGAGGCCCGCTCGCCCTACGACTCCGAGCACTACGCCACACCGGCGATGCGGGCCGACGAGAAGGTTCACTACGAGGTCGTCCGCGGCCTCGCTGCCCGAGGGCGTCGTCGCCTCTCCGGGTCGTTCCGGGCCGCGGTCTTCGGAGCCAACGACGGTCTCGTCAGCAACCTCGCCCTCGTGCTCGGCATCGGTGCGACCGGCGTCAGCTCGGGCTTCGTGCTGTTCAGCGGCATCGCCGGTCTTCTGGCGGGCGCGCTCTCGATGGGGGCCGGTGAGTTCGTCTCGGTGCGGTCGCAGCGCGAGCTCCTGGCGGCGACCGAGGCGAACGAGGATGCCGCGGCGTCCGCCCACGATCTCGATATCGATGAGAACGAACTCGCGCTCGTGTACCGTGCGCGCGGCGTGGAGCCGGACGAAGCGCTGGCCCGCGCGCGACGCATCGTGACGGCGGCGCAGGCGGGCGTGCGCCGCGCCGCGACCGGACCGATCAAAGTGCCGACCGGCGACGACCACGACATCGTCGGCAGCGACTGGACCGCCGCGATCTCGAGCTTCCTGCTGTTCGCCTCCGGTGCGATCATCCCGGTGCTTCCGTGGATCTTCGGCCTGCAGGGCACGGTCGCCGTCGTCGTCGCCCTCGTGCTCGTGGGGCTTGCTCTGCTGACCACGGGCGCGATGGTCGGCATCCTGTCCGGCGGGCCGCCGCTGCGCCGCGCCCTGCGCCAGTTGGCGATCGGGTTCGGTGCAGCGGCGATCACGTATCTGCTCGGACTGCTCTTCGGCGTCGGGGTGGCCTAGGACTCGCCGTCGTCGCCCTGCCCGTCCTGCTCGGAAGGGCGCCCGCTGGGCATCCCGCCGCCCTGTAGACCACCGGGCTGTCCGCCCATACCGCCCGTGCCGCCCTCTCCGGCGGTCACGGTGGTGGTGGCACCGTCGACGACGACGTCGTAACTCGAACCGGCGGTGATTCCCGCCCCCGAGTACACGACCGTCGAGAACGCCTTGGTGGCGGTGTATTCGGCGACCACCGCGCCGTCGGCGACGATCTGCACCGACGCACCTTGTTCTCCGGAGACGGTCGCGAAGACCCAGCCCTGGGCGGAGTCGGTGGCCGGTGCCATGGCCATGCCGGAGCTCCCCGCAGCGAGCAGCGTTCCGCCGGAGACGTCGAAGGTCCCGTTGACGTCGATGGCGCCGTTGCCATCGCCGGTCGGTCCCCAGATGGTCAGCGTGCCGCCGGTCATGGAGGCCGAGCCGTTCGAGTCGAATCCGTCGCCTTCGGCGTCGACGGTGACGTCACCGCCGTTGATCGTGATCATCTCGCCGCTGTCCTGCATGCTCTCCCCGCTGCCGGACGACGCGTTCAATCCGTCATCCTCGGCCGTGACGACCATCGTTCCGGCGTCGATCGTGATCTGCGCGCTCTCGAGCCCTTCATACGAGGTGGTGATGGCGGTCTCGCCGCCGTCGACGAACAGCGCGGCGTCGGCATGGATGCCGTCATCGCCGGACGCGAGCGTCAGGGTACCGGCGTTAACGTGCACGGCTCCGTTCGAGTGCACGGCGTCGTCGGCAGCATCCACGTCGACGGTGCCGCCTTCGACGACCACGTAGACCCCGCCTTTGAGACCTTTGGACGAGACCTCGTCGGCAGGGCTCGATGCGGCGCCTCCACCGCTCTGCGCCGTGATGTCGCCTCCTGTGATCACGAGATCGGTGGCCGCCGACAGGGCATCGCCGGCGCTGTCGATCGTGATTTCGCCCGACGATATCCACAGGTAGCCCTGCGCCGCATCGGCATCCTGATCGCTCGTGAGACCGTCACCGCCCGCAGTGACGGTGATCTGGCCTCCTTCCACGGTGAGCGAGTCCTTGCCGCGCAGGCCGTCGTCGGCGGCGGTGACGTTGATGGTGCCGCTCAGAACCGTCAGGTCATCGGTGCTGGTGATGCCGTCGTTCCCGTTGCCCTCGACCGTGAGCGCGCCCTCGCCGCTGATCGTCAGGTCGGCGTCGCTGTAGAGCGCGGCGTTCACCTCTGCATCGTCGGAGTACGACGACGCGTCGGAGAGTACGTTGTCGCTGTCATCCGCCAGCACGACGGCAACGTCATCCGCGCTCGTCACGGTGAGCGCAGCTCCGGAGGTGTTCGCGACCGAGGCATCGTCGAGGACGATCGCGACGACGGCGTCCTCCGGCGCATCGACGACCACGGCACCCTCGAGGGAACCGCTCAGGGTGTAGGTTCCGCCCGCCGAGATCGTGACGGTGCTTCCGTCGACGCTCGCGCCTTCGCCGTCGATGGTCGCCGAATCGCCGGTGAGCGTGATCGTCGCCGTGCTGCCGGTCGCCTCGTCCGGAGTGACGGTCGTGGCATCCTCGTTGTCGGCGAGAACCTGCTCGGCGCTGAGGGTGGCGTCGACGTTCAACACCGTCGCCGTGTCGGCCGCGTCGGTGCTGCCCGGGGTGGATGCGGTGGTCACCGCGCAACTCGTCAGCACGATGCCGGCGAGGGCGAGGGGAGCCGCGGCGAGCAGGAATCGGTTCTTCATGTGCATGGTGTTCACTCTCGTTTCGCGGTCAGGCGGCGATCGCCGTGGGGTGGAAGCGGTGGCGCAGGACGCGCGTCCACTTGTTCGAGGGGAGGTCGGGTCGGAGCGCGGCCAGCCCGGTGCCGTACTTGCTGATGGTCGACGGGCGGATGCCGCGACTCCAGAGCAGACGATCGAGGTCGCCCGTGCGCAGACCCGACTTCGTCTCGATGATCACGAGACCCGGGGTGCGCAGCGTGGCGCCGTCGGGGAGCTCCCACGACAGCGCAGTGTCGATGGTCGCCCGCCCCCCGCCGTCCGGTGCGAGGAGCGTCGCACGGCGATAGCGGGTCGCGAGCGTGACACGGAGGTCGAGGTCCTGCGCCGGCGGTAGCCCGAGCGGGTGCAGGCCCTGTGACGCGTAGTCCCTTCCCGCAGCGGTGAGCTCATCCCGCGCGCCGAAGTCGTACGCGATGCGCTCTTTGACGGTGGTGCTCCGGGCGCCGCGGGTCTTGAGCTCCAGGAAGGCATCTTGGGTCTCGACGTAGCTGCGGGTGCGGAGCTTGAACCGACGGCGTCGGCCGTGCGCGGCCATGCGATAGCTCAGCAGGTCGGGGGTGTCGAAGTAGTGGGACTCGTAGGCGAAGCTGCGGCGTCCTCCGATCGTCAGTACCCGAGTCCGTGCGGGGAGTTCGGCGAGCACCGCGGACGCGTCGTCCGGCGCGAGCACGTACTTGCGATCCACTCTCGTGAGCAGTGCTGCCTCCGCGACGAGTTCGTCGAGGGCGATGGGGTCGAGATTCCCGAGGCTCATCGCGGTGCTCCGCTCAGTGCCACGGGGAGTTCTGCGGGTGCCGCGGCGCGATAGCGCACGTCGACGAGCGTGGTGTCGTTCACCAGGTCGAGCTGCAGCACGGAGACCTGCGTGACCGATCCGCCGAGGACGCGCTCGAGATGCGCCGCGAGTGCCGTCTCATCGGCGAAGGCACGGTCGACCGTGACCGTCAGCTGGCGCGCTTTCGACAGCAGCCGGGGGTGGTCGGCGATGAACATCGCCACGACGATCAGTCCCATCAGCCCCAGGGCGATGGGGGAGACGTCGGTGGCGAGGCCGGCGATCAGTCCGAGCGCGAGCGAGGCGAAGTAGTAGGCGACCTCCCGCTGCGAGATCTCGGATGAGCGGAGGCGGATGATCGACAGCACTCCGAACAACCCGAGCCCGAGGCCGAGTGCCACGGTGGCTCCGGAGAGGACGACAGCCACGGCGAGCACTCCGACGTTGACGCCGACGAATGCGACGAGCAGGTCGCGGCGACGGTGGCGGGTGAAGTAGATGCCGAGAGCGAGGATCACGATGGCGACGAGGTCGGCGGCGATCATGACGAGGATGGCCATGAGTGGCTCCTTTGAGGTCGGGAAGGTGCTGGCTTCCCATTAGCGACGATGTTTCTATGCGCGCTCTATGCCTTGGCTATGGCGACTGGATGAAACCCGGCACTCATAGGGAACACATCGGAGCAACCTCGACGACGCAGATGCGCCGGATAGGCGGAGCAAAACCGATCGGCCTACTCCTGGAACATGGACACCGCACACGAGCCCCACACCACCGACCCGCCGACCCGCCGACAACGCCGCCGCCCGATCATCGCCGCGGGTCTCGCACTCGCACTCGCGCTCGGTGGAGGAGCGGCCTGGGCCGTCGACCGATACCTCGTCGAACACGTGACGATCAGCGACGTCTCCGACTACGAGGCCGCCAACACGACGTCCGACGACGCCGTCACGAGCACCACGAACGGAGTGGCGACCGGATCGACGTACACCTCGGATCAGGCCGGCATCGTGCTGTCCACGATCACGACAGGCTCCGGATCCGACACGGTAACCGCGTACGTCGCCGAGGTGACGCTCACCGACGCCACGGCCTTGCGATCCGCGTTCGCCGGTGACGCCTATGGAACGAACATCACCGAGACCACGAGCGCGATCGCCGCCGCGAACGACGCGATCTTCGCCATCAACGGCGACTACTACGGATTCCGCGACACGGGCATCGTGATCCGCAACGGCGTCGTCTACCGCGACGACGGAGCTCGGGAGGGACTCGCGTTCTACCAGGACGGGCATGTCGAGGTCTACGACGAGACGGCGACGACGGCGGAGCAGCTCCTCGCCGACGGGGTGTGGAACACCCTCTCGTTCGGACCGGCGCTGGTCGCGGACGGTGCGGTCGTCGACGGCATCGACGAGGTGGAGGTCGACACCAACTTCGGCAACCACTCGATCCAGGGAGAGCAACCGCGCACCGCCGTGGGCGTGATCGACGACAACCACCTGATTTTCGTGGTCGTCGACGGCCGCGACGAGGGATACAGCCGCGGCGTCACGATGATCGAGCTCGCCGACATCATGGTGTCGCTCGGTGCGACGACGGCATACAACCTCGACGGCGGCGGTTCCTCCACGATGTACTTCGACGGTGAAGTCGTAAACCGGCCGTCGAACGGCGGCGAGCGCGGCACCAGCGACATCCTCTACATCGCCGGGAGTTCCGAGTGATCGTCCTGATCCCGGCCTACGAGCCGGACGAGAAGATGCTCGCGCTCATCGAGGCGCTCGATGACGACGGTCGGCGGATGCTCGTGGTCGATGACGGCAGCGGCGCGGCGTACGACGCGGTGTTCGAGCGCGCAGAGTCATATGGCGTCGATGTGCTGCGCGGGCCGGAGAACGAAGGCAAGGCGAGTGCGCTGCGTCGGGGGCTCGCACATATCGCTCGCCGCTGGCCCGGAGAGGACGTGGTGACGGCGGACTGCGACGGCCAGCACCGCCCCGCGGACATCGCGGCCGTGGCCGTGGTGACGGCGGAGGGCGATGCGCTCGTGCTCGGCGGGCGGCGGTTCCGCGGCGAGGTGCCGTTGCGCAGCCGGGCGGGCAACGCCGTTTCCCGGCAGCTCTTCCGCGCGTCCGGGGGAGTCGACGTCCACGATACTCAGACGGGTCTCCGCGGCATCCCCTCGTCACGGATACCGGAGGTCCTGGCCGTGGCAGGCGAACGATTCGCGTGGGAGATGAACGTGCTCGTCGACTTCGCTCGGCGTCGCGCTCCCATCCGCGAGGTGGAGGTCGGGACGGTCTACATCGACGGGAACGCTTCGTCGCACTTCCGGCCGGTCCGTGATTCCGCCGCGGTGCTTCGACCGCTGCTCCGGTATCTCGCTGTGTCGTCCGGATCGTTCGTCCTCGACGTGGCGGCACTGCAGATCTTGTACGCGACCACGGCAGACCTTCTGCTCGCCGTGGTCGGCGCCCGACTGCTGAGCGCGTCGGTGAACTTCGCCCTGAACCGCGCGGTCGTCTTCGGTGCCGTCGGGCGGGGCTCCCTCACCCGTCAGCTCGTGAGATATGCCGGACTCGCTCTCACTTCATTGGCGGTGAGCTACGGAGGACTCGCTCTCCTGCTCGCCGGCGGAGTCCCCGTGGTCGCCGCAAAGCTGACGGTCGACAGCCTGGTGTATCTCGGCGGATTCCTGGTGCAGCGCGGATTCGTCTTCGCCCGTGGTGACGCCCGTGGGGCACAGCAAAAGGCCCCGCTTGCTTCCTAGGAAACAACCGGGGCCATCTGTGCGCGGAGGGGGACTTGAACCCCCACGCCCTTACGGGCACTACGACCTCAACGTAGCGCGTCTACCATTCCGCCACCCGCGCAGGTTTTGGATGATCGTTGCCGACCGAAGAATGACATTACCAGGTTCTCAGGTGCGGCTCGAATCGAGCGTGACGCCCGGGCGTGGCACGCGGTGTCGATACGCTGGAGCACATGATCGATCCGTCCCTTCCCGAGGTCGTCCGCATCGCCAGCGATCTGATCCGCATCGACACGTCGAACTTCGGTGGCGGCAACGCCAAGGGTGAGCGCGAGGCCGCCGAGTACGTCGGCGCCTACCTGCAGGGCCTGGGCCTCGAGGTCGAGTACTACGAGCCCATTCCCCGCCGCACCAACGTGATGGCCCGGGTGCCGGGACGCGACCGGTCGCTGCCGGCCCTCGTGGTGCACGGGCACCTCGATGTCGTGCCCGCGATGGCCGAGGACTGGTCGGTCGATCCGTTCGGCGGGATCGTGCAGGACGGGATGCTCTGGGGACGCGGCGCGGTCGACATGAAGAACATGAACGCGATGATCCTGACGGCCGTCGCCGACATCCTGCGGGCGGGGGAGCAGCCCGCCCGCGATCTCATCGTGACGTTCTTCGCCGATGAGGAGAACGGCGGCGTCGAGGGGTCGACTCTTGTCGTCAAGGACCGCCCGGAGTGGTTCGACGGCGCAGCCACCGCGATCAGCGAGGTCGGCGGCTATTCCATCACGGTGGACGATCGCCGTGCCTACCTGCTCCAGGTCGGCGAGAAGGCGCTGATCTGGATCCGGCTCGTCGCGAAGGGCCGTGCCGGGCACGGGAGCCGCTTGCACGAGGACAACGCCGTCACCGCGCTGGCCGAGGCCGTCGCGGCGATCGGGCGCACGCGCTGGCCGATCCACCTGACCCCGACCACCCGGGCTCTGCTGGAAGGGCTCAGCGCGCTGTCCGGCCGCAGCGCCGACGATCCGGATGCCCTCGCCGCCGCCGCGGGACCCGCCGAGGCCTTCCTGCGCTCCTCGTTCCGCACGACGAGCAACCCGACGGCGCTCACGGCGGGGTACAAGCACAACGTGATCCCCGAGCGCGCGGAGGCCTTGATCGACGTCCGGGTCATCCCGGGCACCGAGGATGCCGTCCTCTCCGAGCTGCAGCGGATCGTCGGCGACGACATCGAGATCGAGATCGTCGTCCGCGACATCGGCATGGAGACACCGTTCGAGGGCGAGCTCGTTGAGGCCATGGTCGCGAGCCTCGGACGCCACGATCCCGGAGTCCCGGTCATCCCGTACCTTCTCGGAGCCGGCACCGACAACAAGGCGCTGTCGTCCATCGGCATCACCGGATACGGATTCGCGCCTCTCCGGCTTCCCGCCGATCTCGACTTCACCGGGATGTTCCACGGAGTCGATGAGCGGGTGCCCGTAGACTCGCTTGTCTTCGGCCAGCGGGTGCTGGCCGACCTGCTGCGCACCTACTGACCGCAGCTCTCCGGCTCTTGCGCCACTGAAGACCCAGAAGGCCTCCATGCATCTTTTCGAAGCGCTCATCCTCGGCATCGTCCAGGGGCTCACCGAGTTCCTGCCGATCTCCTCCAGCGCGCACCTGCGCATCGTCGGCTCGTTCCTGCCGTCCGGTGAAGACCCCGGCGCCGCCTTCACCGCGATCACGCAGATCGGCACGGAAGCGGCCGTCGTGGTGTTCTTCTGGCGCGACATCGTGCGGATCATCACGCAGTGGTTCCGCTCGCTGGCGGGCAAGGTACCGCGCTCCGACCCGGATGCGCGCATGGGGTGGATGATCATCATCGGCAGCATCCCGATCGTGATCCTGGGACTCTTCTTCCAGGATCAGATCGAGAGCGTGTTCCGGTCGCTCTGGATCGTCGCGATCATGCTCATCGTCTTCGGCATCCTGCTCGGCGTCGCCGACTACGTCGGGGCGAAGAAGCGCACGCTCGACCAGCTCACCTACCCGCACGGTATCGCCTACGGCTTCGCGCAGGCGCTCGCCCTCGTGCCCGGCGTCTCACGCTCCGGTGGCACGATCACCATGGGGCTCTTCCTCGGGTACGAACGCGCCGCAGCCGCACGTTACGCGTTCCTGCTGGCGATCCCCGCGGTGTTCGGAAGCGGCTTCTACCAGCTCTTCAAGAGCCGCGACGAGCCCGGGATCTTCTCGTTCGGGGAAACCCTCGCAGCGACCGGCATCGCCTTCGTCGTCGCCCTCGGCGTGATCGCGTTCTTCATGAGCTGGATCTCGAAGCGCAGCTTCCTGCCGTTCGTGATCTACCGCATCCTGCTCGGCGGAACGATTCTCATCCTGCTCGCGACCGGGGTCATCGCGGCCTGAGCGCGTTGCGCACAGCCTCGAGTGCCGGGCTGCCGCTCAGCGCTTGTGGTCGCCGGGGCCGGGGCCGTCGCCGCGTTTGCGGAGGTAGCGCTCGAACTCCTGGGCGATCGCGTCACCCGAGGCCTCGGGCGAGTCCCAGGTGTCTCGCGTGCGCTCGAGCTGATGAATGTACTCGGTCATCTCCTCGTCGTCTGCGGCGGCAGCATCGATCGAGGCCTCCCAGGCCGAAGCTTCGGTGCGCAGCGCCTCGCGGGGCACATCGACTCCGGTGAGCTCTTCCAGTCGGTCGAGCAGCGCCAGCGTCACCTTGGGGGAGGGAGTCGCGTTCGCCACGTAGTGGGGCACACTGGCCCACAGCGTCGCCGTCGGGATCCCCGCGGACTCGGCGAAGTGCTCGAGCACGGTCAGGATCCCGGCGGGCCCCTCGTAGAGCGACCTCTCGAGGCCGTGGGCTTCGCGCACCTGGTCGTTCTGGCTCGCGGCGAAGATCGAGATCGGGCGGGAGTGCGGCACATCGGCGAGCATCGCACCGAGGGTGATGAAGCCGGTGATGTCGTCGCGCAGCGCGACGTCGATGAACTCCGACGCGAAGGACTGCCATGTCCGTGCGGGTTCCACACCCGTCAGCAGCCAGAACTCGGGTCCCTCGCCGGGA
>Ga0326721_10000643_pt1 | contig 10739 bp, 7 predicted proteins | sample SGPome_FD_203951 | JGI IMG/M metagenome (GOLD analysis project Ga0326721, IMG submission 203951) | Soil microbial communities from Southern Great Plains, Lamont, Oklahoma, United States - SGP_1_2016 | ecosystem: Engineered > Artificial ecosystem > Soil microcosm > Unclassified | place: USA...
GCGACCGCCAGGGCTGCGATGTGGGCCTCGTCGATAGCGCTGAGATCCGGCGAGTCCACCTGCCCGCTGAGCATCGGCAGCAGGTCCGTGACCCGGCCCTGGAACCACCGAATTGCCAGCAGCTGCGCGGAATACCAGCTTGCGGCGTCGGCGTCTCCGCATGCTTCTCCGGCGGCGAGGCACTCCGCGGCCAGCGCCTCGGCTCGGTCGAAATCACCGGCTCTAGTCGCCAGCATGACCTGCATCGCCTTCGCCACGAACGCCAGGGCCAAATGATTTCCCTCGGCCAGCTCGGCCAAGAACTCGGCGAGCGACCGCCGGGCCTTCGGGTCTGCCTCCAGGAACAGGTCGACGCTTCGCCACATCAGCCCCACCAGACGGTCGATGCGACGTTCCGTGTGAGCGGCCACCACCAGCAACTCCTGAGCCAGTTCGGCCCGCAACCGAGTATCGCGAGGGCCAAGCACACAGTGATGGGCCAGGCTCAGAACGGAGGCCAGGACCTGCGGGTTGCCTCGATGGCGTGCCTCTTTCAGTACTGGGAGTACCTCGTCGTACCGACCGTGCAGGTAGTCAGTCTCGGCTGCCAGCCTGGCGCGGAGCAGCAGGTGCTGGTCGCTGCCGATCGTGGCGGTGGCCAGAGCGCGCGACTGCCAGGCATGAAATCGCGCTCGCACTGCGGCATTGCGCTGCTCATGCAGCCAGATACCACCGAGCCCAGTAGCCGCTTCGGCCAGCGCTTGCCGGTCGCCCGACCGTTCGGCGGAGCGGCAGGCCAGCTCGAACCAATGCCGGGAGGCGCGCAGATCACCGGCCTCATGCAGAGCTTGCCGCCCCAGTTCGATCAGCGAGGCCGCATCTGCGAGGGAGGCCACCTCTGCTGGCACCACACGCTCACCCAGCACTACGCCCTGATCCGAGGATCGGGCGTCGATCAATGCTGGCCTGTCAACGGCGCCGCCCACCGGCGGACCATTGTTCAAGAGTGGAAGGAAGCGCTGGGGTGCAACCGAGCTCACCAGGCCGAAACCGTGCTCTTCGCCCATCCGCGCGTCCTCCCTGACACCACCCGCCGCATGTGACCGATTGGTCGGTTTTCAGGATGAAGAGGATGCTAGTTGAGGGATCAATACGTTTTGGGGGACATCAAGGCCCGGTTGGCCAATTTAGCTCGGCCCAACTCTCTAGCGGATCATGCGGAGGAGCGACGGACGACCGGCCTCTCCGACGACCAGCGGACTGGGTGAAGAAAATGCGTCCTGAGCGCACGGATGTCACCCAATCCGTTGGCTGAGCGCATCGGCCAACATTGGGGTCCGTCAGGGCGCGACACTCGCCGACGGCACCCGGTCTGACTCTTCGGCGGTCGTCGACCCCGGCTGCCGCTGGGTCGCCAGGCAGCCGGCCGCGGCGATCAGCATGGCCAGGATCGGCAGCGCCAGGGACGGATGCAGGGCACGGACATATCCGTGCTGGAACACCACGACCGACAACTGATGGACCTGCTGGACCGCGGCCGCCGGAAGCCCGCTCGGCAGTGCGATCTGTGAACTTGAACCCCCGATGTCGAGCGCGGCCCCACTGCTGCCGCTGAACCCACTCACAAATTGAGACTGCACATCGGCCGGAAGGGTGCCGGCCCGACGAACCGCCTCTTCCTCCAGCGAACCAGCGAGTTGATGTTGCAGTACCGCTCCGACGGCGGCGCTGCCAACCACGGAGCCGACCTGGCGGATGGTGTTGTTCACCCCGGAAGCGGCGCCGGCGAGCCGCGTCGGAACACTTCGCATCGTCTCGGTGGCCAGCGGAGCAAAGATGCCACCAAAACCGACGCCGAGCACCAGTACGGGCGGGATCAGCGTGACCCACGACGTCCCCACCTCGGCCAGTGCCGTCATCCAGGCGGCACCGATCGCGAACAGGGTCAGGCCTGCCATCAGCAGGTACTTGCCACCGATTCGATCCGACAGCCGGCCGGCGATCGGCGCGAGCACGAGCCCGACCAAGGACATCGGAGCCAGCAAGAACCCTGCCTTGACGGCCGAGTAGCCCAGCACGGACTGCAGGTAGATGGTGATCGGCAGGAAGAAACCGATGATGCCGACCGAGACCAGGCTGGCCACCAGGTTCAGGATGGTGAAGTTACGGTCCGCGAAGAGCGAGAACGGCACCAGCGGCTCACTCGACTGCCGCCCTCGCTGTTGCACCAGAAAGACCACGAACAGGCCGGCCGCGGCCACGAAGAGGGTCAGGATCCAGCCGTTCCAGGCGAACCGCTGGCCTTCGATCAGCGCAAATGTGAGACAGAACAGGCTGCCGGTGGCGATCGTGACCCCGAGCAGATCCATCCGGTGCTGTCGTTCGATTCGGGTGTCCGGGATGACGGCGAAGGTGAGCATCAGAACCGCCACGCCGATCGGGACGTTCACGAAGAAGATCCAACGCCAGTCGGCCACGGTCACCAACAGGCCACCAAGGGTCGGGCCCGCGGCGGTGGCGAGCCCGGCCACCGCCCCCCAAACTCCGAGCGCGGTACCCCGACGCTCGGCGGGGAACGTGGCGATGATGATCGCCATGGTCTGTGGCATCAACAGTGCCGCGCCGAGGCCCTGTACCGCTCGGAAGATGATCAGAAGGGTCACGCTGGAGCTGAGACCGCAGGCCAGGCTGGCGAGGGTGAAGCTGGCCACGCCCAGCGCGAACAGGTTGCGCTGGCCGCGCAGGTCGCCGAGGCGGCCAGCGGTGATCAGCAGGACGGCGAGCACCAGGACGTAGGCGTTGATCACCCAGAGCACCTCGTCCAGCGACGCATCCAGGGCCTCGATCATGCTCGGGATGGCGATGTTGACGATGGTCAGGTCGAGCAGGGTCATGAAGAACCCCAGCGACAAGGTCACCAGGATGGCCCACGGGTTCCCGCGCAACGACTGCATTACCTCTCCCCGGGATCGATTTGCTGGCACCTTCCCTTCATACTCGAGGGCACCGACAGTTTCCGACGGCGCGCTAGAAGGCGTCCCGATCGAGCGCGCCCCAGAGTCTACGTAGAGTCCACTTGCCATCTATATAGATCCGGGTGCATCATCGGCACATGAGCACAATCACCATCACTTTCGACCCCGATGATCCCTCTGACGTCGCCCACGTCCGGTCTATCCTGGACCGGCTGAGCGCAACCCAGGCTCCGATCACCATCGACCCGGACACCCTCCGGCAGAAGGTCATTGCCCTGCTTCGCGGTTACGGCACCAAGCGGACCGAGTACATCCGTCAGGTGGCCCAGGCCGCTCCGGCTGCCGCCGACTATGACGACTTGGTGGCCATCGTCGGCTCCCCCAAGGCCGTCGGTGGTACCCACTCAGCGATCGAGCGAGCGTGGCGAGCCAAGGGCATGAACGGCCCCTTCATCGCCACCGATGACCTCGGCGGCGCCAGCATGGACGCTGACCTGGCCGGTATCGTTCTGCAGGTCCTGCACGACGTCATCGATGAGCCCAACCCGCTGGTGGCGGCGTCCTTCTGAACCAGCCCATCCGCTGTCTGCTGCGGCCGACCGGATGGCATCCGAACGCGACGAAGGGCTTGCAGCCGCTGGAATCGGCTGCAAGCCCTTCGTCATCCCCGGGTCGAGACCCGTGGCGGAGCGGTGCTGTCCCTAGCTGGTCGGGCTCTCTTCGCCGGCCAGCGCGCTGCAGCAGGTGTTGATCATCATCATCGACACGACGTACGGGTCGACGTTGGCGTTCGGACGACGGTCCTCGAGCCAGCCCTTCTTCGCCTTCTCGACGGCCCACGGAATCCGGATCGAGGCCCCCCGGTCGGAGGCGCCCCAGCTGAACGACGTGTAGCTGGCCGTCTCGTGGGCGCCAGTCAGGCGGTCCTCGATACCGGAACCGTACGCGGCAACGTGCGCAGGAGCGTTGCGGCCCAACGCCTCACACGCGGTAATGATGGCGTCGTAGCCCTCCATCGTGGCGTTGGTGGAGAAGTTGGTGTGCGCACCGGCGCCGTTCCAGTCGCCCTTCATCGGCTTGGCCTCGAAGGACACGACCACGCCGAAGTCCTCGGCGATCCGGTGCAGCAGCCAACGCGCCACCCAGATCTGGTCACCGATCATCGGCGCGGGCAGCACCCCGATCTGGAACTCCCACTGGCCCATCATCACCTCGGCGTTGGTGCCCTCGATGGCCAGCCCCGCCTTCAGGCACGCCGTGGTGTGCGCCTCGACGATCTCGCGGCCGACCATCTTCTCGCCACCGACACCGCAGTAGTACGGGCCCTGCGGCGCCGGGAAGCCGTTCTCCGGCCACCCCAGCGGACGGCCGTTCTGCAAGAACGTGTACTCCTGCTCGATGCCGAAGTTCGGCGACTGATCCGCGTACTTCTCCGCGGCCGCGACACACGCCGAGCGGGTGTTGGTCGGGTGCGGGGTGAAGTCGGTCAACTCGACCTCGCACAGGACCAGGATGTCGCCGGGCTCACGCAGCGGGTCCGGACAGGTGAAGACCGGGCGCAACACACAGTCCGAATTCGATCCGGGGGCCTGGTTGGTGCTGGAGCCGTCAAAGCCCCAGATGTCAGGCTCCTTGCCGTCGGCCACGATCCGCGTCTTGTTTCGCATGATCGGGTCCGGCTTGGTTCCGTCAATCCAGATGTACTCGGCCTGGTATGGCATTCACGAACTCCTCATCATCTTCGGCAGCAGCACCGCGCTTCGCCACCGGCGACGTCGGAAGTGGCGCATACGTGGGAGGAGCTGGAGCGACCGCAGACAGCCGGCTTCGCAGTTCCATCCCGACCTTTACCGGCGAAACCTCCTCCTCTGTTGCCGCTCGGTGAAGAACGCATTAATCGGCCGCCCTGATGTGAACAACACCAACCGCCCCGACCGTCACATCGGGCTCAACCGCCCAATCCGCGCAAATCCGCGAGCGAATCGACTCCCGTGATCATGCACTTGGGAGGCGTGTCAGCGCCGGCGTACCCGCCTCAGGCCTGCTCCGAGCGGGCAATCGTGCATGATCACGGCAGGATGATGACCGGCTGGCTACAGCGAGCGAAGTCGCCAACAAGGCCCGATCACCGCAGGCTGGCGGTTAGGGCGTGTCTCCTTATCCCCGCGCCTACTGCGCGGCACCTGCTCGCTACGGCGGGGGTAAGGAGACACGCCTAGTCTCGCCCGGTTGGGACGTGCGCGTACGGGTCAACGGCGGACCCGACCGGGGTGCCGACCTCGGCCCGGGCCCCGGCTTTCGCTCGGCGCTGGTCGGTCGACCCGCCGGATCGATGGGCCGTCCCGTCAGGGTGCTGCTTCGACGGGGTCGATCCCGTCCCCGCGGCCGGCCAGTGCCGTTCCAGCAGGACGGCCAAGGGGGCCGCAGTGAAGGCCGACGACGCGGTACCGACCACCAGCCCGATCAGCAGGGCGAGAGCGAAGTCGGTCAGTGAATCGCCGCCGAGGACGGTGAGCGCGCCGAGGATGAACATCGAGCCCAGGCCGGTATTGATCGTCCGGGGCACGGTCTGCAGCACGGCGGCGTTGACCACCTTTCCGAACGGGTCGTTCGGTCGGCTTCGTCGCAGTTCCCGGACCCGGTCGAAGACCACGACAGTGTCGTTCACGCTGAGCCCGATGATGGTCAGCGCGGCGGCCAGGAAGATCCCGTCGATCGGTTTGCCCAGCCAGGCGAACACGCCGACCACCGCCGCGATGTCGTGCAGCATGGCCAGCGCGGCCGCCACCCCGAAGGTCCAGCGGAACCGGATGGCCAGGTAGATCATCTGCGCCGCCAGGGCGGCGGCCAGCGCAATCAGTGCCTTGTTCTTCAGTTCATCGCCCAGGCTCGGCCCGATCAGTTCATCCCGGTCCTTGGTGACGTCACCGCCGACCTCGGCCAGCGCCCGCTCGATGCTGACCGCCTGTTCATTGGTCAACTGCTCGGTGCGGACGCTGATCTCCTCCGAGGCTCCCTCGGTCAGGGATGCCGTCTGAACGACGGCGGTCGGGAACCCCGCTTCGCTGACCGCCGCCCTGGCCTGCTCCACCGATATCGCCTGGCTGGTGGTGAAGGACAGCAACCGGCCACCGGTGAACTCGACCCCGAGGTTCAAACCGCGGACCACCACACCGGCCATCGAGAGCGCCACGATCACCGCCGAGATCGTCAGCCAAAGCCGGCTGCGACGCATCAGGTCCGGTCCGCTCTCGGCCAGCCAGTGTCGGAGCCGGCCGTTGCCGGACAGCCCGGAGAACCGAGGACGGCGATGGACGAAACTGCGCCGGACCGCCCACTCGGTGAAGACCCGAGCGATGATCAGCGCGGACACCATCGATGCCAGGACACCGACGGTGAGCGTGACCCCGAAACCACGAACCGGACCGGAGGCGAGCAAGAACAGCAGCCCCGCCGCGAGCAGGGTGGTCATGTTTGAGTCCAGGATCGCGGTCCACGCCTTGGTGAACCCGGTCCGCAACGATGTCTCCAGGCCGTGTTGACGATTCTGGTTGCGCTCGGTGAATTCCTCCCGGGCTCGCTCGAAGACCAGCACGTTGGCATCGATGGCCATCCCGATCGCCAGCACGAATCCAGCCAGTCCCGGCAGCGTCAGCGTGGCGCCGAGGGCGACGAGCAGGGCATACGAGATCAGCGCGTAGCAAGCCAGCGCAATGGTCGCGAGGAAACCGACCAGCCGGTAGACGATGGTGATGAAGAGGCCGGTCAGCGCCAGGCCGATCAGCGCCGCCTTGATCGAGGCCTCGATCGCCTCCGCGCCCAACGTCGGGCCGACCGTCCGCAGTTCGATCATCTCGACCGGGACCGGCAGTGCGCCGCCCTTGATCAGGATGGCCAGGTCCTGGGCCTCCTTGACGCTGAACTGACCGGTGATCTCGGTTCGGCCACCGCTCATCCCGACGTCGCAGCTGAATGACGGGTCCAACTGCGGTGAGGAGATCACTTCCTGGTCCAGCACGATCGCCACCCGGCGGGCTGGGTCACCGGCTGGGGCACAAGCCGCCTTCGCGGTCAGCTCCTGCCAGTCCTTTCCACCGTCACCGCGGAAGTCGATGTTGACGAACCAATCAGCACCTCGTTGCGGGTCGGTACCGGCCTGGGCGTCGCCGACCCCTTCACCGGTCAGGGCCACCGGTCCGAGCAGCAGTGGCCGGCCGTCCTCGTCCGGAAGTACCTGCTGCCCGGTCTTGGGTTTCGGTTCGCCAGTAGCCGGGTCGACGGCGGCGATCACCGGATGGAAGGTCAATTGCGCGGTCTTGCCGATCACCTCCACGGCTTCGCGCGGGTCCTGGACGTCGGGCAGTTCGATGATGATCCGCCGGTCACCGGACCGGGTGACGGTCGGATCGGTGACGCCGAGTGCATCGATCCGGTTCCGCAGCACAGTCAGTGCCCGGTCGGTGGACTCGGCGTTCGCGGTGACGGTGGCGGTGCTTTTCGTCTCGAACACGATCTGGGTGCCACCACGCAGGTCGAGCCCGAGCCGGGCGGACTGGGTGAGAGCGATGAACAGCGAGACAGCGATAACGATCAGCGCCAGAATGGCGCGCAACATACGGGCATGCTTCATAACGGGTCCTCCGGGGGGCACGATGGATGCACCCCGCCGGACCGGATGAACCGGGACGGCCGAACTCGCCGAACCGGTCGACGGACCGGGACTGCGGCAGGGTGCGCTACGTCAGGAGCGACCCTGCGGGCGGAGCCCGACCCCGGTGCGAGACCCGGATAGTGAGAAGGATGACGGCCGGGCCGGCCGCCACCGCCGCGTCAATCAGGCCGTGCGGCTGCTGCCAGCCAGCGGCCGGAACGTCGGCGGTCTCGACCTGACGCGGCGTCCAACCGGCCTTGTACTGCTGGCTGCTGGGGCTCCCGAGCACCGGGACCGCTCGGCGGTCACCGGAGACCGGAAGGGCGCTGGTGGACGTCGCGGCCAGGGTGGCGATCGGCGCCGCCGATGCCCGGCTGAGCACCGCCGACTCAGCGCCGCCGCCTACTCCAGCGACCACGGCGAGCAGCAGCAACACGGCGCTGATCAGCCCCGAGATCGAACCCGTGGCAGCCGCTGAGGCCACCCCGATCCGTCTCGTCATGTCTGCAGCCTATCCGCAGTCGAGTTGCTCATCCAGAAATGATCGGTTCCCATAGGTGCCCGCCACGGCACCGATGACGCGCACCGGGGCCCGGCTTCGGTCGGATGTGCGACCCGAGGATCGATCAGGTCGGCGACAAGAAACCTCAGGAGCGCAGCACTGCATGGCATATCTATTGCTCGCCGCCGTCCTCATATTCGCGGTGATCAGACCCTGGGATCTACCCGAGGCGATCGCCGCCGTACCGGCCGCCGGAATTGTCGTTTTCGCGCACCTTTCGCCGTGGTCAACGGTAGCCGAGGAGTTTACCGAACTGACTCCGACGCTAATCTTTCTCGGCGCTATTTTGGTACTGGCCTGGACGGCGGCCGAAGAAGGCGTCTTCACCTATGCTGCGGACCTGATGCTTCGCTATGGAATGAAGTCCGGCCAGCGTCTATTCACGCTCACTTTTGTGGCCGCCAGCTTGTCAACAGCCTTCCTCAGCATCGATGCGACCGTCGTCCTGCTGACCCCGATCGTGATTTCAACCGCAGTGACGTCGAATATTCGACCGCGCCCTTTCGCCTACGCCTGCAATCATTTGTCCAATTCTGCCTCCGTACTGCTGCCGGTTTCGAACCTGACCAACCTCTTGCTTTTCGCTCAGTTGGGTATCTCATTCACCACATTCGGAATGATCATGCTCGGCCCTGGCTTGGTGATCATATTCATCGAATACCTGGCCTTGAGCTGGTTCTTCTCCAATGACCTCCATGCACCCGTGATGAGCCGGCCGGCGCGCGCCAGTCGACGCCCGTCGATCCCTGTGCTGGCGATCCTGGCGTCAACCATCGTGGGCTTCACTTCTTCCCAGTTCATTCACGTCCCACCAGCCTATGTGGCCCTGGCGGGGGCGCTGGGAATGACCTTCTACCGACTGCGGCGGGTGGGCCCTGGTCAACGATCGACGACGCTCTGGTCCATGACGCGAGCCGCGAATCCCGAATTCCTCGCCTTCGTGGCTGCTCTGAGCATCGTGGTGCTACCGCTGCGGCTCGGGCCTGCTGGGTCGGTCCTCGAACACCATTTTCCAGCTGGCGAGACCCTGCTCGCCCTCGTGCTGGCCAGCGGCTTCGCCGCGCTACTCGCTAATGTCGTGAATAACGTTCCGGCAGCGTTGATGCTGGCGCCGATCGTGGCGCACTCACCACCGCTGGCCCTAGCCGCGTTGATCGGTTTGAATGTCGGTCCGAACCTGACGTACACCGGATCTCTGGCCACCCTGCTCTGGCGACGCATCCTGGATTCACACGACCACCCGGCAGACGTCCTGGTATTTACCCGACTGGGTTTGCTGACGGTTCCCGCCTCGCTCCTCGGAGGTACCTTGGCGCTCTGGGCAAGCCTGCATCTGCTGGGGAGGATCTAAGTGAGGATCACCGTCTGGCTCGCTCCGAGTACTTGGGTGGCCGGTCTGGCTCCGCTGGTCAACTATCCGGACGCCGAGCTCACGCTCATGTGCGTGGTGGATGCCGGCGTCGACGCGGCAGTTCGTGGCGGCCACACCGGACTTCTTGGACGAGGGAAATGGGGTGGGCGGCCGACCGAATCCACAAACCTTGTGCAAGCCGCAGCGGCGACCGAATTGCTGGACGAGGCTGAAATGCGGATCGGGCGCGCTACGACTCGACGGATCCTTACCTCTGACCATCCGGAGCGAGAAGTGGTGGCGGCCTGCGCCGACACGGACCTCCTGATTCTTGCTCGGGACGGCGACAAACACCGGTTGGGCCCGCGCAGCCTGGGTCGGGCAACGCGTTTCGTCCTGGACCATGCGCCCTGTCAGATTCTCCTGCTCTGGCCGGAATCCGCGCCCAGCGTTGCCACCATTCCGCCACTCCCGACATCCGGAAGGCCCCGGAAGAAGCCGCACGACTAGTTATCCGAAACGGCTAGCCGTAGAACAGTCGCTCCACGACCGCCCGAGCCCGGCGAGTCACCCGCTGATAGTCGTCGTCCATTCGCCCGGAGGAGGCCGGTGGATATCCGGCCAGCCGGGCGACGCCGTCCAGATCGCGGTAGTTCGTCGGCGGCAGATCCGAGGGCCGACCCTTCCAGAGCATCACCGCGTTACGCAGCCGACTGGCGAACCGCCACGCCTCGATCATCACTTCGGCATCCGCAGCGCTCACCAACCCGGCGTCCCGGGCGCCCTCCAGCGCATCGATGGTGCAGGTGGTGCGCAGCGCCGAGACCTCGTACCCGTGCCGCAACTGCAGCAGTTGCACGGTCCATTCGACGTCCGCCAAGCCACCACGGCCGAGCTTCAGATGCCGGTTCGGGTCGGCGCCGCGAGGCAGTCGCTCGGCCTCCACCCGGGCCTTGATCCGCCGGATCTCCCGCACGTAGTTCTCGCTCAGGCCGCCTTGCGGATACCGCAGCGGGTCGATCAGATCGATGTAGTCCTGGCCAAGGTCAAGTTCCCCAGCCACCGGCCGGGCCCGAGTCAGGGCCTGTGCCTCCCAGGGCGCCGACCAGCGCGAGTAGTACTCCGCATAGGAGCCCAGCGACCGAACGAGCGCACCCTGGCGACCCTCCGGACGCAGGTCGGCATCCACCACCAGTGCCGGTTCCGGACCGGTCACCCCGA
>Ga0326721_10000645_pt1 | contig 10730 bp, 11 predicted proteins | sample SGPome_FD_203951 | JGI IMG/M metagenome (GOLD analysis project Ga0326721, IMG submission 203951) | Soil microbial communities from Southern Great Plains, Lamont, Oklahoma, United States - SGP_1_2016 | ecosystem: Engineered > Artificial ecosystem > Soil microcosm > Unclassified | place: USA...
CAGGGTGGACAGCGCCTCGCCGTCGACGTCCTCGGCCACGATCACCAGCGGCTTGCTGGCCTGGATGACCTTCTCGAGCAGCGGCAGCAGGTCGGCGATCGAGGAGACCTTCTGGGTGGTGATCAGCAGGTACGGGTTATCGAAAGAAGCGAGGAGGCCCTCGACATCAGTCACGAAGTAGGGCGAGATGTAGCCCTTGTCGAACTGCATGCCCTCGGTGAACTCGAGCTCGGTGGCCAGGGTGTTGGACTCCTCGACGGTGATCACGCCGTCGTTGCCGACCTTGGTCATCGCCTCGCCGATCAGCCGGCCGATCTGGGGGTCCTGGGCTGAGATGGTCGCCACGTGGGCGATGCCCTGCTCACCCTCGACCGGGGTGGCGGCGGCGTCCAGCGTCTTGCTCACCGCCTCGACGGCGGCGTCGATGCCGCGCTTGAGGGCGCCAGGCTGGGCGCCGGCGGCGATGTTGCGCAACCCCGAGTTGACCAGCGCCTGGGCCAGCACGGTGGCGGTGGTGGTGCCGTCGCCGGCGACGTCGTTGGTCTTGGTCGCCACCGACTTCACCAGCTGGGCGCCCAGGTTCTCGAACGGGTCGGTCAGCTCGATCTCACGGGCGATGGTGACGCCGTCGTTGGTGATCAGCGGCGCGCCGTAGGACTTGTCGAGCACCACGTTGCGGCCTCGCGGGCCGAGTGTGACCTTGACGGTGTTGGCCAGCTTGTCGACGCCGCGCTCAAGCGCGCGCCGGGCGTCCTCGTTGAAGCTGAGGAGCTTCGCCATGAATGGTTCCTCTCTCTAGCTATGGTCTCGCATGCTGGTGGGTGGCGCAGCGGATCCGCGGCGGCCGGCCTGCGCCGGGCGCGGGGCCCCCGGGCGGATCGACAAAAGCCATGCGGGACGGAAAAGCCGTGCGGGACGTGAAGCCGAGAGGCCCCGGGGCGCAGAGCGCGCTCCGGGGCATCTCAGGTGGTGTGACGGTTACTTGACGATGACTGCGAGGACATCGCGCGCCGAGAGCACCAGGTATTCCTGGCCGGCGTACTTGACCTCGGTGCCGCCGTACTTGGAGTACAGGACGACATCGCCCTCGGAGACGTCGATCGGAATGCGGTTGCCCTTGTCGTCGACGCGGCCGGGGCCGACCGCGAGGACGGTGCCCTCCTGGGGCTTCTCCTTGGCGGTGTCGGGAATGACGATGCCGGAGGCAGTGGTGGTCTCGGCCTCCAGCGCCTGAACGACGATGCGGTCCTCAAGCGGCTTGATGTTGACCTTGGTGGCGGTCACGCTCAGCTCCCCTCCTGGGGTCTTACGGGTAAATGGAATGTCTGTTCAGATGTGTGGCTGGTTCTGTTCGGCCAGACTGCCGTCGCGGGGGTCAGCCGTGCCTTGACTAGCACTCTAGCTCGGAGAGTGCCAGCCCTCAACACCGGGGTCGGGCTGGTCACCGGAAGGCGACGGCCGTCCAGCTGCGGCCGGCGTCGGTTGTCGTCCACACCGTTGCCGACGTCGCGGCGCCGGGCCCGTCCACTTCCAGCGCCCGGCCGACCGAGGCGTTCTGGAAGCCGATCCAGGACGCCGCGCCCGGTCCGTGGCTGCCCACCCGCTGCCAGTGCCGGCCCGCGTCCGTGCTGCGGTACAGCTGGTCCAGGCTCACCAGCAAGGTCGTCGCCGAGGCGGCGCCCAGCGCATCGCCGGCCGCCGAGCCGAGGCTGGCGGGGGCGACGGCGAAGTGCGCGCCGCCGTCGGTGGAGGTCACCGTGAACTTCGCTCCCCGGCCGCCCCGCGGCGCGCACAGCCCCGTGATCGAGGTGTCGGAGGCCACCGTGACCGCCACCGTGTCGACCTCGCCCGAGGCGCCGCCGCCGCTGGCCCGCGGGCAGGGCTCGCCGAGCTTGCGCCAGCTGGCCCCGCCGTCGGTCGAGGCGAACAGCACCGAGGTGGCGTCCTGCGCACCCCCAGCGACGTGGCCGAAGGTGGCCAGCACGGCCGTGCGGCCGCTGGCCCGCAGCTGGGCGCCGGCGGAGCGGCCACCAGCGGGCAGCGCCGCGTCGTGCCAGTCAGCGCTGCCCAGCGCCGCCCGCTGCACGACGAAGTCGCAGCCCGGGGCGCAGGAGGCAGCCTGGCCGGTCACCCGCACCGCCATTCCGTCGACGATCTCCAGCGAGTACGCCGAGCCACCGGGTTGCTTGTCCCAGTGCTGGCCACCATCGGTGGTCACGAACAGGGCGTTGTAGCTGAAGGCGTAACCCACCTCGGGGTTGGCGAAGCGCAGCTGGCTGACCATGTCACAGCTGCTCGAGCAGGTGTCGGTCTGGCTCAGCATCGCCTTCGGGGCCGGCAGGCCCACCCAGCTCTTGCCGCCGTCGACGGTCCGCACGATGGAGGTGCACGGCGCCGTAGCACAGGGCGCGGTGCCCAGCGCGAACCCCATGTCGGTGCTCACCCAGGTCAGGTCCACCGCGCGGAACCCGGCCGGCACCGGGCCGCCGTCGGCCAGGCCACCCTGGGCTGGCGGGCTCGACGTGCCGGTCGGGCTCGGCTTCGACGCGTTGGGGGTGGGACTGCCGGGGGTGGGAGTGCCGGTCGGGCCCGGGCCCGGGATCGAGGTCGCCGTCGGCGCTGGCGGCTGGCTGACCTGCCCGGCCGGTGGCTGACGGTCGGGACGGAGCAGCGGGGCGCCGATCAGGACGGCTGCCAGCAGCACCGCCACCATCGCGGCCGCGGCGACCGGAAGAACCCAGCCGCGCCAGGCGGGCTGATCGGCGGGCCAGCCGTCGGTGGCAGCCGGGCCGGGCGTGGCCTCGGCCGCTCCGATCACTCGTTCGGTGAACGCCCGGCTGGCGGTGACCGTCCGGGCCTCGGCCGTCAGCGCGTTCCGCAGCAGGGCGGCCGGGTCGGTGTTGTGGCTCATCGCAGGTTCCCATTCGTCGGCGAGATGTCTCGTGAGCGTCGCTCGGCCTCGGCTCGCAAAGCCCCGAGGCTGCGGCTGACGATGCTGCGCACCGTGCCCTGCCGGCAGCCCAGGTCGGCGGCGATCTGGGCGTCGCTGAGGTCGTCGTAGAAGCGCAGCACCAGCACCGCCCGCTGCTTGGGCGGCAGGTCGGCCAGCAAGCCGCGGACCAGCTCCCGGTCACCGAGCGGGCCGGCCGGGTCGCTGTCGTAGCCCCGTTCGGGCGGCTCGGCGAACAGCAGCTCGTGCCCGGCCCGGCGGCGCCTGCCGTTGAGGAAGTTGTTGGTCATCGAGCGCCGCACGTAGGCCAGCGGCACGTCGGCGGCCACCACCTTCGCCCAGCGCGGCAGCAGCCGCAGGAAGGTGTCCTGGACCAGGTCCTCGGCCGCGGCCAGCTCACCGGTCAGCAGGAACGCCGAACGGAGCAGCGCCGTGCTGTGCGCACGCACGAACGCGGTGAATTCCGTCAAGTCGGTGACCTCGGCCATGGCGTTGCCTTCCTCTTGCAGGTGTTGACACCCTGGCAGCCGGATCTGTTGCATCCGCTTAGGACACACTTGCCGGGTGCTTCCCGACATCAGCAGCCAGGCCGGTCGCGCTGAGCTGGAGCGGGCAATCGAGCTGGCCGGATCGGTGACCGAGACCGATCCGGTGCGCCGGGCGGCCGCCGTGCGCCGGCTGCTCCCGCCGGAGCTGGCCACCATGGCGCTGACCCAGGACGGCCTGCGCGGCGCGGCCCGGGCGAAGTTCGGCAGCCTGGCCGCGCGGCTGCTGTTCACCGCCGAGGGCCTTGAGCAGGCTACCCGGATCGAGGTCGCCGACCACCGGGCCGCTAGGTACGCCCGGGCGGGCCTGGGCTCGGTGCTGGATCTGTGCTGTGGCCTCGGCTCCGACGCCCTGGCCTTCGCCCGGGCCGGCCTGCGGGTCGAGGGTGTCGAGCGGGACCCGGCGACGGCGGCGCTGGCCGCGGCGAACACCGCCGGGCAGCCGGTGCGGATCAGCACCGGATCGGCCGAGCAGTCCGGCTGGCGCACGGCCGAGTCGGTGTTCCTGGACCCGGCCCGGCGCAACGCCCACGGCCGGACGTTCGACCCCGCCGCCTACTCCCCCGGCTTCGGGTTCGTCACCGAGGTGCTGCTCGGGACGCGGTATGCGGCGGCCAAGCTCGGGCCCGGGATCGGGCACGCCCTGATCCCCGACGGTGTGGAGGCCGAGTGGGTGTCCTACGAGGGCGGGGTGAAGGAGGCCGCGCTCTGGTCGGCCGGGTTCACCACCGGCGGCGTCCGGCGGCGGGCCACGGTGCTGCCGGCCGGCCTGCAGCTGACCGACGCCGACGTGCGCGAGCCGCGGGTCGGGCCGGTCGGCAGCTACCTCTACGAGCCCGACGGGGCGGTGATCCGGGCCGGCTTGGTCCAGCAGATCGCCGCGCTGCTGCCCGGCGGCCGGCGGATCTCCGAGCAGCTGGCCTACCTGTCCGCGGACGGCCCGGCGGCGGGGCTGGCTGCGTTGGCCAGGGGGTTCCGGGTGCTCGACGTGCTGCCGTACTCGGTCAAGCGGCTGCGGGGCGAACTGGCCCGGCGCCAGGTCGGCATCGTCGAGATCAAGAAGCGCGGCGTGGACATCGACCCGGCGGTGCTGCGCCGCGAGCTCAAGCCGGCCGGGCCGAACTCCATCACCGTGCTGCTGGCCCGGGTCGGCGACGGCCGGCTGGCGATCCTCGCCGAGCCCCTCGGTCGCTAGCGGCCGGCCGACGGTCAGGCTCTAGCCAGACGGTCAGGCTTGGTCAGTCAGAGCCCCGGACATTGCCGACCAGCGGGTGCACGGCCAGCCCGCATGCGGCAAGCCTGGCCGGCACCGACCCCAGCGATGCCCCGTTCGGCAGCGTCACCGCGAGCCGGTCCGACTGCTGGCAGGAGCCTGCCGCGGACCCCGCGCTCTGCTCGATGATCGCCGCGGCGGTCGCGTCCGGGCTGAGCACGATGATCGGCGGCACCTGCGTCTTGGTGACGCCGCCGGCCGTCCCGCTCAGCGTCGGGACCGCAATGGTCAGAGGGGTCCCGGCCAGCTGCGCGCGCACCTGCGGGTAGCCCTCCAGCGCGCAGGCGGTGGCGGCCGCGTTGCGCAGCATCAGCCGCCAGGCCGGCGCCAGGGCGTCGGGCGCCTCGGTCACCGAGGCTCGCAGGTCCTTGCGCAGGCACGGGCCGGCGACGGTGAAGCTGTGACCATCGCCGGGGTGGGCATCGGTCAGGTCCCAGGCGGTCGAGATCACCTCGCCCCGCACCCGGCCGGCCGCCGAGCTCTGCACCGAGGCCTGGATGCGCACCGTGTCCGCCCCCGCGGTCAGGAAGTCCAGGTGCTGGTCGGCGGCCGCGCGCAGCAGGGTCTGCTTGTACCGCAGCGCGCCGCCGACCTGCCTGAACACCTGCAGCTCGCTGGCCGAGCGCTCGCCGTTCTGCCCGACGCACAGGAACTCGTAGAGGTAGCCGGTCTCGCCGGTGCTGAGGGTGTAGTCGTCCCACTGCCCGGTGGTGAGCCGGCCGCCGCCCGGCAGCGTGGAGCAGTCCAGCCCGTTGCCGGCGTAGGCCGGCGGGGTCGTCGGGCCCGCCCGCACCACGCCGGTCGACGGCAGGGCGAACGCCCCGGACCCGCTCCCGGCGCTGGCCGAGGCCGCCGCCGCGGCCTGGTCCGAGCCGGCTTGGCTGGCCTGGTTGGCCGGGCCGGCCGGGCTGGCTTGGCTGGCCGGACCGGCTTGGCTGGCTTGGTTGGCTTGATTGGCCGCGTTGACCCGGCTGGCCTGGCTGGCCGTCCGGCTGGCGTCGCGATTGCGTGCGGAGTTGATGCCGGCGACGGCCAGCAGCAGGACCGCGATCACGCTGGCGGCTGCCAGCTGCTGGGCCGAGATCCGACGGGCGCGCTTGGCCGGAGCGCCGGCCGCCGCGCTGGCCGAGCCCAGCGCCACCACCGAGCCCACCGTGTCGTTGAGAATCCGGTCGACCGTGATGCCGGGCTGGGGCGCCTCCAGCGAGTGGAACAGCAGCACCGAGCGCAGCTCGTCCGTCAACGTCTTGCCGCTCATCGGCCCGTCCTTCTGTCCACGCATCTGGCTGTTGCCGTCATGTCACATTCCTCAGGTACCGCGAGCTGACCGCGTCGTCGGCGAAGTCGCCGGTCACCCGCAAGGTGCTCAGCGCCCGGCTGATCAGACTGCGGACCGTGCCGACCCGGCAGTCCAGCACGCCGGCGACCTCGTCATCGGGCAGGTCGTGGAAGAACCGCAGCACCAGCGCCGCCCGTTGCCGCTCGGACAGCTCGCCGAGCTTGGCCCACAGGGCGATCCGCTCGTCCACCTCAGCCGTCCGGTCCCTGGCCACCGGACGGTCAGCGGCACGTTCGCGAGCCGCATCGAAGTGCACCTCGGTGGCCGACATCCGCCGCCGGCCAGCCAGGTACCGGTTCACCACGGCCTTGCGGACGTAGGCGAGCTGGTGCTCGGCGAGCTCCACCTGCGGCCAGCGCGGGTAGAGCCAGGCCAGGGTGTCCTGGACCAGCTCCTCGGCCTCTCCGGCATTGCGGGTCAACAGGTAGGCGGTCCTGAGCAGGGCTTGGGTGTGCTCGCGGACGAATGCGGTGAACCGCTCGTCCGAGTCCATCCCAGTCTCCTTGCTGCGCCCGCTGCTCACTGGCCTAGATGCGGTGGGCCCGACGTTGTGTTGCCGACCGCCTCGAACTGCCACGCGTGCGCCGGCCGGGCGATCAGCTGGGCCGGAATTCCGGCCAGCCGGTCGGTGACCTCGCCGGTCGGGTCGAGCACCACGACCCGCGGCTCGCCGGCAGCGCTGCGATAGACCTGGGCGCTCGGGGCGAGCCGGGGCAGCAGCCAGGCCAGCAGGTGCTCCAGCTGCCCCTCGGCGGCTCGAACCTCCCACATGGTGACAGTCATCGGGGAGAAAGGGCCATCACGCCAGGACGTCGGTGATCGGCATCGACGAGTCGGCCGGGATGTCCAGCGCGCTGGGGGTGGCGCCGGCGGCGACCAGCTGAGCGCCGAGGGCCGCGACCATCGCGCCGTTGTCGGTGCAGAGCTTCGGTCGGGGCACCCGCAACCGCAGGCCGGCCCGCTCGCAACGCTGCGCGGTGAGCTCGCGCAGCCGGGAGTTGGCCGCCACCCCGCCGCCGAGCAGCAGGTACTCGATGCCGGCCTCGGACGCCGCCCGGACCGCCTTGGCGCTGAGCACGTCCACCACCGCCTCCTGGAAGCTCGCCGCCACGTCGGCCACCGGCACCGGCTCGCCGGCTCGCTGCCGGGCCTCCACCCAGCGCGCCACGGCGGTCTTCAGCCCGGAGAACGAGAACGCCAGCGGATCGTCGTGCGCTCCCGTCATGCCGCGGGGAAACGCGATCGCGTCCCGGTCGCCGTCCCGGGCAGCCCGGTCGATCAGCGGCCCGCCGGGAAAGCCCAGGCCGAGCAGCCGGGCCACCTTGTCGAATGCCTCGCCGGCGGCGTCGTCCAGGGTGGCGCCGAGCTCGGTCAGCTCCAGCCCGCCGACCCGGGGCACCCGCAGGATCGAGGAATGGCCGCCGGAGACCAGCAGCGCGATGCAGGCCTGCTCCAGCGGGCCGTTGTCCAGCAGGTCCACCGAGACATGCGCGGACAGGTGGTTCACCGCGTACAGCGGCTTGTCCAGGGCCAGCGCGTAGGCCTTGGCCGCCGCCACCCCCACCAGCAGCGCGCCGGCCAGCCCGGGGCCGGCGGTGACCGCTATCGCGTCGATGTCGGCGAGGGTGACACCGGCCTCGGCGCAGGCCCGGTGCACCGTCGGCACCATGGCCTGCAGGTGCGCCCGGCTGGCGACCTCGGGCACCACGCCGCCGTACCGGGCGTGCTCCTCGACGCTGGAGGCCACCGCGTCGGCCAGCAACTCGGCGCCGCGGACGATGCCGACGCCGGTCTCGTCGCAGGAGGTCTCGATGCCGAGCACCAGCGGCTGGTCGGCTCTCATGGGCGCCTGCTCTCAGTGTGGTGGCGCCCGCCCTGGTTCTGGCCGAGATCAGCCCGCTGGATCGGGTACCGCATGGTGATCGCGTCGACCCGGCCCTGCTCGTAGTAACCCCGCCGCCGGCCCAGCACGGCGAAGCCCTCGGCGGCATACAGCCGCTGCGCGGCCTGGTTGTCCTCGCGGACCTCGAGCAGCACCTCGGTGGCTTCGCGCCGGCGCGCCTCGGCGACCAGCGCCCGGACCAGCAGCCGGCCGATGCCCTGCCGCCGGGCGGCCGGCAGCACCCCGACGGTGAGGATCTGCGCGGTCTCGCCGATGGTGAGCAGGCCGGCGGTGCCCAGCAGCTCGTGCTCGGTAGTCTCGGCGACGAGGTAGTGGCGCAGCTCGGTGTCGGCGAGCTCGTCCAGGTAGCCCTGCCGCGACCAGGCCTCCGGCCCGAACATCCGCTGCTCGAACGGCATCAGGGCATCGAGGTCGGCGGTCCGCATCGGCCGCAGCCGGACGTCCGGTCTGGGTTCCTCGCTCATGCCGTCACCGGCTCTTCGCGCAAGCGCTCATCGCGGCCATTCGCTCCGGTCCTCGCGCGCGGGCGCTCGCGGCGGTCCACCCACAAGCCCGCCCCCGCTTGCGGGCGCCAGGCTCCACGGCGTCGGGGCGGCGCAGGTACAGCGGCGTCAGCACCTCGCCCGGCGCCCGGCCGACCACCCGCTCGGCGGCGCAGGCCGCCAGCCCCGCGACGGTCGGGTAGTCGGCATCCAGCAGCTGCCGCCCCAGGACCCCGGCGTACAGCCGGGCCCCCGCGCCGGCCATCACGCCCGTCCCGCCGAGCAGCTCAGCGGGCAGCTCGGCAGGCTTGGTCACCGCCGGCTGCCCGACCCGGCGGCCGAGCCGGTAACGGGCCCAGTAGACCTCCTTGCGGCGGGCGTCGCCGGCCACCAGCAGGTCGTCCTGGTCGGCGTGCGCGAGTGCGATCACGTCCAGCGAGCAGACGCCGTAGCCGGGCAGGCCGGTGGCGTCGGCGAGCGCGGTGGCGGTCATCAGCCCGACCCGCAGCCCGGTGAACGGGCCCGGCCCGACGCCGGCGACCACGGCCGAGACGTCAGCGATGCGCGCCCCGGCCTCGGCCAGGCAGGCCTGCAGCGACGGGACCAGCAGCTCGGCATGCGCCCGGGCATCGACGGTGATCCGCTCGGCCAGCACCACCGGGTCGGAGCCGGCGCCGGCGAACTCCACCAGGCCCGCCGTCACCGCCGCGGACGAGGTGTCCAGAACCAGAGCCAGCACCCGGCCAGCCTAGTCGGCAGCGCGCGGAAGGGCTCCGGCCGCCGCCAGCACCCCTGGCCAGCTAGCACCTGATCACCCAGCACCGTCACAACTTGGACATGACAGACAGCAAGGGCGACAATGGACCCCATGCGCTCGGCCATGCTCCGCAGGTTTCTGCTAGCCGCGTGCTGCCCGGTGCTGGCTATGGTCGGTCTGACCGGGTGTCACCGCGCTTCTGACGCAGCTGTCAGCCACCCGGTGATGTCGGTATCAGCGGCGCAGGCACTGCTGGACGTGCCGGTTTCGGTGTCGGTGCACGGCCTGCCGGCAGGCGCCCGAACGACCGTGACCGCCACCGCGACCGATGCCAGCGGCACGACCTGGACCTCGTCGGCGCAGTTCCAAGCCAGCGCCGCCGGCGACATCTCGCTGCAGCAGGCATCGCTGGCCGGCAGCTACACCGGTTCGAACCCGATGGGACTGTTCGAGTTCATGGCTCCCCCGGCCGGCGACCGGACCAGCGAATATTTCCAGCACCCCGCAACCGGCTATGACGTGACTCTGGTCGCCACCGTCGGTGGCCGGCGGGTTGCCGCGGCCACCACCCGCCGGCAGAGCTGGCAGCAGGCGGGCGTGACCAGGCGGCAACTGCGCCTGCCCGAGGACGGTGTGTACGGCGAGCTGTTCCTGCCCGCGAGCACCGCCGTCCGGCGGCCGGCCGTGCTGCTTCTCGGCGGCTCCGAGGGCGGCATGTCGATGGGCTTTCCGGCCGAGATGCTGGCCGCTCACGGCTACCCGGCGCTGTCGCTGGCCTACTTCAAGGAGCCAGGTCTGCCACCGGCGCTCGCCAACATCCCGCTCGAGTACTTCACCAGGGCGCTGGCGGTGCTACGGCGGCAACCGGGCGTCGACCCGAAGCGCGTCCTGGTATTCGGCGTCTCGCGCGGCAGCGAGGCCGCCTTGCTACTCGGATCCCACTTCCCGGAGGCAGTGAACGGCGTCATCGTCGGCGTGCCCAGTTCAGTGGTCAATCGCGGGTACCCCGACGCCGCGACCGCCGCCTGGACCCACGGCGGCAAGCCGGTTCCAGCCGCCGGCCTCGCGGACCTGAACACCGCGACGCCGGCCGATTCACGTTCGATCATCGCGGTGGAGCGGATTCGCGGGCCGATCCTGACCGTCTGTGGCGTTCGGGACGCGGAATGGGTGTCCTGCGTTTACCAGCGGGCCCTGACCGATCGGCTGGCCAGCCACCACTTCCGGTATCCGGTGACGGCGCTGCGGTATCCCGATGCCGGCCACGAGATCGGACCGATGGATGCCTTCTACAGCGCAACGGCTTCCGCCTTCACCCGGGGTGGCAGCCTGGCCGGCAACCTGACCGCGATGGCCGACGCGCACGCCAAGCTGTTGACCTTCCTGGCGGACCAGTAGCGGCTTCAGGCCGGCCAGTAGCGGCTTCAGGCCAACGGCGCCGGCATCGCAGCCAGCCGGCCGGCCCAGTCCCCGCCCTCAGG
>Ga0326721_10000646_pt1 | contig 10723 bp, 12 predicted proteins | sample SGPome_FD_203951 | JGI IMG/M metagenome (GOLD analysis project Ga0326721, IMG submission 203951) | Soil microbial communities from Southern Great Plains, Lamont, Oklahoma, United States - SGP_1_2016 | ecosystem: Engineered > Artificial ecosystem > Soil microcosm > Unclassified | place: USA...
CCCTCGCGGGCGACGTGTTCCTCATGCTGCCGCGCGACCGCTTCGTGGCGGGGCTCGCCAGCTTCCTGGTGGCGCACGGGTTCTACGTCGCCGCGTTCGCCCCGTGGCCCCTGACGCTCCGTGCGCCGCTCGCGCTGCTGGTGCTCGCCGCGTTCGGCGCCGTGCTGATGCGGGCGCTGTGGGACCGGCTGGGCCGGCTGCGGGCCCCCGTGGCGGTGTACGCGGCGGCGCTGCTGGGGATGGCGTGGCAGGCGGCGGAGCGGTGGATGGCGCTCGGCACCACGCCGGCGCTGCTGGCGCTGACGGGCGCGGCGCTGTTCGTCGTCTCGGACTCGGTGCTGGCGTGGGGGCGGTTCCGGGAGCGGCACCCGTACGGGCAGATGGTGGTGCTGTCCACGTACTGGACCGCGCAGTGGCTGATCGCACTGTCCGTCGCCGCGCGGCCGTTCGGCTGACGGGGCCGGCACGCGCGGGAAGAAACGACGAACGCGGCGGAGCGAAATGGATCGCCCGCCGCGCCCGCAACCAGAGAGGAACCGCGCTACTTGCCGGACTCCTTGACCTCCACGTCGGGCGTCTCGACGGAGGGCACGTTTACGTCCACGTCCACGTCGCCCCCGCCGTTGCCGCGGTTCATCACGAACCAGGCGACCAGCCCCAGCACGATCACCACCAGCCCCATCAGCAGCAGGTTGGTGCCTCCCGACCCGCGCGCCGGCGGCCCGGCCGGCTCGCGCACGGGTTCGTGCAGCGTTCCCGGCCCCGTCTCGCGCACCGTCTGGCGCACGGTCTCGGTCTCGCGCACCGTCTCGGGTCCCGTACCGCGTACCGGCCCGCCCGTATCCATGTCTGACATGCCATACCTCCGTCGGTGTGGCGGATGCGCAGGCCCGGTGTGGGCCCGCGGGGATGCATGGATGCGCGCGCCGTGCCACGCGCTCGGCCGCGACGGATTCGCCGCGGCGATGGCTGCCCTTGTGTGATGTGCCCGCGGGCGGGATGTTTCCGCCGCGCGGCCCATCCGCCCCGCCGATGCCACCCCTTTCTTTCCATCCGACGACCTGCATGCGCACCCCGTTCACCCGCCTGCTGATGGCCCTCGCGCTCGCCACCGTGCTCCCGCGCGCGGCGGGTGCGCAGGACGCGCCCTACACGCTGCAGCCGGGCGACACCGTGCGCGTGGGGGCGCCCGCGCTGCACGACGGCGTGATCCAGGGGGAGCTGGTGCTGTACCAGGGCGACAGCCTGGGCGTGCGCGAGGCGTCCACGGGGACGGCGTACCGGTTTCCGCTGGCGGCCGTGCAGCGGCTGGAGAAGAACCTGGGGACGGACCGGCGCCGGTCCGCGCGGCGCTGGGCGCTGGCGGGGCTGTTCATCGGCGCGGCGGCGGGGCTGGTGAGCGGGCCGCTGATCGCCACGGAGGTGGACGACGGCGGCATCGCGGGCCCCACGATCCTGACCGGGCTGGCCGGGGGCGTGCTGGGGCTGGGGCTGGGCGCGGGCGGCGGCTCCGTCTTCGCGCGCGACCGGTGGCAGCGCTTCCGCACCCCCATCCTCCCCTACACGCCCCCCGCCGCCCAGGTCGGCGTCACGATCTCCGTGCCCTGATCCGCGTTACCTTCGACTTTCGCACTTTCGCACTTTCGCACTTTCGCACTTTCGCACTGCCCTTCACCCCGCCGAGCCGGGATCCGACCGCACGATCATCACCCCGCCCAGCGTCAGCGCCGCGCCGGCCAGGGCCAGGGCGGAGGGCGCCTCCCGCAGCAGCACGGCGCTCGCCGCCAAGGCCACCACGGGCGTCAGGTTGCTGAAGATGGCCGTGCGCGTGTTGCCGATGCGCTCCACGCCGCGGTACCAGATCAGGTACGCCAAGCCGATGGCGAACGTGGCCGAGAACACCATCCCGCCCCACGCCCACGCATCCAGCGCCCCCCAGTCCTGCCCCAGGATGGCCGGCGTGCCGATGGCCAGCAGCCCCACCGCGCCGATCCACATCGTCCACGCCGTCGTGCGCACGGCCCCGTAGCGGCGCACGATGGGCCGCGCGCCCACCGTGTACAGCGCCCACGCCGCGCACGCCGTCACCAGGATGGCGTCGCCCACGAGCGCCTCGCGCCCCTCCAGGCGGATGGCCGCGCCGCTCACCAGGCCGATGCCCAGGATGGAGAGCGTCGCGCCGCCCCAGGTGCGCGGGCCCGGCCGCTCATGGCCCGTCAGCATGGAGAGAAACGCCGTCATGATGGGCGTGAGCGCCAGCAGCACGCTGGCGTGCCCGGCGCGGCTGCGGTCCAGCCCCAGGATAAAGCACATCTGGTACAGCACGTTGCCCAGCAGCCCCAGCATCACGATGCGAGGCACGTCGCGCCGGTCCGGCAGCATCCCCAGCTCGCCGCGCACCTTCAGCACGGCGAACACCAGCACCGACGCGATCACGAAGCGCAGGGCGTTGAACGCCAGCGGATCGAAGGTGGCCAGCGCGTGCTTGACCACGGCGAAGTTCACCCCCCACACGAACACCATCAGCGACAGCGCCGTTTCCGTCCATCCCCACCCCGGCACGGGCCCCGTGGCCTCGGCCCCCAGCTCCGTGGCGCCCAGCTCGCTCGCGGCGGACTCCGCGCCCCCGTCCTGCATCGACATCCCGCGTTGCCTTTCGCGCTCCGTAGACGGAAACCGGGGGAGAAGCGCGTTCTCCCCCGGTCCGGATTGCTCGCCGAATCGCCCGATTCAGCCGCCGCGCGCCCTCACCCGGCGGCGAACGGCGACTCGTCGTACCGCGCCAGAAGATCGGCGGGATCCTCGAAGACCGCAACCGCGTCGCCCAACTCCTCGTCGCCCCAGCCGCCGCAGCGCAGCCCCACGCACCGCACCCCGGCGCGGCCCGAGGCCTCCACGTCGTACGGCGTGTCGCCCAGCATGATGGCCTCCCCCGGCCGCGCGTCCGCCGACTTGAGCGCGGCCTGCACGATGTCGGGGTCCGGCTTGGAGGCGTCCGCGTCGCTGGACGACGTCTTTTCCTCCATCAGGTCCTGGATGCCGCCCTGCTTGAGCAGCGCGTCCATGTCCTTCTTGCTGGCCGAGGTGGCCACGACCAGCGTGTAGCCGTCGTCGCGAAAGCGCTCCAGCAGCTCGCGCGTGCGGGGAAACGCCTGGAGATTCGGGAGATACTTCTCGCGGAAGATCTCGCCGCGGCGCTCCTTGATCCGCTGCCCCTCGTCCGTGTCTTCCTCCAGCCCCGTGAGCTCCGGCAGCACCTTGTCCCCGCCCATGCCGATCAGGCGACGCACGCGGTCGTACTCGATGTCGTGGCCGAACTCGCGTCCCACGTCCACCCAGGCGTGGGCGTGCTCGTCGTTGCTGTCGATGAGCGTGCCGTCGATGTCCAGCACCACCACCCTGGCCCGATTCGTCATCCGTTTCCTTTAGTGCAGTCCCGAGTGCCAAGTGCCGAGTGCCAAGTGCCGAGTGCTGATGCTGTTCCTTGGCACTGGGGACTTGGCACTCGGCACTTCTTCTACTCCAGCTTCTTCAACGGGTAGATGGCCGGCCCCGTGAGCACCTCGCCCGTGGGGGCGAAGCGCGAGCCGTGGCAGGGACAGTCCCAGCTCCGCTCCTCGCTGTTCCACCGGATGACGCACTGCAGGTGGGTGCACAGGGCGCTCATCTCGTGCGCCACGCCCGCCTCGTCGCGGTAGACGGCCACCTTCTGCAGCCCGCGCTGCACCACCATCCCCGTCCCCGGCGGCACCTCCGCCGCGCTGTCCGCGTCGCTGAACGTGGGCGACAGCTTGGCGTACTGCTTCGCCACGTCCAGGTTCTCCATCAGGAACTCCTTGACGGAGTCCACCGACAGCGTCTTGCGCGACGGCTCGTACAGCGTGGCCCACGGGTTCGGCTGGCCCAGGACGAGGTCGCGGATGAGCATCCCCGCGATGGTGCCGTGCGTCATCCCGTGGCCGCTGTCGCCCGTGGCCACGTACACGTTCTCGCGCCCCCCGGGATCCGCGCCGATGAAGGCCATGTAGTCCGCCGGCTCCATCACCATCCCCGACCAGCGCATCTCCGCGGACTGCAGCCCGAAGCGCGGCCGCGCCCACTCCAGCAGCCGTGCGAAGCGCTCGTCGTGGTCATCCGAGTGCGCCTGCTTCACGTCCTCGCCGCCCACGATCACCCACAGCTGCGACGGGTCGCCCTCCACGGGCTGGGTGCGGACGTAGTGGTAGGCCTCCGCCGTATCCCACCAGAGCGCGGGCTGGATGCCGGACGCCGGCACGCGCCCCGCCACCACGTAGGTGCGATACGGCGCCTGCTTGGTGTGGATGGCGAACATGTCGTGCACGGGCGGATTGGTGCACACCGCCACGGCGCCCGCGGAGACGGAGAAGCCCTCGCCCTTGGCCGTGGCCCGCGCGCCGCCCTCGACCTCCGTGACCAGGTTGCCCGTGTGGATGCGCCCGCCCAGCCGCGTGATGGCGTCCGCCAGGCCGGACAGGTACTTGAGCACGTGGAACTGCCCCTGCGCGCCGAAGCGCAGCGCCGGGCCGCTGTCGAAGGGAACGCCGGGGATGCGCTCCACCCGCTCCGCGTCGGCACCGGCGCGGCGGGCGGCGTCGCGCTCCGTGTCCAGCAGGTCCGGCGAGTCCTCGGGCGTGAGGAACCAGTAGCCGTCCAGCCGCACGTAGTCGCACTCGATGCCCTCCGCCGCGGCGATGGCGCCCACCTGGTCGATGGCGGCCTGGTGGCTCTCGTAGGCCAGCCGCGCGCCCTCGGCGCCGTGCACCTTTTCCAGCACGTGGTAGTAGTCGTCCAGCGCGCTGCTCAGGTGCGCCGTGGTCTGTCCCGTCTCGCCCCCGCCCACGCTGGATTTGTCCAGCACGATCACCCGCCGGCCGGCCTTGGCGAGCAGGTAGGCCACGGTCATCCCCGCGATGCCGGCGCCCACCACGCACACGTCCGCCTCCGCCGTGCCCGTCAGCGGCGGAAACTCGCGCTGCGGCACCGTCTGCTCCCACACCGACACCGACCGCTCCGACGACGCCGGCGAACCTGATGGCTGCATCCCGTCCCTCCTCCCGATCCCGTGAAACGCGCACGACCGACCGCCGCCGCGCTCCAGCGGCGGCGGGACGGCCCCGGCTTGCAATGTTCGTACAAGCCCCGCGGCCGGGATGAACGAAGCCCGCCCCTCCACGCGGAAGGGCGGGCTCCGGTGCATCGCGGCGGATCGCGATCAGTCGCTGGTGACGACGGAAAGTTCTGCTCGTTCCTCCCCGACGGAAACCCGCGCCGGGCGGGATGCCGCCGCGGGCCGCTGCCGAACGGTAATCTCTACGTCCTGATCGAGGGCGGTCAGGAACGCGATCAGGCGTTCCAGCGAAAACTTGTGCATCTTTCCCCGCATCAGGTCCGATACCGTGGGCTGGTTGGTGCCCAGGATCTCGGCGGCGCGCTTCTGCGTGAGCCGGCGCTCGTGGATGATGTTGATGACTCGGCTCATCAGCTTGGCCCGCGCCAGGGCTTCCTCGGGGTTCGGAACACCGATGTCCGCGAACAGGTTGTCGCTGCCGACCTCATACTCCAGTGGCTCATCGCTCATCCGTGACTCCATCAACGAGTAGTCCACGTTCACAGGGGTGAAGACGCATCGTCGATCCGCATCGCCATGGCGAACCGGGCGCGGATCAGTTCAATGTCGTGCTGCGGTGTGGCGATTCCGTGCTTCGACTTCTTCTTGAAGGCATGCAGCACGTAAACTCCCGCGCGAAGCTTCACCGTGTAGACCACGCGGTACGTGCCGTCCTCCCAATCCACGGCGATCTCACGAATCCCAAGCCCCTGGAGCGGACCCCTGTTCAGTGGCTTCTCGTCGGGGACCGGCTGTTCTTCCTGTACCCGGTAGAGCAGGTAGCCGATGTCGTGGCGCAGATCGAGGGGGAAAGACCGGTACTCCTTCTTGGATCCACCGACCCAGAACAGCGGTCGCAGACGCGGTTCATCCATTCGCTGGACTCGACTATATGAGTTTTGATATACCCCGTCAAGTCCCCCAATCTATACGTCCACAAACATCTCGTAAGCACTAGAACAACATGCGCTTGCACTGCGACACGGGTGTGCGGATGTGCTCACCTGTGGCTGCTTGGGAGCGGTTGCTTGGCCTGTGAAATCGAAAATGCCCGTCTCGCGTGGAGGACGGGCATCCCGATGCGGCGAGAGTGATGGGCCGAGGGGTCGCTTGAGGAGCGTTCCATCCACCGCGAGGTGACGGGCAGCAGCGGAGACCGGCCTCAGGCGCTCGGAAGCGGACGTGTGCGGCTCGCTGGGTGACGCATTCATCGCCCGTGGCCATCCCGGCTTCCGGCGCAGGCACAGTCTTACGGATCGCGATCAGGTGGATGTTGTGCCACACCAGGCATCCACCTCCGCCGCGACCATCCTGCCTCTTCGAAAAAACGCGGATGGCCGCCCCCGCGCCGGCAGCAACCCGTCTACCGGACGTCGCGATCACACGCATCCAGTAAGGCGGCGTTTTTCGAAGCCGCGGGTGCGGAACGATGCGATCCGACGGCCGGACGCGGATCGGCCCGGTCGTGCAGGAGGCCAGAGATCCTTGGCAGAGCGGCTGCTGCCGGCGAGGGGGTGGCATCCGCATTTTTTGCAGGAGAGGATACCCGCCGCACGGCGCGGAAGTCCGCGGAGGCACAGATCCACCTGATCGCGATCCGTAAAAGCTGGCCCTGGCTGGGCGGTGGTGCATCGGCTCCTGGGACCGACCACCCGCTGGCGCTGTGACCAGCCTGACCGGATCCGGCGATCCAGCCACACGCGCAAAAAGGCCCGCCCTCGCGAGGAGGGGGGGCCCGTGAAGCCAGGGTGGCGCCGCGCGCCGTCAGCCGCGGCGGATGCGGACGCCGCCGGAGCCCGTATCGATCCGCACGGTGCCGTTGCCGTCGCCCACGCGGCCGGTGTAGCGGCCTCGCTCGCTGCGGCGGTCCGTCACGGGCAGGTCCACGGTGATGCCGCCGCTCCCCGTGTCGATGTCCAGCGCCGCGCCGAACGAGCCGGGGACGGTCACGGTCACGCTGCCGGAGCCCGTCTCCACGTCCAGGTCCGCATCCGTCTCCATCCCCAGCGTCACGGAGCCGCTCCCCGTCTCCAGCGACACGTCGCGCGCGTGCACGCCGCTCAGGCCGATGCTGCCCGAGCCCACCTCCACCTCCAGCGTCTCCACGCGCAGCCCGCTTCCGCTCACGGCCCCGCTGCCGCTGCCCGCCTTGAGGGTGGTGCCGCGCACGTCGTTCAGCGTCAGCCGGCCGGAGCCGGTTTCCACGTCGATCACGCCCTGCGCGTCGCGCACCTCCACGGCGCCGGAGCCCACCTCCACGTCCAGCTCGCCGCGCGTCCCCTGCGCGCGCACGGTGGACGACGCGCCCTCCACGTGCACGCGGCCATTCACGTTGGTCACCTGCACCGCGCCCACGCCCTGGTGCACGGAGACCGTGCGCCCCGCGGGCACCAGCACCCGCACGTCCGCGTACGCCCGCGTCCCCTGCCCCGCGCCCGAGACGGTCACGCGCCGCGAGCCCGCTCGCCCGCCGCCCAGGGTGCCGTCGCGCCGCACCTGCAGGGTGGTGCGCGAGCGGGCGCCCATCCGCCCGTAGACGACCCGGTCGCCGGGATACACCACGCGCACGTCGTCGCCGTCGCGGGTCACCCGCAGCTCCCGGGCGTCCTGCCCGCCGCGCGTGATCTCCACGACCACGGCGCTGCCGGAGCCCGCCGCCACCGTGACCTCGCCGGCCAGGTTGTGCACGGCCGGGGCGCGCCCGGTGAGCGAGAACCGCTCCGTCTGTCCCGCGAGCGGCGCCGCCAGGACGAGCGCCGCCGCCGTGGAAAGCGCCAGCGTGAACAGCGGGTGATGGGGGATGGTCATCCGTCGTGATCCTCAGTTCCGGGAGGTGAGCCTTCGGGAGATCGGCCCCGGGGTGCGCCGCGATTCGGTCGGGCGGCCGGGGCGGGAAGAAAAGCGGGCCGCGTCGCCGCGGCCCGGAACCTCTACCGCCGGGTGATCCGCACGGCCCCGCTGAAGGTGGTGATGCTCACGTTGGGTCCCCCGCGGCCCAGGGTGCCGCTCCACTCGCGGCCCTCGCGGCGCAGGCGCCAGTCGCTGCTCACGCCGCCGCTCCAGCTGGTGACCTGCATCTCGGCGCCCGTGTTGCCGGGCAGGCGCATCACCACGGCGCCGGCGTGGCTCTCCACGTTCAACGCCCCGCCCAGGCTGCCGCTCACCGTCACGCTGCCGGCCACGCTCTCCACGTTGCCGCGCAGCCGCGTGCCGGTCACGCTCACGCTGCCGCTCACGGAGCTGATCTCCACCCGCCCGCCCGTGACGTTGGCCACGCGCACGGCCCCGTTCAGGGAGCTGATCTCCACCTCGCCCACGCTGCCGCCGATCTCCACGGCGCCGTTCATGGCGTTGACCTCGGCCCGCTGCCGCACCGTGCCGTTCATCCGCACGGGCCCGGACCTGGAGGTGATGGTGGCGCGGTCCGTGTCGCCGTCCAGGGTGACGGGACCGTTCTGCGTGGTGATCTCCACCGTGCGCGGGCTCCCCTGGACGACCGTGGGGCCGTTGCGGGTGGCCGTCTCCACGGCACCGTTCACGCCCGTGACGGTGATCCCCACGTTGCCCGCGGACGTCACGGCCAGCGACGAGCCGGCCGGGACGCGCACCTCCAGCACCACCGGCCCCGCCCGGCCGCGGCTGCCCTCCACCCGCACCTCCGTGCGGCGGCCGCCGCCCTCCAGCTGCACGCGGTCGCCGTCGCGGCTCGTGGTGCCCGTCACCTGCACCTCGCGGCGCCCCCAGCCCACCACGCGCACGGAGCCGTTGTTGATCTGGATCTCCACCGTGCCGTTGGGCGCGGCGTCGTGCCGGGCGTTCACCTGCCGCTGCGCGCCGGCCTCGCCGGCCAGCAGCAGCGCGGCCGCCACCGCGGCCAGGGAAAGGGTCCTGATGTGGGTCATGGTCGTGTTTATCCTTGCAAGGGGCGCGGTCAAAGCGAGACCGCGCGCCGCAGCACGTTGAGCTTGGCTCCGTAGGCGTCCGTGAGCATCCGGGTGAGCTCCGGGCTTTCGGGGTCCCTGGCCAGCGCCGCCCGCGACTCGCGGATGGCCTGGTCGATGATGCGCAGGTTGGCTTCCAGCACGGCCACCGTCTCCGGGGCCAGCTGGCCGCGGTTCTGCTCCAGCACCTTCTGCAGGTCGCCGATGGCTTTTTCGTATTCCTGCTCCGCCGGGGCAAAGCTGGCCAGCGTGGCGGGCGCGCCACCGTCCACACGGGCCGGGGCCTGCGCCTGCTGCGTGGGGAGCACCGGTGTGTCCGCGTCCGGACCGCCCGCGAAGCGCAGCGTGGCGAACGAGGTGGTGACCACCAGGGCGACGCTCGCCGCGGCCAGCATCCACCAGGGCAGGGGGCGCACGGGGCGCGGGCCGATGACCCGCACCTCGTCCAGCCGCTCCGCCGGCGCGGCCGGCAGGGGCGCGCGGGCTTCCAGCCGGGGCGCGATGGAGTTCCACAGGTCCCGCGGCGGGGCGATCTCCTCGGGGAGCGCGGCGGCCTCGTCCAGGAGCATGCGCAGCGCGGTCTCCTCGGCGCGGCACTCCTCGCACTGCATCAGGTGGCGCCGGACGTCGCGCTCTTCACGCGGGGGCAGCTCGCCCCCCACGTAGTCGTCCAGCAGCTCGAGCGTTTGATCGTGTGTCATCGTCCCAGTGCCTCTCTGAGCAGTCGCCGGGCGCGGTGCAGCTGCGCCTTGCACGTTCCCACGGCCGAGCCATGCATCTCGGCGATCTCCTCGTGCTTGTATCCCTCCACGTCGTGCAGCACGAACACGCTGCGGGCGCCCGGGGGCAGCCCCGCGATGGCGCGCTCCAGATCCATGGCCGTCCCCGGATCGGACGCGCGCGTGCTGGGCGTCTCGTACTTCTCCGGCTCGTCCGTGGAGAACACGCGGTGCACCCGCACCCCCTCGGACCGGCGGTCGCCCAGCACCACGTTCACCGCCAGGCGGTGCAGCCAGGTGCTGAAGGCGCTCTTTCCCTGGAAGCTCCCCAGCTTTTCCCACGCGCGGACGAACACGTCCTGCGTGAGCTCCTCCGCCCGGGTGCTGTCGCCGCACAGGCGCAGGCACAGCGCGTAGATGCGCCCCACGTTCGCGTGGTACAGCTGCTCGAACGCGGCGGTCTCTCCCTGCTGGGCCCGAAGGACGGTGAGGTCCGTGGGCCTCGCGTCGTCCGTCGTGGGTCGATCAGCCAGCATGGTGGCCGCCATGGAGCCGGGTGGGTTCGGGGTGTTTCACGCTGCCGACGTTCCTATGACGCGGCCGGGGCCCCGAGGGTTTGAACGGCTGGATCAGCACGGGATGCGGGACTGCGGTGGAGGGGTCCATCGGGAGACTGCGGGTTGGTTCGCCCGTGGGGCAAGGCAGGGTGGCGGCACGGCCGGGCGATGCCGCGCGCCGTGACGTTCGCTGATCGGGACTCGATGGATTGATACGGCGCGGCTGGACGCGGGTTTCGGGTCCGCACCCCCGGCCCCCTCCTTGGGCAAACTGCCGCCGGGAGAGGGGAGAACGGCAGCGCGCGTCGGGTCCGTGCACGACGGCGGACTCCCGCCGGCGCCCCCACCCGCTCGATATCTCGCGACCTCCCCCAAAAA
>Ga0326721_10000647_pt1 | contig 10722 bp, 11 predicted proteins | sample SGPome_FD_203951 | JGI IMG/M metagenome (GOLD analysis project Ga0326721, IMG submission 203951) | Soil microbial communities from Southern Great Plains, Lamont, Oklahoma, United States - SGP_1_2016 | ecosystem: Engineered > Artificial ecosystem > Soil microcosm > Unclassified | place: USA...
ACTTCGCCCAGCTGGCCGTGCTGGGCGCCAAGGCGGTCCTGGCCGTCGGCAACGACACCGGCCCGACCCACCTGCTGGCGGCGGCCGGCGCCCCGACCATCGCCCTGTTCTCCGACGCCTCGGACCCGGAGCTGTGCGGCCCCCGCGGCCACGTGACGGTGATCCGCTCGCCGGACCTGAAGGCCTTGCCGGTCAGCACCGTGGCCAGCGCGGCGATCGCGCTGCTGCCGCGCTGACTCCAATATCCTGAATGAACGTCCCTCCCCTTCATGGGGAGGGTGTCGGCGAAGCCGACGGGTGGGGCGCCGCAGGCGCGGTGCAGGGACTCATTGCGGCGGCTCCCCCCACCCGACCCGCTACGCGGGCCACCCTCCCCGCAAGGGGGAGGGAAAGACAAAAACTTCAATACCCCTCGTATCGTCCCGGCTTGTGGTTGGCGATGATCACCGCGCTCAGCGCCACCGCCGAGAGGATCGACAGCAGCAGCTTGTCCCAGTTGATCACGGCGAAGGCCGCGGCCACGATCAGGCAGTCGGAGGCCATCTGCACCTTGCCCGCGCTGATCCCGCGCTTTTCGTAGAGCCACAGAGCCAGCACCCCGATCCCGCCGACGCTGGACTTGTGTCGCGCCAGGGCCAGGATGCCCATGCCCAGGATCGTGCCGCCGAAGATCGCGGCGAAGACCGGATCGACCGTGGTGATCTTCAGCCAGGCCGGCATGCCCAGGGCCAGGCCGGCCAGCAGCAGGTTGGTGACCAGGGTCTTGCCGGTGAACATCCAGCCCAGGGTGCGCTGGGCCAGCACGTAGAACGGGATGTTCAGCAGGAAGAACAGCACCCCGACCGGCCAGTGGGTCAGATAGGAGAGGATCAGGGCCACGCCCGCCATCCCGCCCGTGGTCAGGCCGGCCGCCTTCAGCAGGGTCAGGCCCACGGCGATGAAGCTGGAGCCGATCAGGAGGGCGTGGACGTCCTCGAGCGGGGTGTGGCGGGCGGTGGCGGGCGGCGTGTTCATGGACGGGCGGAAAGGATCGCGACTGGAGGGAAGGTCGTCCCGACCTCGACGTTTCGCCCCCTTGGCCCCTTCTTGACGCGTCCGCCCCTTAAAAGGCGGGCCTTGAACGCGCATGCGCCTTGATAGCGCGGGAGTCCTTCGTCATATATCACTTGCGAACGCGGCGTCCCCCGGACTCCGCGCGAACTCATTCAACGATACGCTTCCGGATCATCAGGTCTGGCGGCAAAAGCCCTAAAACAACACCGGAGCCGCCCTATTCGCCGTCCTATGCAAACGCCGCCCGTCAAGGATGGTCCGCGTATCAACGAAGACATTCGGGTCCCCCGCGTCCTGCTGATCGACCAAAACGGCGAGAAGCAAGGCGAGATGCCGATTTCCGCCGCCCTGGAAGCGGCCGAGGAAGCCGGCCTGGACCTGGTCGAGATCGTGCCGAACGCGAACCCTCCGGTCTGCAAGATCCTGGACTACGGCAAGTTCAAGTTCCAGGAGCAGAAGAAGAAGAACGAGGCTCGCAAGCGGCAGAAGATCGTCGAGCTCAAGGAAATCAAGCTGCGCCCCAACATCGACATTCACGACTACGACGTGAAGGCCAAGTCGATGCACCGGTTCTTCGAGGAAGGCGACAAGGTCAAGGTGACCCTGCGCTTCCGCGGCCGGGAAATGGCGCACCCCGAACTGGGCATGAAGCTGCTGCTCAAGGTCAAGGCCGACTTCGAGGAAGTGGCCAAGGTCGAGTACGAGCCGCGCATGGAAGGCCGCCAGATGATCATGATCCTGGCCCCGCGCTAAGGGATCGGCGCTTTCCGCCAAGTTCTGCAGAACGCCCCGGCCGCAAGGTCGGGGCGTTTTCTTGGCCCCTCGCGCAACCAGACGACGCAAACAAGCTCGACAGTAGGGCCAGCTTTGCTAATTTAAGCGGAGTTTGGGGGATATACGCGTGTTGAAGAATGGGTTGGCCGCCGCAATGGCCGGTTTCGTCATGGCCGCGGCCGTCTGCGCCGTCGCCGCATCGGCCGAGGTCACGCCGCTCTCGGTCTATGGCGGTCTGCCCAATGTCGAGCAGGTCGAGATTTCGCCGGACGGGACGAAGCTGGCCATCTCCCTCACCGACGGCGAGAAGCGGATGATGGTGATCCGCGAGGCGGCGGAAGGCGGCAAGGCGCTGGCCGCCTTGAACTTCGGCGACAAGAAGCTGCGCGCTCTGCAATGGGCGGGGCCCGAGCACGTGCTCGTCACCACTTCGATGGCGGCGGAGGTGTTTGGTCTGGCCGGGCCGAAGCGCGAATATCTGATGGGGTTCGACTACAATCTGGTCACCCACAAGCAAACCGCGCTGATGGCCAACCAGGAAAACGCGATGAACGTGATCCTTGAGACGCCGGATGTCCGGTTTATCGACGGCGCGCCCTACGCCTTTGTCGAGGGCGTGCATTTCAATGACAATCGCGGCTGGAACACGCTCTACAAGGTCAACCTGAAGACCGGCGTCACCCGGATGCTGGACAGCGGCGGGAGCGATGACACCGACGACTGGCTGGTTTCTCCCGAGGGACAGCCGCTGGCCCAATCGCTCTACGACCAGAAGCAGGGCGCCTGGAGCCTCAGGATCAAGACCGCCAAGGGCTGGATCACGGCGGAGAAGACCATCTCCAAGATGGGCTCCCGCGGGCTCAGCGGCATCGGCCGCGACGGCAAGACCGTGCTGGTCTGGATGAACGACGGCGAAGACACCGACAAGACCGTGCTGCACGAATACGCCCTGGATGGCAGCCACGCCGTCGTGCCCGACAGCGACACCTACGACAGCCTGATCCACGCGCCGGACGGCTCCCGCCTGGTGGGCGGTTTCAGCCTGGTGGGGGACGAGCGCCACTACACCTTCTTCGACGCCAAGGCCCAGGCCAGTTGGAACGCCGTGGTCAAGGCCTTCGCCGGGGATCAAGTTTCCCTGGTCTCGTGGTCCGACGATCGGCGCAAGGTGGTGGTCCAGGTCGATTCCCCGACCATGGGCCCCGCCTACGCCTTGGTTGACCTCAACGCCAAGAGCGCCCGCTTCCTGGCCGAAGTCTACAAGGACCTGACGCCCGAGGGCGTGTCGGAGGTCAAGCCGATCAAGTACAAGGCCGCCGACGGCCTGGATATCACCGGCTACCTGACCTTGCCGCGCGGCAAGGCGGCCAAGAACCTGCCGCTGGTGGTGCTGCCGCACGGCGGTCCGGAAGGCCGCGACACCCTGGGCTTCGACTGGTGGAGCCAGGCCCTGGCCTCGCGCGGCTATGCGGTGCTGCAGCCCAATTTCCGAGGCTCGGAAGGCTTTGGCTGGAAGTTCGTCCAGGCCGGCTTCGGCCAATGGGGCAAGGCCATGCAGACCGATCTGTCGGACGGTGTTCGCATTCTGGCCAAGCAGGGGACGATCGATCCCAAGCGCGTCTGTATCGTCGGCGCCAGCTACGGCGGCTACGCCGCCCTGGCGGGCGCGACAATGGACCCCGGCGTCTATCGCTGCGCCGCCTCGGTCGCCGGCCCCGCCGACCTGAAGCGGATGCTGGTCGACAGCAACAGCCGCTTTGAATCCAGCAACAATTCCACCTTGCGCTACTGGCTGCGGTTCATGGGGGCCGACGGCCTCAAGGACCCCGACCTGGCCGCGATTTCGCCGGCCAAGATGGCCGACAAGGTCGAGATCCCCCTGCTGCTGATCCACGGCAAGGACGATACGGTCGTGCCCTATGTCCAGAGCACGATCATGGCCAGCGCCATGAAGAAGGCCGGCAAGCCGGTGGAGCTAGTCACTCTGACCGGGGAGGATCACTGGCTGTCGCGCGGCGCCACTCGCCTGCAGATGTTGACCTCGGTGGTCGACTTCCTGGAGAAGAACAACCCGCCGAACTGACGGACCATCCGACGCGACTGAACGACCGCTATCTGAAATCTCCGATAGCGGTCGCCACGGCGGGCGATGAGGCGTAAACCGCGCCGCCTGATGAACACGCCGACCGCCTCGCCCGCCCCCGCCGCCGCCAAGACGCCGGACGCCAGTCCTCGCGCGCTCTATGTCCTGCTGCTGGTGGTGTTCATCAATCTGGTGGGCTTCGGCCTGGTCATCCCGCTGCTGCCCTTCTACGCCAAGTCGCTGAACGCCAGCGCCTGGCAGGTGACGGCGATGTTCTCGGCCTATTCGCTGGGGCAGTTCATCGCCGAGCCGTTCTGGGGACGCCTGTCCGACCGCATCGGCCGGCGGCCGGTGCTGATCGTCACCATCCTGGCCAACACCCTGTCCTATCTGGCGCTGGCCTTCGCGCCGAACATCGCCTGGGCTTTCGCCATCCGCCTGGCCAGCGGTTTTGGCAGCGGCAACATCTCGACGATCCAGGGCTACATGGCCGACGTCACCCCGCCCGAAAAGCGCGCCGGCCGCATGGGCCTGCTGGGCGCGGCGTTCGGCATGGGCTTCGTGGTCGGCCCTACCCTGGGCGGCCTGCTGCCGGGCCTGGCCGAGGCCTTCGGCCATTCCGACACCGGCCGCCTGGCCTTCCAGATCCCGCTGCTGACCGCCGCCGTCCTGGCCGCGATCGCCGCCCTGGGGGTCTTCCTGTTCGTGGTCGAGAGCCGCGCGCCCAGCCACAAGGACGCCCCCGTGGAGCGTCGGCGCGACCATCTGGCCGCCGCGGCCGGCCATCCCGTGCTGTCGCGCGTGCTGCTGGTCACCCTGATCTCCACCGCCGCCTTCGCCGGCATGGAATCGGTGTTCGGCCTGTGGACCCAGGCGCGGTTCGGCTGGGGGCCGAAGCAGGTGGGCCTGTGCTTCGCGGTGATCGGGATCATCGCCTCGGTCGGCCAGGGGCTGATCACCGGTCGGCTGGCGCGGCGGTTCGGCGAGGCCAAGGTGCTGACCACGGGGCTGGCGATCATCGCCGTGAGCCTGAGCCTGACGCCGTTCGTCCCCACCTCGGCCTTCGTGCCGCTGGTCGTGGGCTGCACGGCGTTCGGCCAGTCCCTGGTCTTCCCCTGCGTGGCCGCCCTGATCTCGCGCGCCGCCCCGTCCGACAAGCAGGGCGCCATGCTGGGCCTGAACATGGCGGCCGGCTCGCTGGCCCGCATGACCGGACCGATGCTGGCCGGCCCGCTGTTCGGCCTGGTGGTCGGCGGGCCCTACTGGCTGGGCGCGGCGCTGATGCTGCCGGCGGTGGCCTTCGCCTGGACCATCGAAAACCGGGTCAAGGCCGCCGCCTGACCCTCGACAGCTTCACCGTGCGTCGCTAAGCCTTGCACGTTGAGTTGGGGGTTTTGCATGTTGAAGTTGTTCGCCGGCGTCGCCTTGACGGTGCTGGTCTCGTCGAGCGCCGCCCTGGCCGGGCCGCTCGAAGCCTATGGCCGTCTGCCGGCGATCTCGGACGTCGAGATCTCAAGCGACGGCGCCAATCTGGCCTATATTGCCCATGACGGCGGGACCAGCCGGGTGATCATCCAGCCGCTGAACGGCGGCGAAGTGCAGTCCGTCGACTTCGGCAAGGTCAAGATGCGGGGCGTCATGTGGGCCGATCCCGGCCACGTGGTGGCCCTGGTGTCGCGGACGGGGTCCGTCGAGAACCAGACCTATGTCGGCGAGATGTCCCAGGCCACGAGCATCAACATCAAGACCGGCGCTTCGGTCCAGCTTCCGAAGAAGGCCTATGAAACCGTCCAGAACATTCTTCATTCCAATCCCATGGCTGGGGTCGTCAACGGCAAGCCGACTCTGTTCGTCCGCCTCTACGCCGGGGAGCAAAGCAACTCCATGCAGGAGGGGCGCTTCGACCTGTACCGCATAGATCCTGATACCGGCGTCGCCGCGCTGGTTCAGATGGGCGACTTCAAAACGCTTTCCTATCTTTCCAAGGTCGACGGCACGGTCGTTTCACGCACCCGTTTTGACCGGGAAAACTCGCGCTGGTCTCTTGAACTGCGCAAGGACGGCAAATGGATGGATGGCTATGTCGTAACCGCTCCGCTGGATCTCCCCAGCGTGCTCGGCCTTTCGCTCGACGAGAAGTCGGTCGTAGTCGGCCTCGTCGATGAAAAGACCGGCGACGATCGGATGATCGCGGTGTCGATCGCCGACGGAAAAGTCAGCGACCTCCCAGGTCCCGGCGGTCCTTTCGATGTCGTACGCGACGACGCCAGGCGCATCATCGGCACGGTGCAAGAAACTGGCTACAGCCGCTACACCTTCACCGAGCCTCGCATCGCCTCGGCCTGGGAAACGATGCAGAGCGTCTTTGCGGGCCGTCAGATGACCCTGCAGTCCCACACTGGCGATTATTCAAAAGTCGTGGCCTATGTGGAAGGCACCGGCGAGCCGGGCGGCTACTACATGCTGGATGTAAACGCCAAGAAGCTCAGCAAGGTTGGGGCGTCCTATCCCGGTCTCGCCCCTACCGATGTGGCCGAAGTCCGTGCGATCAAATACGCGGCCGCTGACGGCTTGATAATCAACGGCTATTTGACCCTGCCTCCAGGCAAGGCCGCCAAGAACCTGCCGCTTATCGTCTTCCCTCACGGTGGTCCGTACGGTCGCGACGAGGCTGGGTTCAACTGGTGGGCTCAGGCCATGGCCTCGCGCGGCTACGCGGTGCTGCAACCCAACTTCAGAGGTTCGGAGGGCTACGGCGAGAAGTTCCTGCGCGCCGGCGACGGCGAATGGGGCGGAAAGATGCAGACCGACCTGTCGGACGGCGTACGTTTCCTGGCCAGCAAGGGCCTGATCGATCCCAAGCGAGTCTGCATCGTCGGCGCCAGCTACGGCGGCTATGCAGCTCTGGCTGGGATCACCTTGGACAAGGGTGTCTATCGCTGCGCCGTCTCGGTGGCCGGCATCGGCGACGTCAGGAAAATGATCGACTACGACATCATCCGCTACGGCGAGGAGATCCCATTGGTGCGCGATGAGAAGCGCTACTTCAATGTCGTCTCGACTTCGGATCCCAAGCTGCAATCCCGGTCGCCCGCACGCCATGCGGACCAGGCCGACGGCCCAGTGCTGCTGATCCACGGCAAGGACGACACCGTCGTGCCCTACGATCAGAGCACTGACATGCGCAGGGCCTTAGAAAAGGCGGGAAAACCTGTGGAGTTCGTGAACCTCGCGGCCGAAGACCACTACCTTTCTCGCGAGGCCACCCGCCAGCAGATGCTCTCGGCGACCGTCACCTTCCTGGAAAAGAACAACCCGCCGAACTAGGCTCAGCGGGCGCCGGCGAAGGGACGGAGACGGCGCTTGCCTTCTCCGGCCCTTTCCCGTACTAACCCCGCCTTTCCGGAACCGCCTGGCCAGTTTGGCATGCCATGGCGGTTCGTCATGCTTCTCTAGAGGACGGGGCCGTTAAACGCTCCGACGCGAAATGCCTAAGTTGAAGACCAAGTCGGGCGCGAAGAAGCGCTTCAAGATCACCGCCACGGGCAAGCTGAAGGCCGGCGTCGCCGGCAAGCGCCACCGTCTGATCGGCCACAACGGCAAGTACATCCGCCAAAACCGCGGAACGAAGGTGATGAGCGAGGCTGACGCCAAGACCATCCGTTCGTACCTGCCCTACGGCCTTTAAGAGGAGCGCTGACACATGGCTCGCGTTAAACGTGGCGTCACCGCCCACGCCAAGCACAAGAAGGTTCTTGAACAGGCGAAAGGCTTCTACGGCCGCCGCAAGAACACCATCCGCACCGCCAAGGCCGCCGTCGACAAGGCCGGCCAATACGCGTATCGCGACCGCAAGGTGCGCAAGCGCGCCTTCCGTTCGCTGTGGATCCAACGCATCAACGCCGGCGCTCGCGTCGAGGGTTTCACCTACTCGCAGTTTATCCACGGCCTGGACGTGGCGGGTATCGTGATCGACCGCAAGGTCCTCTCGGACATCGCGGGCAACGACCCGGTCGCGTTCAAGGCCATCGCTGACAAGGTCCGCGCCGCCCTGGCCGCTTAAGGTCTTTTTCGGGTTCGTCCCGATTGCGATCTGAAGAGCCCTCCGGTGCGAACCGGAGGGCTTTTTGCTGCGCGTCGTGTGGCCGCCCTACGGTTCGCGGCGGGGTTTTGAAACGCCTCAAGACGCCCTAGACAGGTCGTCGATCGAATTCCGCCCGGAAGCGGGCGACGGAGGACGTGATGAGCATGCGCAAGACAATCGGCGCGCTCGCGGCGCTGGCGCTGGCCGCGACGGTCGTTCCGGCGGCCCAGGCCGATGTCGCACCGCCCGCGCTCCGTGCACCGCCGACGCCGCGACAGGCCGAGGCTCTGCCCTACAAGAACGGCCCGGTGTCCGCCGTGGCGATCTTCATCCCCGACAGCCAAGCCTCCGAGTTCGAGAAGCCGCCCAGCGAGACGCCGCGAGTGACCAAGATCGACGCCCTGAAGGTCGGTGAGATCGCGGCGTTGAAGTTGATGTTCAAGGGCCCGCAACGCGACTCCCAAGGACGCATCGACGTTACCTTCGACGTCGACTTCATCGGTCCCGACGGCAAGACTCTCGAAGGCGGATCGTTGAAGGACCTGCCGGCCTATCAAGGCCCTGTGACCCTGCCGGACGCCATCTTCGACAACATCCGGGCCGTGCCGAAGATGAGCTTCGAGACCAAGGACCCCAAGGGCGTCTACAAGGCCGTGATCGTCCTGCACGACAATATCGGCGGCTGGAACGTCCCCATGACCGTCGAACTCGAGCGGCTTTGACGCCGATCCTCATCAACCTGAGTGACGAACTCACTTCGTATCGCTAGACCCACCCCGTCATGACCGATCTCACCTCCCTCGAAGCCGACGTGCTGGCGCAAGTCTCCGCCGCCGGCGATCTCGCCGCCCTCGACGCCGTGCGCGTCGCCGCCTTGGGCAAGACCGGCTCGATCTCGGGCCTGCTCAAGACCCTGGGCGCCATGAGCCCCGACGAGCGCAAGGAACGTGGCGCGGCGATCAACATCCTGCGGGACCGCGTGCAGGCGGCGCTGAACGACAGGAAGGCCGCGCTGGAAACCGCCGCCCTCGACGCGCGCCTGGCCAGCGAGACCCTGGACCTGACCCTGCCCGCCCCGCGCCGCCGCCGCGGCGGCGTCCATCCCACCATGCAGACCATGGACGAGATGGTCGCCATCTTCGCCGAGATGGGCTTCGCGGTGGCGGAAGGTCCCGACATCGAGGACGACTTCCACAACTTCACGGCCCTGAACTTCCCCGAGAAGCACCCGGCCCGCGAGATGCACGACACCTTCTTCTTCAAAACGAAGGAAGACGGCGAGCGGATGCTGCTGCGCACCCACACCAGCCCCGTGCAGGTGCGGACCATGGTGTCGCAGAAGCCGCCGATCCGGATCATCGCGCCCGGCCGCACCTATCGCGTCGACAACGACGCCACCCACACCCCGGTGTTCCACCAGGTCGAGGGCCTGGTGATCGACAAGGGGATCCACATGGGCCACCTGAAGTGGACCCTGGAGACCTTCCTGGCGCGGTTCTTCGAGACCGACGCGGTGACCACCCAGTTCCGGCCGCACCACTTCCCGTTCACCGAACCCTCGGCGGAAATGGACGTGCAGTGCGACCGCACCGGCGGCGAGATCAAGATCGGCCAGGGCACGTCGTGGCTCGAGATCCTGGGCTGCGGCATGGTTCACCCGAACGTCCTGCGCGCCTGCGGCATTGATCCGGACGAGTACCAGGGCTTCGCCTTCGGCATGGGCGTCGACCGGCTGGGCATGCTGAAATACGGCATGCCCGACCTGCGCGACATGTGGGCGTCCGACGTCCGCTGGCTGGACCACTACGGCTTCAGCGCCTTCGCCGCGCCGAACGCCGCCAGCGGTCTCAGTTGATGCAACTGCCCGTCAGCCCGTTCACGGCCATCGACTGGTCGCAGGTCGAGCCCACCGTCCATCCAGGCGAGCGGGGTGACGCCACCTGGCGCACGCTCAAGGTCGGCGACATGCGCCTGCGCCGCGTCGACTATTCGCCCGGCTACCTGGCCGATCACTGGTGCGACCGCGGCCATGTGATCTTCGTGCTGGAAGGCGAGCTGATCAGCGAACTGAAGGACGGCCGCACCACCACATTGACGGCCGGCATGAGCTATCACGTCTCCGACTTCGGCGACCCCGCCCACCGCTCGTCGACCTCGGTCGGCGCCAAGCTGTTCATTGTGGACTGACCCGATGACCCAGAGCTTCCAATCCGGCGGCCGTCCCGGCCGCGTTCCCACCGACGCCTTCGCCAAGGTGTTCGAGAGCGTGGACCTGTCGCTCTACGACCTGTTCCGCGCCAATTTCCAGGCCGGCCATCGGATCATCTCGGGCCGCACGTTCCGCAACTGCCGGATTGAGGGGCCGGCGGTGATGCTGGTGCTCGACAAGGTCAATTTCGACGCCACCAACTTCGGCCCCAACGGCGGCGACGTCCGCAACCTGGTGCTTCGCCCCGCCAGCCCGACCTCGGTCATCGGCACGATCCCCGTCGAGGACTGCCAATTCATCAACTGCGAGTTCTTCGGCCTGGGCTTCACCGGCCCCGACCAATTCCTCGATCAGTTGCTGGCTCTGGAAACCAAGTAGATGAAGTTCACCCTTTCCTGGCTCAAGGACCACCTTGAGACCACCGCCTCCGCCACCGAAATCGTCGCCGCCATGACCATGGCCGGCCTCGAGGTCGAGCACGTCACCGATCCCGCTTCCAAGCTGGCCGCCTTCACGGTC
>Ga0326721_10000648_pt1 | contig 10718 bp, 11 predicted proteins | sample SGPome_FD_203951 | JGI IMG/M metagenome (GOLD analysis project Ga0326721, IMG submission 203951) | Soil microbial communities from Southern Great Plains, Lamont, Oklahoma, United States - SGP_1_2016 | ecosystem: Engineered > Artificial ecosystem > Soil microcosm > Unclassified | place: USA...
CGCCTTCGTCCAGCTGAAGGACACCATCCGCTCGTTCAAGGGCATCGTGGACGGCGAGTACGACCACCTGCCGGAAGCCGCCTTCTACATGGTCGGCCCGATCGAGGAAGCGGTGGCCAAGGCTGAAAAGCTGGCCGGCGAAGCCTGATGACCGACGAGCACGAGCTGATCAACTTCTGCTGCGAAGAGCTCGAGGATGCGGTGTCTTCGGATCCCGAGGACGCGCTGATCGAGCACGACAGCGGATTGATCCTGCTCAATCTGGGTCATCGGGAAGAGGGTGGTGAGACCGGCATCGTGCTGGCCACCATCCGCTTCTGTCCGTTCTGCGGCACCGAGATCCAGACCGACGAAGACATCGAAGCGGCCCTGGGCGCCGTGGAGACACACGACTGATGGCTAAGCTGCACTTCTCCCTCGTCGCGCCCGAGCGCGAACTGTTCTCGGCCGAGGTCGACCAGGTCGACGCACCGGGCACGGAAGGCGACTTCGGCGTCCTGCCGAACCACGCGCCGTTCATGACCACCCTGCGCGAAGGCCGGGTCACGGTCCGCGAAGGCTCGAGCGTGCGCCTGTTCGACATCCAGGGCGGTTTCGCCGACGTCGGCCCGGACGGCTTCACCATCCTGGCCGAGCACGCGGTCGAGGCGGCGTAAGTCCTTCGATGGCCGGGCCTGGCGGTGTCCTGCTGCTGGCCTGGATCGGCGCCTTCGCCGGACCTTTGATCATCCTGACGGCCTGGGCGCTGCTGCGGCGCTCGGGCCGTTTGCGTCTGGCCTGGACCTTGGCGGGGCTGGCGCTGGTCGCCTATGGCCTTGGCGTCTGGGCCTTCCTGATCGAGCCGCGCCTGCTGGTCGTGCGCCAGGTGACGATCGAGTCGCCGGCCTGGCGCGGTCCGCCGGTGCGCCTGGGTCTGATCAGCGACACCCATGTCGCCGCGCCCCATGTCGATCCGGCCCGGGTGGCGCGGGTGGTGGCGCGGATGAACGCCCAGCATCCCGACGCCGTGCTGCTGTTGGGCGACTACGCCGGCGGCCATGAGCCGGCCGCGACCCGGGCCGTTCCCGCCCGGTCGGAGATCCTGCGCGGGGTCGCCGCCTTCAAGGGTCTGCGGGCGCGGCTGGGCGTCTACGCCGTGCTCGGCAATCACGACTGGTGGTACGACGGTCCGGCGATCGAGCGGGCCCTGGCGGCCAGCGGCGCGGTGGTGCTGGAGAACCGCGCGGTGCTCGCGCCGCGCCCCGAAGGCGCCTTCTGGATCGCCGGCCTGGCCGACCTCGACTCCTTCCGCGCCGAGCCGTCCTACCCCCGCGCCTTGGCGGGTGTTCCGCCGGCCGCGCCGGTCGTGGTTCTGAGCCATTGGCCCGACCCGTTCGCCCAGGCCCCGGACCGCGTCGCCCTCACGGTGGCGGGCCACACCCATTGCGGCCAAGTCAATCTGCCGGTGCTGGGCCGCCTGGTCCATGCGTCGCGGGCCGCGCGCCGTTGGGGCTGCGGCGCCTATGTCGACCGCGGGCGGCATCTGTTCGTCACGGGCGGCCTCGGCGTGTCGATTCTGCCCGTCCGCTTTCGGGCGCCGCCCGAGATCGTCATCGTCACCCTGCGGGCGCCAGTCTAGAAGAACGTCGTTATGCGGATCCTCGATATCGGGTAGCTTGACGTGCGCCACGCCGGCGCCGGGGAGAACGCGATGCGGATCGCGACGACGATTCTGATCTCGGCCCTTCTGGCCGCGAGCGCGGCCCAGGCCGCGCCCACCTATCGCCAGGAGGTGGTGGACGTCTTCAAGAGCGTCTGCCTGCCGGCCGGAACCAACGCCGCGGCGGTCGGGGTCGCGGCCGCCAAGCTGGGCTGGAAGCCGGCGCCAGCGTCGATCAAGGCCCTGTGGCAAGATCCAGCGACCAAGGTCTGGGTGTCGCCGACGACGGCGCGGTTCTACCTGGCCCAGGCCCCGCAGGACGGTTTCTGCCAGGTCGGCTACTATGGCGGGGCCCAGCCGCCGACCGATCCGGTCGCCTTCTCCACCCTGCTGCGCAACATCATGATCCATGCCGGCATCGCCGTCGGCTCGGGCTTCGTGAAGACAGCCGAGGATAACCAGCTGATCCAGAAGGGGACGTATCTCTCGCCGGCCTATCCGGGCCTGAAGATGTACGTGGTCGTCGCCAACTTCCCCGATGCGGCGACCTTCGTGCTGAGCACCGCCAAGCCCTGAGCGCGCGCCGCTGGGCAAGTCGCAACGGCCCGGGCGCGGCGGCGTCCGGGCCGTTCGCCGCTTGGGATCAGGCGTCCTCGAGGAGAAGCCGGGCGTTGATCGTGGGATTGCCCAGGGCCGAGAGCGGGAAGCGCGCGCCGATCTCTTCATGGCCGGGCACGGCGACCTCCACGGTGAGTTTGCGGCCGGTGATGCGGTCGGCGTCCAGCTGGAAGTTGACGTTGACGAGGGCCAGCTTGCGGCAGTTCTCACAGTCGCGCGGGGCGTTGGGCTGGAAGAAGGCGCGGGTGGCGACCACCTCGCCGTCGGCCAGCAGGTTGACCTCGAAGGAGCCTGGGATGTTGAGCCGGTCGATGTTCTTGACCATCACCGACACCTTGGCCGCCGGCGGGATGACGAAGGCGCGCGCCGCCGCGATGCTGCCGAGCTTGTTCACCAATGTCGCCTCGGCCGCCATGGCGGGCTCCTCGTAGCCGATGCCGAACGCGATGGTCTGGTCCGCCGTGGTGTCGAAGGGCGGCAGGGCGTTGAACGGCGCCGACAACCAACCTGTATTCCCTTCGAGGGTCGAGGTGAAGCCGGTCAGGGTGGTGGCGGAGTCGTTGACCTGCCAGCGCAGCCAGAGCCGATCGAGATTGCAATGGAAGAACCAGAAGATCGGATCGAACGAGGCGACGTTCTGGTCGGCCATCGTCGGGCCGATCGACATGTGGCCGCCGTCGTGGGCCGCGATGAAGTCGTCCTGCATGCCGCTGACGCCGGAGACGCCCCAAAGGGTCTGCACCAGGGCCGAACTGATGTGCTGGAGCACGCTGTAGCGGGCCAGGCCGGCGTCGATCCCGGCCTGGTCGTTCCGGGTCGTGCGATAGCCGGCCCCATAGGGCGGCCCAAGGTCGGCGGCGACGACATAGCTGTCGAAGGGCGGCTGCTTGAGGAGATCCGGCACGGGCGTGGAGATATCCCAGTAGGGAACGGTGACGTCCTGGCATCCGGGGACCGATCGCAGCGCGTCCTCGAAGGCTTTCAGATAGACCCGGTGCCAGGGATTGAAGCGGTCCTCGTGATGCAGGCACCAGGTCTGCGGCCGGCCGTGGACGCCGGCGAGGGCGGCGTAGCTGGTGGGATCGCTGGCGTCCCGGGCCATCAGGCCCGTGAACGCCGTCTTCAACTGCTCGATCTCGGCCGGGCTGAGGCTGGCAATGTTCTTGCGGATCCGCTCGGCGGGCGCGGCGGCCGCCAGGGCGGCGGCCGCCAGGGCGGCGATCGTCGGCGCGACGGCGGTTCCCATCGGATAGCCGGCGACGATCCAGTTGCGGAAGGTCTGTGAGCGTTCGGCGCTCCATTTGCGATCCGGCTCGGGCGGCATGTCGCCGCCGGGCTGGGTGGTGTGGGCGTAGATCGCCAGGGCGTTTTTCTTGACCCCGGCATAGGACCCAAGATCGATGTTCTTGGCCGCCATGTGCTGGATGTCGATCGTGTCGAAGAAATAGCGGATGTCGGCCATGTAGGTGGGATTGGCGACGAGCTGTTCAGCCTGCGGCATGTCTGACCCCTGATGCGTGGTGGACGAGGGTTGCGACGGGAGGCCCGTCTTCATTCGGCTTGGGATGGGCTCGCGAGGATTGGGAAGCGATACGAAAGGCGTCGTCCGTCGCGGCCCGCCGCGTCGCCCGCGCCTCGGCGAGGCGACGCAGGCGTCCGTGGTCGGCCCATTGCAGCACCGTGGCCGCCATCATCAGGACGATGTGGTGCCCATGGACGACCAGCGGGGCGAGCATCAGCGGCCAGCAGGTGAGGACGCAGCCCGCGCCATGCCTGAAGCCGTCCAGGGCGCGCCGGCCCGGCGCCGGCCCGGAAGCCTCCGCTGGAGAGGAAGGTCGGCACAGCCTCGAAGCCAGCCGGTGAAAGGGGCTCACCCGCCAAGCCAGCGCCGTCACGGCCATGGCGGTCAGGGCCGCGCCGCGGTCCGGAAGCGCGCCGGCGACCCAGAGCGCGGCGGGAACCAGGGCAAGGCCCGCCAGCAGCCACAGGGCGCCGTAGCCAACCACGAACAGCGGAAGCTCGCCAGGGGCGTCGGGAGCGGCGTTGCGCGGCGCGGTCAGGGCGGGACCCAGGGCCATCGGCGTCATCGCCAGGACCATGGCCGCCCAACCCTCGGCCAGGCGATCGGCGGGATTCAGCAGCAGTCCGGCTTGCAGGTTTCGCCAGCCATCGCCGATCGCCGACGCGCCCGAGGCGCAGTTGGAAAGGCTCAGGAAGGGGTGGCCGATGGCGATCATCGCCGCCCAACCCAGGCCGGCGACGCACATCAGGATCAGCCACGCGCTGCGGGCTTGCATCATCGCGACGTCCCCCGCCGGCAATATGTTGAGCAACCCTAAGACGCAAAATGGTGGTATACAACTATAAAAACCGAAATTTCGGGCGTTATCCGAAAAGGGAGAAGCGCGCCGTTCCAGTCGCTCCGGCCGCCGCGCCCCTGCCCCTGGGGCGTCCGGTCGCACCCGCGCGCTGAGAAAATTACACCTGTGACCGCTTCTCCGCCTTAATCGGCCACCATAAGGGTTGCGAGGGACCGCTTGTCGGTTTTAATGCCGACCTCTTGCCTAACGGGGATAACTCGACCATGCGCCTTGCGCTCGCCAGCCTCTTTGCTCTCGGCGCGGTTTCGACCGCCGTCGCCCAGGAGCAAACCGCTCCGACTGCTCCGACCGCTCCGGCTCCCGCAGCCGCCCCGGCGCCCGCCGCCGATCCGGCCGCCCAGACCCCCGCCACGCCGGCCGACACCATGACCGCGACCCCCGCCGTGGCCGCGCCGCCCGCCGGCCAGGCGCCGGACTATGTCGCCCCGACCCGCGGCCCGCCGACCACCGACCCGGTCTCGCTGCAGCTGCTGGGCGTGCTCGACAAGGTCTGCAAGCCGGCCGTGGTCGGCGGCGACATGCCGTCCCTGGCCAAGGCCGCCGGGATGAAGAAGAAGAAAGAGCAGTGGGTGATGGATATCGGCAAGCCGTATCTGATCGCCGTCGACAACCCCGGCAGCAACAAGAACGTCTGCACCGTCACCATCCAGTACGCCCAGGGCGACGCCCAGGCCCAGGCCCTGGCTAACGCCCTGCACGACTGGGCGACCTGGGAGAACAAGCCGCAGCTGCGCCTGATCCGTAACGACCTGACGGTCAGCGACGTCAAGCGCCTGACGGTGTCGTGGGACGACGCCTGGGCCGACGGCCACGCCGGCCTGGTCTACATGCGCCTGAAGAAGCTGGACGACAGCTCGATCGGCAAGAACTACGAGCAGGCCCAGATCCTGTACAGCACCACCAGCCGCTAAGGGCGGACGGATCGGGGCTTGTCCCCCGGTCCGGTGGTCCTATCTAGTCGAAGGCGCGGGGACGACCCCGCGCCTTTCGCGTTTCCGGGGACGGCCCCGCCCTGAAGTCTGGGAGCCCGTCATGGCCTGGATCATCCTCTTCGTCGCCGGTCTGTTCGAAATCGGCTGGGCCGTGGGCCTGAAGTTCACGCAAGGCTTCACGCGGCCGGTCCCCACTGTGCTGACCGCGGTCAGCCTGGTGGCCTCGATGGGCCTGCTGGGCTGGGCGGTGAAGTCCCTGCCGCTAGGCACGGCCTATGCGGTCTGGACCGGGGTGGGGGCCGTGGGCACCGCCATCGTCGGCATCCTGCTGTTCAAGGAACCGGCCACGGCCGGGCGGCTGGCCTGCCTGGCGCTGATCGTCTCGGGCATACTGGGCTTGAAGCTGTTCACGCCTTCGCACTGAACGGGCGGCGTCGGGCGCTCGCCCGGCGTCAGCAGCAGGCCGGCGTCGCGCAGCCGCACGCCGCGGGCGATGCTGGCCGTCCACCAGACGATGAACGGCGCGGCGACCAAGCTGGCCGCCGCCACGGCCAGCCACGGCGACAGGCCTGCGCCCGTGGCGGGGCCGAGCGCGGCCAGGGCCAGGCCGATCAGCATCTCGGGCCAGTGGAAGGCCAGGGCCGCGCGGCCGCTCAGCCGGCCCTCGTCGCGCTGCTGGGCCGACCAGCCGGCGTCCCGGCCCAGGGCCACCGACAGCAGGGCGCGGGTGTGGGCCGCCATGATGACCGGGGCGGTCAGGGTCGAGGCCACCGTCTCCAGCCCGACGCTGGCCAGGGCCCGCCAAGCGCCGCCGAACCGCCGGGCCCGACCCTCGGCCAGCATCATCGCGTAGGACATCAGCTTGGGCAGCAGAACGAAAGCCAGGCTGACGGCCAGGACGGCCGCTCCCGCCAGCGGATAGCCGCCGGCCTCGCCCGTCGCAGCGTCCGGCGCCGACAGCAGGGCGCCGGTCACCACCAGGGCGATCCACAGCGGCGCCAGGGCGTAGCTCAGCACGCCCCGCGCCAGGTGCAGGCGGCTGACCGGATGCAGGCCGCGCGCGCCCAGCACGCCAAGGTGCTGCAGGTTGCCCTGGCACCAGCGACGGTCGCGGATCAGGTGGTCGATCAGGGTTGGCGGGCTCTCCTCGAAACTGCCGCCCAGGGCCGGGGCCAGCCGCACGCCCCAGCCGGCCCGGCGCAGGAAGGCGGCCTCGACGAAGTCGTGGCTCAGGATGTGGCCGCCGAACGGCTTCTTGCCCTTCAGATGCGGCAGCCCGCCGGCCTGAGCGAACGCCGCCACCCGCACGATGGCGTTGTGGCCCCAATAATTGCCCTCGGCCCCGCTCCACCAGGCCACGCCCCAGGCCGCCAGCGGGCCGTAGAGGTTGTTGGCGAACTGCTCCAGGCGGCCGAACACCGTGCGGCGTCCGACGATGGTCGGAGCGGTCTGGATCAGGCCCAGCGACGGGTCGGCCTCCATGGCCGCCACCAGCCGCCAAAGGGTCAGGCCGTCCATCAGGCTGTCGGCGTCCAGCACCACCATGTGGTCATAGGCCCCGCCGTGGCGGCGCACCCATTCGGCGACATTGCCGGCCTTGCGGTCGATGTTCTCGGGGCGATGGCGGTAGTAGGCCCGAGGCCCGACGCCGCCGCGCCGGAAGGCGGCGAAGCCCCGCTGCTCCTCGGCGACCACCTCGGGCCGGCGGCTGTCGCTGAGCACGACGATGTCGAACATCGGCGTCAGTCCCAGGGCGTGCAGCCCGGCTCGCATGGTGGCCAGCCGGGCGAAGAACGGCCCGACGTCCTCGTGATAGATCGGGGCCAACAGGGCTGTGCGGCTCGTCAGGGCCGGCAAGGGGGCCTGGGCCATGGCCCGCTCCCAGGCGTCGGCCCGGCGCGACAGCCACAGGCCGCCCAGGTTGGCGGCGAACGAGAAGGCCATCCAGCCGAACAGCACCAGGATCAGGCTCACATGCACGACCTCCAGCGGGTCCAGCCCGTCCCGGGCCATGGCCGCCGTCACCGCGAACACCGCCAGGCCGGTCGCCAGGGCGCAGAAGGCCGCCAGGACCGCCCGCCGCCGTCCCAGGCCGGGCTCCGGCCCGAACCGACGCGGCTCGGCGGCGCGGTGCAGAGGCTGGTCCGGCATGGCCAGCGGCGCCAGCGGCGGCGCGCCGGTGTCCGAAACCGGGGCCGCGCCCCCGAAGGAACGACGTTCCGACTCGCGTCTTTGTAGCGGATGGGTATAGGCGTGCATGAAAACCTCTTCCGCGCGGAAACACGTCGCACGCGTCAAGGTTCCTCAAGTTTAGCGACTCTATTGCATTAGTGTTTTGACGCCGAATTTCTGAGCATATCGGCCTCGAATACTGTCAAGAGGCGGTCATTTCGCCGCTTGCAAGTCAAGGAAGGGCCGTGAAAGGGCCGCAATTCGACGGCAGCCGCAGTCCGTCGCAACCGGGTCCGCGACCGAAGTCAGGCGGCCGCGCGACCCTCGGCGGCGATGAAGTTCAGGCAGGCGGCGGCAACCTCTTCCCAGCCCGGTTCGCCCGGCAGCCAGTGGCTCATCGACGGGAAGACCTCGCAGGATCCGCCCAGGCGCGCCGCGGTCTGGCGGACGGTGGCCGGTGGATGGATCACGTCCTTGCCGCCGGCGATCGCCAGGGTCGGAACGCCCACGGGGCTGGCGCCGGTGGTCATGAACGGGTCCATGAACCAGTTGAGGGTTTCCCACAGCGCCCGCCCGCTCTCGGCGTTCATCTTGGCGTAGAGACGCTTGCGCTCGGCGCGGGGCAGGCGGTCCAGGGTGTAGCTTTCGACGACGCCATAGTCCGGCGCCACGGCCTGCAGCCAATAGGGGCCCAAGGCGTAGAGGCTGACGGCCGACGCCGCCTCCTCCAGGGACGAGCCGGCGACGCCCCAGGGCGGGGAGGGGGCCAGCAGGATCAGCCGCGAGACCTCGGCGCGGGCGGCGGCCATCTGGGCCACCAGGCCGCCCATCGAGTGGCCGATGAGGATGGGCGGCGCGTCGCAGGCCTCGCACAGGGCGGCGATCTGCTTGGCGTAGTCGACCATCGAGCGGCCGGCCACCAGGGCGCCGTCGCCGTGTCCCAGCAGGTCGGGGGTCTGGACGACGTGGCCGGCGGCCTCGAACGGGCGGCGGAACGTGTCGAACGTCCAGCCGCCGCAGAAGGCGCCGTGCACCATGATCACCGGAGTCGCCATGCGCCCCTCGCCTGTTCGTCGGCCGGAGCGCCGAGTTTCCAGCCTACACGCTCTTCTTCGGTGATGGCGAAGATTTGGCCGCCGACTTCGTCGCGGGCGTCTTGGCCGTTTTCGCAGGCGCCGGAGCCTTGGCGGCGGCGGGCTTGGCCGCCGGCTTCGTTGCGGGAACGGCTTTGGGAGCGGCCTTGGCGGTCGCCTTCTCGGCCGGCGCGGTTTTGGCCGCCGGCTTTTCGGCCGCCGGCTTGGGCGCGGCGGTCTTGGCCGGAGCCTTGGCGGCGGCGGGCTTGGCCTCGGCCTTCGGCTTGGCCGTCGGCTTCGCGGCGGGCGGCGCCTTGGCGGCCTTCGGGGCGGCCTTCGCGGCTGGCGCGGCTTTCGGGGCGCTGGCCTCCGCGGCTGGCGCGGTGTTTGTCGCCTTGGGCTTCGCGGCGGCTTTCGGAGCGGCCTTCGCGGTCACCTTGGCGGCCGGAGCGACCTTGGCCGCGGGTTTCTCGACGGCCGGTTTGGGCGCCGCGGTCTTGGCCGGGGCTTTCGCAGCCGCCGGCTTCGGGGCCGGCGAGGCCTTGGCGGCCTTGGGGGCCGGCGCCGCCTTGGGAGCGGCCGCCTTGGCGGGAGCGGGAGCGGGCTTGGCCGCGGCCTTCGGCTTGGCCGGGGCCTTCGGGGCCGCCGGAGCGGCCTTCGCCGTGGTTTGGGGGGGCTTTGGCTCGGGGGTGATCGCCGTCGGCGCGGCGGGGGCCTTGGCGGCCGGGGTCGGCGCGGGTTCGATCGGAGCCGGGGCGGGCGTCGGCGAGGGCTCCGCGGCCTTCACGGGTTCGGGCGCAGGCGCCGGGGCGGAAGCCGGAGGCGGGCCCGGAGCGGCTTTCGGTTTGCCCGTCAGCCAGGCGATCACGTCGTCGAGAATGCTCATCGTGTTTGGCTCATCTATCAGGTAATGGGCGTTATTGGGGTAGATCTTGAGGTCGGCGGCCGGATATTTTCGGCCGACGCGCCGTACGTCCTCGAGAGGCGTGGTGCGATCCAGGGCGCCGGCCAGAACCAGCACGGGGACGGTCACCTTCGCGGCGTCGACATGGGCGGTCCGGTTCGGATCCTTGTGCGGCCAGGCGAGGTCGGCCAGGACCTGTCCGCTGTCGTAGACCATGGTCGCGTACAGCGCGTCGTGGCGCGCGGCCGGCACGGCGTTCATGACGCCGAACTTGAAGCCCGTCTTCCACATCTTGCCCGCCCTAGTCTCAGGCTTGGACTGTAGGGCCATGTTCAGGAAGGTAAAGACCGACGAGAGCTTGGGCTTGCCGCGGGCGTCGGCCGGCGAGGCGGGGGCGAACAGCACCAGGCGATCGGCGTGGCCGGCCTCGGCGATCTTCTGGGCGATCAGTCCGCCCATGGAGTGGCCGAAGACGATCGGTTTCCTGCCGTCCTCCTTGGCCAGGGTCTGGGCCAGGGCGCTCATCTCGGCGACATAGTCAGCCAGGGTCAGGCCGGCCAGGCCCGCCCGGGGGCCATCCACCGTACGCACGGCCGAGCGGATGGTCGGCGCCACGACGCGGTAGCCCTCGGCCCGCAGCCGCGCGGCCATGGGATCCCAGACGTCCCCAGCGCAACCGTAGCCGTGGATCAGCAGGATCGTATCCGCCATTCCATGCTCCCCCAGCGCGGCAAGATTTCAGCCGCCGCGCGCGAACCCACCGAACGCGGCGACGACCTGTTCGTACACCGCGCGCTTGAAGGGTACGATCAGTTCGGGCGTTTCGTCGAGAGCGCCCCATTTCCAGGCGTCGAACTCGACATGGGCGTCGGCCTCCAGGTCGATCTCGGACTCCTCGCCCAGGAAGCGGAAGGCGAACCAAACCTGCTTCTGGCCCTTGAATCCACGGGCTTTTTTCGACGAGGCGAAGTCGGCGGGGAAGTCGTAGATTAGCCAGTT
>Ga0326721_10000649_pt1 | contig 10717 bp, 9 predicted proteins | sample SGPome_FD_203951 | JGI IMG/M metagenome (GOLD analysis project Ga0326721, IMG submission 203951) | Soil microbial communities from Southern Great Plains, Lamont, Oklahoma, United States - SGP_1_2016 | ecosystem: Engineered > Artificial ecosystem > Soil microcosm > Unclassified | place: USA...
CTAACAACACGCGTGCGCGCCGTCAGGTGCGCAAGTCCCGCGCCCTCGGGATCGCCCTGACCCCGAAGGCCGAGAAGTACTTCGAGCGCCGTCCCTACGGCCCCGGCGAGCACGGCCGTGCCCGCCGCAAGGCCGACTCGGACTACGCCGTCCGTCTGCGCGAGAAGCAGCGTCTGCGCGCCCAGTACAACATCCGCGAGAAGCAGATGCACCTGGCCTACGTCGAGGCCAAGCGCCAGGAGGGCCAGACCGGTGAGAACCTGGTCGTCCTGCTGGAGTCCCGCCTCGACGCCCTCGTCCTGCGCGCCGGCTTCGCCCGCACCATGGCCCAGGCCCGCCAGATGGTCGTGCACCGCCACATCCTGGTCGACGGCCAGCGCGTGGACCGCCCCTCGTTCCGCGTGAAGGAGGGCCAGCTGATCCACGTGCACCCGAAGTCGGAGAAGATGGTGCCCTTCCAGGTCGCCGCCGCCGGCGCGCACCAGGCCGTGCTCCCGGACACCCCGGGCTACCTGGACGTGCAGATCGACCGCCTCCAGGCCAAGCTGGTGCGCAAGCCCAAGCGCGCCGAGGTCCCCGTGACCTGCGAGGAGCAGCTCGTGGTGGAGTACTACGCCCGCATGGCCTGATGCCAGCGGGCTCCCGTCCCCGGCGCACGCCGGGGACGGGGCCCCACCGGCGGAGAGCCCGCGGCGCCTGCGCCGCGGGCTTTTCCGTTCGGTACAGTTGGTCACCGGGCACCGCGCCGGTGCCCCGCCCGCCCGCCGCGGGCCCCCGCCCCCGACCAGACCAGCAAGGAGCGCCCCGCCCCATGACCGGTGGAGAAATCGCAGGACTGCTCGCCGCCGGGGTGTTCGCCGTCCTGGTCGCCCTGCTCGCCGTGCCGATCCTCAAGCTCGGCAAGGTCTTCGACGAGCTGCGGCTGACGATCCGCTCGCTCAACAACGAGACCGTCCCGCTCATCGACGAGGTGACCCGGACCGTGTCGACCACCAACTCGCAGCTGGAGAAGGTCGACGGGATCACGACCAACGTCTCGGACGCCTCCGCGAACGTCTCCGCGCTGTCCTCCCTGGTGGCCTCCACCGTGGGCCAGCCGCTGATCAAGGTCGCGGCGTTCTCCCACGGGGTGCGCCGCGCCTTCACCGGGGACGACCCGTCCGCCGGGGCCCGCCGCGCGGATCCCTTCGGCGGGCCCACCACCGAGCCGGGTCCGCGCGACCCGGCCGCCTAGGGAGGACCCAGCATGAGCTTCTGGGGCAAGCTTGCCCTCGTGGCCGCCGGCACCGTGATCGGCGCCGCCGCCGCCCGGATCACCCGCACCCCCGGCCAGGACCTCGACGTGCGCCGCGGCGCCGACGCCGCCCGCGCCCCCCGGCCCGGGGACTGGCGCTCCCGCCTCTACCGCTTCGCCGCGACCGTCAAGGCCGGCATGGACGAGCGGGAGGCCGAGCTGCGCGCCTCCTTCGGCGTGACGCCCCCCGGCACGCCGTCGTCCCCCCTCACCGGCCGCGACGCCGCGCCCGGGCTCCTCGACGCCCCCGACCCCTCGACCGACCGCGAAGGAAAGCACCGGTAATGCTCTCTCAGGAAATCACCAAGCGCTGGCTGGACTACTTCGAGCGCCAGGGCCACACCGTGGTGCCCTCCGCCTCGCTGATCTCCTCCCAGCCCGGTTCCATGTTCACCATCGCCGGCATGGTCCCGTTCATCCCGTACTTCCTCGGTCAGGAGACGCCCCCCTACCGGCGGGCCACCTCCATCCAGAAGTGCATCCGCACCCTCGACATCGACGAGGTCGGCAAGACCGCCCGCCACGGCACGTTCTTCCAGATGGCCGGCAACTTCTCCTTCGGCGACTACTTCAAGGAGAAGGCCATCCCCATGGCCTGGGAGCTGCTCACCGGCCCCGTCGAGCAGGGCGGCTTCGGCCTCGACCCCGACCGCCTGTGGGTGACCGTCTACGAGGGCGACGAGGAGTCCTACGCGCTGTGGAGGGACACGGTGGGCCTGCCCGCCGAGCGGATCCAGCGCATGGGCCGCGACGAGAACTACTGGGACACCGGCCAGCCCGGCCCCGCCGGGCCCGACTCCGAGATCTTCTACGACCGCGGCCCCCGCTACGGCCAGGAGGGCGGCCCGGCCGTCGACGACGACCGGTACATCGAGATCTGGAACCTCGTGTTCATGCAGTACCAGCGCGGCGAGGGCACCGGCAAGGACTACGAGATCCTCGGGGACCTGCCGGAGCAGAACATCGACACCGGCCTCGGCGTCGAGCGCCTGGCCATGCTCCTGCAGGGCGTCGAGAACTTCTACGAGACCGACCAGGTCCGCCCCGTCCTCGACAAGGCCGCCGAGCTGTCGGGGAAGACCTACCGCGGCTCGGAGAGGGCCGACGAGGAGGGCTACGCCGACGACGTGCGGATGCGCGTGGTCGCCGACCACGTCCGCTCCTCGCTGATGCTCATCGCCGACGGCGTCAGCCCGTCCAACGAGGGCCGCGGCTACATCCTGCGCCGCCTGCTGCGCCGCGCGATCCGCGCGATGCGCCTGATGGGCGTCACCGAGCCGTGCCTGCCCGTGCTGCTGCCCGCCTCCCGCGACGCCATGCGCGGCGTCTACCCCTACGTCGCCGAGGACTTCGAGCGGATCTCCCGGATCGCCTACGCCGAGGAGAAGGCGTTCCTCAAGACCATCGAGTCCGGCACCACCCGGCTCAACGAGGCCGTGGCCGGCGCGAAGCAGCAGGGCCAGGCCGTCTCGGGCGCCGAGGCGTTCGCCCTGCACGACACCTACGGCTTCCCCATCGACCTGACCCTCGAGATGGCCGCCGAGGCCGGGGTCGCCGTCGACGAGACCGCCTTCCGCGGCCTGATGGAGGAGCAGCGCCGGAGGGCCCAGGAGGACGCCCGCGCCAAGAAGGGCGCCCACGCGGACCTGTCCGTCTTCCGCCGCCTGCTCGACGAGCGCGGCTCCGTCTTCACCGGCTACACCGTCCTGCGCACCGAGACCGCCCTGCGGGCCCTGCTCAGGGACGGCGTGACGGTCCCGGCCGCGTCGGCGGGCGAGCACGTCGAGGTCGTCCTCGACGAGACCCCCTTCTACGCCGAGGCCGGCGGCCAGGCCGCCGACACCGGCACCATCACCGGCGACGGGTTCGTGCTGGAGGTCTCCGACGTGCAGCAGCCGGTCAAGGGGCTGTCCGTGCACAAGGCCGTCGTGCGCGAGGGCGAGGCCGTCTCCGGCACGCCCGTGGTCGCGCAGGTCGACGTCGCCCGCCGCCGCGCCGGGGAGATGGCGCACTCGGGCACCCACATCGTGCACGCCGCCCTGCACGACATCCTCGGCCCCGACGCCGTCCAGCGCGGCTCCTTCAACAAGGAGGGCTACCTGCGCTTCGACTTCGCCTGGGGCGAGGGCCTGTCCGAGGAGCAGCGCCGGGAGATCGAGGAGGTCTCCAACACCGCCATCCACGACAACTTCCAGGTCGTCACCCAGGAGATGGGCCTCGACGAGGCGAAGGCGCTGGGCGCCATGTCCCTGTTCGGCGAGAAGTACGGGGAGCGCGTGCGCGTCGTCGAGATGAACGGTCCGTGGTCGCGCGAGCTGTGCGGCGGCACCCACGTGGGCGGCACCGCCCAGATCGGCTCGCTCACCCTGCTCACCGAGCAGTCCGTGGGCTCCGGCAACCGCCGCGTCGAGGCGCTCGTGGGCCTGGACTCGTTCCGCCACCTCGCCGCCGAGCGCACCCTGGTCCACCAGCTCACCGACATGCTCAAGGTGCAGTCCTCCGCCGAGCTCCCCGAGCGCCTGGCCACCACCCTGGACAGGCTCAAGGCCGCCGAGAAGGAGCTCGCCGGGCTGCGCCGGGAGAAGCTCCAGGCCCAGGCCGGGGCGCTGCTCGACGGCGTGCGCCAGGTCGGGCCCGTCAAGGTCCTCGTGCACGACGCGGGCGAGGTCGCCGGCGCCGACGACGTCCGCTCCCTCGCCCTGGACCTGCGCGGGCGGCTCATGGCCGACGCGTTCGTCGTCGCGGTGGCCGGTGTCGCCAAGGGCCGACCGGTCGTCCTCGTGGCCACCACCGAGGGCGCCCGCGAGGCCGGTGTGAAGGCCGGCCGGCTCGTCCGCACCGCCGCCACGGTGCTCGGCGGCGGGGGCGGCGGCAAGGACGACGTCGCGCAGGGCGGCGGACAGGACCCCGCGAAGATCACGGCGGCCCTGGACGCGGTGCTCGCCGACGTCGCCAACGCGACGGCGGGCGCCACCGCGTGAGCGCAGGCTTCGCCCGCGGACGGCGGATGGGGGTCGACGTCGGACTCGTCCGCGTCGGGGTCGCCCTGTGCGACCCCGACGGGATCCTCGCGACCCCGCTGACGACCCTGCGCCGGGACCCGAAGAAGGGCTTCGACGTCAAGCTGCTGGCCGGGCTGGTCCAGGAGCACGACGCCGTGGCCGTCTACGTCGGGCTGCCGCGCAGCCTCGACGGCGGCGAGAACGCCTCCACCGCGATGGCCCGGGACTACGCCGCCGCCCTGGTGCGCCGGCTGCACGCCAAGGGCCGGGACGTCCCCGTGCGGCTCGTCGACGAGCGGCTGAGCACGGTCGACGCCCACCGCGCGCTGCTGGAGGCGGGCGTGTCGCGGCGGGAGCACATGGACAAGGTCGACCAGGTGGCCGCCGCCACCATCCTGCAGAGCGCCGTGGACCGGGCGAAGACGACCGGCGCGGAACCGGGCCAGCTCGTGCCCGGACCCGCGGCCGGGCCCCCGCCCCCGCCCGGTTCCCGCCCCGGGGCCCCCGTCGTGGCCCATAATGGGGGAGACCCCGGTGCGGACCACCCTGCCCCGGGGCACCTCGACGGACGGTCCCGGCACGCCGGGGACGCCGCCGCCGCGCCCGAGGGGGCGCCGGGGGCACCGTTGACGACCACCGATCCGGACGGAGAGCATTCGTGAGCGACGACCCGTACGACCAGGCGGCCTCCCGCCGTCCCGAGGCGCCCCGCGAGCCCTCCGGCGCGGGAGCGGCCGGGCGCCTCGGCAGCCTGCTGGACGCCCCGTCGTCGCGCGAGGACTCCACGGGCCTGCAGGGCGCCTTCGAGCACGAGGAGCTGACCCCCGAGCAGGTCAAGCGCCGGCAGCGGCGGGGCCGGGTCTCCCTGACCACGGCCATCGCCCTGTTCCTGCTGGCCGCGCTGATCACCGTGTCCGTGCTCGGCTCCACCTTCAGGTGGTTCGAGGTCCGCGACTACCGCGGCGACGGCAAGGACCCCGTCACCTTCTCCGTGGCCGAGGGCGCCACCACCGGGCAGATCGCGGTGGCCCTCGAGCAGCAGGGCGTCGTCGCCGACGCCGAGACGTTCATGGAGGCCTACCAGGAGGAGCACGCGGAGGAGTTCATCCAGCCCGGCGAGTACGAGCTGCGCACCGAGATGAGCTCCGAGAGCGCGATCGACCTGCTGATGGAGGAGGAGGAGGCGACGCACTACGCGGCCGTGGCCCAGACCCTGCGGATGAGCGACGTGTTCGAGATCCTCAGCAAGTCCACCGGCATCCCGATCGAGGAGTTCGAGGCCTACGCGGAGGACACCGCGACCTTCGGGATCCCCGACCGGTTCCCGAGCCTCGAGGGCTGGCTGCACCCCGGCGAGTACCGCTTCCCCCTCGACGCGAGCGCGCAGCAGATCCTGCAGACCATGGTGGACAGCACCCGCACGACCCTCGAGGGCGCCGGGATCACCGACGACGACGCGGCGTTCGAGGCGCTGACCATCGGGTCGATCATCGAGTTCGAGGTCCAGCCCGAGCACTACGACGTCGTGGCCGGGGCGATCGAGAACCGCCTCGAGAACCCCGAGGGCGAGACCTCCGGGTTCATCCAGTCCGACGCGTCCGTGACCTACGGCCTCGGCCGGAAGGGCTACGACTTCTCCGAGGAGGAGCGCCAGGACGAGGGCAACCCCTACAACACCTTCGCCCACCCGGGCCTGCCCGTCGGCCCGATCGGCTCCCCGGGCGACGCCGCCATCCAGGCCGCCGCCGACCCGGAGGACAACGGCTACTACTTCTGGGTGACCGTGGACCTGGACACCGGCGAGACCAAGTTCGCCGAGACCTACGCCGAGCACCTGCGCAACGTCGACGAGTACAACCAGTGGTGCGGCGAGAACGAGGGCCGGTGCGGGTGAGCCCCGCCCGGGCCGCGGTGGTGGGCCACCCCATCGGCCACTCCCGCTCGCCCGACCTGCACCGCGCCGCGTACGCGGTGCTGGGCGAGGACGTCGACTACGCCGCCCACGACCTCGTGGAGGACCAGCTGCCGGCGTTCGTCGACGCCCGGCGCGGGGACCCTGCGTGGCGCGGGCTGTCGGTGACGATGCCCCTGAAGTCCGTGGCCGCCGCGTGCGCCGACGAGCTCACCGGCCTCGGCGCCGCCGTGGGCGCGGTCAACACCCTGCTCTTCCGCCCCGGCGCCACGGTGCTCGGGCACAACACGGACGTCGCCGGGATCGTCGGGGCCGTGCGCGCCGCCGGCGCCGTGCCCGCCGCGCCCACGGCCGCGGTGCTGGGCGGCGGGGGGACGGCCACCGCGGCCGTCGCCGCCGCCGGGCTGCTCGGGGCCGGGCGGGCCGACGTGTTCGTCCGCTCCGCGGCCCGCGCCGAGCGCGCCGTCGAGGCGGGCCGCCGGCTCGGGCTGCCCGTGCGGCTGCGCCCCTGGGAGGAGGCGGCGGGCGCCCTGGCCGGCTACGACGTCGTGGTCTCGACCCTGCCGCCGCACGGCGCCGACGAGCTCGCCGCCGGCCTCGCGGCCACCTCCCCCGCGACGGCCGGGGTGCTGCTCGACGCCGCCTACGACCCGTGGCCCTCGGCCCTCGCCCGGGCCTGGGAGGGCGCGGGGGGAGCCGTGGCCCCGGGACTCGATATGCTGATCTTCCAGGCGGTCGATCAGATCCGCCTGTTCACCGGGCGCAGCCTGGGCGAACCCCTGCCCCGCGAGCAGGACGTGATCGCTGCGATGTGCACGGCGGTGGGACGGCCCATCCGCGTCGTCCCGGCCGTGTCCCGGACCCGACCCTGACGGCAGGGCGCGCCCCTGCGGGCCCCCGCCGTCGAGACCCCGAACGGAAAGAGTTGTTATGTTGCGTTGGCTCACGGCCGGCGAGTCGCACGGCGAGGCGCTCGTCGGGATCATCGAGGGCGTTCCCGCGGGGGTGGGCCTGACGAGCCAGGACGTGCGGGACGCGCTGGCCCGCCGCCGGCTCGGGTACGGGCGCGGAGCCCGGATGAAGTTCGAGCAGGACGAGGTGCGCCTGCTCGGGGGCGTGCGCCACGGCGTGACCCAGGGCGGGCCCATCGCCGTCGAGATCGCCAACACCGAGTGGCCGAAGTGGCGCGACGTGATGTCCGCCGACCCCGTGGACCCGGACGTGCTCGAGGGCCGCGCCCGCAACGCCGCCCTGACCCGCCCCCGTCCCGGCCACGCCGACCTCACCGGCATGCAGAAGTACGGCTTCGGCGAGTCCCGGCCCGTCCTGGAGCGCGCCAGCGCCCGGGAGACCGCCACCCGCGTGGCCCTGGGCGTCGTGGCCGCGAAGCTCCTCGAGGCCCTCGGCGTGGGCCTCGTCTCCCACACCACCGCGGTCGGGGCCGTCAGCGCGCCCCTGGACGCCCCCCGCCCGCTGCCCGCGGACGTCGCCGCCCTCGACGCGGACCCGCTGCGCTGCTTCGACGCCGCCACCTCGGAGGCGATGGTCGCGGCCGTGGACGCCGCGCACAAGGACGGTGAGACCCTCGGCGGCGTCGTCGAGGTCCTGGCCTACGGCCTCCCGCCGGGGCTCGGCTCCTACGTGCACTGGGACCGGCGCCTGGACTCGCGGCTGGCCGCGGCCCTCATGGGCATCCAGGCCATCAAGGGCGTCGAGGTCGGCGACGGCTTCCTCACCGCCGCCCGCCCCGGCTCCGCCGCCCACGACGAGATCGTGCGCGACGCCGACGGCCTGGTCCACCGCGTCAGCAACCGCGCCGGGGGCATCGAGGGCGGCATGTCCATCGGCGACGCCCTGCGCGTGCGCGCCGCCATGAAGCCCATCGCCACCGTCCCCAAGGCCCTGCGCACCGTGGACGTCGCGACCGGCGAGCCCGCCCGCGCCCACCACCAGCGCTCCGACGTGTGCGCGGTGCCCGCCGCCGGCGTGGTGGCCGAGGCCATGGTCGCGCTCGTGCTCGCCGACGCGATGACGGAGAAGTTCGGCGGGGACTCGGTCGCCGAGACCCGGCGGAACAAGGACGCCTACCTCGCGGCGATCCCCGCGTCCCTGGCCTCCTCCGGGGAGCTCGGGGCCTTCCGGGCCGACGCCGCCGCGGCCGCCGGTGACCACATGGGCGACCCCCTGGTGGCCCCCGCCGGCCCCGAGGGGGCGCAGCCGTGAGCGCCCCGCTGCCCGGCGCGGCCCCGCAGCGGCCCGTGGTGCTCATCGGGCCCATGGCCGCCGGGAAGTCCTTCCTCGCCCTGCACATGGCCAAGTTCTACGGCTACGACTTCGTGGACGCCGACCAGGTCATCGTCTCCCGCTACGGGGTGATCCCGACGATCTTCGCCGAGCACGGGGAGAAGTACTTCCGGGACCTCGAGGCCGACACCATCGCGGAGGTCCTGCGCGACCCCGACCACGCCAACGCGATCTTCTCCGTGGGCGGGGGCGCCCCCATGACCCCGTCCGTGCGGGAGCTGCTGCGCCACGAGCTCGTCGCCTACCTGCACGTGGACGCCGGGACGGTCCTGCCGCGGATCAGCGGCAACCGCACCCGGCCCATGCTCCAGCCCGACCCGGAGCGGCGCTGGCAGGAGCTCTACGACGCGCGCCGCGGCTGCTACGAGGAGCTCGCCGACATCACCCTCGACGGCACCCGGGACCGGCCCGTGGCCGAGATCGCCGCCGACCTCGAGGCCGAGATCACCCGGCTGCGCGCCCTGCGCGCCCCCGGCACCACCCAGGAGGTCCAGTCATGAGCGAGTCCGCCCGCGGCACCGTCACCACCATCCCCGTCACGGGCGAGCGCCCCGGGGAGAACTACGAGGTCCTCGTGGGCCACGGCCTGCTCGGGGAGGTCCCGCGCGTGCTCGGGGACCGCGTCCAGCGGGTGCTCGTGATCCATCCCCGCGCCCTGCGCAGCACGGGCGACGTGGTGATGGAGCAGCTGCGGTCCCAGGGCTACCAGGCCTTCACCGCCGAGATCCCCGACGCCGAGGAGGGCAAGCACGTCCAGGTGGCGGCCTTCTGCTGGCAGGTCCTGGGGCAGAACGACTTCACCCGCTCGGACGCCGTCGTCTCCGTCGGCGGGGGAGCGGTCTCCGACCTCGCGGGCTTCGTGGCCGCGACCTGGCTGCGCGGGGTGCGCGTGGTGCACATCCCCACCACGCTGCTGGGCATGGTCGACGCCGCCGTGGGCGGCAAGACCGGGATCAACACCGCCGAGGGCAAGAACCTCGTCGGCGCCTTCCACCCGCCCGCGGGCGTGCTGTGCGACCTGGACACCCTGCGGACCCTGCCCGAGAACGAGCTGCTCACGGGCATGGCCGAGGTCGTCAAGTGCGGGTTCATCGCCGACGAGCGGATCCTCGAGCTCATCGAGGCCAACCCGCGGGCCGTGCGCGACGCGCAGTCGGACGTGGTGCGCGAGCTCGTCGAGCGCGGCGTGCGCGTCAAGGCGGAGGTCGTCTCCGGGGACCTGCGCGAGGCCGGGCGCCGGGAGATCCTCAACTACGGGCACACCCTCGGCCACGCCATCGAGCACAACGAGCGCTACCAGTGGCGCCACGGCGCGGCGGTGTCCGTGGGCATGGTCTTCGCCGCGGAGCTCGCCCGCACCGCCGGCAACCTCGCGGACGACGTCGTCGAGCGCCACCGCGCCGTGCTCGGCTCCCTCGGGCTGCCCACCACGTACCGGTGGGACCAGTGGCCCCGCCTGCTCGAGGTGATGAAGCGGGACAAGAAGACCCGCGGGAACCTGCTGCGCTTCGTCGTCCTCGACGCCGTGGCCCGGCCGCGGATCCTCGAGGTCCCCGACCCCGCGATCCTCTTCGCCACCTACCAGGAGATCGCCGAGGGCGCGCCCAGCTAGACTGGTCCGCGGTCCGGCGAGACCCACCGACCGCACCCACCGCCGACTTCGCAGACCGACAGAGAGAGAACCTGTGGCAACCACCAACGACATCAAGAACGGCACCGTCCTCAAGCTCGAGGGCAACCTCTGGAACGTCATCGAGTTCCAGCACGTCAAGCCGGGCAAGGGCGGCGCGTTCGTGCGCACCAAGCTGCGCAACGTCACCTCCGGCAAGGTGGTCGACAAGACGTTCAACGCGGGCGCGAAGATCGAGACGGCCACCGTGGACCGCAGCGACTACCAGTACCTGTATCAGGACGGCGCCGACTACGTCTTCATGGACAACAAGACGTACGACCAGATCACCGTGCCCGGCGAGGTCGTCGGCGACGCCGCGAACTTCATGCTCGAGAACCTCAACGCGACGATCGCGATGCACGAGGGCGCCCCCCTCTACATCGAGCTGCCCGCGTCCGTGGTGCTGGAGATCACCTACACCGAGCCGGGCCTGCAGGGCGACCGCTCCACCGGCGGCACCAAGCCCGCCACCGTGGAGACCGGCTACCAGATCCAGGTGCCGCTGTTCCTCGAGCAGGGCACCAAGGTCAAGG
>Ga0326721_10000650_pt1 | contig 10713 bp, 9 predicted proteins | sample SGPome_FD_203951 | JGI IMG/M metagenome (GOLD analysis project Ga0326721, IMG submission 203951) | Soil microbial communities from Southern Great Plains, Lamont, Oklahoma, United States - SGP_1_2016 | ecosystem: Engineered > Artificial ecosystem > Soil microcosm > Unclassified | place: USA...
ACCGTCAGGCCGAAGAGCGACACACCGATGAGGCTGTAGGTCTCGGCCAGCACCAGCGGCACGGCGATCCACCACGCGGACCAGTTCAGCGACTCCAGCCACCGCCACGCCACGTAGTTGACGCCCAGCAGGACGGTCAGGAGGGCGACCAGCCGGACGAGGACCCGGTTCACGGACCGGCGCCGGGGCGGCGGCGCAGCACGACGGCGGTGACGTCGTCGCTGGCGCCCTGCCCCGGGACCATGCCGAGGAGCGCCTCGCAGGCGACGCGGGCGTCCGCGTGGGCGGTGACGGAGGCGGCGACGGCGCGCGCGGCCTGCTCGACGTCGTCGAAGACGTCGAGCATTCCGTCGCTGACGACGACGAGCGCGTCCCCGGGGTCCAGCGACACGCGCCCGGGCACCCACCCGCTGCCGGGCACGGCCCCGACCGGAGGACCGCTCGGCGGGAGCCGGTCCACCCCGCCCGCGTGGACGTGCAGGCCCAGCCCGTGGCCGGCGTCGACGTAGTCGACGACCCCGCTCTCCGCGTCGAGCCGGGCCGAGAAGACGGTGACGAAGGACCCGGACTGCTGCAGGTCCTGCTCGAGGTGGCGGCCGGCGTCGGCGAAGGCCTCGGCCAGGTCCGGCAGCGGCGCCGTGGAGCGCATCACCGCGCGCACGGTGGCGGCGATGAGAGCGGCGCCCATGCCCTTGCCCATGGCGTCCGCGACCGTCAGCTGCACCCCGTCCCCGGCGGCGTGCCAGTCGAAGAAGTCCCCGCCCACGCTGCGGGAGGGCCGGCAGGCCCCGGCGAGCTCGTAGCCGGAGACCGCGGGCGTGCCGAGCGGCAGGAGGCTGCGCTGGACCTCGGCGGCCCGTCGCAGCTCCTCGGCGTCGGCCTGCTCGGCCCGCCCCCGCGGGCGGCGGAACATCGCCTCGATCCGCGCCTGCAGCTCGCGCGGGCTGAACGGCTTGCTGATGTAGTCGTCGGCGCCCAGCTCCAGCCCGCTGAGCCGGTCGGCCTCGCCGGGCCGCGCGGTGACCATGAGCAGGTAGGCGTCGGAGAACTCGCGGACCCTGCGGCAGACCTCCAGGCCGTCGAGATCGGGAAGGTTGAGGTCCAGGGTGATGAGGTCGGCGCCCCCGCGGCGGACCGCGTCCAGCCCTTCCTGGGCCGTGGCGGCGGTCGCCACCGTGAAGCCGCGCATGCGGATGGTCTGGGCGAGCAGGTTGCGGATGTCGTCGTGATCCTCGATCACCACGGCACGGCGACCCTGGGGGGAGGGGGTCATGGCTCAATTAAGCCGCTAATCTTTGCGAATGTCACCTCGACCCCCGCGAGGTGGCCAAAACTTCGTCGGAGGACCCGCCGTGGACCGCATCCTCAACGCCTTCGTCCTCAACAAGGTAAGCTTCCACACCCTCTCCCTGCGCGGCCGGGTGGTGCTCACCCAGCTGCCGCTGTCCGCGACCATGCTCTTCCTGCTGCTGGGCGTGTGCGTCTTCCACCGCCCGGTGCTGGCCGAGCCGCTCTTCCAGCTGTCCATGCTCCTGAACGCCGTCCTGCTGCTGCTGTGCTTCGCCGTTCCGTGGGACCGGCTGCCGTACCCCAGCTTCCTCGTCGTGCCGGTGCTGGACTTCGTGCCCATCGGCCTGCTCCGCGAAGGGGTGGGGACCAGCCTGACGGGGGCGGGCCTGCTGGCCACCTTCCCCGTGATCTGGCTGGCCGCCTCCGGGCAGCTGCCCCGCCTCGCCGTTCCGCTCGGCACCCTGCTGACCCTGGTGATGGTATGGCTGCCGCTCTTCGTGCGGGACGTGCCGCTGACCGCGGACACCCTGTCCAACCCGCTGCTCGTCCCGTTCATGATGCTGGCCATCGGGCTCACCGTGCAGGTGCTGGACCGGAGCATGGAGCAGCAGAAGGCGGAGCTCGAGGCGAAGGACGAGCGGCTCGAGGGCCTGCTCGCGCAGAGCGCGCACCGGGAGCGGCTGCTCCACGCGATCGTGGAGGCCGTGGACGTGGGGGTGCTCGCCGTCGACGCCGACGGCCACGACATCCTCATGAACCGCCGGCAGCGGTGGATCCACGAGCTGGCGCTGCCGGACGGGGTCCACGACGGCGCGGAGGCCGACCTGCTCGTCTACGCGGACGGCGAGGGGACGCCCCTGCCGGCGGAGGACCGTGCGGCGGCGCGGGCCGTGCGCGGGGAGTCCTTCTCGGACTACCTGGTGTGGACCGGGCGGCCTCCCGCCCAGCGCGTGCTCTCCGTCTCGGCCCGGCCGATGCACGACGAGCACGGCCGCCCGGAGGGCTCCGTCCTCGCGTTCAACGACGTCACCGACCTCGTCGACGCGCTCCAGGCCAAGGACGACTTCCTGGCCGGGGTCTCGCACGAGCTGCGCACCCCGCTGACCTCCATCCGGGGCTACACCGAGCTCCTGGCCATGGACGACCAGCTGCCCGGGCACGTCCGCTCCGGTCTGGAGGTGGTCGAGCGCAACGCGGACCAGCTGCTCGTCCTCGTGGAGGACCTGCTCGGCACGGCGACCCGCGTGCTGGAGCTGCAGCCGGTGCGCACCGACCTCGTGCAGGTTGTCCAGCAGTCCGCCGCGGCGGCGGAGCTGCGGGCGGCCGAGGCGGGCGTCGACCTGCGCGTCGAGGTCCCGCCGCGCCTGGAGCTCGTCTGCGACCCCGTGCGCATCGGCCAGGTCCTGGACAACCTGCTGTCCAACGCTATCAAGTACTCCCCGGGCGGCGGACCCGTGACGGTGCGGGTGTCCCCGGCCGGCGGCGCCGTGCAGGTGCAGGTCGCCGACCGGGGCATGGGCATGCGCCCCGAGGACGCCGAGCACGTCTTCGGCCGGTTCGTGCGCAGCCACAACGCCCGGATGAGCGCCATCCCGGGACTGGGCCTCGGGCTGGCCGTGGCCCGGGAGATCGTCGAGCACCACGGCGGGACCATCCGGTGCGAGAGCGCCCTGGGGGAGGGAACGGTCTTCACCGTCACGCTGCCGCTCGACGGCCCCGCCGCGGCGCCCGCCGCTGAGCGGGAGCCCGTCCGCGGCACCGCGTGAGGCCGGGCCTGCCGCCGGAACGACGAAGGCTCCGGTCCCTGGCGGGACCGGAGCCTTCGTGCTGCGCGAGCCTCCTGTCGGAATCGAACCGACGACCTTTTCATTACGAGTGAAACGCTCTACCGACTGAGCTAAGGAGGCCTGCACGTCGCCGTCCGGGACGGGATCAGTGCACGTGAAACTGTAGCAGAGGACGCCACGCCGCCGTAATCGGGGCCCGGCGCGCCGCCGGGGGAGTTCGTCGCCTGTTCACCCGGGCTTCGACCGGGGCGCCTTACCGCGGCGCCGGCCGGGTCCGCACCATGGGGGCACACGAGGAGGAGGGTGCGGCGGTGCACCGCCCCGCCGCACCCACGACGGGAGGACCCCAGTGAGCATTCCGGCCGAGACCGCGCGAGGGCTGCGCCTGGCCTTCATCGACATGTCCGGGACCGTGTTCCACGACAACGGGCTCACGGAGCGTGCCTTCGCGCGGACCGTGGCCGGGCTCGGCGTCGACCCCGGCTCGGAGCGGTTCCGGCAGATGCTGGGCCACGTCCGCGGCACCCTCGGCCGGTCCAGGGCCGAGGTCCTCGAGCAGCTCTTCGCGGACGAACCCCGGTGCGCGCAGCGGGCCGTGCGGGACCTCGGGCGCCACCTCGGCGAGCTGCTCGCCGCCGAGGGCGTCCGGCCCGTGGCCGGCGCCGAGCGGGCGGTCGCCGAGCTGCGGGAGGCCGGTCTCCGGGTGTGCCTGGCCACCGGCTACGACCGGCACACCCAGAACACGATCCTCGAGCAGCTCGGCTGGATGGGGCTGGCCGACCTCAGCCTGTGCCCCTCGGACGCGGGCCGGGGCCGGCCCTGGCCGGACATGGTGCTCACCGCCGTGCTGGCCCTGGACCTCGGCGACGTCCGCGAGGTCATGGTGGTGGGCGACACCGCCGCCGACGTGCAGGCGGGCCTGCGGGCCGGGTCGGCCGCCGTCGTCGGGGTCCGGACGGGGGCCCACGACGACGCCTCCCTGCGCGCGGCCGGCGCCCACGCGGTCGTCGACTCGATCCGGGACGTCCCCGCCCTCCTGGCCGACGCCCGCCGGGGCGCCCGGCTCAGGTCGGCGTGACAGGACCGGCGACCGGGTCCAGCGACACGACCGCCACGAAGCCCCGGCCCGTCAGCTCCGGGCTCTCCGGCTCGGTCCCGCGCACGGCGTCGTAGACGGCCAGCTCCGTGCGCCGCCCGCCGGCGGCCACGGCGGCGCGGCCGGTGAGCAGGACGGCGAGCTGGTCCGCGAACACGGGGTGCGGCCGCTGCTTCGACAGCTCGAGCACGACCACGTGCGCGCGCACGGCGTCCCGGTGCGCCAGGACGTCGAGGACGCGGACGGGGCCCGTGGGCAGGGCCGCGGGGAGCGGGACGTCCCCGGCCGTGCGTCCCGGGCGGTGGCGCTCCAGGGCCAGCTCCCCGCCGCCGGCGGACACGACCAGCAGCTCGCCGTCGACCACCGTCAGGACGCGCTCCGCCCCGGCGGCAGCCGGCAGCGCGCCGGGCCGTTCGACGTCGCGCAGGGACAGCGACCAGCCGTCGCCGGACGCGAGCTCGCGCGTGGCCCATCCTCCGGGCCGGGTGACGGGCAGGTCGGCGGCGCGCAGCACCGTCGTCCAGGGGTCGTGGTGCGCAGCGGTCACAGGGGCCTCCGAGGAGCGGGAGCGGACGGGATCAGGAACAGGTGGTGCCCTCGTCGGGCAGCGCGCCCTCGAGCAGGTAGCCGTCCACGGCCTCCCGCACGCACGGGCTGCCCGAGGTGTAGGCGGTGTGGCCCCAGCCGTCGTAGGTCAGCAGCCGCGCGGCGCCGAGCTGCTCCACGAGCGCCTCGGACCACGGGTAGGGGGTCGCGGGGTCGTGGGTGGTGCCGACCACCAGGATCGGGTCGGCGCCCTCGGCGTTGAGGGGGGCCGGGGCGTCGGCCGCGTCCACGGGCCAGCCCTGGCACGCGGCCTCCCCATAGCCGAGATAGGGGCCGAAGGTCGGCGCCAGCTCCTCCAGGCGCTCCTGCTCCTGGGCCATCTGCTCGTCGGTGAGCGTCTCGTCCGGCTGGTCGAGGCAGTTGACCGCGGTGAACGCGAGGGTCGTGTTCGCGGTGTACACGCCCTGCTCGTTGCGCCCGTGGTTGTAGTCGGACATCGCCATCAGCTGGGAGAGGTCCCCGTCGAAGGCGGCGCGCAGGGCGTCGTTGAGCTGGGAGTAGTTCGCGGGGGAGTACAGCGGGACGAGGATGCCCTCGACCACGTTCGTGGCGGTGACCCGGCGGCCGTCGGGGACGGTCACGGTCTGCTCCTCGACGGAGGCGATGAGCTGCTGGATCCGTCTCGTCGCCTCCTCCTCCGACCCTGCGACCGCGCAGTCCCGGATCTCGGCCTGGCAGTACTGCACCCAGTGCCGCAGGTTCTCCTCGAAGCCCGCGGCCTGGTCCGCCACGGCCTGCGCGTTGCTCAGGGCCGGGTCCACCCCGCCGTCCAGGACCAGCCGGCCCACGCGCTCCGGGAACAGGTCGGCGTACCTCGCCCCCAGATGGGTGCCGTAGGAGAAGCCCAGGTAGGTGATGCGCTCGTCGCCCAGCACGGCGCGCAGCACGTCCATGTCCCGGGCGGCGCTCTCGGTGTCCATCTCGGCGACGACGTCGCCGGAGTTCGCCACGCACTCGGCGCCGATCCGCTCGTACTGGTCGCGGATCTCCTGCGCGGGCCGGGCACCGGGGTCGAACATCGGCTCGGCCCGCCACGCGTCCAGCTCCGCGTCCTCGAGGCACCGGATCCCGGCGGAGCGGCCCACGCCCCGGGGGTCGAACCCGACCACGTCGTAGGCCTTCCGCACGTCGTCGGTGACCATGTGCTCGGCGTTGAGCATGGCGTCCACCCCGGAGACCCCGGGCCCGCCCGGGTTCAGCAGCAGGCTCCCGCGGGCCTGCCCGGCCGCGGGCAGCCGGGACATCACCACGGTGGTCGCCTCCCCGTCGGGGTCCTCCCAGTCCAGCGGCACCTCGACGTCGGCGCACTGCAGGTCCTCGTCCGCCCCGCGCGTGTCCACCTCGAACACGCAGTCCTCCCAGGACACGGTCTGCGTGTAGAAGGTGCGCAGCTCCTCGGGGACGCCCTCGACGACGGCGCCGCTCGCGCCCCCCGACGTCGGCTCGCCCGTCCCGGGCCCGGACGCGGCGCAGCCGCTCAGGAGCAGGGCGGCGGCGGTGAGCGCCGCGACGGAGGGACGGGCGCGGCGGGGGAGGGCGGGGCGTCGGCTCACGGGGGCTCCTTGGGGGTGGGAGACGGGCGGGGTCAGAGCAGGGAGACGGCCATCGCCTCGAAGGCCAGCTGCGCGCTGACGTTGGTGCGGATCCGGTCCCGGGTCCGGCTGATCGCGTCGATGCGGTGCAGCGTCTGCTCGGGGGACGAGTTGGACGCGTGGTCCCGCAGCTGCTCGGCGAGGTGCTCGTTGACGAGGGCCGAGCCCGTGCGCAGCTGCAGGGTCAGGACGTCACGGTAGAACGTGGTGAGGTCGATGAGGAAGCGGTCGAGCGTGTCGGTCTGGATCCGCCGGGACCGGCGCTTCTGGTCGGCCTCGAGCCGGTTGAGCGCCCCGCGGATCGCGGGGGGCACCCGCCCGGACTCCGGGGCGCCCAGGGCGACGAGCAGCTGCTTCTTCTCCGACTCGTTGCGCGCCTCGGCGTCGGCCTGGGACTCCTCCACGGCGATCTTGTGCAGCCGGTCCGCGGCGCGCACGGCGTCGGGCACCCCGGCGAGCTTCAGCGGCATGGACACGACCTCCTGCCGGCGCGTGCGGGCGTCGTCGTAGAGGGCCAGGCGCTTGGCGATCCCCACGTGGGACTGGGCCAGCCGGGCGCTCTCCTCCGCGCGCCGGCGCGGGACCCCGTGGCGGCGGATCAGCAGCTCCGCGACGTCCTCGACCGCGGGGACCTTCAGGGTGGCCGGGCGGCAGCGGGAGCGGATGGTCACGAGCACGTCCATGGGGCTGGGGGCGCACAGCAGCCAGATCGTGCTGGGCGGCGGCTCCTCGATGGCCTTGAGCATCACGTTGGAGGTGCGCTCCACCATGCGGTCGGCGTCCTCGACCACCATGACGCGCCAGCGCCCGACCGAGGGCTTGTCCTGGGCGCGCACCACGAGCTCGCGCGCCTCCTCGATGGTGATCTGCGGGTTCTCGGTCACGAAGTGGGTGAGGTCCGCGTGGGAGCTCGCGAGCACCGTGCGGCACGCGTGGCACACGCCGCACCCGCGCTCGTCCGGGTCCGCCTGCTCGCACAGCAGGGCCGCCGCGAACGCGAGCGCCGCGTTGGAGCGCCCGGAGCCGGGCGGCCCGGTGAACAGCCACGCGTGCGTGGGCCGGTCCTCCCGGGCGGCGCGGCGCAGCTGCGCCACCACGGCGTCCTGGCCCAGCAGCTGGTCCCACACGCTCACGCGCCCACCTCCGCGGCCGGCCGCGGGTGCCCGGCGAGGCGGGCGTGCACGGCCGCGGCGACCTCCGCGGCGAGCTCCTCGGGGGGCCGGACGGCGTCGAGCACGAGGTAGCGGCCCGGGTCGCGGGCGGCCAGCGCGAGGAACGCCTGCCGGTTCGCGTCGTGGAAGGCGTCTGGCTCGGTCTCCAGCCGGTCGCCGTCGCGGCCGTCGCGCAGCTCGCGGCGGGCGCGCCCGGTCCCGGCGGGGACGTCGAGCAGGACGGTGAGGTCGGGCACGAGCCCGGCGGTGGCCCAGTCGTTGAGCGCGGCGACGCGGTCGACGCCCAGGCCCCGCCCGGCGCCCTGGTAGGCGGCGGAGGAGTCGGCGAAGCGGTCGGAGACGACGGTCCGCCCGGCGGCCAGGGCCGGGCGGATGAGCTGCTCGACGTGGGCGGCGCGGGCGGCGGCGAACAGCAGGGCCTCGGTGCGCGCGTCCACGGGCGCGTGCGCCGGGTCCAGCACGAGGCCCCGCAGCGTCTCGCCCAGGGTCGTGCCGCCGGGCTCCCGGGTGCGCACGACGTCGTGGCCCCCGGCGCGCAGGGTCTCCACCAGGCGCCGCACCTGCGTGGACTTCCCGGCGCCGTCCCCGCCCTCGAACACGACGAAGACCCCGCGCCCGGAGCGGGCGGGGGAGGGGGCGGCGGGGGCCGGTGCGGGGTCCGCTGGGGAGATCACCCTCCAAGAGTATCGACCCGGGCGGACGGCGGGGTGCCGCCACCCGCAGGACGTGGAGCGGGCGGGTCCGGACGGGTCCGGCGGGCCGATACCCTGGGGCCATGACTGCGCGCCCCGAGGACATCCCCGCCCACGACACCGACCTGCGCCCGGACACCGTCGTGGTGGCCGGCGGGCGGCCCGCCCCCGAGCACGACGCCCCGGTCGGGCCCTCGATCGTGCTGACCTCCACCTACCGGGGCTCCGGGGAGCTGCGCGACGCCGACCGCGCCTACGGCCGGTTCAGCAACCCCACGTGGGAGGACGTCGAGGACGTGCTGGCGCGGCTGGAGCGGGCGGAGCTGCCCGGGCTGCTCTACGCCTCGGGCCTGGCGGCCATCGCCTCGGTGCTCTCCCTCGTCCCGGCCGGCGGTCGCCTCGTGCTGCCCCGGCACAGCTACCAGGGCTCCCTCGCACTGGCCTCCGACCTCGAGGCGCGCGGGCTCCTGAGCGTCACCACCGTCGACGTCGCCGACACCGAGCAGACCGTGGCGGCCCTCGAGGGCGCGGACGCACTGTGGCTGGAGAGCCCCACGAACCCCATGCTCGAGGTCGCCGACGTGCCCGCGCTGCTCACGGCGGCCCGGGAGCGCGGGGTGCTCTCGTGCGTGGACAACACGTTCGCCACGCCGCTGGTACAGCGCCCGCTGGAGCACGGCGCGGACGTCGTGGTGCACTCGGTCACCAAGTACCTCGCGGGCCACTCCGACGTCGTGCTCGGCGCGGCCGTCACCTCCGACCCGGAGCTGCGCGGGCGGCTGAAGAAGCACCGCTCCCTGCACGGGGCGATCCCCGGGCCCTTCGAGGCGTGGCTGGCGCTGCGGGGGATGCGCACCCTGGCCCTGCGGGTCGAGCGCTCGACGGCCACGGCCGGCGAGCTCGCCCGCCGCCTCGCGGAGCACCCCGCGGTGCGCGAGGTCCGCTACCCGGGACTGCCCGGGGACCCCGGCCACGCGCGGGCCGCCGCGCAGATGGACGGCTTCGGCTCCGTCGTCGCGATCGTCCCCGCCGGGGACGTCGGGGCCGTGGAGGCGGCCGTGGACGCCCTGCGCCTGTGGACGCCGGCGACCTCCCTCGGCGGGGTCGAGTCGCTCGTGGAGCGCCGCCGCCGCCACCACGAGGAGCCGCACAGCGTGCCCGAGACGCTGCTGCGCCTGTCCGTGGGGATCGAGAACGTCGAGGACCTGTGGGCGGACCTGGACCGCGCCCTGTCCGGGATCGACCGGTAGGCTGACCCCGTGGACATTCCCGGCATCATGGCCATCCCCTGGGTCTTCTATCTCGTGCGCTGGATCGACATCGCCCTGGCGCTGGTCGTCGCGGGCCTCGCCGCCTGGGCCTTCGTGGACTGCGTGACGAAGGCGCCCATCCAGTTCCAGCGGGCGTTCAAGCGCACCAAGGGGTTCTGGCTGGCCCTCACGGGCGGCTCCCTCGCGTTCACGGCCTTCACGCTGCTGGTGCAGCGGCCCAGCCTGTTCATCCTGCTCATCGCGGGCACGGCCGTGGGCGTGTACCTCGCCGACGTCCGCCCGGCCGTGGGCCTCGAGTCCAAGGGTCCCAGCAACTGGTGAGCCCGCCCCGGGCCCGTCCGGCCCGGGCGCTCAGGGGGCGACGGCGGCCCAGCGCACGGTGACCTCCCCGAGCCGCCAGCGGGCGGGTCCGTCCAGCACGGGCCAGCCCTGCTCCCGCACCGTGCGGCACGCCGCGATCCACCGCTGCCGGTGGCCGAAGGCGGCCAGGGGGGCGGCCGCGAGCCACGCGGCGTCGAGCGCGGCCAGCCACGCGTGCACGCGCTCGCCGGGGACGTTGCGGTGGATGAGGGCCTTGGGCAGCCGCTCGGCGACGTCGGAGGGCCGCTCGACCGCGCCGAAGCGGCACGAGAGCGTCAGCGTGCGCGGGCCCTCCGGACCCACGCAGATCCACGCGGCGCGCCGGCCGATCTCGTCGCACGTGCCGTCCACGAGCACCCCGTCCGGGGCCAGCCGGTCCCGGACCATGTCCCAGACCCCCGGGACCTCGCCGACCGGGTACTGGCGCAGCACGTTGAACGCGCGCACGAGCGCAGGAGCCCGCCCGTCGGTCGGCAGCTCGAACCCGCCCACCCGGAAGTCCAGCCCGGGGCCCGCCAGCGGCAGGGCCGCGGCGACCCGCGCGGGGTCGATCTCGATGCCCAGCACCTGCGCGTCGGCGCGCACGGGGCGCAGCCGGTCGCGCAGCTCCACCGCGGTCGTGGGGGAGGCGCCGAAGCCGAGGTCCACGACGAGCGGGTCGGCGGCCCCGCGCAGCACCGGGGCGAGGGGGCCGGTGAGGTAGCGGTCCACGCGGCGCAGCCGGTTGGGGCCGGTGGTGCCGCGGGTGGCGACGCCCACGGGGCGGGCGGGGCGGGACAGGAGCAGGCTGGGCACGGGGGACCACTGTAGCGGCCCCGGCGCCGCGGCACGGGCAGCGCCTCCGTCG